>Ga0316228_1002374_pt1 | contig 16757 bp, 13 predicted proteins | sample TBH18021metaG_FD_206005 | JGI IMG/M metagenome (GOLD analysis project Ga0316228, IMG submission 206005) | Freshwater microbial communities from Trout Bog Lake, Wisconsin, USA - TBH18021 | ecosystem: Environmental > Aquatic > Freshwater > Lake > Hypolimnion/Profundal zone | place: USA: Wisconsin... | reverse complement strand
ACTGTTGCATAGGTATGGCGTAGGCTATATAAGGTTCTATTCTTACCAGTAGCATCCTTAAACAAGCCAGATTCAACCATGAGCCGCTCAAATACGCTATCTAGACTATGCGGAGCGTCACCCGCAGGAAACACAAATACCCGGCGATCTAACTTGGCTTCAATGACCGCATCGAGGTTCGGATAAGGCAAAGCTTGCCAAGCAATCAGTCGCTCTAAACTATCAATAACAAAGTGTCGAGCAATTAAATATCTAGGTCCCGTCTTGCCCGATACCCAAATTCTTAGGTATCGCTGTTCACCTATCCAATGCCATTGCAACGATTTCCAGCGGATTGGCATACTCTCTGTTCCTTGCCTTATGCCTGTTCCCAGCAAGAACTCAACATACACGCGGCAAAGTCTACGCATATGGTTACTGCGTTGATTACGGCCAAAACGTTCCCAGTCCTGCATGTATTCCAACAAGTAACTGACCTCTTGTTGATTAAAGGCTGGCCTAGCTTCAGGCTTATCTCCTGCTACTTCTAATAATGGAATAGTACGATGCTGATGAATTAAGCCCTGAGCCCTGGCACGTTCAATCACTCGCTTAAATAGCCCAGCATGGCGCCTTTGGGTATAAGACTTAGGATTCTTACCCATCTGAGATATGCGCCAATCCGCATAGTCATCTACTACTTCCTGGGTAATGTCATTGATTTGATAGGCGCCAAAGAACGGGATCAAGTACTTGGTATAGATATGAATGTAATCAACATGAGTACGCTTATTGGGATTGGCATGGACTACTCGGGCAGCTGCAGCTAGTTCTTGGTTGGCCAATTGCCGAAAGGTTTGGGTCTTAATGGCTAAATCACTGGCCAGCTTGACCTTAACGGTTTCGTATATGGCGATGGCTTGGGTAGTGGCTTCGGCCACTTGATCTGAGCCAGTACTGGCCGAATGCCAAGTGCCAGTAGTAAGCTTGAAGCGGCATTGCCATTGATGGCTCGTAGGTCTTTTATAGAGGGTGACTAGACCATCAAGGATTTTGATGAACTCTTGATCAAGAGTCTTGGCAGCAAATAAAAACGATAGATTATTCATAAAAGCATCCTTTTAAATGATGCTTGTAGCTTAGTTTCAGATTTAATAAAGGTCGATCGGAAAATTTGTCGGTTTACCCGACAAAATAGAGTTAAAAAATTTATATTCGAAGACATCTTTCAATGCTTTGAGTGGTTCATACCATTACTAAAACTAATGGGAAATTTACCAATGCTACAAATAGGTAAGCTTCAAGAAACTAGAAATTGATAAAGATCAATGCCTTCATATTAAATAACGGGGACTTTAGCCCTCATTAGTAAATTATGACCCTGTAAAATGTGATAACCTGGAGAAAACGAAAGACCTGCGATGACTCAACCAATTCCTGTAATAGATATATTCGCAGGCCCAGGAGGCCTAGGAGAGGGATTTTCATCTCTAAAAAAATATAATAAGCAGGTTTTCAAGCTAGCACTATCCATTGAAAAAGAAGCTAGCGCCCATCAGACACTTGCGCTCAGAGCCCTGTATAGAACATTCGGAAACACGGTGCCGGATTCATACTATGACTACATAACTGGAAGCATTACAAAGCAAGAATTCTATAGTAATAAAAGAGTTGCTACTAATCTTGATGAAGCTGCTAATGAAGCAAGGAATGCAACGTTAGGGATCACACCTTCAAAGAATATTGATCAGTGGATTAAAGCCGGCATCAAAGGTCAGTCGAAATGGGTATTAATTGGCGGCCCACCCTGCCAAGCATATTCTCTAGCTGGCAGGTCAAAGATGATGAACTCTGATCTTGAGAAATATGAGTCAGATTCAAGACATCTTCTTTATAAAGAATATTTACGCATCATTAAAGAACATATGCCCCCTGTCTTTATTATGGAAAATGTAACAGGCATTCTTTCATCGAAGCTGAATGGCGAACTAATTTTTAAAAAAATTATTAAAGATCTTACTAATCCTAAAAAAGGATTGGAATATGAGATCAGGTCCCTAACGCTTGATAGCCAAGCTGGAGAACTTAAACCAAGAGACTTCATTATTGAATCCGAGCGTTATGGAATTCCTCAGGCACGCCATAGAGTTATTCTCTTCGGGATAAGAAAAGATTTAGCTAAAAAAACACATCGGATTCTTAAGGAGGAGGAGCTTGTAACCGTTAACGATGTATTGAAATCCATGCCCCACATAAGAAGCAGGCTCTCCAAAGAGAAAGATTCCTTGAAGGATTGGTGCAAGACTGTGCAAAGCACTAAGTCAATGCTTAGCGGTTGGAATCCGGAGCTCAAAAAGGCCTTAACTACCGAAATGGATAGAAATGCTCAACTATCCCTAGAAATAATTAGTACAGGAGCAACTTTCCTTAAAGGCAAGCCAAAAGTCCTGAGAAATTCCCAGCTAAATGACTGGCTATTAGATTCAAAACTTAATGGGATTATTCAGCATGAGGCTAGATCCCACATGCGCTCAGATATTCAGAGATATTTCCTATTGTCTAATTACGCCAAAGTCTTAGAAAGATCGCCAAAAATAAGTGAGCTACCGCCTAAGTTGCTGCCAAACCATAAAAATGCCAGCTCTATTAACGCTCCTTTTCAGGATCGGTTCCGAGTACAGCTCGGGGACCAGCCAAGCGCAACCATTGTGTCTCACATCTCTAAGGATGGCCACTATTATATTCACCCAGATCCATCGCAAGCCCGTAGTCTAACTGTTAGAGAAGCAGCCAGACTTCAAACATTTCCAGATAACTATTATTTTGAGGGCAATAAAACTTCTCAATACGGGCAAGTAGGAAACGCGGTTCCGCCCCTATTAGCAAAAAAAATTGCAGAAATTGTTTATGAATTTTTAAGTATTGAAGTTAAAAAAACCTGACCTTGGCTCAAATAAAGGGCCAATAACAACCCCCCTATCTAGCAATCTATTTTGCTCCTCGCAAGAAGTTTCGGGTATTAATGCGCAGGAATGGCATGCAGCTAAATTACAAGAATCTGGCCCTTGACCCTTGCTTTCAATACAAATTGGGTCGGCTGAGCACCATTTAGATTTTTCTAGAGCACGATGAATAGTTTTTTCTAAATATCCTGGTTGCCCCATCCTTACAAGACCGCCAAGAGTACCTTCAGAATCTCCGGCAGCTGTATAAATTAGTACGCCGGCCATCTCTGACCCCGCCTTGTCTGAACAGTAGACCCTTTCACGTAATGAGGCAGAGCTATATCCACAATCAAAAACAAGTTGATTAATGACTATATGAGCGAAAGTATGCAACAAAGCAAATCTTGGTGAAACGACAAATTCATTTTGATGCCTCTTCTCACGCAGCTCACCCAGATTCCGATTAATCTCATCTAACCTTTTTCTATGGATTAGCCCAAACTCTTTCTCCCAAGCTTGTAACTTATCTAGTCTAAATTTAATAAAAATTCCTTCACCCCTCACAATTACTGCTGGCAACCAATTCTTAGGGAAATTTGAAATTAAACCGACACGATCACTTTTATTAATGCTCGACTTAGCAAAAATTCGACTAAACCCAGAAAAGGCTCTGGTTTCTCTTAATTTATGTAGCAGAGAAATCCTGTCGAAATTCTCCTGAATTAATTCAGAATAGTCATCTATTTTTGAACTTTTAATCAGTAAATTAGTTTTTGCTAAGCCGTCAAAATGATCCCTGCAAAATATCTTGTATTCATCTGATCTATAGGCAACTTCAGCTTCATTTTCATTTGTGCTATCAAAAGCCTCACTCTGGCTGATATCTTTTAGATACCATTGTTTTAAAGCTAATAGGATAGCATTCGGATCAACCGCCCATAGGCGGAGAGATCTAGAGCTATTAATTACGTCTTTAATAATGCCAACTGTTAACTGATCATTATTTACTTTAGTAAGCTGAACCAGTGCCTCTCTAGCATTAGCATCCTTAGTCAATATATCTTTGAGGTAATACTTATTTACTACAGCCGCAAGCTCCTTCGGATCAACTTGAGACTCTGGCGTGGATTCATTTAGTTGAAATGCAGCTTTTTTTTCAGTAAGAGTACCATCAGAATCATTAGCCTTTGCATGCTTCAACAGTTCCCGCAAGAAACTATCATTCTCTAATAAATCTAATATTTCAGGATTAATTCCAGAGTCATCAATTTCTGGAATATAGATTGAACTTTTAATATCTGCAAAGTAAAGGCTTGAAGCACCTCGAAGCTGAACATATAAATTTTGACCGCAACCCTTTGCATTATGTTCGCCAATTGCCAACACGGGATTATGCCCAGAACATTTAATGCCCTTGTTTCCCAAAGGAGAGGTTCCGCTATCAACATCTCCACCAAGAGCTCCCGTTAGACGCTTTTTGCCTACCTCTTTAATTTGGCCACCCGTATGTTCCTCGGCTATTATTTCTATGCCATCGGCACCAGCATTACCATTACTCCTTAGTCTTAACCACCGAAGATGGCCATCAGGCCTCCATTGAGAATCATCAAGCTTCAACCATTCCAACCATGGAAAATCTTGAAGATGGCCCTTATCACACGCAGCAACGAATCTTACCTGGATAGTTGCCCTTGAGCCATGACTTTTATTTTTGTTTTCGCCAGTTGAATATGGCCCCTTACACACGGGTGCAGTCGAATGATGGTACTTAGCTTTATGCATCAAGCCGCAAACTGGGCAAACATGCCAAAGAGGGAACCTGAGAAAAGGTAATTTTAAAAAGAAGTTTCCAGAATCACCGTCAACTCCAATAGGTTTCTCTCTGTGATCAGGCGGAAGTACAAAGAAATCAACACCTAATCGCTTAGACAGTCGTGAGTCCTCAACTATAAATTCCTCCCTAAGGTCTGGATTAACGGGCAAGGGCCATGCATCTAACCCAGCATGTATTAATGAAGTAGGCCCAGGGAAATCTACCATTGCTCCCACTCCAAATGGAGTAATTGCTTGCGCTCTTCTAACTGGCTTCAATCAGAACCCCCGGAGGATAAAAAATAGTCAGTTACCTCTGCCTCACAATTAGCATCCACATTTCGCATTGAAGACATGGTTGGCCAACTCTTTTCATCCCAATTTTGCGGAATTTCTACGCCCGCCATATGCATAAGTGTGGGATGCTCAGGCAGCGAGGTATTTTTTGGATCACCATAATCTATTGGATCCCACATTTTCCATTGCTCAAATCTTTTTAATATTGTTTGTCGAACATTTTCAGCCTCTTCAGGCGAGACGCACTGAACTCGATCTATGACTGAGGAGGTAATTTCGTTGATTAATTGCCTATGGTCTTCATCAAATAAATATTTTGGGGAGGCTCCCTCATACCCCTCTCTTCCCCTTTGTCTTACCAAAGAAACTAAAATTCCATGTAACGCCCTATCAACAGATGGTGGGCTAAAAGGAGTAACGCTAGTTGGCTCGACTTGGGCATACAATTTTTGGTGGTAGGTTCTAAATTTTTCATAGTGACTTCTATCTCTTGGCTTACTTTGGCCATATAACATCATCACCATGCCAGGCTTTTTTAGGTCCCTGCCAACACGACTTGATACCTGAATATATTGACTGGTTGTTTTAGGTTGTCCCACCAGAGCCATAAGACTTAATCGACTCACATCAACACCTACCTCAATAATATTTGATGCTAAACAAACGTCCACAACATCTATAGGCGTAACTCTACTAGTTTTAGGATCAATAGTTTTTAGATCTTTTTGCAGTGAAGATAAGAGTTTAGGTATTTCGTCGTTACGTATACGACTAGTTAATTCCTCAACGCCATTTGGTATTTTTCTTATCTTGCTATATGGAATACCCTTTCTCACAAGAATAGCTCGCAAACGCTCCCTGATATCAGACAAGAATAATGTAGCAGCGCCACCTAATTCGCGTATAGAGTTATAAAAGATAAGGAGCGTCCACCATGGGTCGATGAATTCAGCCTCATCTCCTAGCAAAGTTACATTTTGTAGAACTGAGGAAAAACATCTAACTTGAGCAGTTTGAAGAGATCCGTACCCAGTTGGTAAAATACCAATATATAGCCTACCGGGACCTTCTTTTTCTACAGAGAAAAATGAGTCGTAAGACTCTACTCCTGACGGAGGGAATAAAAAAGAGTCACTTCTTCCATACAAGGCTTTAATTTGATCACTTGCACGACTAATAGTCGCAGTTGAAGCAATTATCTTTGGCTTAATCATCCCATCCGAGGTGCATAAGTCCTCAATGACGGTTTCATAGGCTCCAACCATGGAGCCCAATGGCCCAGAAATTAAATGAAGCTCATCTTGTATAACTAAAGAAGTAGAGGATACCGGTCTCTTCCCGTCCTCACCGATCCCAAAGAATGCCCTTGCTTTTGGTTGCCAAGCCAATAAAGCAAATTTGTCTACAGTTCCTATCAATAAAGATGGAGGGCTTTCAAATAAATCCTCATCTATTACCGAAATAGGTAAATTCTTAACATTACTTTTCTTACTGGGGTCTCCTCCAAAATGGCATTGCTCATCTGGACATCTGTAGACGACAGTTTTCCCCGTATCAACATAGCCAAAAACTACATTTCTCCTGCTACCTGTTGATGTTCGACCAAAATGAGCCCCACACCATGGACACTTTAAGAGAACAAATGGATTTTCAGCATTTGGATTCCTTCCCAACTGTCTTAATAATTGACGACCTTCATCCCTCTTATTTGGTGTAGATTGTTTTCCAACCCACAAACCAATAGAAAAGGGTTTGGTATCAATAAGCTCAGGAATCGAATCTCTCAGATACTCCATTGCGCATATTAAAATCGCCGCACGCTCAAACTGCTGAGCAGTAAGCAATCTTAGGGTATAGCGCATTAACACAGTTGCACCAGAACACGTCTCACCAATAAGGGCTTTATAAAAAAGAGTAAAAGCAGTCAGCCCGAGATAGGCCTCGGTTTTACCGCCGCCAGTAGGGAACCAAATCAGGTCAACAGTTTCTCGATCAGGAGAGGCGTCATCCACAATGCCCTTCAAGGACATTAGCAAAAATGCAATCTGGAATGGCCTCCAATAGCCACGTGGACTGTTTTTTATCAAATCACCTAGGTCTGGATACTGAATAGACCATCCAGATATAGCATCGAGTTGATTGAAGCTCGGCTCCCTCTCTTTATTATTTTGAGATAAAACTTGGGAGATCAACATAGCATGATTTGCTAGTTGAAAAGCTTTCTTGATATGTGCGTTAGTTGAATCGCTTGAGGATATAAGATCATATCCCTCAAGAATTCTCCTTAGACATTCTTTACACCGATCAATCAGGATTTTCGCTGTTTCTAGATGGATACCTGATAAAGATTTGGATTCATTTATCTGTTTCTCGATCCAATCTGAGTAAGCGCTTATAAGTAAAGCAATATCTTCTAGACCATCATTACTCTCAATTCCTGAAAGCTTCCTCATGCTAACTTGTAGGTTGAAGTCCTGATCATCGATCTTTACAGCCAAATCAGCGCTAACTGAAGGAGTTTCAAATACCGGTAAGTAATCAGTCCAAACCTCATTGACACTTTCAGGGCGTCCAGTAACCCAGTCTGAAGAGCATCCATGCCCAATTGCAAACGTCCTATCTTTTCGGTAAATCAGATTATTAATGCTGTCATCAGAGTCTGGTTTTTTATCTACATCAGTTATGAGATCGTTTTCTGGATAAGGTGCAAATATATTTTCTCCATCACCAGATGAGAGAAAGATGCCAGCCTGAAATAAGCATAACTCATCAAGGTTAGATTCTGAGTATTGATTCCTATTAATCAAAGTTACAGTAACCAATCTGAGTAAGTTATTACTTTTATCAGCCATTGGTCTACTAACTATATAGATTTCTAAGTTCTTAAAATTACATTCCACAGGAACTGCAAATGTCTTTTCATTTAATAGTCTGCTACTCTCAATTACACACCTAGGAACAGAGCTATCTGTAGCCAAAACTTCATGTCTAAGCCATAAATCCTGTGGAGTATTTGATTCCCCGACGATTACTTTTTGCTTTTTGTAAAATCCGCAGGGATTAATGCCCAATGACTCCCTATCAATCCTAGTTGTAGAGCGAACCTGAATAACCAAGTCTTTATTAGAGCTGATATCTACAACTACACTAAGACCCACAGCCGATGGCTTATATGAGTTAGCTAAAACAACATCCAACTCAATAGAGCCGTCTTGATCATTACCTTTAGAGCTAATCCTCTCAATGTCATCGACTAACTTAGTAGTCTCTTTGGAATCGAGATCTTTACCAGGGATAGACTCAATATTAGTGTCTTCATCATCAGCCTGAATATCAGAATCCAAGGGATAAAGAACGCCAGTTCCATACCTTTTGGTTGGCTTTTCTTGCCAAAGGATCTCTTGTCCGTTTGGCTGAACTCTAGGCTTTTGTAATTCAGGCCATGACAAAAGCTGATTTGGAGCGACTATCTCAGGCGAGCCAGTAGGATCGGGCCCTAAAATCTCATTCTTGAGGGATTTAAGTAGAAAAGATCTATTTTCAAGATTTTTAGTAATGGACACTTTTTATAAAGCCCTTCTAAGGCCGCTCAAGATTAACTCTTGGTATGCGCCTTTTAACTTTTCATCCATTAACATAACGAGAGATATTTTTGCCCTAGACATCCCTATATAAAGGAGTGCCTTGGACATATCCTGCTGCAGATCATATATATCAGTCAATACAATGGCTTGAGATTCCATACCCTTAAACATTCTAATAGTGCTGTATTTGATAGCATTTTCATCAATATTACTATTACTATTACTATAAGAACGAAGAGGATGCCCGCCCGCTAATGGAAGGCTAGAGGCTATTGAATCCTCTAGACCTTTCATAGATAAAATAACGATTTGATTTGGCTTATATTTCTTAAGGAGGTCTCTAATAACTGCGTCCAAGAGAGTTTCTTGGGAATTTTTTGGGCCATAAAATCTTGGCTCCACTTGCCCCTCTAGATCAGGCAAAAGATTTGACTTGTAGCCGGGCACTAAAGCGCTTGCCAAAGTGAGCGTATCAGAGATTTTTTTGAGGTTTCTACAGTTAATTCTCAAGTTGAAAGTAGCAAAATTTGCCTTCTTTTTTAGGAAATCAATGTCAAGCCTCCCCAGATCTGTGGCATTTTCAGAATATATGGCTTGCTTCTCAAAATCTCCTAACATCAGCCATTTGCCAGAACTTAGCCCTCCAACAAGTAGCAAATCAAATACGTCCAAATATTCAGGCGAGATCAAGTCTTGAGCTTCATCAATAACCAAATAATCAAATACTGGGGGGATTGATTGAGCAATTATGTTATTGATAACATCCAAAGGCAAAGCATTACTCCAGAAGCCTTTTTGACGCTTAGCAGCCATATTATTAGATAGACTTGATTTTGAAAGAAGATATTTATGTAAGGTACCGGAATAAAAATTCAGGCCATTCTGACCTGCCTGTTCAGAAATATGAAAAGCTCTAGCATTCAACCATGAGCCAAGTAGATTATTAAAGCAAAAAAGTCCGACTCGCTTGTCAAGATTAACAGCCCAACTAGCAGCATCGATTGCAATATACGTTTTCCCTGTTCCTGCTGGACCTCTTACAAGCATCCGGTCATTGTCAGAATACTGTGAAGCTATTGATATTTGCTCATCGGTAAGGCGAACTAGAGCCTCTTCAGCACGCTGGACCTCGTTGGTATCGAAATTGAAGTACTGGAAATCTCCTCTTAGCAAGTTACTTAATTTTTCTAATTGCTTGACGGAGGGCTTTGCAAGACTTTCTTCATACCAAGAGTGCTTATCTTTAACGATCTTATGTGCCTGATCAAGAATATCTAGAAATCTAGTTGCTATAGAGCCTTTTAAGATATCTTCACGGTTAATACATTGCCAACTATTCCACTCTGGAGAACTTTGCTTAAAATTTATTTCAGTAAAAACAACAGCAGAATAAAACAATATATTTGATAGCTGGTTATCCTTATTCCTCAACCACCCCCTTAATGAATGCATAGCATCTGAAGCCTGCTTGAATGGGCCTTTGATAGAGGTCTTAAGAGGGCGATAATGGTAGGTCCATAAACCATCATATCTAGTCACATCACATGCTTTAACCTCTATACACAAGATACCTTTATTAGGGATTAAAACAACTAAATCAATTTCTCCCTCTATTTGATTGATGTGACGTTTTATATCTAAAGAATGTAAAATAATCCAATCTTCAGTTAGAGGATCCTCTTTTAGCCTATAAAAAAGCTCCCTCTCTCCTCTAGAGGCATCATTACGGATAGCGCCTGGAATTAGGATTGCCATCTATTTAACTCTCGGCTTCTCTAATCTGAATAATCTACTTGAAGAAACATCCGTTGACTCTGAATCAATAGCTGCAATCCTAAGAAGAGCCATTTCAGCGCCTTGAATGCCTGGCAAAGAAATTATCAATTCAGCCCCTATGCTCTTAGACACTGACCATCTCTTTTTAATTTCCTCAAGCAATTTATTTCTAATTTGAGTTCCAGCCTTGTGATGGTAATTTTTTAATAACTGTATTTCAGTCCATTTTTTAATAGCATAAGAGTCAGCTCCAATATTAAATTTCTCAAAACAATCTACTGTTTTAATTAGTGTCATAAAATCGTTTTGATCTCTTGGAGAAATCACATTAGAGCCTGCCCACTCATGTAAATACCCTGAAGATCTAACCTTGCCGCCAAAAAGTTTAAATTGACGTAAAAATTTATCATCACCAGCTCTATGTAATGCGATCTTTAAAGGGGTTTTCCATTCCAGCGCTGACTTACGGAGATCAGTCTTTTGATCCTTTCGCATCAGCTCATCAGCAATTAATTCAACGTACTCGCCACCTCCAGCAGTTCTGAGGACTACGAGATCATCTTCTTCTAGATCGATAACTCGTTTTCGTGGCAAGTCATTTATCTCCGTTGAATTTTTTGTATCAAAATAATCAGATAACTCAATTACCTTGCCATCTGTCGGTAATAACGAGACCGCCCCATTCGTGAAAAGAACAAATCTAGCCTTCACGATCTCATAACCGTCATCATTGTCATCATGTAGCGATGTTTTGAAGCTGTCAATCAGTCCTTTGATAACAAAATCATCGACTTTCGATATGACGCTAGAAATCTCATAGTCAGAGAGTTCCTCAATTGGGTCTGCTCTTTTTTTGTTACGATAAAAAGGTTTACCGACAGGAATAATCAGCTTAGTTGGCATCGAAAGATGCTCTTGAGCATAATGAAAAATTGTGAGTTCTCTAGCGTGCCCCCCAAAAACTATCTCTTGTGCATTCTTTAAATTCATTAGCTTGAAACCTGACCAAACAATCAAATTATCAAAATAACTGCTAATAAGTTGCTTCCTCGTATCTACGAGAATAATCCGATCAGATATAGCCTCTAAGATCTTGCGCTCGGACTCGTCCCAGGTCAATCTAGACCCAGTAACAAGTTGGCTATAAATACCAATTGTTTGGTACTCATCTGCGCTGGCAATTAGGGTTCTTAATTTAGCAACTTTAATGTTACTAGGGTTAGCTCTCAGTAACTCAAGAAGGCTAGAAAGAACTCTTACCTCATCAATAATACTTGGCAAAAAGACAGTTGCATCTCCCAGCAATTTTATTAAAGATGTAATTCCAATAGAATTAGAATCGTAATCAGATGTCGTTGTTAAGAGCTTAACTCTAAATTTCCACAATTGACTAATAAGATTTTTTTGGAACGTATTGTCATATTCAAGCTTTTTATATAAATTTTTGATTTCAAATGAAATTTTCTTGATTAAGTCGACGTCGATTGCATGAACTTTAATCTTTAGAGGAGTAAAATCATAACTAAAATCAACAAGCTCAAATTGAGAGTCTTGTGATTTCTGCGAGGTGCCATTAACCGAGATCGACATTAGATTTATACGACCGAGAAAATTGCGCACTCAACTGAACCGGGGATATCTATCAAGATATCCTGTGGGTTATTTAATCCAAATTGAGTCCCCTTGCCCCACATTGAAAGTAGCCGCTGATAGTCTTCAGTTGACTCAGTATGATCAGCCACAAAGACAAGAGAGCTCGCCCCTGTTACGGCCTTACATTCTGCATATGACTTGATTGCAATAGGGCCATTCAATATACACATTGGAGCCTTTATCTCCTGCATCTGACTAGATCTTGGCTTGATAACGCCAGTCTTACTATGAGAAACGCCTGCTTCCGCCTCCAATCCTATCAAATTGGATAATTTAATTTTTGAATCCGAGTCGGTATAAGAGAGGAAGATGCTAGATGCCTCTCGCTTAAGAGTTTCAGCATCACCAGCAATAACTGAGTCAATAGAAGACGTAACCATCCACCTATAGTCAAATTGCTGGAGTAACGAGTTTAGAAACTTCCCATTTTTATTTAATGCGATACGAGTTTTATCTGTTATCGGTATATTAGTTATCGTGTATTGATCTATATGATCTATAGAAATAGCATGAGTTGTTTTATTTTTATCATTCTTATAGACCAAGGGAACCATTAAGGTTTCACCGATTTCATATTTTTCTTGTACGACACAGATTGTTTGACCCACTTTTTTACTTTTTTTATCGTAAAGATACACTTCTGTACCTGGTTCTAAATTTTTAAGATAGTCCCAATCAATGCCTTCAGTAAATATTTGCGCCCCAGCAATCTCAGCGCCAAAGGCAATCAAACTTGCAGCGTAAGTTCGATTTGGTAATGATAAAAAACATACGTTGTTACTACTTTGTGAGTTGAACCTTCTAAGATACCACCCCAAAGCAATTAAAAAATTAAACCAGTATGGGGTCTCACTCGTTTTTTCTGGTGATTCAAAGCTGCTAACTCTCAACCTATGATTGATCCCAAGCAACACTTGAAGTTGATCAATTGATTCGATTCTCATAGCCTGCGAAATGATTTTTTAGTGTCTTTTAATAATAACCCGTCTAAAGGGTATTTTTCTTATAAAAATATAATTTGGAAGACTTTTTAAGAATTCTTTTCTACTGACCATTTTCTTTGCTCTAAGGCTCAGAATATGAGCCACTTAGTCATTAGAGTTCACTAATTACTTAAAAAGGGTCTATATGAAAACGTTACTGCTATTCATAGTGTTTGCAATGCCAAAAATACTATTAGCCCAGGTTACAAATTTTGATAATAGTCCATACAACATGCAAAACAGTCCATACAACATGGATAACTCACCCCACAACATGCGTAACAGCCCTTACAACATGGATAACAGCGCCTATAACGCCAGCGCCACTAATGGCGTATATGACAACTCCGGTAATCGTCTTGGGTATGAAGTTAAAGCGCCGAGTGGTGTAACAAATTACTTTGATAATTCCGGTAACCGCATTGGTTACACGCCAGCGAGGCAATAATGATTTTAAGCTTATTAGTCTTTTGCCTAGCGGTAATTCAGCCTGAGCCTTTTTTACTTCAAAGCATGATTGATGCCGCAAAGATTATTGGCCTACCAAGACTTAAAACGATGGATCAGTTTTTTGCCAAAGCGACTTGTATTGATGAGGTGCAGGGGAAAATGAAATACATCACCTACTCCCGCAAAGATTTCCTTAAAAGCTATTTCAAGATTAACTCTTAAAGAAAGGATAAAAGATGCGTGATTACACCTATATAGAGGGCTACCGTTTCAATATTTGGAATGTCTATCGTAGCAAACGGTTCGATGTTGATAGATTGGATATTAATTGGGCCGATAAAGATAGGCCTGAATTTATTAGAGGCTTACGAGTGGTAGATCACCATGAATCCGAGACATATCTTGTTCACGGTGATGATGCTGACAACCTCTGTTACAGCATGTGTTTCTTGCATGGTGAGAATAAAGATAACAAGCCAGATCACTTTGACAACTACCTAACTCTTGCAATCAGTAAAAAAGAGTATCTAGTCCATAAACTATTTGAAGGTGAAAAACCGGCTGAAGAAGCTGTGCATTAATTGGGGATCGTGATGAAACCAAAGCTAACTATCAGAAACTGTACATTTGCTTTTCGTTGCAAGGCTAATTGGAATGATCTTGTCCAAGATGACGAAGATGAAAATATTAGATTCTGCCTAGAATGTCAGAGACAAGTCTATTTTTGCGAAAGCGATGATGAGCTTGTTTATAACGTAGTTAATAACAGATGCATTGCGATCATTAGAGAGGAACATGGGAGAATGCATCAACTCTTAGGCGATGTTGTTTTTAAGGGGTGATGATATGAAAAAGTTTGTCTACATTACTCTAGCTTTTTTGCTGGTCATTCCTTATGGAGCTTACTCCGCGTTGCAGGCAATTAATCCAATGGATCCCGATGTAGTGCATGTCAAAAAGCCCAACCTATTTGCTGCTGAATGGAAAAAAGTCTCCTATACCGACGACTTTACCGATTACTTAGATCCTTCAAAAATCGAGAAGAATATAGACACCACTATCGATTTTTTATCCATGCGAAACTTTTTTAAGACCCAATCGTCAGACTTTACAGATGAGGGCTCTAAATACAAATCTATTGTTTATAGGGAGACTGTTGATTGTTTTAATCAAACAATAGTGATCAATAAGATCTATCTGCTATCTGATCATTTCGCGGGAGGCTCTTTAGTGGAGGAGCCCTTAGAAGATGCCTCGAGCCCCATACAAGTAAAACCTGGCTCAGTTGGCCTAAGTATGGTTAAACAAGTCTGCAGCTTAGCTTATTCCAATAGCGATCCTAAATATATTAAAAGTAGTTTTATGAATAATATTTAAGCAATCTTTTCCAGGAGGGATGTGATGGTATCGACCATAGAACAGATGGTCATAATCCAAATTGCCACATCAAGATGTTTTGCTGCTATTTCTTTTGTGATCGCCGCCATTTTTATCTCCTTGATTTATTAGACTGCTTCAGTTTCAAAAAAGTCGAGGCTCATTTGTTCGCTTTTGGCTAGCTCATCCATTAAGTAACTTTTCGGAGGGGTGATGGGTCTTAAGCAACGATCAGGTACATGCCCTATTTTGGATGTTGTGATGTATCCATCTGTGTCGTAGACAAGCCATCCGTTTGAGAGAATTTCACATTCCCAAGTAAATTCTGGCTCACCCCTACCCCAACCCTTCATTCCATAAGCAGCTTTAACGGCCACAATATTTCCTCGGTTTTCAGGGTTGTGGCAATTTACCGTAATTGCAATATCACCCACCGCACAGTTCAGTTTGGTCATCTTCTACTCCTATAACGAGAACGTACCTTTTCTCTTTCCATGAACATCAAGTGGCCAAACAAACCTTCGCTACAGATCAAGAAGACGCCAAATAGCAGCGATCCTATGAGCTTGATATCAAAGCCGTTGTTTAAGCCAAACCAGCTAACAAATACTAGAAACATTCCTAAAACCTTGAACATAGAACCTCCTTTGTGTGAGCATTTCTAGGTTAAAAAACCACAAGCTCAAAAAATGAGCTTGTACTACCATATAGTTATAAAGATAAAGTTAACCAAGGAAATGGGCTATGAGTGACGTAGAGCGACTGCACCGCATCAAATACATGATCCAGGCTCGGAAATGCGTTCCGGTTCAAGACTTTCTGGACGAGCTAGAAATCTCAAAAGCGACCTTCAAGCGCGATCTTGAGTATCTAAGAGATCGCATGAATGCATCCATAGTGTTTGATCGGGCTGAAGGAGGCTATCGCTTTGATAAGCCCAATGCTGGTGAGAAGATTGAGTTACCTGGACTTTGGTTTTCGGAAAAAGAAGCTACTGCTCTAGTGCTTATGCAGCATTTACTAGATAACTTAGATCAAGGGGGGTTAATAAGCACCCATATAGACCCTCTAGTGGAGATTATTGACGGCATTTTGGGGCAATCCGAAGTTTCAGCTAAGGAGCTAAGAAAGCGCATCAAAGTCTTTGGAATGTCGGCACGCAAGAATTCATTGGAGAATTTTGAGGAAGTAGGAAATGCCCTCTTAAAGCGTCAACGCCTGCAAATGGAGTACTACTCCAAAGGAAAAGATGAAACTACCAATCGAGAAGTATCCCCGCAGCGCTTGATCTTTTATCGAGATAACTGGTATCTGGACGGCTACTGTCACCTGCGCAAAGGCTTAAGAAGTTTCGCTTTAGATGGGATCAAGAAGGCTGAACTTTTAAGTAAGAAAGCCGAAGAAGTATCCGAAAAAGAATTGCATGAAAACTTTGCTGAGAGTTATGGCATATTTTCAGGCAAGGCAATCCAAAGAGCAAAGTTACGTTTTACTCCTGAGCGTGCTAGATGGGTATCGGGTGAGACTTGGCATGGCCAGCAAACAAGTAGCTTTGATAAGGAAGGCAATTACATTCTAGAGTTTGACTACAACCAAGATCCAGAACTTGTGATGGAAATCCTAAAACACGGTTCTGGAGTTGAAGTACTTGCACCAGCAAGTCTCAAAAAGAGAGTTGTAGACGAGCTCAAGAAGAATTTAGCCAGGTATTAATTTGTCGGTTTACCCGACAAAATTACTGATGACCCAGTCGCTAATAGTCTGCCAGGATCCTCCACGCTAGACCCAAGGCTTCCATTACGCTAATCAAGCTCACGCATGATTCAACCACAATCGAGTCAATGAAACAGCCTGAAACAGTATTAATTAGGAGAATTTGGCCTGCCCATGTGGATTCGAAC
>Ga0316228_1002371_pt1 | contig 16761 bp, 24 predicted proteins | sample TBH18021metaG_FD_206005 | JGI IMG/M metagenome (GOLD analysis project Ga0316228, IMG submission 206005) | Freshwater microbial communities from Trout Bog Lake, Wisconsin, USA - TBH18021 | ecosystem: Environmental > Aquatic > Freshwater > Lake > Hypolimnion/Profundal zone | place: USA: Wisconsin... | reverse complement strand
GGGGAAACCCTAGAACAAACCGCGTCAAGAGTTGCTCAGCAATGGTCCGATGAGCAAGACGCAAAAATCAGAAGAAAGGCAAAGCATCATCGTCTTAAAGTGCTTTGAATAAATGGTAACCAATTGGTAAAGGAGAACCCTATGAACCCCGCATGTAATTTTTGTAATAACACCGACAGCGTTTGCTGTCACGAAGCGATACGCACTGACAACAAAGCAGCTCGCCACATCATCGACCCACAAGATGAGCATTACAACAAGCAGGCTGACAGCCATGTTTTTATGATGAATGGTTTGCTTGTGGCCAAAGACGTGCCAATGCCAAAGGCGGGTGTGTGATGGCAATCGTATTTTTTAACGCGCTTTTGATTATGCGGTTGCAAAACTGGCAAAAAAAGATTGATGGTCAAGACGCGCCAAGCTATCCAATAAGACGCTGGCATCCGGCTTACATCAATTATTTAGCAGCATTTTACGACGCCCACTACCAATACCCAACGCGCACAATATTTATTGTGCCGACTAACACAAGCAGGAGACCAAAACAATGAGTGAACTTGATAAATACGGCAAGCACGACCCACTGGCACAGCACTCAAGCTATGCCAAAAAATCAAAAATTACCGTAGCTGATACTGATGCTTGGTTAAAGAGACATGGTAATGGCATGGACCGACTTAAAAAAACCGAAAAGACCAGCGTGGGAAATATCTGGTCGCAATACGGCAAAGTCAGTACCGTGACGCTCATTTACCGCCACTTAAACGTGCATGGTGAAATTGTCCCCAGTGACATTCAAGATATGTCATGCCGTCGCTCGGTGCATGGCCAATGTCAAAAAATGGTTAAAAGCGGTGAATTGGTAGCATTTAAAGACAATCGCTTTATTAAGGATGCTAATCAAAAGTATTTAGTTAACGGCTTTAAACGCGCATGAAAAAACCCAAACGACGGCCATCGTTTGGGTTTAGGTATCAATCAAGAAGGAATTAAACATGAATGATTTAGCGATATTAAAACAAACGGCACAAACAATGTCAAGCCGAGAGATTGCACAGCTATGTGAAAAACAACATGGCCATGTTTGCCGTGACATTGAACAACTCAACCAAACCTATGAGCAAATGGGCTTATCCAAAATTGGACAGGGGTATTATACCCATCCAAATACAGGCTCACAGCAACATCGTGAATTTTTACTCACCAAAGAACAGTCAATCGACTTGGTGACTGGCTACCGCGCTGATATCCGTATTCGTATCAATCGCCGTTGGCAAGAGCTTGAAACCCAACCACCAAGAGAATTATCCCGCCTTGAGATTTTGCAAATTGCATTACAGGCAGAGCAGGAAAAAATTGCATTGGAATGCAAGGTCAATGAGCTGCAACCGAAAGCAGATGCTCTTGACCGCATTAGTCATGCTATCGGCAATCAAAACGTGCGAGATACCGCGAAAACCTTGGACAAGAATCAAAACCAATTTGTTGATTGGTGCTTAAAGAATGACTGGCTATATCGTGACGATGCCAGCCGTTTAAAGGCATATCAACATCGTATTAATCAAGGCTTTATGGCGCAAAAATCAGTCATCTATAAAGGTCAAGATGGCGCAGAGCGAGTAACCATGCAGCCAATGTTTACACCAAAAGGCATCACCCACTTAGCTAATAAATTTAATAAGGCGATAGCGTGATGACTATGAACAGAGATACGGACTTACTCATGGATAAGTGGCACAAGACGCCAAACGCTATCATAGATAGTATTGTTGGCACTCATATAAGCGCGAGTGCTGGATGGATAGTCATGACAGTTATTCGCCATACCGACGGATTTGGACGTGATTCAACAGCCATTCCTACAAGCGTTTTTATGCGCGTGCTTGGGACCGAGCGCGCTAAAACAGCTTATAAGTACATTAATGAAGCCATTGATTCAGGACTGATTGCTGTCGTTAAGAAAAATGGAAAGGTTAGTGAATATTCCATTAACAAAAAATGTCCTATTTGGTATGGCGTTGACGAGCTAAAAGAGTCAAAACCAGTGGCACTTTCCGCCACTACTCAACCAGTGGCGGAAAGTGCCACCAGTGGCGAAAAAGTAAATAAACCAGTGGCACAAAACGCCACTGCCACCAGTGGCGAAAAGCGCCACACTTATAAAGACAATAAGAAAGACAATTTAAATACAAAAGATATTAAAGAAAAAAATAAAAAAGAAAATTCGCTAAAAACTCAAAGCTCGAAATCAGAAAACTTTGATCCTTTGAATTTTGAAATTCCAAGTTATGTAAATCCTGAACTTTGGAAAAGCTATCACGAAATGCGAAAAGCCAAAGGCAAAAAATTAATCGCCACCGAAAACGCTTGTCAGTTAATCATCAAGGATTTTGAAGCTTGGCATGAGAACGGTTTAGACGTTAACGAGTCCTTAGAGAAATCAATTAAATCAAGTTGGACTGGTGTTTTTGAGCCAAAACGCAGAATCAATCAACCGCAGAATTTAAACCAAGGATTTAACCATGCAAACCATCAACCAAGTAATCAGCCACAGCAGTTTGACACTAGCACAACCTTCGGCTATGCAAGCAAGCTCACAGCAGATGCCCAAGCATACTACGCACAGCAAGCAGCCCAGCAACGAACTGACGGAAGCAATCCGGTTGATGTTCATTGCATGGAAAGCACGTTTTAAAAACAAAATGCAAACGCGCAATGAAGCAGAGTTTGATTGGTCGTTCCCAATGGTTTTAGTTTGGGCGCAAGAATTAACTGACAAACGCGTTACCATCAAAGAGTTTGAGTTGGCTAAAAAACGCTCGATGGACTTAGATTGGATGCCAAACAATGCTGTAGAGTTTTTAAGACTGGTACGCGGTGAAAATATCAATCCTTATCCGTCGTTAGAGACTGCCTTTCATGTGGCCTGTCAGAATTGCGGTATGCGTGGCAATGCTAGCCGTAACTGGACGCATGAGACCGTACACGAAGCGGCAACTCGTATCGGTTTCGGGGTATTGGCAAGTGCCACGGAAAAGTTTAAGCCAGAATTTGCGCGCGTTTATATGCAAGTTATCAATGAGTTTGACAATGGGGCAAGTTTTACCATTCCAGAGTCACGCCGCATTGAACAAAAACATATTCCCGCCGATGAAAAGGTTGCCGATGATCACTTAGCAAAAATCAAAGCCATGTTAGCGGGGGTGGGCGCGTGAACCTAGCACAAATCAAAAAAATCGACCCATACAAATTGCCAGGCGCTCACAAATGCGAAGGCGATAAGTTTTATGGTTACATGAAAATGAGCCTAGGTCAACGTGATACCGTCGAAGATGCGATCTATCACACAACGTATGCCGGTGATTGGGAGTATTACTCGACCACCATCTTGGGCAAGGAATATACCAAGTCAATCAAGCGCCTTGGTATCAAAAAAGGCGATTCAGTTGAGCGTAATTTTCGCATCACAATTCATTTGGTTGACTACGACAATCCGAAAAATAAGGCGGTAGAGACTTTTACTCATGATGAGCCGCTTGATGCGTTTGAGATGGCTAAATTGCTATACAAGCTGGCTACGGATATGGCTGAACAATACCCTGATACTCGTATTGATTATGGTCAAAGTTACGCGGTGGTAAGAGCATGAAATATTTATCACTTTTTAGCGGTATTGAAGCGTGTACGGTAGCGTGGAAACCTTTAGGGTGGGAATGTGTGGCTGTGGCTGAAATTGAGCCATTCCCATGCGCAGTATTAGCGCATCACTATCCAAATGTACCAAACCTAGGTGATGTTACCAAAATCACCGAGCAACAAATTAAAGAATTAGGGCAAATTGACTTGGTGGTGTTTGGCTCACCTTGTCAAAATTTATCAGTAGCGGGCAATCGTAAAGGCTTGCAAGGCGAATCATCAGGGTTATTTTATGAAGCAATTAGACTTATTTCATACGCAAGACAGCATAATGGGTGCAGATTTGCATTGTGGGAAAACGTCCCTGGTTCATTTTCAAGCAACAAAGGCGATGACTTTAGAGAAGTGGTTAGAGAATTATCAGCTAACCGAGATATTAACACCCCCAAAAACGGCTGGGGCAACACGGGCGTTGCGTTGGGCGAAAATGGACTTGTCGAGTGGCGAGTGCTGGACGCTCAATACTTCGGATTGGCACAGCGACGCAAGCGTGTGTTTGCTATCGTCGATTTTGGAAACTGGACGGATAGACCCCCGATACTACTTGAGCCGAAAAGCTTGTGCGGGAATACTCCACCGAGCCGAGAAACGGGGGAGAAAGTTGCCACAGATACTCAAACAAGCATTAGGGCAACGGATAGCACAGTCTATGGATTAAATTCACAACAGCCACCTGCACGGCTGACCGAAGAATATTGCGACACCCTTGTTGCGAGTAACTACAAAGAACCAATGGGTGTGTTTTGTGTCCACGGCACCCAAGACCCAATCACAAGCGAAACCACGGCAAACTGTTTAGGGCGCAACCAAGGACAGGAGAATGTAGTTACCTATCAAAAACCAGTTTTATTTGATGTTTATCAACATCACGGTTGGCGCGTTGGTGAAACATGCGGAACTCTAACTTGTGGGCAAAATGATTCTATCAGGGGTGATACGCCATTGGTTATGCAAAGACAGGCTATATCGATAGCAGGCAATATCATAGGGCGCTCACCGCAAAACGGTGGCAACGGCAATGGTTTTGATGAAGAAGTTTGCTACACACTTACCACGGCAGACCGTCATGCGGTTGCCGCAAACTCAATCATCCGTCGTTTAACCCCAGCGGAATGTGAAATTTTGCAGGGCTTTCCACGAAATTACACCCAAATCCCATATCGCAAAAAACCCGCCCACCAATGCCCAGACAGCCCACGCTACAAAGCGTTAGGTAATTCAATGGCGGTGCCAGTAATGCAATGGATTGGCAAGCAAATTCAAAAGGCAGCTGCGGTATGAGCAAAGGCAACCGTTATTTTGCAGTAAAAATCAAATTATATATGCCTTGGGTGAGCAACCCCAAGGCATGGTCATCAACTTACATCGAAGATTTGCTTTTTGACGAAGAAGAATACAGACCTTCTCATGCATACATCGAGCAATCAGCAAATGAAGCGTTTGGACTTTTTGACCGCATCGAAATCCTAAATATTGAAGAACTGACCAAGGCTGATTTTGAGCATATCACCAAAGATGGTGACTGGACTGAGGAAACTTTTTTGGAAAAACATAGAAGAATCTTTGAGCAATCGCTAGAAGAACGCCGACGAATTAAAAGCATTGAAAACAGCCAAAATATACCTAGACGCAAGCCAGTTTTAAAGGTTTTGGAAGGTGGCAAATGACCCGCCTTCGCCACCGAAACCATAAATTAACAAGCACGGGCTACTACGTCTGTGGTGTTAAGCGAGGTGAGCTCACTTGGCGAGACAGTAGAACCAATCAGCTCATGACAACTAAATATATCAGCGGGCGCATCATCGAAAGCCCGCACAATGAGAGCCTGCATCCGGCATTGTGGGCTTCATGGCAGTTAAACGGACAGGCAATTAAACACGAATTTGGGGATTTAATTTTATGAGTGATTTATCAAAAGTAGCAGAAATTCATTATCAAATGGAACAAAACAGAGAATTTACTTATTGCAGTTTGTTATCTGAGTATTTAAAAAAATTTTCTAGCAAGACTAAAAAAACTATGTCTGATATCAGTAAAGCAACAGGGATAAGTGTGCCTGATATTAGCGGATATCGCAGTGATAGAAAAATACTGACCGAAGAAAATGCAATAAAACTCGCTGATTATTTTAACAGTGTTAGAAAGTGTGAGCCAATTAAGCCTAGCGAACTTCTTGCTATGCAATCTGTAGGTCAAATGGTCAACTTAGTAGAAGCACGAAAAGAGCGTGACGAATTTATAGCTAATATTTTAGGTGAGGCTACCCATGACGCGCGTAAAACTCAACAAGTATGACCAATCGCAAGGCTTGGATTTTTTCAAGGATACGGAATTTATCAGACAGCAAATTGCATTAAAGCATCGATACCGCATCCGCAGGCATTACAACAATAACAGACAGTACAAGGATAAAAAGCAGCATGATAGTAGGAATTGACCCAGATTTAGATAAAAGCGGCGTGGCGCTACTTGGTGACAATGGGCTGCAACTCATAAATTTAACCTTTTTTGATTTATGCGGCGTACTAGAGATTGAGCGCAAGAAAATAAAAAAGGTGTATGTGGAAGCCGGTTGGCTGAACAAAAAATCTAACTTCCACAACATTGATAAAAATATGCCGATTTATAAGCGTTTAGCGATCTGCGAAAAGGTTGCAAAGAATGTCGGTGAAAATCACGCGACAGGAAAGTTAATCGTTGAAATGGCAAAGGGTATTGGTCTTGAAGTGGTGCTAGTAAAACCAACAAGCAAGAAACTCGATCAAAACCAGTTTAAGAAAATAACAGGATATGGCAAGCGCACCAATCAAGAGCAACGTGATGCCGCAATGTTAATTTTTGGTAGGTAATTTTATGTTAGAGAACAACATCCCCAAAAGAGTTAAAAATATCCAAGGTGAGAAATTCAACAAATTAACAGCCGTTAAATTTGTTGGGATGAATAAATGGCGTTTGCGTTCAGCTATATGGCTTTTTAAATGCGATTGTGGAAATGATACAGAAGCTGTAGCGATTGAGGTTAAAAGAGGCTTAGTTCGCATGTGTCGTGAATGCGCGATGAAAGAGAAAGGGCGTCGGTCAATTGGCGAGCGTTTCGGCAGTCTCACTTTGGTGCAAAATACCGGAAAATTAGTACACGGTACTTATATCTGGCAATGCAGATGCGACTGCGGAAATATTTGCGAGTTTTCAGTAAAAAAACTTAGAGAGGGTATTAAGCAATGCTATGAGTGCAAGCCAAAAACAGGCGTCATCAAAGATATTACGGGTCAAAAATTTGGAAATCTGACTGCGGTAAAGAAAGTAGGCAGTAACAAACACTTTCAAACCAAATGGCTCTGCCAGTGCGATTGTGGCGGGCAAAGAATAGTATTATCCCACATCTTAAAAAGCGGCGATGTAAAAGGCTGTAAATCTTGCAGAGGTAATAAAAAGCAAAAATAAACCCTGCGCGAAGCAGGGTCTAGCGGTAATTCAATTTTATGAAGGCGTTGCAGCGAACAACATACCTAATATAGTTGAACTAAGATATGCGGTCAAGGGGTTGAGTGATGGTACAAGCAAAAGTTAGAAATGATTTTGATACAAGGGAAGTGGTACTAGATGCAGTCAAGGAATTATTTAGTTGCGACAATGTAGCTACGCGCGCAACTATCACTGAGTTGACAGGGCTAAAACAATCGCTAGTCGATGACTGCTTAAAGCATTTATGCGACGAAATGATGATAAGACGGTTAGAGCGTGGCTGCTACGCACCAGTGCAGCGCTTCCCTGCGCCGCGCCCCATGTGGCAGACAATTTTGCCGGATGGTACGGTCAAGGTCGAGATTGGGGACGATCATGTGTTGACGCTAACGCCACGCGAAGCACGCACTATTAGTATGATGATGGCAGGCTTTACGATGCAGGCGCATAACATCGCTATCGAAAATCACACAGGCGTACTGGCTAATAACTTGCAGCAAGAAGTTGCGATGCTACGCCGTGAATTAAATAGGGCATCGAAGGGCAAGCGAAAAGAATGTGAGTGATTGCGTTCATTAAGAACCCTAGCCCTCTAAGGTTTAGGGGTTTTTTTTGTCTGCGGTAAAGTGTCTGTATTTATCGCGGGTGAACTATGGCTGAACGCAAACAAATTGATTGGGAAAAGATTGAGCTTGATTATCGCGCTGGCATTAAGACGCTCAGGCAGATTGCAGATGAACATGGTATTTCAAACCCTGCTATTGCCAAGCGCGCCAAAAAAGAAGGTTGGGAGCGAGATTTATCTGCCAAGATTGCCAAGAAAGCAGAAATTTTAGTTAGCAAGGAAATGGTTAGCAAAGAAGTTAGCAAAGAAAAGATGCTAACCGAGCAGGTGATTATCGATGCCAACGCTAACGCCTCAGCCACCGTACAACTTCGCCAGCGCAAAGACGTTGCCCGCTATCAAGACTTGATGAATAAGCTATTTGAGGAATTGGACACAATCAGCGGTCAAGATAATGCAGACGCGCTTGAGCAGTTATCCGTGATGATTGAAAACGAAGGACTTGCCAGTGAAGATGCGTTGATTCAATTCAAACGAATATCCAGCCTTGGCAGTCGCGTCAAAGTAGCCAAGGACCTAGGCGATACGATTGCTAAATTGATTCCACTTGAGCGCACTATCTACAAGATGGACAAAGAAGTCGAGGAACGCAAAGACCCATTGGGCGACTTACTCAAGTCCTTAACCAATACCAGTAATAATAACTTTGGCGTTGTTGATGATGACCCAGAATATTGACGCGCTACGTACTTGTACCGGGTGAACACTCACAACAAAACAATTCTAGGCGCGCAGCAACGCCTAAATCGGTTAAAAAACAAACAAAAGGAAATTAAGTTATGAAATACCGCAAAAAACCAGTTGTTATCGAAGCAATACAGTTTGATGGCGCAAATAGCCAAGATGTATCGGACTTTATGGGCGACCATGAAGGTATAGATGGGCGCTCATTTGTGATGGGCGAGAATGTTTTTATCTCAACACTTGAAGGTATGATGACTGCGAATGTTGGCGATTACATTATCAGAGGCGTAAATGGTGAGCTTTACCCATGTAAGCCAGATATTTTTGCTAAGACCTACGAAAAAGCAGAATGACCCAAATAAACATTGCTCACGACACGCCGCTACTGCCACTACCCACCGACGCTGAAACATTGGCAAGGTGTTTGGCTGACCCGTATTGGCGCGTGTTTAGCGGGTGTCTCTACAAAATCATGATTAAGGGCGATGGTGACGATGAAACGCAAGACGTTTCAGTCATGCCGTTTAAGCCCAACGCCGCGCAGGAGAAGTTTGTTAATCGCTTATGGCATCGCAATGTGATACTTAAAGCGCGCCAGTTGGGTTTAACTACACTTGTCGCTATCTTGTGGCTCGACCATGCTTTGTTTAATGCCGATCAGCGCTGCGGTATTATTGCTCAGGACCGAGAAGCCGCAGAAGTTATCTTTCGTGATAAGGTCAAGTTTGCTTATGAGAATTTGCCAGAGCAAATCCGCGAGCGATTTCCACTAGGCAGAGACAGCGCCAGTGAGCTGCTATTTGCCCATAACAATTCATCAATCCGTGTGGCAACGTCCATGCGTTCTGGCACCATTCACCGATTGCATATATCTGAGTTCGGTAAAATCTGCGCCAAGTTCCCCGACAAAGCCAAAGAGGTAATGACCGGCTCAATCCCTGCCGTACCATCAAACGGTATCTTAGTGATTGAGTCCACTGCTGAAGGGCGAGATGGTAGCTTCTTTAAAATCTGTCAGACTGCGCAGGCAAACTTTGCTCAGCGCAAAAAGCTTAACTTCCGTGATTATCGCTTCCACTTTTACGCATGGTGGCAAGAGCCCAAGTATCGCATGGATAGCAGCATGGTATCGATATCACCTAAGCAACATGAATACTTTGATGAGGTTGAGACCATTGTTGAGCGTGATATGGGAATCACCGCCAAGATTGATGTGGACCAGCGCGCATGGTATGTGGCAACCATCGAGGCTGACTTTGAAGGCGCTGACGATAGGATGTGGCAAGAGTACCCGTCATATCCTGCCGAAGCGTTCCAAGTGTCAACCGATGGCAACTACTATGCTAAAGACATGGCATTGCTGCGTAAGCGTGGTGGTATTACCAATGTGCCTGAGCTTGACATGCCGGTTAACACCTTTTGGGATATTGGTAACAGTGATGGCTGTGCGATATGGTTTCATCAAGACAGCAACGGGCAAGATAGGTTTCTTGATTACTATGAAGCCCGCGGCGAAACGCTCAAACACTATGTGGCCAAGCTCAAAGAGAAAGGCTATGTATTTGATACCCACTATTTACCCCATGACGCAACCCATGAGCGGTTAAGCGACTTCAACAAATCCACGCTGCAGATGCTACAAGATTTAATGCCCGGTGAAAGGTTTGTTGTTGTGCCGAGGATATCATATCTTATGGATGGTATTCAGCAAACGCGCGCTTGTATGCGCAACTACTACTTTGACCAAACTAACTGCAAGCTAGGTATTGATAGGCTAGACGGTTATAAAAAGCGCTGGAATAACGCCGAAACGCGCTATGTTGACCAACCGGATAAATCAAACGGTTGCAGCGAGGGCGCAGACGCACTAAGACAACACGCACAAGCTAAAATGGCAGGCTTGATTGTATCAAGCACCAAGGTGGCGGGTAGCGATTATGAAGAAGATAACGACAACGATTGGCGAACAATGTGAGGATAAGCCATGCTAGATGATTATACCGATGAATTTGTACCTGAGATTGGTGGCATATCATTGCGTGAGTATGAAAACATCGTCAATGAAATAGAAAACCAACCAAGTTGGCGCGCTATCGCCGATCAGGATATGGACTATGCCGATGGTAAGCAGTTAGATAGTGATTTGTTACGCAGACAAAAAGAGCTTGGCATACCGCCAGCCGTCGAAAATCGTATCTCACCCGCGCTTAGGTCACTGTCCGGCTATGAAGCAGTAACGCGCACGGATTGGCGTGTGACCCCGAATGGCGAGGTAGAAGGGCGTGAAGTTGCCGAAGCGATTAACTATAAGCTCAATCAAGCCGAGAAAAAGAGTAAGGCTGACAAGGCATGTAGCAATGCCTTTAGTGCGCAAATAGCCTGCGGCATAGGTTGGGTGGAAGTATCGCGTGAATCAGACCCGTTTAAGTACCCATATCGCTGCCGCGCCGTGCATCGCAATGAAATCCATTGGGATATGACAAGCGAGGAGCCGGACTTATCGGATGCTCGTTGGCTTAGACGTCAAAAATGGCTGCGACCTGAGCGTATCGCTCAAGTATTTCCTGAACATGCTGAATTGGTCTATGCACTAGGCAAGCATGGCTCACAGTGGTATGAGCTTGACCCGATGATGGATGGTGGTGGCGATACTGGCTTACAAGATGCGTGGCATCAGGGTAGGCATAGCACGATTGCTGAGCATCGTTGGTATAACCAAGCCAACAAAGAAATGTGCCTTGTTGAGTTGTGGTATCGCCGATGGGTGACTATTCATGTATTAAAGATGCCAAATGGCCGTGTTGTTGAATACGATGCTGACAATCCTAGTCACATTGCGGCAGTAGCTTATGGCAAAGCCAAGGTGTTAAAAGCCAACGTCTCTAAAGTTAGGCGCTCGTACTGGCTTGGACGCCATTGTCTGTACGATGGTGAGTCTCCTTATAAGCATAGTCACTTCCCCTATGTACCGTTTATTGGGTTTAAAGAAAATTCAAGCGGCGTTCCTTTTGGCTATGTGCGTGACATGCGATTTCCACAAGATAGCCTTAATAGCGGCATCAGTAAACTACGTTGGGCAATGTCCGTTGTCCGAGTCGAGCGCACCAAAGGCGCAGTTGACATGAGTGACGCTCAGCTACGCAAGCAAATTGCCAAGCCAAATAGCGATATCGTTTTAAACCATCAACACATGGCGCAGAATGGCGCACGCTTTGAAGTGCATCGAGATTACCAGCTCACCGACCAACACTATCAAATGCTACAGGATAACCGCGCGTCTATCGTTGCGGTGTCTGATATCACCCAAGGGTTTATGGGTAAGGCTGGTAATGCCACGAGCGGACGCCAAGAGCAAATGCAGATTGAGCAAAGCAATCAATCGCTCGCGGTCATCATGGATAACTTTAGACAGGCGCGTACCTTGATTGGTGAGCAGTTAATGGCTTTAATCATTGAAGATATGGGCAATGACGAACAAGCGGTAATAATCGAGGGTGATGCTATTACGCCTGCGCGTAAAGTGGTCGTTAACAAGCCAGAGGTTGACCCAGAGACGGGCATGATTTATTTGAGCAATGATATTCAGCGTACCGCGCTTAGCGTATCGCTTGAGGATGTGCCAAGTACCAACGCTTACCGCGGACAGCAGCTAAACGCCATGAGTGAAGCAGTCAAATCATTGCCACCACAGTATCAAGCCGCAGTTCTGCCATTCATGATGAGCTTAATGGATATACCGAAAAAAGAGCAGGTCATCGAAGCGGTCAAGCAAGCGCAGCAGCAGCAAACGCCTGAGCAGATACAACAGCAGATTGACCAAGCCGTACAAGACGCATTACTCAAAGCCAATATCGATATCAAAAATAAAGAGTTTGAGCTTAAGCAGCAATTATCAGCCAGTGAGATCAAAGAACGTGAAGCTAAAGCGGTGCAGATTGGTGTTCAGGCTGCGTATGCTGCCATGCAAGCAGGCGCTCAAGTTGCACAGATACCACAGATTGCGCCAGTAGCCGATGAAATCATGAAGTCTGCCGGCTATCAAGTACCAAACCCAATGGGGCAGGACCCGAATTACCCTACTGCGGATATGCCAGTTGCGCCGGTTGGTGATGAGCAATTGCCACAGGTGCAGCAAAACACAAGTCCAGCGATGCCACCTGTCCCACAACAAGCCCCATCGCCGATGCAAGGCGTGGAGACGCCAAGAACGACGGATAATTTGGGGTAGGGTGTAAGGTTTAGTGGCTTTACCGCCAAAACTTATAATCACTCTATTAATTAATTTTTGGGCGAGCCATGATAATCAAAGACATAGCAATTTATCGAGGTGATGACTACCTTTTGGAAATCGCCTTGCTTAATGCAGACAACACACCCGCTGATCTAACGGGTGCAAAAATAGAATTGGCGTTTGGTGAATTAGACAGTGAGCTTACTTATGCCGATATCACGACCAATCAAAATGTTGTGACGGCGGTATTTAGTCACGCTGCTACCAAAGATATTAAGTGGGGAAGTGGCTTATGGGATTTACAAGTAACCCAAGATAGTAAAGTAACAACGGTAGCGCGTGGAAAAATTAAGATAACAAGGGATGTAACGCCATGACCCTGACCGCAGTGATTAGCGAGCCAATCCAAAGCTTGCACGCGACAATCAATACGCGCGCAGAAAGCATTACTGCTACGCTTGACCCCTATGTTATCCAGCAAGCGCGCATTGACTTATATGAGTTAGCTAAGCAAAAAGGGTTTACAGGTACGTTTGATGAGTTTTTAGGCTCGATTGTAGATACGCCATCGCTGATAAGTGATGATAAACCAAACGACCTTAAACTTGGCAGCGATAACAAGCTGCTATCTCAACCAACTGACACCGATTTTTTAGCCTACTACATACTGGCAAAAGGATAATCTTATGGCAACACAACAAGAACGCATAACCGCATTGGCACAAGCAATCGCAAGTGATATTAAAAATCTGACTACTAATCAAGGCTCATTGACTGCACTAACAACTACCAACAAAACATCGCTAGTTGCGGCATTAAACGAGCTAAAAACATCAATCGCAAACGCTACAAACATCAATGACAGCGCAACAAATACCTCTGCGACATGGTCATCCCAAAAAATCAATACTGCAATCAATAATGCGGTATCGTCATTGGTTGACGGCGCAGGCACGACCTTAGATACGCTTAAAGAATTAGCGGATGCCTTAGGTAACGATGCAAATTTTGCAACGAGTATTGCAACGCAAATGGGCAAGCGTGTACGAGTTGACGCAGCCCAAACCTTTACCGTGACTGAGCAAGCGCAAGGTTGTGCAAACTTGGGAATTGGCAATCCCGATACAGATTTTGTGGCAGCTTATACAGCCGCTAAGGCTTAATTGTGATGCTGATTGAAAGAATTAATAGCTTTATCAATGCTGTAGCTAGTGATATTAAGTCTCTATACGATGACAAAGTCAACAAAACAGACGTGATAGCCGTAGCGCAAGGCGGTACAGGTGGCACAGATGTGGCAACGGCTAGAAGTAATTTAGGTCTTGGTACGGCAGCGACAGCAAATGTTACGACTAGCACAGCAGACTCAACCGCAAATAGATTGTTAAAGGTGGGTGATTTTGGAATAGGTGGTGACGCGGTTGTTTTCGGTGTAGCAACTGGCGTTGGGCAGCATAATTATCAAGAAAGCTCAAGTATTTTTAATACATTTCATCGTAGTAATGGCGGTGCTTTTTTTAGTAATACTAGATTTAATATTAACGGCAGAGATACACCACAGTATTTTAATTACTTAGTAAGCGGATTAAATGGGGGTGGGTTATTTGCTATTTGTGGCGATGTAATGGCTGGTGATTTTTTTACAATCACAGGTGCGCAGGACAACAATTATCCACTTAAACTAAACACAATTTATCACGATGGCAGTACGCCAAAACTGACAGGCACGTGGGCAGCGTTAAAAAGCGGTAGTGCAAGCTACAAAAAAGGCTGGCGCAAACTCACTGCAACACTACCAAGTCAGGCTGGTGAGATAACAATAGCGCATGGCGTAACAACAGTTGAAACTGTGCAAGCTAAGGTGACAAATAGCGATGGCATTATCATCTATAATAATGATATTGACCCAGCCAATCAATTTTATGTACGGGTTAATGGCGCAAAATTAATACTAGCTGTGACTGCAAATTCAACGAAAGTATTTGGTCAAGCGGTCACAATTTATGTGGGGGAAGAATTGTAATGACAAACTATGTGCAAACCCAAGACGCGGGTGATATCTATGTTCGTGCTAAATCTATCATCTTAAACAACCCCAAAGATGGGGTTAAGTCAGTTACTTTCGCGCGTGAGCAAATCGTTAATCTAAAAGATGGGAATTATATACCAAGCGATTTATCCGCAATCGTTGGTAATTTTGATGATGACGAGCTAACCAAGACCTTAACGCTATATCACCCATTAACGATGGAAAAATTGGGCGAGAAAAATATTGGCGAATTGGCGCAACAATTAGAGATTTGGTTGTTTAGCTACATGGTCGAGTTAGATAAACGCCAACAGCAACCGCTGAGTGATGTGCCAACGATTTAACAAACACAAGCCACCGTAAAGGTGGTTTTGTATTTCTGTAAGGTGTGAATACCGCTTGACTGCGCTATATCATTAAGCCTGATTGTTTAAACTGCCCTTTACGGCACTCACCGATACGAGTAGGACAGACCAAATGAGTTTGCAGAATATGTTAGATACCGATGATGGCGTGTTAAGTCCAGAAGATGCAACCGCATTGCTTGACAGAGCAATGAATGGCGAAACCATTGAGTTTGACGAGCCCCAAGCCGACGAGCCGACAGTGGAAAGTAGTGAGCCGCCAGCCACTACCGATAGCAAAAACAGCCAAGTCACTGACGAGCAATTAAATGCTGATAACGCAGTGATTATGGCGAAAGACGGTAAACACACAATCCCTTTCGAGAAGTTACAGCAAGCGCGTGAATCCGAGCGTCTAGCGTTGCAACAAGCCCAACAAGCTAATGCAGAGCTAGAAAAGTTACGAGCGCAGTTAGCTCAAGGCAACACGGCTGCACAGCAAGCGAAGATTGATAACCAGATTGATATCGCCCAGCAAGCGATTGATAACGGCGTTGACCCATCAATCTTTGGTGACTTTGACGAGGAAGGTTTAGCCGGTGGTATTCAAACACTGGTGCAGCAGCAGGTTGAACAGCAAGTTGAAGCGCGTCTCAAACAAGCGCTTGAGCCTATTGCGCAAAAGCAGCAGATTGATGAAACACAGCAACATTACGCAGCGATTTTACAAGCGCATCCCGATATCGAGTCCGTGGCGGAAAGCCAAGAATTCGCATCTTGGCGCGCATCGCAACCAAGCTATGCTCAGCAAGCCATTAACGGCGTGTTGAGCCAAGGCACAACGGATCAAGTAATCGAGCTGTTTAATCAGTTTAAAGGCAATGCGCAAACCGATGCACCAACACCTGCAGACATTAAGCAGGCGGCCAAAGCCAAACTAGACAGCGCACAGTCAGCAATCCCCGCAAGCCTGAGCGATATCGCAGGTGGGCAAGCTCACACTTCGCCCGATGAACAACTGGCAAACCTAGATGGCGTTGATATGTTGGCAGCGATGGAAAAAATGTCACCTGAACAAATTGAACGTATCTTAAACAAAACTTTATAAGGAGTGCCTTAGATGGCTACCGCAACACGCGCCCTAGCAGGCGATAAGAAAAACATGGTGCAACAAGCGGTTGGTTTATTTGCAACCCACATGCGCCGTAACTCTACGATGGCGCAGTTAACTGGCAAGATGCCAACCGCGACAGAAGCAGAAAATACCCTTCGCAAACAAACATCGACGTCTATGCCAATTGTCCGCGCCCAAGACTTGGGCAAAGGTAAAGGCGATGAGGTTGAATTTAACCTATTAAATCCGGTCAATGCTCAGCCTATCATGGGTAGTGAAATGGCAGAAGGTCGCGGCGTTGGCATGTCTTTTACCGTTGATCGTCTGAAAGTCAATCAAGCGCGCTTCCCGATTGACCTTGGCGATACCATGACTACATTGCGCTCGCCAGTTGATTACCGCCGTTTTGGTCGTCCCGTGGCACAAAGCTTGATGGACCGCTATATTGACCAATCATTGCTTGTTCACATGGCTGGAGACCGTGGCTATAACACCGCATTTGATTGGACAATTCCACTGGCATCCGACCCGAAGTTTAACGCTATCATGGTTAACCGCGTGTTGCCACCTTCT
>Ga0316228_1002369_pt1 | contig 16762 bp, 16 predicted proteins | sample TBH18021metaG_FD_206005 | JGI IMG/M metagenome (GOLD analysis project Ga0316228, IMG submission 206005) | Freshwater microbial communities from Trout Bog Lake, Wisconsin, USA - TBH18021 | ecosystem: Environmental > Aquatic > Freshwater > Lake > Hypolimnion/Profundal zone | place: USA: Wisconsin... | reverse complement strand
CGCGCGATCAGGATGGACGCACCATGGCACGCCAGGACGTGAACGAAGCGCTCCTCGAAACCTCGTTCCTCTACGGCGCCAACGCCGCCTACATCGAGGAATTGCAGGCGGCCTACGCCCGCAACCCGTCCTCGGTGGATCCGGAGTGGCAGAGCTTCTTCAAGGGACTCGGCGAGGACGAGACCCTGGTCGAGAAGAACGCCGCCGGCGCATCCTGGGAGCGGCCGAACTGGCCGGTGCCGCTCAACGGCGAGCTGGTCTCGGCGCTCGACGGCAACTGGGGCGCCCTGGAGAAGGCGGTGGGCGATCGGATCGTCGCCCGCGACGGCAAGGACGCCAAGCCCGGCAAGCCGCAGGACAGCGTCACGGCCACCACCGGCGTCTCGGTCGAGCAGGCCACCAAGGACTCGGTGCGGGCGATCATGCTGATCCGCTCCTACCGCATGCGCGGCCACCTGCACGCCAAGCTCGACCCGCTGGGCCTCGCGCCGCGGGGCGACCACGAGGAGCTGCACCCGCAGCATTACGGCTTCCAGGAGAGCGACTGGGACCGCCCGATCTTCCTCGACAACGTGCTCGGCCTCCAGTTCGGCACGATCCGCGAGATCGTCGATATCCTGGAGCGGACCTACTGCCAGACGCTCGGCGTCGAGTTCATGCACATCTCCGACCCCGCCGAGAAGGCGTGGATCCAGGAGCGCATCGAGGGCAAGGACAAGGAGATCTCCTTCACGCCCGAGGGCCGTCGCGCGATCCTCAACAAGCTGATCGAGGCCGAGGGCTTCGAGAAGTTCCTGGACCTCAAGTACACCGGCACCAAGCGCTTCGGCCTCGACGGCAGCGAGGCGATGATCCCCGCGCTCGAGCAGATCATCAAGCGCGGCGGCGCGCTCGGCGTGCGCGAGATCGTGCTCGGCATGGCCCATCGCGGCCGGCTGAACGTGCTCACCAACGTGATGGCCAAGCCCTTCCGGGCGGTGTTCCACGAGTTCAAGGGCGGCTCGGCCTCCCCGGCCGAGGTCGAGGGCTCGGGCGACGTGAAGTACCATCTGGGCGCGTCCTCGGACCGCGCCTTCGACGGCAACAACGTCCACCTGTCGCTCACCGCGAACCCGTCGCACCTCGAGATCGTCGATCCGGTGGTGCTGGGTAAGGTCCGCGCCAAGCAGGATCAGTGGGCCAAGCCCAACATCGAGCGCCGCACGGTGCTGCCGCTGCTGATCCACGGCGACGCCGCCTTCGCGGGCCAGGGCGTGGTGGCGGAATGCTTCGGCCTGTCGGGCCTGAAGGGCCACCGCACCGGCGGCTCGGTGCACTTCATCATCAACAACCAGATCGGCTTCACCACCGATCCGCGGTTCTCGCGCTCGTCGCCGTACCCGTCGGACGTGGCCAAGATGGTCGAGGCGCCGATCTTCCACTGCAACGGCGACGACCCCGAGGCCGTCACCTTCGCCGCCAAGGTGGCGGTCGAGTACCGGCAGAAGTTCGGCAAGCCGGTCGTGATCGACATGCTCTGCTATCGCCGCTTCGGCCACAACGAGGGCGACGAGCCGGCCTTCACGCAGCCGAAGATGTACCAGCGGATCCGCAAGCATCCGTCGGTGCTGGAGAATTACGGCCGCAAGCTCGTCGAGAACGGCTCCGTCACCCAGGAGGCGCTCGACGCCCGCAAGGCCGAGTTCCGCGGGCTACTCGACACCGAGCTCGACGTTGCCAACAACTACAAGGCGAACAAGGCCGACTGGCTGGACGGCCGCTGGTCCGGCGTGAAGGCCGTGCACGAGGACGTCGACGACCCGCGCCGCGGCCGCACCGCCGTGCCGGCCGAGACCCTTCAGGAGATCGGGCGGAAGATCACGCAGGTGCCGCCCGGATTCCACCTGCACCGCACGATCCAGCGGTTCATGGACAACCGCGCCAAGGCGGTGGAGACGGGGGTCGGCGTCGACTGGGCGACCGCCGAGGCCCTGGCCTTCGGGGCGACGCTGCTCGACGGCAACCGGGTCCGCCTCTCGGGGCAGGATGTCGAGCGCGGCACCTTCTCGCAGCGTCACGCGGTGGTGATCGATCAGGAGAACGAGCAGCGCTTCACGCCGCTCAACGCCATCCGCGAAGGCCAGGCCTCGATCGAGATCATCAACTCGATGCTCTCCGAGGAGGCGGTGCTCGGCTTCGAGTACGGCTACTCGCTCGCCGAGCCGAACGCTCTGGTCCTGTGGGAGGCGCAGTTCGGCGACTTCGCCAACGGTGCCCAGGTGGTGATCGACCAGTTCATCGCGTCCGGCGAGCGCAAGTGGCTGCGCATGTCCGGCCTCGTCCTGCTGCTGCCGCACGGCTACGAGGGGCAGGGGCCCGAGCACTCCTCCGCCCGCCTGGAGCGCTATCTCCAGGCCTGCGCCGAGGACAACATGCAGGTCGCCAACGTCACGACGCCGGCGAACTACTTCCACATCCTGCGCCGGCAGCTGAAGCGCGACTTCCGCAAGCCGCTGGTCCTGATGACGCCGAAGTCGCTGCTGCGCCACAAGCGTGCCGTGTCGAACCTCGACGCGCTGGCCGAGGGCTCGACCTTCCACCGCGTCCTCTGGGACGACGCCGAGGAGGAGGGCGCGCAGAACAAGCTCGTGCGCGACGACAAGATCCGCCGCGTCGTGCTCTGCTCGGGCAAGGTCTACTACGACCTCCTGGAGGAGCGGGAGAAGCGCGGCCTCAACGACATCTACCTGATGCGCGTCGAGCAGCTCTACCCGTTCCCGCTCAAGGCACTGGCCAACGAGATGGCCCGCTTCCGCAACGCGGATGTGATCTGGTGCCAGGAGGAGCCCAAGAACATGGGCGCCTGGTCCTTCGTCGAGCCCTACCTCGAGTGGGTGCTCGGCCAGGCCGGCTCCGCGGTGAAGCGCGCCCGCTACGTCGGTCGTCCGGCCTCCGCCTCCACGGCCGTCGGCCAGATGTCGAAGCACCAGGCGCAGCTCCAGGCCTTCCTCAACGAGGCCCTGGCGGTCTGAGCGTCTGGCCATGGCCTACTTCCTGCTCCGTCTGGAACCGCCCCGTCCGAGCTTCCCGTTCGACGCGACGGACGCCGAGAAGGCGCTGTTCTCGGCGCATTCCGGCTACTGGATGGAGCAGGCGGCAGCTGGAGCCGCCATCGCGGTCGGACCCGTCTTCGAGTCCGGGGGCACCTGGGGCCTGGCCCTGGTCGAGGCCGACGACGCGGCGCAGGCCGAGGCGCTCGGAGACGCAGATCCCGTCCTGATGGCGCAGGCCGGCTTCCGGTACACCGTCTCGCCCGTTCCATCCCTGATCCTGCGGCGCTGACGCCGCGACCCGACATCCAGAGGAGGCCCCCCGCGGGGCAGAAGAGAGCATGGCAACCGACATCCTCGTCCCGACCCTCGGCGAATCCGTGAGCGAGGCCACGATCGGCCGCTGGTTCAAGAAGCCCGGCGACACGGTCGCGGCCGACGAGCCGATCGTCGAGCTCGAGACCGACAAGGTGACGCTGGAGGTGAACGCCCCGGCGGCCGGCCAGCTCGGCGAGATCCTGGTCAAGGATGGCGAGACCGTGGAGCCCGGCGCCCTGCTCGGCTCGATCGTCGAGGCCGGTGCCGGCGGCGGCGCCGCCAAGAAGGCGGCCCCGAAGGAAGCCGCCGAGACCAAGTCCGAGACCCGCAGCGAGGCTCCGAAGGCCGCCGCGCCCGCAAAGGCCGAGGCGCCGGCTCAGGAATCCTCCGCCGGCTACGGCAACCACGGCGATGCCGCCGCCCCCGCGGCCCAGCAGCGTCCGGTCGGCGACAACGGCCCGGCGGTGGCCAAGCTCGCCCGGGAATCGGGCGTCGACCCGTCGTCGGTGAACGGATCCGGCAAGGACGGGCGCGTCACCAAGGGCGACATGCTGGGCGCCATCGCCAAGGGGCCGACCCCGTCGGCCCCCGCCAAGGAGGCTCGCCCGACCTTGCCGCGCGCCCCCTCGGTGCCGGACGACGCCGCGCGCGAGGAGCGCGTGCGCATGACGAAGCTGCGCCAGACCATCGCGCGCCGCCTCAAGGACGCGCAGGACACGGCGGCGATGCTGACGACGTTCAACGACGTCGACATGTCGGCCGTGATGGCGATGCGCAGCCAGTACAAGGACATCTTCGAGAAGAAGCACGGCACGAAGCTCGGCTTCATGGGCTTCTTCACCAAGGCGGTGATCGGCGCCCTCAAGGACGTGCCGGCGGTCAACGCCGAGATCGACGGCCAGGACCTCGTCTACAAGAACTACTACCACATCGGCATCGCGGTCGGCACCGATAAGGGCCTCGTCGTGCCGGTGGTGCGCGACGCCGACGACCTGTCGATCGCCGGGATCGAGAAGAAGATCGCCGGCTTCGGCAAGAAGGCCCGCGAGGGCAAGCTCTCCATCGAGGACATGCAGGGCGGGACCTTCACGATCACCAACGGCGGCATCTACGGCTCGCTGATGTCGACGCCGATCCTCAACGCGCCGCAATCGGGCATTCTCGGCATGCACCGCATCGAGGAGCGCCCAGTGGTCCGAGCCGGCAAGATCGAGGCGCGGCCGATGATGTACCTCGCCCTGTCGTACGATCATCGCATCGTCGACGGTAAGGAGGCCGTGACCTTCCTGGTACGGGTCAAGGAGGCGCTGGAGGATCCGGCGCGCCTCGTGCTGGACCTCTGAGGCTGCCATGTCGGGCGCTGAGAACAGGGTCGCGATCGTCACCGGCGGCAGCCGCGGCATCGGCCGCGCGGTGGCGCTGCTCCTGGCGGAGCGCGGCTACGCCGTCTGCCTGAGCTACGTGTCGGACGCCGCCGCCGCGCAGGGCGTGGTCGACGCGATCGCCGCCAAGGGCGGACAGGCGCTCGCCGTGAAGGGCGACGTCGGCAGCGAGGTCGACGTCCTCGCCCTGTTCAGGGCGGCCGACGGGCTCGGCCGCCTGACGGCGCTCGTCAACAATGCCGGCGTGGTCGATGTGAAGTCCGACGTCGCCGACATGAGCGTGGAGCGCCTGCAGCGGATGATGACTACCAACGTGGTCGGCAGCTTCCTGTGCGCCCGCGAGGCGGTGCGGCGCATGTCGACCAAGCGCGGCGGGGCAGGGGGCGCCATCGTCAACCTGTCCTCGGTGGCGGCGCGCCTCGGCGGTCCCGGCCAGTTCGTCGACTACGCCGCCTCCAAGGGCGCCATCGACTCGCTGACGATCGGACTCGCCCGCGAGGTCGCCGGCGAGGGCATCCGGGTCAACGCGGTGGCGCCCGGCATCATCGCCACCGAGATCCACGCCAGCGGCGGCGAGCCCGATCGGGTGGAGCGCCTGGGACCCGGCGTCCCGATCGGCCGGGCCGGCACCGCCGAGGAGGTCGCCGCGCCGATCGTGTGGCTCCTCTCGGACGAAGCCTCCTACACCACCGGCGCCATCCTCGACATCGGCGGCGGCCGCTGAGGCCAAGCCCCATCTGACATTCCCTGCCCGTCTCGCACGCGGCACGACCGAGCGGAAGCGAACCTCCATGTCCTACGATCTCGTCGTCATCGGCACCGGCCCCGGCGGCTACGTCTGCGCGATCCGTGCGGCGCAGCTCGGCCTGCGGACCGCCGTCGTCGAGAAGCGCGCGACGCACGGCGGCACCTGCCTCAACATCGGCTGCATCCCGTCGAAGGCGCTGCTCCACGCCTCGGAGGCGTTCGAGGAGGCCAACAAGCACTTCGCCGATCTCGGGATCGATGTCGGCACCCCGAAGCTCGACCTGAAGAAGATGATGGCCTTCAAGGCCGAGGGTGTGGCCGGCAACACCAAGGGCGTCGAGTTCCTGCTCAAGAAGAACAAGGTCGACACCTTCCACGGCACCGGCCGGATCGCCGGCGCCGGCCGCGTCGAGGTCATCGCGGAGGATGGCGGCAACCAGATGCTCGAGACCAAGAGCATCGTCATCGCCACCGGCTCGGACGTGACGCGCCTGCCCGGCGTGACCATCGACGAGAAGGTCGTGGTCTCCTCCACGGGTGCCCTCGAGCTCGACCGGGTGCCGAGGAAGCTCCTCGTCATCGGCGCCGGCGTGATCGGGCTGGAGCTGGGCTCCGTCTGGCGCCGGCTCGGCGCCGAGGTCACCGTGGTCGAGTACCTCGACCGGGTGCTGCCCGGCATGGACGGCGAGGTTGGCAAGCAGTTCCAGCGGATCCTGACCAAGCAGGGCATCGCCTTCAAGTTGTCCACCAAGGTGACGGGCGTCGAGGTCGGCAAGAAGGGCGGCGCGACCGTAACGGTCGAGCCGGCCGCGGGCGGCGAGGCCGAGACCCTGCAGGCCGACGTGGTTCTCGTGGCGATCGGCCGGGTGCCCTACACCGAGGGCCTGGGCCTGGACACGGTCGGCGTCCAGCGGGATGACAAGGGCCGAATCCTGACGGATTCGCATTATGCCACCAACGTCACCGGCATCTACGCCATCGGCGACGTGATCGCCGGTCCGATGCTGGCCCACAAGGCCGAGGATGAGGGCGTGGCGATCGCCGAGATGCTGGCCGGTCAGTCCGGCCACGTGAATTACGGCGTGATCCCGAACGTGGTCTACACGTTCCCGGAGGTTGCCTCGGTCGGCAAGACCGAGGAGGAGCTGAAGAAGGACGGCATCGCCTACAATGCCGGCAAGTTCCCCTTCACGGCCAACGGCCGGGCCAAGGCCAACGGCACCACTGACGGCTTCGTGAAGGTGCTCGCCGACGCCCAGACCGACCGGGTGCTCGGCGTCCACATCGTCGGCGCCGATGCCGGCAACCTGATCGCCGAGGTGGCGGTGGCGATGGAGTTCGGCGCGTCGTCGGAGGACATCGCCCGCACCTGCCACGCACACCCGACCCTCACCGAGGCGGTGAAGGAAGCCGCGCTGGCGGTGAACAAGCGCGCGATCCACGTCTGACGGGCACCCCGTCCCGGCGCAGGATCACGCGATCTTGCGCCGGGCGTTCGGCAGGTCGGCGATCCGCAGGAGCGCGCTCGGCGCCGGCGGGGCCGTCAGGGCGTTGAGCAGATACGGCCTGCGCAAGCCCAAGGCATTGTGAAGGGCGAGGTCGATATCGCGGGCGTAGAACGGCATCCGCAGCACCGCATCAACCCCGAAATAGCGCCCGGCCTGGGCGATCGGCTCCAGCTCGGACGTGGTCAGCAGAGTGATCCGCGTGGACAAACCCAGCGGCTGGATCTGGCAGGCGAGTTCCATCCCGTCGATGCCGGCGAGCTTCACGTCGATGAAGGCGAAGTCGTAGGCGGCGAGCTTCAGCTGCTTGAGGGCGTGGCGGCCGTCATCCGTCTCGTCGAGTTCGATGGCGAAACCGCTGCGCGCCACGACGCGGCTGATGGCCGAGCGCCCCGCCGGCGTCGAGCAGGCGAGCAAGGCCCGGGTCGGTGCACGGCGGCGGGCATCGGCATGCAGCAATTGCTCGATATGACTCGGATCGAGGGGCGTCTTCAGAACCTCGTAGGCCCCGAGGCTTGTTGCGATGTCCTGCCAGTGCGGCAGGACGCGGGTCGCGACCAGCACCAGGCAGGGAGGCTCGGCGCCCGCCCGGCGCGCCACCGCGACCGCTTCGGGTCCGCTGAGGTCGTCGAGCTGGAGCCCGACGAAGGCCAGAGTCGGGCGGTGGCGGAGCAGGATGTCACAGAGAGCCTGACCGGACGTCGCCTCGTCGATCACGGCATGGGGATCAAAGCGCAGGACGATCTCTCTCAGAGAGCTGCGGCGGGCCGAATCGCAATCCGCAATCACGACACGTGCCGGCGCCCTCCCGACCTCAAGCTCCATGACGCCCGCCCAGCCGATCCCATGTCCGACGTAGATATTGGCCGGAGATCGTGACGAAGCTCTTAAAGATCACGTCAATGCACTGCGGCAATCGGACTATGCGCCTATTGCCGGTGTTGAGCTGCCTCGAAGCAGAAGTTTCCAGCAAATGTGATCAGCGACCCGCCCGGGGATGTGCCGCCGCATAGGCGCTCATGAGACGGGCGGCGTCAACCTGCGTGTAGAGCTGGGTCGTCGACAGGGAGGCGTGGCCGAGGAGTTCCTGGATCGCGCGCAATTCCCCCTGGCGGGCCAGAAGATGCGTGGCGAAGGAGTGCCGCAGGGCGTGTGGCGTTGCGCTCTCGGGCAGGCCGAGGGCACCGCGGGCGCGGGCCACCGTGTACTGGATGATCCGCGGCGAGAGCGGGCCGCCGCGGGCGCCGAGGAAGAGCGGCCCCTCCGCCATCAGCGGCAGCGGACAGGCGGCGACGTAGTCGGCCACCGCCTGCGCCACCACGGGCAGGATCGGCACCATGCGCTGCTTGCCACCCTTGCCGAGCACGGTGACCTGATCGATCCCAGGCAAGGGCGCGTCGCGGCGGGTCAGGCCCAGGGCTTCGGAAATGCGCAGGCCCGCGCCGTAGAGGAGGGCCAGCACGGCGGCATCCCGGGCGAGAATCCAGGGCTCGCGCTCCTCGCCGGCGCGGATCGCGGTATCGGTCAGCGCCACGGCGGCGGAGACGGGCAGGGGGCGCGGAAGGCGCCGCGGGACTTTTGGCGAGCGCACGCCCCCGAGCGCCGAGACGGTACCGAAGCCCTCACGTTCGAGGAAGCGCCCGAAGGAGCGCAGGCCCGCGAGCATGCGCATCAGCGAGCGCCCCGAGACCTCGTCGGCCCGGCGTGCCGCCATGAAGGCGCGGATGTCCCGCACCTTCAATCCGACGAGCATCGGAATCGTCGGCGTGCCCTGCCGCGACGCGAGGTGGTGGAGAAACTGGCGGAGGTCGCGCCCATAGGCCTCGACGGTGTTGGGCGACATCCGCCGCTCGCGCGCCAGTCCCTCGGTCCAGGCCCGGACGGCATCGCGAAGGCGGGCATCGCCCGGAACCAGCAACCGGTCGCCTTCGGCCTCGTGCGTGCTCGCATGCGTGCTCATGGCATCAATCGACCGGATGATCCTTGCCGGGAGCTTAATGCGGTTCCCAGTGCCGCGCCGTTGGTCGGGCTCGTCCGGCGCGGCACGCCGTGCCAAGCTGGTCCGATGAGCCTCCTCGCTTACGCGGCCGCCGCCCTCGCCGAGATCGCCGGCTGCTTCGCGTTCTGGGCGTGGCTGCGCCTCGGATGGTCGTCCTTATGGGTACTGCCGGGGCTTGCGTCCCTGGCGGCGTTTGCGGTCCTCCTGACCCTGGTGGACAGCCCGGCGGCCGGACGTGCCTTCGCGGCCTATGGCGGCGTCTACGTCGCGGCCTCCGTCCTGTGGCTGTGGCTTGCTGAGGGTCAGCGGCCCGACCGCTGGGACCTCGCGGGCAGCGTGGTCTGCCTGATGGGAACGGCGCTCATCCTCCTCGGCCGCCGGGGCTAAGCCCGGCACGGCAGTCCCTGGCGCAGGCGCGTCCGGCGCGCCGATCCATCGGCTTCGGGCACCTTGGTGTAACCGGGCGTTCACGATACGTACGGCAGCGTCGGGCCATTCACCGAGCCGCGGAGCGTCATGACCAGCCCCATCCGTATCCTCGGCATCGATCCCGGGCTCCGCCGCACCGGCTGGGGCCTGATCACCGCGCAGGGTACCAAGCTCACCTACGGCGATTGCGGGGTCGTGACCTCCGACGGTGACCTGCCGCTGGCATTGCGCCTGCGCGAGCTGTTCGAGGGCATCAGCCGCATCGTCGAAACCGTGCGGCCCGACGAGGTCGCTGTGGAAGAGACCTTCGTCAACAAGGACGCGCAGGCGACGCTCAAGCTCGGCCATGCCCGGGCGATGGCGCTGGTGGTGCCGGCCCTCGCCGGGCTGCCGGTGTTCGAATACGCCGCGAACCTGATCAAGAAGACCGTGGCGGGCTCCGGCCATGCCGAGAAGGTGCAGATCCAGGCGATGGTGCGCTTCCTGCTGCCGAAGGCCGAATTCCGCGTCGCCGATGCGGCCGACGCGCTGGCCATCGCGATCACCCATGCCAGCCACCGGGACGCCCATGCCCTGCGACAGGCGCACCTGCCGGGAGGCAAGCGCCGTTCGCTCACCGGCCAGGCGGCTGCGGGACAGGGTCTCGAAGGAAAGGGCTTCTCAGCGGCCGCCGCCGCGCGCATCGAGGCCGCGCTGGCGAAACAGAGCTGACGGGATCGGGAAGAACTTGGTGGGGGAAGTAGGACTCGAACCTACGAAGCTTACGCAGCGGATTTACAGTCCGCCCCCTTTGCCGCTCGGGACATTCCCCCAAGGCGGGTTTGTCACCCGCGGCGCCCTTATGGTGAGGGGGCGGCCGGGTGTCAACGCTTATGGTGAGCCGAGCCGCTCAGCTGGACAACCTCTACCGTCCGGCGCCAGGACGAAAACGCGAACGTTCCGCGACTCCGGGGATTCACAAAGGAATCCGGATCGGCCACGGTGCGCGGATGTCACCCTGCTTCGCCGGCCCTTGACCCGCCCCGCCCCGTCCCTGCGGTCGCACCAGCGCACGCTGATGGCCCTGGTGTCGGCCATGGCGAGCGGGGAGGCGGCCCATGTCCGGAAGATCCTGGCCGCGGTCACGCCCGGCGGCGGCAAGTCGCTGCTGCCAGTGATTGCCGCGCACCGGTTGATCGCCGCAGGGCTCGTCGAACGCGTGGTCTGGGTGGTGCCGCGGGATTCTCTCCGGCTGCAAGCCGAGGAGGCTTTCGCGGATCCGCTGTGGCGCGCCACCTTTGGGCACGCCCTCAGCGTGCGGGCCGCCGACAACGAGCGCGACCCCGCGCGGGGCTTGGCCGGCTACATCACCACCTATCAGGCGGTGGCCGCCGCCCCGGCGCTCCACCTCGCCGAAGCCCAGGCGCACCGGACCCTGCTGGTCGTCGACGAGGTCCATCACCTGCCGGTGCCCGGACGCCCGGGAGCGGACGAGACCGCCGCCGAGGACGCGGAGGCGGGAGCGTGGTCCCGCGCGATGCTGCCCGTCATGGAGGCGGCTGCCTTTCGCCTCTACCTCTCCGGGACGCTGGAGCGGGCCGACGGGCGGCGCATCCTCGGATTGCCCTATCAGCCCGCCCTGCCGGGCCGCGGGCCGGAACTCGACCTCGACGCTCCCGGCCTCTCGGTGATCGGCTACTCGCGGGCGCAGGCGCTGGCCGAACGGGCGGTGCTGCCGGTGACGTTCGGCGCCATCGACGGCGAGGCGAGCTGGCTGGAAGGCGGCCGGATCGCCGGCGACAGCCCGCGGGTCGGGCCGCACCGGCTCGGCGCGGGCTCGGTCCGGATCACCACGCGGCCGGCGCTCTTCACCGCCCTGCGGACCGGTTTCGCCCGCGACCTGCTGAGCGAGGCCTTCTTCGCCACCAAGCGCCTGCGCGCCCGGCGCCGGGCCGAGCGGAACGTCCCGCCGGGCGAGCCGGCGCGGGGACTCGGCAAGCTCCTCGTGGTGGCCCCCGACCAAGCGAGCGCACGCGCGTACCTGACGACCCTTCGGGAATGGATGCCGGCCGGGCAGGGCGAGCGCGACGTCCGCCTCGCGACCTCCGGCCAGGGCGACGCCCACGCGGCGTTGGCGGCGTTCCGCCTCACGCCGGAGCCGGCGGTGCTGGTGACGGTGGCCATGGCTTACGAGGGCCTCGACGCCCCGGAGGTCGCGGTGGTCGCGGCCCTGACCCATATCCGGTCCCGGCCCTGGCTGGAGCAGATGCTCGCCCGGGCCACCCGGGTCGATCCGCATGCGGGCTCCTATGACGGGCAGCAGGCGCTGATCTTCCACCCCGACGACCCGCTCTTCGCCCGGTTCCGCCTGGAACTCGAGACCGAGCAGGGCAGCAGTGTCCGGCCACCTCGGGAGCGGCCGGCGAGCGCCGTCGTGCCCGAGCGGACCCGCTGGCGCGACGACGAGCCGGCCGGAATCACGCCCCTGGAGAGCAATGCGATCGGGCTGCGCTACGCCCTGCTGCGTCCACGCCTTCCCGAACCCGTCCCGACGGCGCCTGCGCCCGAACCGCCATCCGTCACCGAGCGGAGTTTGCGCCAGCGGCTCGCCGCGGCGGTCGCGGCCCAGGCGGTCGAGGACGAGACCTCCCTGCGGGTGCCCCGCGGCGGCAATCTCGCTCACCGCTACAACGCCGTGCTCAAACGCGTGCTCGGCAAGGGCCGCGCGACCATGACCCTGCCCGAACTGGAAGCGGCCTTGTCCTGGCTTGAACGCAACCGCCTCTCCGACCATCTCGACCGCCTCGACGGTGATGCCCGCTACGCGTGGTCCGCCCGGCAGCGCCGCGGCCGCTGGCAATTGGAGCGCGCCGCCGGACGCTGAAGAAGGAGCCGTGGAAGGAGAGACAGCCGTGACCGAGAGCCTGCCCGCCGCCTTCGCAACGACACTCACCGCACCCGAGCCGCCGGCCGGCTGGCCCGCCTCGCTCGCCGCGCTCTGGTGGCTCGCCCGGGATACATCCCGATCAGACCCCGTGGCCTGGGACCGGGCGCACCACCTCGTTCAGAACGCTGTCGGCCCCGACGCCGCCTGGGTGCATGCCCATCTCCACCGGATCGAGGGTGACGACGGCAATGCGCGCTACTGGTACGGGCGCGCCGGCCGCCCTGGGCCGCTTGGCACGCCCGCGGAGGAGCGGATGGCGCTCATCGCCGCCCTCTGGACATCCTCCTGAACGTCCATGCCAGCGCGGGGCCGACCGCCCGACGGCGTGCTGATCTCGGAACGCCCCGCCTCACAGCCAGTTGAATGGCCGCCCGACGCGGAGATCGGGCCTCGAATTTCGGAGCGGATCCATGAGCCTCCTCGGCAGCATCGTCAGCAAGATCCTCCATCCGTTCGGCGGAGGGACCGCGGACGCCGCCCCCGCGCCCAGCGCCGGCTCCGGCGGCCCGGCCGGCACGAGCACCCCGTCCACCCCGACCGCCCCCGGAACCGCCGGCGGCAGCGAGCCCGTAGACGTGGCCGCGGTCCTCACCAGCCTCGCCGAGAAGACCCCGCAGAAGCTCGACTGGCGCCACTCGATCGTCGACCTGATGAAGCTTCTGGGTCTCGATTCCGGCCTCGCCTCGCGCAAGCAGCTCGCCGACGAGTTGCACTACACCGGCGACAAGGAGGATTCGGCGAGCATGAACATCTGGCTGCACAAGCAGGTCATGCAGAAACTCGCCGAGAATGGCGGCAAGGTTCCGGACGATCTGAAGCACTAGAACATCCGTCGGATCTTCTCGGAGCATCGCCGCAAAGGTCTTCACCGGCCTTCGCGGCGATGTCTTGGCCTATACGGCCGACGATCTTGAGATCCTGCTGCGGAACGGCGCGCTGGTTGACCCGGCCAGCATCCGCAGTCATCGGACGCCGCTGTGGCGCGCCGTCCAGCATCCCGCGAGACGCAGATCACGCTGCCGCTGCAGGCAAGCGCGGGGCCGGGCCGGGTCGATAACACCGGTAACGCGCTGCTGCACGCGCCAGCGCAGGTCCGCGCGGCCAAGCCGTGGGCTCCGAGACTGCTCGAGGCGGACCCGATCCGACCTTACGCACCACGCAGCAGAAGATCCTCCAGCCGTATTGCTTGACCCCCCGATCGCCTGGTCAACGACGCGGCGCGGCAGACCCGCGCGGCGGGCCGCCGCTTGGCACGTCGGCCTCGGCATCCCCACGGATGCGGGGCGCTGACAGGCCCCGGCGGGAAGCTGCGTCAGCGCCCGGTGCGGACCCGAGTCCAGAGCCGGGTGACGTAGCGCTGCGTGCGGTCGTCCCAGGCGGTGTTGATGGACAAGCGCTGCATCGTCGCCTCGTCCGGGTAGATACCGGGATTGCTCAGGATCTCGGGCTTCACGAACTTCTTCGCCGCGAGGTTTCCGCTGGCATAGGATACGAAATTGGTGTTGGCCGCCGCTACCTCGGGCCGCATCATGTAGTCGATGAAGGCCAGCGCCTCGGCCGGGTGGGCGGCATCCTTCGGGATCGCGAAGGTGTCGAACCACATCAGCGCGCCCTCCTTCGGGACCACGTAAGCGATGTCGATCCCGTTCTTGGCCTCCTCGGCACGGCGCTTGGCCTGCATGATGTCGCCGGAATAGCCGACGGCCAGGCAGATATCGCCGTTGGCCAGTGCCTGGATGTATTCCGACGAGTGGAACTTCCGCACGGCGCCGCGCACCTTGTAGAGGGCATCGGTCACCAGGGTGATGTCGTCCCAGCGCCTGGAATCCGCCTTGGCGCCGAAGGCCGGGAGCATGCTGGGGATCAGGTCCTCGGGGCTGTCGAGCATCATCATCCCGCATTCCTTCAGCTTGTTCGCCGAGGTGGGATTGAGGACCACATTCCAGGAATTCACCGTCGCGTTGGCGCCCAGGCGCTCGCGCAATGCGGCGACGTTGTAACCGATGCCGGTCGTACCCCACATGTAGTCGACGGCGTAGGTGTTGCCGGGATCGTAGGCCGCGAGCCGGCTGGTCACCTCGGGCCAGAGGTTGCCGAGGTTCTTCAGCTTGGACTTGTCGAGGGGGAGGAAGGCGCCGGCGCGGATCAGCCGCTGCAGGTAGGGCCCCGACGGCACGACGATGTCGTAGCCCGACCGGCCGGCCAACAGCTTGGTCTCCAGGATCTCGTTGTTGTCGTAGGTGTCGTAGACGACCTTGATCCCGGTCTCGCGGGTGAAGGCCTCGAGCACCTTCGGGTCGATATAATCCGACCAGTTGTAGATGTTGAGGACCCGCTCCTCGGCGGCCGAGGCCGGCCGCGCGAGGGGGTGGGCCGCCAGGGCGCTCCCGATGACGCTGGCCAGAAGGGCGGCCGCGACGGCCGCCAACATCGAGCGACGGCGGCCGCTCACCGGCTCCTCGCAGCCACGACCACGATCTCGACGAGATACTCGGGCGCCGCGAGCTTGGCCTCGACGGTGGCGCGGGCCGGCGGGTTCTCCGGGGACACCCAGGCGTCCCAGGCAGCATTCATCTCCGCGAAGGTGGCGATATCGGCGAGATAGACCGTGGCCGAGAGGATGCGCGCCTTGTCGCTGCCGGCGGCGGCCAGGAGCCGGTCGATCTCCGACAGGATCTGCTGGGTCTGGATCGTGACCCCGGTGCCGACCGTGTCCGCGGCGACCTGCCCGGCGAGATAGACCATGTCGCCGAAGGTGACGGCCTGCGACATCCGCTTGCCCGGCTCGATCCGCTGAATGTCCATACCGGTCTCCATACCCTTGAGAATCGGCGTATCTGCCGCCGCACCGGCTTAGCCGTAAAGGGCCGCGCGCGCACGCGACGCGGGAACCCGAGGAAAATCGTCATCACAGGGCAGGGTGCGGGCAACCGTCGCGGGCCTCGAAGCGTTCTGCCGCCATCGACAGTCACGCCTTGGGGTTTGTCATGGGTATCCTCTGGACCATCATTATCGGGTTTGTTGCCGGCGTCATCGCCAAGTTCCTCATGCCAGGCCCGAACGAGCCCGCCGGCTTCATCCTGACCACGATCCTCGGCATCGTCGGCGCCTTCGTGGCGACCTTCCTGGGCCAAGCCATCGGCTGGTACGGACCGAACCAGGGCGCGGGCTTCATCGGCGCCATCGTGGGCGCCGTGGTCGTGCTGTTCATCTACGGCCTGATCGCCGGCCGCCGCACCACCACCTACTGATCCTTCCGGCAAGTCCGGAAACGACAAGGGGCGCCCCGAGGGGCGCCCCTTTTTTTGCGTTCCATGGCGCGGGTCACAGCAAAATCCCGTCATCACGAGCGACGCGAAGTGACCCAGGGCTAACCGTGGTCGGTAAGCGTAGCGCTGCCTGAATTGCTACGCTTCGCACGCCAAGACGGCATCGCCCGGCCACCGAAGCGGCCGGCGTCAGAAATGCTCGGAGGCGGCCTTCACGGCGCAGTGGCCAGTCGCGCCGCGCACCGCAAGGCCGACGCCGACCACGAGCGCGAGCAGGCTCAGGAGCTTGTTGGGACGGGGTTGCGCGGCAGCGGCGGCGATGCCGAGGCCCAAAGCCACCGAGACGGCGCGCTCCGTCGTCGACAGGTTCGGCTGTCCGCTGAAGATGTCGTGCATCATGTCGTTGGCCATGTGTGTCTCCGGTTGGGAAGTCGCGGAGGAACGCGGTATCCGGCGCCCCGTTCCCGGACCACGCGGTCGCCCGCGCAGGCGCAAAGAAAAAGGCGCGGCCCCATGGGGACCGCGCCTGTCGTGCCAAGCCCGCGCCGGCCGGAGGCGACGCCGGGGCTGTGGGCGCCCTTACTCGCCCGCCTCGCGGCGGCGCTCGCCACGATGGCGACCGCCCTCGCGGGGCTCGCGCGGCTCGTCACCACGCTCGGACCGGTCGGCGTCCCGCTGGGCCTTCACCTTCTCGGTGATGTCCTCGCCGGTCTGCTGGTCGACGACCTTCATGGACAGGCGGATCTTGCCGCGGTCGTCCTGGCCGAGGAACTTCACCTTGACCTTGTCGCCTTCCTTGACGACGTCCTGCACCTTGGCGACCCGCTGGGCGGCGAGTTCCGAGATGTGGACGAGGCCGTCCTTGGCGCCGAAGAAGTTCACGAAGGCGCCGAACTCCATGCACTTCACGATCGTGCCGTCGTAGATCACGCCGACCTCCGGCTCCGCCACGATCGAGCGGATCCAGTTGTAGGCCGCCTTGATCGCCTTGCCGTCGGCCGAGGCGATCTTCACGACGCCGGTATCCTCGATGTTGATCTTGGCGCCGGTCTTCTCGACGATCTCGCGGATCACCTTGCCGCCGGTGCCGATCACGTCGCGGATCTTGTCCGTCGGGATCTGCATCGTCTCGATGCGCGGCGCGTACTCGCCGAGCTC
>Ga0316228_1002366_pt1 | contig 16782 bp, 7 predicted proteins | sample TBH18021metaG_FD_206005 | JGI IMG/M metagenome (GOLD analysis project Ga0316228, IMG submission 206005) | Freshwater microbial communities from Trout Bog Lake, Wisconsin, USA - TBH18021 | ecosystem: Environmental > Aquatic > Freshwater > Lake > Hypolimnion/Profundal zone | place: USA: Wisconsin... | reverse complement strand
TAACGCTACACCTTATTCTCAGTCTGGCGCAGCAGAAGTTATCGACCCAAACACGCCGCAACTTGAGTACACCCCACCACAACCACCGCAGGGTATTCCGTATGCACCAGTGAGCAACACCTTCAACGTATCGCCCGATGGCGTAGTTTTTGGTGATGAGAATATCAATGAGTATCTGCAAGGCAAGCAGGCGCAAGATGAAGCCATGCGCAAAGCAGGTATGCCATCGGATATCAACGATATCACACCAGTACCAACGGATGCTCAAGGTTTCAACGCAGACATCCTAAATGCACTTCCTGCGCCAACCAACAACTTCACTGTTGATAGCAATGGCAATGTATTGACCACCACAGACATAAATTCGCAGCTAGAAAAACAGCGACAAGCTGATATCGAAAGACGTAATCGCATAGCTAGCAGTTTGCCAAACGACGCCACGGCTATTCCACAAGAGCCAACAGGTTTTGGGGTTGAGGATAATGCCACCCTTGCATTGCCATACAAAAATGACATTATGGTCGATAGCCAAGGTAACGCTTATGCGGGCAATCAAATCAATGAGCCACTACAATCTGAGCGCCAACAAAATATCGAAAACTTAGCAAATAGCCTACAGAGCAAAGGGGTTAATGATGTAACACCAGTGCCAAGCGAGGCACAGGGGTTTATTAATGATACTCGCACCCCTGCCGAAAAAATAGGACTCAATCCAAACCAAGGTGGGCTATCAAGCGCTGCCGCCATTGCGGTTGATACTGGTGCAAGTCCCATCACTGCCGAATTGCAGCAACAGGTACCACAAAACCAAGGAAATACACAATCAAGCAATGGTCAAACAACCCAGACCGCACCGCAAGCGCCTTTAACCACGTTGGCACAAGATATTGCGCCAGCCAGTCAAGCAAATGCCGCCCCCACTATTGAGCCGATTTTGGGTAAAGATGGTAAAAATAAATGGTTTGCCACGCAGAATAAAGCCGATGAGTTTATCCAAAAGGAAAGCTTAGGTGATAACCATACCATCGAGCAGACTAGCAAGATGCGCTATGAGATTGTGCCAAAAGCGCAAGAACAAGCGCCTACTCAAGAGCCACAGCGCACTCAACAAGCATATTCCTTACCGAGTAAAACTAAAAAATCATGGACTGGCGATACCGAGATTGATGTAAGGGGTGATTGGCAGTCTGTTCGTGAAAATGGCAAGCCAGACGAAAGACAGCAAATGGTGATTAATGCTACACAAAAAGCGCTGGACGAAGGTTTATATAGCAATGAAAAGATTACAAATCGTGTCGCTGAGATATTAGATGTACCGAAAGATATCTTACAACAAAACACTGATAGGGTTGAGGGTGGTTATTTTGGTTCCGATGTTTACGCGGCTAGGCAGTATATTGGACGTCAAAAGCGTGACGATGCAAATAATCAATCGAAGCAAAAACTTAATTTGCAAACAGGGCAGTCAATCGGAACATTGGTTACTGATACTGGAAAAACCTTAAAAAATGCTATTGTTGAAAAAGCCGATGATAGTCAGATATCCGTGATTGCGACAGTTGGTAATAAAAAATCTCGATTTACTGTCAATTATACGGATGTAGATAATGCTATTTCACGAGCAGTTAAAGATGGCAAAAGACAACCGTTTAAAGAACCCAAACTATACGGCAAAGAAAGCTATATCCAAACAGGCAGCGAGCGACAACCGACGCGCGTTGCCGTTGTTGAAGCAGACAGCCTAGCACCCGATGACAAAAATACGGATAACCAGTTCCGTGACCGCACACGCTCAGCAAGCCAGATGCAGATTGATAACATTGCTAACAATCTTGACCCAAGACAATTAACCGATAGCACAACAATGGCAACGGGCTCACCGACACTTGCCAATGATGGTAAGACAATCATCGCGGGTAATGGTCGCACCAAGGCGATTAAGCAAGCATACGCTCAAGGCAAAGGCGCTGAATACAAGCAAAGTCTAATTGAACAAGCGCAATCACTTGGCATCGATCCGCAGCAAATCGCGGGCATGAAAAATCCTGTTTTGGTAAAAGAGTTTACCAATCCGGTTGATGTTAAGAAAATGGCTATTGAGTCTAATGCTACTGGCGGACTTGCCATGTCAGCCAAAGAGCAAGCGCGCGCCGATAGCGCATTAATGCCTGATATGTCTATGTTGGTAAGTGATGATAAAGGCAATATTAATTTGTCACGCAATGCGCATATCTTTAGAAAATTTATCTCGTCATTACCCGTTGAAGCGCAGGCGTCTATGCTTGATAAAGATGGGCTATTGTCAAAAGAAGGATTGTCGCGCCTACAAAATGCTGTCTTATATAAAGCGTATGGTGATAGCAAGGCATTTGATGACATGGTTGAGAATACCGATGTTGATGTGAAAAATGCCATCAATGGCTTAACCCAAGTTGCCCCCAAAATCGCCCAGACTAAAGAAAGCATCAATCAAGGCACGAGATACGATGCAGATATCAGCGATGATATCACTGCCGCGTTATCCTTGTTGCAGCAGATTCGCAAAAACGAAATGAGCGTATCTGACTATCTGTCACAGATGGGTTTATTTGACGATGGATTATCGCCAATCGCTAAAGAATTTATCCAATATATTGACGCCAATATTCGCAGCGCCAAGGCGATTGCGGATTTATTGTCAGCCTATTATGATAACCTTGATTCTCTAGGCAATCCCAACCACCAAGACCTATTGGGCGGCAAACCTAACACCGACAAACAATCATTATTCAAACAAGCATTAGAGCAGGTGAGAAATGCAAAACAACCAAAACAAACCACAAACGACCTCTTTGCCGAGCCAACAGCAAGCGACACAGGACAATCCGCTACTCAAGCTGATAATGCAGTTGAACAGCGACCCAGCCAAAGCCAAGGCGATGGAGCAGGCGTTGGCACAAATGAAAGCGCAAAACCAAGTGACGAGCAAGTAAAGACCGCTTTAAAAGAATTGGTTAGTGATGATGTTTGGGGTGGGAAAAAAGCATTAATCATTTCGCCAAGTTTTGCACAAAAGGTTGCAGACCAACTAGGGTATCAAGGCGATACTCAAAATAACGCCGATGGCACAATGTCGGATTTTGCCAAGCAGGTGAATGATGTTTACGGTGGCATGATTAAAAATCAAGCCAATCCAAGCAATCAGAAAGTAAAAGATGCACCGCAGGCTAAGAAAAAACTTTCCAATAGCCCAATAAATTACCCATCGACTAAAGAGTTTTTTAGCATAAAAAGAAATACATTGCTGGTCGCTGCGGATGATGTTATTGCCGAAATTAATAATCTGCACAAAAAAGCTAAAGATGCTGGGCATAATCCAAAGAGTTTTGACACATGGTTTAATGACTCAGTGGCAAACAGTGAAAAATTTGCTTCTAATAATATCGAATTATTTGGTTTATATAATGACGCCAAAAGAAGGATGGCTAAGTATCTTAAAGCTGAGAAAGACGCTAGAAATGCAAATTTCAGACAAGACCGTGACCTTATTGACGCATACGATTTTTTAGAAAAAGACGGATTCAAGTATCATTTTAGAAACCTTGTGAATTACGGGAACTATTTAGAGGGCTTGGTGAAATCGCAGTCAATTTCATCTGATAATAACACTCAAGCCAAACCCACCAATGTCAAAGAAGGCATTGCTAAAACAAGAGCGAAAAAACAAGGCAAGAAAAAATCCGATGAAAACATAGCAGAGACTATTAATGCCACTATCAATGAATTAGATATCAAACCTAATAGCCGTGATTCTCGAAGTATTATCCATAGTGCTATAGATAAGATACTTGGGAAAAAGGTTGGCGTTAAAGTTAAAGCTGAATTATCAGACATTCTAAATATTAACAGAATGAATGAGCTAAATCCGATTTCAGCAGAAAATTTAAGCGACTTGTCAGATAAAGAACTCAAAGATAATAGAGATAGATTATTCCTTCGAGCAAATACGCTTGGAAAAATTATCGGTGATATTAAGGGTAAACCGATTGAGCAGTATGTTACTGCCAATATAAATAACAATCTTGATTTGTACCAAGATCAACTTTCTAAATACGATAAAGAGATTGCAAGACGTAAAGATGGCGCATTTGACTCGAATAACAACGATATCCGTTATTCGCAAATGGGCGAATACACGCCGGATTTAATTGTCACGCATAACCTAACTGCCGATGCCATTATCCATGCCGATAAAATTGGTGGGTTGCCGTTTGCGTCCATTGCCATCACCAAGCAAGACAATCCTTTAACTGGTTTTGGCGAAGTCACTTTAATTGGCGATAAAAACCTGATTGACCCAAAAGGCGTGAATAAAGCTAAGGTATTTGGTAGTGATATCTATAGCCCGCGCTACCCAAGAGTGGTGGTCAAAGCTGATAGTAAAAAACTGGCACAATTCAACAAGGACTTAGAGCCAGCAAGACAGGTGATTGAAAGCAGCCAACAAATCTCAGAAGAAGATTTTGCGGGCAAATACAATGTGTTAAACGACAACTTGGTCAAACTGCATTTCTTACAGCAAAACGGTATCAACATCGAGCGAAAATACCGTGAAGTTGAGGAAGAAGTCAGCGGCAATAAAGACCAAATTGATAGCGCTAAGGCGGATGTAAAATCGCTTGAACAGTTTGCTGATGCGTTTGGTGTAGACAGTGTTGAGCAATATTTGGCACAAGCTACCGATTCTGAAATCTATACCAAAGTACAAGAGATCGACGAGAACAACCCTGACGCCATTGATGCGATATTTAAAACCCTAGCGGATGCCAAGGTTGAACGCAGTCCGTTTAAAACAAGGGTTAGAATGCTGATGGATAACATCAGAATGTCACGCGGCAAAACTGGCAATTACCTTATTGGCAGTCTACAAAGCATGGCAGGCGTGGCGAGTGGTAGAACGCAGTTGGTTGAGGATGGTGTAAGAAAAAAACAAGTCTTTGATTACTCCGACACCATCAATCAGATTGACAAGGCGCTTACAGATAACAACCTTGAACAAGCCTTTAATGATTACATTGACAATGTTCGGTCAGATTTGGTTGTTGATGAGCGATTGGACAATGGCGTCACATCCACAGGCGCAAGACGCACTGTGGCACATACCATTGAGAATGTCGTTAAAAAGCTCAAGAAAGATTTGCGCGGTGGCGAATCATTCAACTATGGATTGCCAAGTGTGCGAGCCAAGGTAACGCCACAATTTAAAACCATTCAGCAAATCCAAGAAAGCAAAGATAAGATTATTACTAGCGAGCAATTCGACCTTATCAAAAAAGAGATCGACGATGAAATGTCTGACTTATCGGATAAGCTAGGACTTGAAAGTTATCTTGATATTGGTGACTTCTTGGCTGATGTGATTGATAACGGTGCTGACAAGGCGTTTGATTTTTTTAACGTAAAAAACAGCGTGCCAAACAAAAAATTGGTTGCTGATTTTCTGGCAAAACTCAAAGATATGCCAACCACTTACTTTGAGGTTAAGGCAAAAGAGGTCACGCAATTTAGCGAATTCACTGGCGCTGTGGTACCAAATTCAATTTCACACAAGGCGAGAAATATTCTTGAGCAAGCTGGGTTAAAATTATATACCTATGGCAGCAATGTTGGCATAGAGCGTGCCGATGCAATCAAGCAAGCCACTACAGAGCTGAATAATACCAATGGCAACATACTATTTAGCCAAACGAACGACACTGAATCCAAACTGCGCAGTGAATTACAGTCCTTGATGACAATGCAAAAACAAGCAAGCCAAGGATTGTCATTGACTGAACGCGCCAACAGCAAACAGCTTAGAGAGATCATTCGCCGTATTGATGAAACCAAGTCTGAATTGCAAAAGGTGTTAGACAAAAAATCACAGCCAATGCAACCCAATAGCGGCAAAGAAAATTTGATTGTTTCGGAATACACTGGAAGTCGCACTGTGTATCACGGCACTAAAGCCGCGGTTGCTGATGAAATCATGCAAAATGGCATTAAGTTTGGCACACAGCTAAACGATGGTGATTATCGCGGTGGCGCGTATGGCGTTATCCAAAACAGTACGTCAGCGTCACTTGACCCCAATGTATCTAAAAACTTTTCAAATGATGCCAAGCCTAGTGTCGTTAAAATCCAACTTGCCGATGACGCTAAAATCATCACTGTTGAAAATGAGATGTATGCAGAGGACTTGGAAGATTACGCTGATGAATTAAAAGGCGTTGACGCAGTTTACCTTGCAAATAACGGTGAACAAGAAATTGTTATTTTAAACAAAGACAAGGTAAAAGTTGTTGAGAGCCGTGGCTTTAATATCCGTGATGCAATCCCGCGCTTTTCAGTGTTAAACCGAGGTCAAGCGAAAAACCAAAGCCAAGCGCTAAACAATCAAGCAAATCGCACCAAATCAAATCAGACAGCTGTGCAAAATATTACAAAAACCCTATCCGATAAGTTTGGCAAAGCCACAATCGACAAGCTAATCGCTGACGGCAATCTTGAAATCATCGACTATGCTGAAGCCAAACGCCGCAACCCAAAAACACCAAGTAAAGCCGATGGTTATTATGCTGATGGTAGAGCAGTGCTAATTGCAGATAATCTATCCCCCGATATGATTATACCAACCTTCCTGCATGAACTTGGCGGACATGGTGGACTGCAAACCTTGATGAGTGATGAAGCCTATCAGTCACTGATGAAAGAGTTTGACCGCATGGTGGCAGAAGGCAATCAGCTTGCCAAAGATGCCAAGTCGTTTGCCGATGTTACCAGTCCCAATGCGAAAGTAGCACAAGATGAATACTTGCCTTACTTGATTTCTTTGGCTGCCAAAGTTCAAGGTAACAGCAAAGTAAAATCCATGATTAACCGTATTGCGATGGCAGTTAAATCGTTTATGCGGGATAGGTTTGGGGTAAGCCTAAAAGTAACGCCTGCAGATATCGTAGCGCTGGCTGAAAAGATGGTAAGCGAGCGTGCGATGCAAGGTAAGAGTATAACTGACAACATTGGTACATTTAACCCTGAAAGCGATGATACCCGTTATTCACAAATGGGCGGATCACAGGCACAGCAAAATAAACTAGCAAAAGCCCTCGCGGAATTCTTTAAAAACCCATTGTCGTTTGCTAAGACGGTTGCTGATAACAAATACACCGACAATCTCGGTAAGGCGCTGGCACTACTTGGACGCCGCCAGTTGGTAGATATTTACAAAAAAGACTTGCCGCCTATCAAAGAGTATAGCGATATTGTCGAGCAGATGGACGCAGACAGCAACGAGAAAGCCTATGAAGCAGACAAGCTAGTCAAAGAATGGGGCAAACTTAAAGATGAGTTGCCATTAGCTGAGCTTATGCACGATGCAACCTTAAAAGGCATTGACCCTGCCGAAGCCTATCAGACCGGCGATGACCGCGCTATCTATCAGCAGCTAAGACGCCGCTATGATGCGTTATCACCCGATGCAAAACGTATTTACAAGCAAGCGCGTGACGATTATAAGGCGCAGCAGCGTTCTGTCTTTGAGGCTATCAAAGGACGTATTCAGCGCACCGATATGAGCGCGCCTAGACAAGCTGAACTCATTAGAAAAATGGAACAAGGCTTTTTCTTTGGCCAAAAGGTTTACTTCCCGCTGGCGCGTTTTGGTAACTATGTTGTCGCAGTCAAAGATGCCGCCGGTAATATCGTCAGTGTCAGCCGCGCTGAAACCCAAGCGCAGGCCAATCAATTACGCAAAGAATTAACCGCGCAATATCCAAATGATAAAGTGGGTCGCGTCATGCTCGACAAAGAATTTGTGTCTAGTCGAGACGGCGTAACACGAGGTTTTATGTCTGATTTATTTGATGCGGTGGATAAGCTAAATATAAGCTCACAAGAGCGCGCCGAGTTTGAGGACACGCTAGGACAGCTATACCTAAACAGCTTGCCGGATATTTCGTTTGCCAAGTCTGGTATGCACCGTAAAGGCACAGCAGGATTTAGCCAAAATGCACGCCGCGCCTATGCACAGCACATGAGCCGTGGTAGTCACTATATCGCTAAGATGCGCCACTCTGATGTGCTACAAGCCAAGCTCGATGAAATGCAAGAATACGTCAAAGCACAGGGCGAAGCAGACCCAAACTATGATCAGCCAAAAATGCAGCGCGTGGTTGATGAAATGGAAAAACGCCACGAGTTATTAATGAATACTGCGCACAGCACTTTATCAACTTTAGCAACCAGTGTTGGCTTTATGTGGTATATGGGTTTATCGCCAGCGTCTGCAATTGTCAACTTATCACAAACTGCGCTTGTTGCTTACCCTATCATGGGCGCAAAATGGGGCTTTGATAAAGCCGGTAAGGAATTATTGATTGCTAGCAAGCAAGCAGCCAAAGCGCTTAACGATATACAGTCAGTGCTAACTACGGATGAGAAAAAAGCAGTTGAAGCAGCAATCAGTAGTGGCGTGATTGACAAAACGCAAGCACATGACCTTGCGGGTGTGGCGCGCGGTGAAGATGATAGCGTAATGTGGAAAATCCGTAAGCCGATGGAATGGGCAAGTTTTATGTTCCACCATGCCGAGAAATTTAACCGACAAGTGACGTTTGTAGCAAGCTATCGTCTAGCAAGACAAGCAGGATTTAATACTAAGTCAGCGATATTACAGGCTAGAGATATGACTTGGGATACGCAATACAATTATGAGCAAAGCAATCGCCCACGCATCATGCAAGGAAATTGGCAGCGAGTTATTTTCTTGTTTAAACAATACGGTCAGAACATGACCTACACCTTACTACGCAATGCTTATTTAGCTGCTAAGGGTGACAAGCAGGCGCTCAGAACTTTAGCAGGTATGCTTGTTATGCATGGCACCTTTGCTGGCATACTTGGCTTACCACTTGTATCAACCTTGCTAAGCGCTGCATCAATGTTAGGCGGGGATGATGATGAGCCATGGGATGCTGAAATCGCTTTGAGAAATTATTTAGCTGAATTACTAGGTGATGATGCCAGCGAGGTAATCAGTAAGGGTTTGCCGCGTGCCTTGGGTATGGATTTATCAAGCCGTGTTGGTCTAGATAGTTTGATTTTGCCACGCATACAAGAAGGCTTAGAAGGTCAGCGCGCAGGTGAGAATACGCTTGCTGCCTTCGCTGGTCCAGTATTTGGAATCGGTGTAAACGCTATGGCTGGTATTAGCGATATTCAAAATGGCAATACACTGATTGGTACTGAAAAATTACTGCCCAAAGCGGTCCGCGACTTGGTAAAAACCTACCGCTATGCAACTGAAGGTATCATTGATAAAACTGGTGTTGAGATTATGCCACAGGAAAATATCTCATTGAACGATATTAGCCAACAGGCGCTAGGTTTCAGGTCTGGCAAAATCGCACAGGCGCAAGAGGGCAAATCTGCTATCTATAAAATGGATAAGGAGATTGGTAGTAAGCGGCAGCGCCTAATGAATAGATACGCTAAGGCTTTCATGGCAGGCGATACCGTAGCTGCGGATGAAGCATGGCAGGATATCAAGCGGTTTAATGCCGGTATTGGTAAAGACTATCCAAAACTTAAAATCACTAAACCCAAGTTAATGCAGTCTATCAAGCAGCGCAGACGTAGAATTGAAGATGCTGAGGATGGTATTTATTTGCCAAACAGCCGTGAAGCGTCAAGGCAGTATGGGGCGTTCGCAACGGAGTAGAAAATTGTTTGTTGCTAGATAGTAAGTTAATGTAAGATAGGGGAAAAGTGGAGGTTGTTATGAAATATTTATTTTTTCTACTCACCATATCGGCTTTAATTGGCTGTAGCAAGGAACAGAAAACAGAACCAGTTAGCAAAAAACCTTTGACAGTAGCCTCTACTGTCAAGAATAAAAGTATAGTTGACAATAAAAAACAAGCTTCAACACCTACTACAAACGAAATGAAATTTTTACCAAAAGATGGGTTGGCTATTTCTAATAACACTGAAAAGACAAAGCGTGAAGTTAAGATTATTAGCGAGAAGGAATTAGCTAGATTAAATTCTTCTTTTATCTCAACTCAACCTCGACAGCGAGGTGTAATGTCTTATGCTGAGGCAACCCAACAGCATCCTGATTTGTTACGAGACACTGGAAAATACGATAATAGAGATAAAAACACCTATCAGGCACAGGCTGATTTTAGCTATCAGCAAATGTCCGATAGGCAAGAAAAATTCGCTAAAGACTTACAACAAAATAACCAACGTTTACAACGTGGAATACAGGCAAGGCAAGCTGATTTGCAGCGTGAGCGCGAGAGACGTAAGCAAGAATTAATAAAAGAAATTTCTAAGCCAATACCTGGATCAAATGGTTTAACTGCAAGCCAGCGTGACCAAATTGTGGCTTTAGAAACAGGTCGGCAAATACCCAACCGTAGCACAGCGCAAACACCTAGTAATAATTCCCCAAAATACACATCAAATTGTGACGGCAGCGGATGTTGGGGTACAGATGGGACAAGATACAACAATTCTGGTACTGGTAATTATTATTCTAGTGATGGTAAATTCTGCCAAAATATAGGCGGTCAAATGCAATGTCACTAAAACAAACCCACTCAAGCAGTGGGTTTTTGTTGTGTAAGGTTTAGAAAATAACCAATTTGCACTCAAAATAAGGCATCTAATCGGTGGAGCATTACATGCCACATAATGTCGTAGCTATTAAAACCGCCTTGGTGTCGATAGTGGGTAGCACAGGAAGTATCGTGCTATCTGCGACCACTGCCATTGCGATAACCGAGCAATTAAATATTGCTCAGCCTTTCATGCACCTGCTAATCCCTACTTGGCTTGGGTATGTAATTGCTATTTTACTAGCATTGATTGGTGCTATTGCATCACAATTTACAGATACGATCCAGCAATCTGCAATGGGTCGAGTTAAAAACTTTTTTATGGGTTTTTTACTGGGCATTATCGGCGCGTTTGTGATACTGCCAAACTTCACATCCAAAGCGCCCACCATGGAGTTGATGTTCATCACTTCGTTATTTTTTGCCTTCAGCGGCACTGTCTTGCTACATAATATTTCTGTTATTTTGCGTAGTGAGATGCTTAAAAACGGCATGGTAAATATGGCTGGTGAAGCAGGGGGCATTGTCAAAAATCGCTTTTTAAAGGCGTTAAAAGTATTTTTTGGCATGGATGACAAAGGGGGTGAGTCATGATTGACCTGACGAACATTGACTATATGCTAACCGTTAATCGGTTAACGCCCATCGTTGCTATCTCAATGACGCTGATTGCGCTATTTAGCAGAAAGTACATTACAAAAGACTGTGTATCATCAAGCATATTACATCTAAACATTGTTTTTTGGGTCATGCTGATTTGGGCGGATTGGGGTAGCGAGGTATTTCGACCATCGAGACAAACAATAACAGCTAGGTGTTTAATGGTGGTTATCCTTGCGCTTGTGGTGCTGCTCATAAGAAACTACTCAAAACTATTTAGATGCTTAAAAAAATCACTCAACGATGCACTGGCAAAACTTGTCGCATTAACTAAATTGTACGAGCAGTTGCAGACAAACTATCGGTTATTAGCCGATGAAAATAAGCATCTGAAAAAATTACTTCACGAAGAAATCATCCAAGGGGGATGTCATGAAAACAAGCAGTAAAGGTAAAGCGATTATCAAGCAATACGAAGGCTTTAGAGCTAAACCGTATTTATGCCCAGCGCGCGTGCCTACTATCGGCTATGGTGCGACGTACTACACCAATGGGCGCAAAGTGACGCTAAGAGACGCGCCGATTAGCGAAGCGGATGCAGACAAGCTACTCGATAAGATGCTAGGCAAGTACGAAGATGCGGTGAACCGCTATGTGCAAGTGCCTATCAATCAAAACCAGTTTGATGCACTAGTCTCATTTTGCTATAACTTGGGGCAAGAGAATCTACGCAATAGCACGTTACTCAAAAAAGTAAACGCCAAGGATTTTAAAGGCGCAGCCGACCAGTTTTTACGCTGGAATCGTGCAGGTGGCAAAGTGTTAGCAGGACTTACTAAGCGTCGCACCGATGAGCGCAAGTTGTTTTTGTCTTAAAGATAATAATCATCACTCCGGCTTTTACTTTCAAGCCGTGCAATTTTTTCTCTCAGACAGAGTAGCCGGTTTTCAAGTTCTTCGTCTGTGAGCCCTGCCACCATCTTATCGCCAATCTCAAGGTCGGGATTGGTGGCAAGGTGGTACAGGGCTTCGGTGATGATGCGATAGTCGAGATTGTCTAAAGTCATGTTGCAATCCTAATATACTTTCTTTTCAATCCAAAATATTGCATTTTTCGTTGTCGCTATAGTCTGCAAGTGTAGATTGTCAGCGCCTATTTATCAGTATATATTTATATTTGCTAGACAAGTATACTCAAAATATACTTTAGAAATGAATTTGACTGAATATCAATGTAGTTAATTGTAGTTGCTAATTTCTTGAAAGCCTTGATAATAATGGTTTCACGTGTATAATTGCGCTTCAATGTAGCTTAATGAATTTGTATGTATTTGTATCATAAAGGATTCAAAATCCGTTGCCTTTAAAAGCGTGTCGGTTCGAGTCCGACCACTGGTACCAAATTAAAGCTCCTAATAACAGGGGCTTTTTTTTTGAATTAAAATTGCCGTATAAAAGAATGATTAAGGTATTAATTTTAATTGTTTATCGAGCAAATCTATAATGCTATAATGAATTAAATATTATTCGAAAGAAGTGTTAACGTTTTTCTTAATAATTAACATGATAAAGTGATATGTCATAATGACTATGTCACTTACTTAAATTTACAAAATTTACAAGCGTGTAGCATTAAACTTTTATTACAATTACGCACCATATTGGTTAATACTGTTAGATTTTGCTTTTTATTCTACGAGCCTTTTATCTTACGAGATTATCACATGTTAGCAAAGCTCATAAAATTATCTCCTATCATCTTTGCACTTTTACTTGCTGGATGCAGCTCTAAGACAGCGATTATTAGCGGTATGAATGTTGGTAAATTGCCTGAATCAACAGTACCCGACCAACCCGTGTCATTTGTAGCAGATAATGGCATCCGTTTTAATGTGACCGAATTAACCGCAAATAACATTCCAGTGCCTAATCTATTAGGGCAGAGAACAATCTCATTTCCGCCTGTCTCAAAATCCGCTGGAACCTACAGTGCAATTGCAAAAGGTGATGTGGTTGCAATATCCTTACCAGGATACCCTGAAATCACGCAAGGTGTTCAATCGGGAGGAAGTAGTATTTATGCGAGTGGCTACCTAGTCGACCAAAGCGGTTTTTTGCAGTTTCCCATGATAGGGCGAGTGAAAGCTGAAGGTTTAACAGTTTCACAACTCACCAGCCAACTAGCAAGCCGTTTATCTCGTTATCTTAAACACCCAGATCCGCAAGTAAGAGTTCTATCCTATCGTGGGCATAAGTTCTATGTCGATGGCCAGGTGAGATCGCCTGGGCAATATGATATCGCGGATCAGCCAGTCAATCTGTATACAGCAATCAGTATGGCAGGCGGTACTACTAATACTTCAGATACCGACAATATTCAGCTGATACGCGATGGTAGAAGCTACAACTTTGGTTTTAAGTCACTGCAAAATGCCGGGTACTCCCCAAATTCGATATATTTGAGAAATGGTGATACCATCAAAGTCGGTGATATTACCAATCATAAAGTCACCGTAATGGGTGAGTTTACCAAACCGAGTACTATCCAAATTCCTGATAATGGGTTGAGTTTGATTAGTGCGATTGGGGAAGCCAACGGTATGGTGCCTACCTCGGCAAATGCCAAAAAGGTCTACGTACTAAGAGAGAATAGTTACCAAAATGAGTCAAATATTTATCATATTGATTTAACCTCCATTACAAATTTTTCGGTTGCAAATCGATTTAAAATGCAGCCTGGGGATGTGGTGTATGTAGATCCAACAGGTCTGACGCGTTGGAATCGTGTAATCAGTCAAATCTTACCATTCTCTTCAATTACAAATATTGCCAGAAGCTTTTAACCGGATGGAAAGGAACGATGTCATTTAAAAAAATTTTAGTGGTATGCGTCGGTAACATCTGCCGCAGCCCCATCGGTGAAGCGCTACTACAGAAACAACATCCCAATCTAATCGTTAAATCAGCGGGCTTAAGTGCACTAGTGGGCGAAGGGGCAGATGACAAAGCGATTCAAGTCATGGATGAATGGAATGTTGATATTCGTAGTCATCGCGCCCAGCAGCTTACCCAAGAATTGATGCAAACGTTTGATTTAGTACTGTGTATGTCCAAAGATCAAGAGAGTTGGATGAAACAAAATTACTCAAGCCAACGTGGCAAAGTATATCGGATTGGTCATTGGATAAACGAAAATGTAGCCGATCCTTATAAGCTACCTATTGAGAAATTTTATGAAAGTCGAGCAGTGCTCAGTAAAGCCGTAGAAAGTTGGAAGGATAAATTAGCGTAAATTTTGACGCTAGCGAGTTTTTCGAAATTATAAGAAAGATTTATTTATTCTGTAACAATTAAAATGTATTTTATCGTAGTTTAGCATCAAGTGAGTAAGCATGGATCAGAAAGTGAATGATGATGAAATTGATTTAAGAGCGTTAATCGCAGTTCTATTAAATCATTGGAAATTAATTTTATCAATGCTGTTACTTGGTTTACTAGGCGGCCTCTATTATGCCCAATCGGCAACGCAAGTCTATAAAACAAACTCATTGATCCAAGTTGACAAAAAATCTTCAGGCGTCTCTGCTTTAGGTGAGGACGTTGTAGGTCTTCTAAACGCTCAGGATAGCTCTGCGCAAACAGAAGTAGAAATCATTAATTCTCGGATGATTTTATGGCCTGTTATCACTCAATTGCATTTGGATTTAAATGTCAATCAAGTAAAAGACAGTTTTTTAGACAAATTACTGATCAAGAAAAGTGTTCTAGTTAGTCATACAGACAATGGGTTGGGTAATTTAAAGGTTGGATTGTGGATAGCTGAATTTAATGTCCCTTTGGCCTACCAGAATAAAAATTTTACTCTAACTGCCATAGACAGCCAAAATTTTAAACTGATCTCTCCTGATGGCGCAGAGTTTACGGGTAAAGTTGCAACCGCATCGCGTTTCAAAACTAGTGCAGGTAATATTGATATTCAAGTCACCTCATTAGCCCCGGGTTATTCTTATAACTTGAGTAAACTTACACCGGCTAAGGCTATAGATAACCTTAGAGCAAATCTTGCGGTAGCTGAAAAAGGTAAACAAACGGGCATTTTAGATGCTTCTCTTACAGGCGCTAATCAAGATGAAATCACTAATACCTTAACGCGTATCGTTAAAATGTATGAAACGCAAAATCTTGATAAAAGTAGCGCGGAAACGACTAAAACCCTCGCGTTTATGCAAGAGCAATTACCTAAATTAAAAGCAAAACTTGCAGAAGCGGAAGCAAAATTTAATAATTTTCGTGAACAAAATGCGACAGTTGATATTGATAAAGAAGCTGAATTAGCTATCAAAGTAAGATCGGAGATTGAAACCAATCTTCGTGAACTTGAGCTAAAACGAGCAGAATTATCCGAGCGCTATACGGATGAATATCCGGTATTAAAGCAATTAAATATGCAAATACAAGAGCTAAAAGACAAAGAAGATGCTCTTAAACAAAATATTACCCGTATTCCAGAAGTTCAACGTCAGTTTTTAGAATTATCGAGTGACGTTAAGATTAGCAATGAAATTTATTTAAATATGCTTAAAAACTATGAGCAATTACAAATTGTCAAATCTGGACAATTGGGTAATGTACGCATCATAGATTTACCTATTAATACCTATGAACCTATCGCACCAAAAAAAGGGCAAATTGTCCTAATTGCGACACTGTTAGGTTTGATGTTAGGTATCGGGCTAGCATTCTTAAAATCATTGCTGTTTGCGGGCGTGAAAAATTTAGAAGAATTAGAGGACAATACAGATATTCCGGTGATCGGTGTCATTCCTCATTCGCCTCGATTAACGCGGTTGTTAAAAAGTAAATCAACTAAAATTCCGTTGGTTGAGCAAATTGAACCTGAAGGGGTTGTCAGTGAAGGCTTTAAGTCCATTCGCACTCATTTATTGTTTAATGCAACAAAAACTGATGGCAATACGTTGTTAGTGACTAGTGCAGGACCTGGTATTGGTAAATCATTTATTGCTGCCAATCTTGCCGTGGCAATGGCGATAACAGGCAAACGTGTACTGTTAATTGACGCGGATGCTAGGTTAGGTCATCTGCAAGATCGATTTAATTTGCCAAATATCAATGGACTGGTTGATTATTTGGTTGATGATACGATTGATGCGGCTAATAGCAGCTATATGATTCAAACCACACTATATGAAAATCTGCATTTTATACCTAGAGGCAAAGGCCATAGTCACGCTTCAGAATTATTATTAAATGGAAAAATGAAAGCGCTTCTGGATTTTTATCGTCAGTTTTATGATTATATCATTATCGACACTTCACCTGTAATGGGCACTTCAGATGCGCTATCGATAGGGCAATTGGTTGATTCAGTCTTATTCGTGGTACGATATGACGTTTCAAACGTAAAACAGGTAAATTATGCAATCGAAAAACTACAACGTGCGAATGTAAAAGTAGAAGGGATTATTTTCAATGATGCTAAGCAGTCTTTAATTGGCGCCTATAATTATCACTATGGTTATGA
>Ga0316228_1002364_pt1 | contig 16784 bp, 20 predicted proteins | sample TBH18021metaG_FD_206005 | JGI IMG/M metagenome (GOLD analysis project Ga0316228, IMG submission 206005) | Freshwater microbial communities from Trout Bog Lake, Wisconsin, USA - TBH18021 | ecosystem: Environmental > Aquatic > Freshwater > Lake > Hypolimnion/Profundal zone | place: USA: Wisconsin... | reverse complement strand
GGCATGCACCTTCATCGTGTAGCCACGGCGGCCTTGCTCTATAGCTTCGCTCATGACGGCGCATCGCCAAGCTGCACGTCGTCCCGGTTGTGCGGCGAACCATTCTCGGATCGCTTCATAGGAAATGCGATGTCCATAAGCGGAGCTGGGCGGTAGAGCGTCCAAATAGATCTGCGGAGCGCACATACATGTCACGAAGCGGTCATAACGCCCCGCCTCCTGGGAGCTGATGCCGCGAAGGTTGTAGCGTACGGCTTGCTCATACTGCTCGGGCGCACCGATCTTGTTCTCGATCAGGATCGCAACCCGTTCACCGCCAACTCGAACTCTGAGTAGCAGATCGGTCTCACCATTCTGATCACTTAGTGAATGCCAGGCTCCATCAAACACCACGTCGGTGTGCAAGCCAACTCGTTCAGAGAACCATGCTGCAAAAGCTGATGTAACGTGGAACTCCTCCATTAGAAGAAGGTCGATGTCCCTTTCTGCGACGGATTGAAGGTAACGGCCAAAATCCGAGGATCGAGAAGCCACGTCCCCTCCGAAAGCATCGTGTCCCCCTGTCATGATCCTACACCTCCTCACCCCGATCCAGCCGGTCGAAATCTAGGCCGCGCAGCCGGAACGCCTCCCGCAGCCCCTCGCGGTAAAGGTCTTGGGGCTTCACATCCTCCGCAGCCGCAATCTGCACAGCTCCCGGAACACCTCCGGGTGCCTCTCTGCTCAGGGAACGTGCAGGCGCGGCCTATCGCTCCTCGCCGGTTCAGGTTAGGTTGCAGGAGCCGGTTCAGCCAATTCCGGTATTCACGATAGAGACGACTTAGCGACGGGGTGTGCCAGAAGGGCGCCCCGTCGTTGTCACGGCGCCTCAATCCTAGCCAGCACCCGGCTGACAGCCGCCGCCGTCCAAGCGCCCCCCCGTGCTGTAGCAATGCCGCGCGCATCCAGGCCAGCGGCGAGGTCTCGAAGCGATACGGTGCCTTCGGCGCGCATCTCGGCTAGCACGGGAGCCAAGAGCCTGGCTTGTTCGGCGGCCCGCTCACCCTGCGCTGCCCGGCCGGCGGCACGGCCTGTGTCGCTGAGGGTCTGAGGGTGGTGCCCGCCTAGCCGGACACCGCGCGCCTTCGCAGCAGCGAGCGCCGCCCTGGTGCGCTCCGAGATGAGGCGCCGCTCCTTCTCGGCTAGGGCAGCGTAGAGGTGGAGCATGAAGGGGTCGGCATCCCGGCCCAGCTCGGCTGAGATGAAGGGCACACGCTCGCTCATCAGGCGGGAGATGAAGGATACGTCCCGGCTGATCCTATCGAGCTTCGCAGCCACCACCGGGCAGCGACGGCGGCGCGCCTCGACCAGGGCAGCGGCCAGGATGGGGCGGCGCTCCAGAGCGTCGGCACCCTTGCCGGTCTCGACCTCCGTCATCTCCCGGACCACAGTCAGCCCCTCCGCCTCACAGAACCGGAGGACGGCGGCGCGCTGCGCATCGAGGCCGAGACCAGAGCGGCCCTGCCGAGCCGTCGATACCCGGTAGTAGGCCACTACCGCGGCGAAGGGGTGCCCTGGCTCATCCTTGGTGATGTCCGATACCACCGATGATACAGGCGGCATCGACTGCGCGTCTCTCCACCTCGGCTTGCTCATCCCGCCCTCTCGCCCCGCTTCGCCGAAGGCGAAGCCTAGCTAAGAGGGTCACTCACACCAGGAGAAATAGCAAGACAACAATCTAGTACAAATCGATACAAAACACTTGACACCGTAGCGCAAGACAATGGGCGGGCGCTTTTTTACAGATTATTGCGCGCCATCTAAAACATTATCCGCTAATGATTGTTTTGGAATTTTTGATTATTATTCCAATGATAACGCCCCCCCTGCGGTCACGAGAGCCAGCTGACGATAGCAAGGCACGTGACGGCCAGCGTCAGACATAGGCCGGGGATCAGGTCGACAGGCCGCATGCTCTCTACCCCGCGATGCTGGCGAGGTAGGCGCCGAACCCGGACGGCGTGAATCGCACGGCGCCGATCACCGGCCCGGCGGCACGGGCGTAGACGCTAGCCCAGCGTCGCACCTCGACGGCGGTCCTGGCCTCGGTCTCGAAGCCGCGCGCGAGGCTGAGCCTCCAGGTGGTGAGCGGGTCGAGTTGGTCCCCGCGTCGGACCGCGAGCCAGGTGAGGATGTCGGACACCCGGTAGATCAGCGGCGAGCCGGTGGTGCGTCGGAACCACGCTGCCGGCATCGGAGCCGGTGTGAGGCGGCGGTTGCGCCACACATTCCAGGCACCGGGGTCAACGCCGAGTGCGAAGGTGACGGCGGCGGAGGTGACCGGGGACCAGGCGAACACACCGGGAAAGGTCACCTCGGAGGCCGGGGGGAGCGCCCTGAGGGCGGTCGCCGGCTTCCTCGTAATAACCGAGGCATCGGTCTCAGATCGCAGATCGCAGTACATGAAAAAAAACTCTTAGACCCTTCAGAGTACCAAGGGAGGGCCGGGGTGCCTGGCACCCCGCCCCTCCTCCCTGGTGGCGTCACGTACCCAGCGGTTTGTGAGGGGTACTGCGATCCGCGACTGTGCGATTAGCCGCCGGTCCGCCGCGCCGCCTCCTCCATCGCCTTCCGGAGCGCGGCGTCCCGGATGTCGGACACGTTGTTCCCGGCGTCGCCGGGGAGGCGCAGAAACTCCTCCTTCAGCTCATCACGGGTCGCCGTGGCCCAGCGGGCCGTATTGCGGATGGCCCATGGGCGGATCTTCTTCCCGCCGCCGATGGCCAGCTCCAGGTGCTTCCCGTCCTCCATGTTCACCTGCTTGCCGCCAACCGCCCGGATCACGTTCGCGATCTTCTGCGGACTGATGCGCTCCAGGGTGTGGGCGTAGTCTGACACCTTCAGGGCGTGGATCACCTCCTTCACCTCCACGATGTCCTTGTGGAACGGGGCCGCCCCCGCAGCGATCAGCTCGCCCAGCACCTGCGCCACCGGGGTGCGGCTGGCCTTCGTGGCCGTCTCCTTCGCCACCGTCATGAGAGGCTCGCCCTTCGGCTCGAAGCCCTCCAGGCTCACTTCATGCTGGAGGTGGTAAGCGAAGGCCGCCAGCGCGGTGTCGTCCCGGTCCAGCATCTCGTACAGGCGCTTGAAGAAGGCCCGGTGCTCCCGCTTCTCCTCCCCCGTCTCGGGGGTGGGCAGGGTCGCAGTGACGAACCAGCGGCGGTCACCGGGCGGCAGGACAATCGGGGCGTCGTCGTTCGACACCATGGTGATGCCGCGCGGGGTGCGGCCCTGGAAGCTGCGGATGTACTTGTCGTGGACAGTGATGCGCTCCGCGACCAGCAGCTCTAGGGTACTCTTGAACACCTCCAGGCGCTCGCCGTGGTGGGCCTCCTCGATCATCAGCACCTGGCAGTCCACCCACCGGGCGTTGTACGGGGATGCCAGCTCCGCCCCCTCCAGCTTGCGCGCGTTGCCGTCGCCGAACAGGCGCCCCACGATGCGGGTGTGGAACGTGCTCTTCCCGGTGCCGAAGCCGCCCACGATGATGGCCCCGAACTCGATCTTCACCTCCGGGTGCCGGTACAGGTGGGCGAGGAACTGGAGGAGGAACCGCCGCTCGGCCTCGATGGGGATGAGGCGGTTGAAGTAGTCCAGGATCGGCTTGGGGTCGCCCTTCGACGGGGTGATGCCGCCCTGCTGCCAGAGGTTCACCGCCTTCGTGTCGTCCTCCTCCCGGAGGATCAGGTTCGGGTTACCGGGCCTGTAGTCCCGCCGCTTCACCTTCGGCATGGTGGAGGAGGCCATGAGCTTGTCGTGCGGGTTGGGACCGATCTTCGCCCGCACCCCGTCGCCGAACTCCTGCGGATCCAACTTCTCGCCGCTGCGCAGGTCGAAGTAAGTCCGGCCCTTCTCCACGTAGACCGCCTCCCGCTGAGCCTTGACCATGGCGCGTGGCTGGCCTGCCAGGGTCATCGGGCTGTTGATGGAGGCCCGGAAGGGGCAGCGGGCGCAGCCCTCGAACCCGATCTCCTCGGCTACCCGGTTGCAGAGGATGGGGCCGGCGGCCTCCAGCACGTGGTCGACCTTCGTCTCCGTCTCCTCGAAGGTGTAGCCCGCGTAGGGCTCGGACAGCTTGTGCGACAGGACCCGGCCGCTTTCGCACCGGCTGGAGATGCTGAGCATCCCGGTCCACTCGGGCTCCGGCAGGCTCGCGGCGTCAGCCTCGCAGTGCTCCATCCAGGCGCAACCAGCGAGCACCGAGGCCAGGTTGTCGGGCTTAGCCTTCGCGATAGCCGCCTGCTTCGCCTGGTCGTTCAGCAGGGCCGAGGCTCCGCCGACCTTGCCCATCGCCTTGGTGGTCACCTTCAGCTCGGTGGCCACGATGTTGAGCACGTCGGCGCGCTCGATCCGCTGGCCCATGCTCACCATGTGCACGGGCTTGGCCGGGTCGGTCTTGTGGTTCCAGGTATCGGGGCTCTTGCACACCCGGCACAGGTCGGCCACGCCGTCCAGCTTGTAGCCATGGGCCTTGAACACGGCGCGCAGCCGCGCCAGCCACGCCTCAGCCAGGGCCTTCTCCGCGACGCGCTCGGCCTCCGTCATCAGCATGACCGGAGCGGTGTAGGTCCAGTGGAGGTGGCAGCCGCCGCCCGTGTGGATGATGACGGTCGGCTCGGGCAGGCCCGCCTCCCGGACCAGTGCCAGGGCCTCGTTGAGGTCGGACGGCAGCGTCATCGGGTTGACCGGCTTCTTCAGCGAGCCGTGCGGACCCTCGCGGGTATCGATGTCCGCCCAGACACCCGAGACGAACCGCACCCCCTTGTCGTCGCCCCGGACGAAGCCGCTGAGCGCGCTCTCCTGGAGGCCGCGGGAGACGTAGGTGTCGCCGACCCGGCTCAGCTCGATGAGCTTCGCGGCAGCTCCCTCCAGGTCGGAGACGTGGAAGGAACGGGTGCGCTTATCGTTCTTGCCCCAGACAATGACGTAACCGTCCGTCGCACCGTCGAAAAAGTGCTTGAAAAAGCCCAGAGCGTTGTTGCCAGAAGCGGCACGAGTGATCATATTCATGGTTGTAGTGATCCTATGAGAAATGCTGTTGAAGGGGTCAGGTGTTGGTCGCACCTGGCCCCTTTTCTATGGATTGGGCCAACCTCTGCTGCGCAGATCGGCATTGGCCTCCCGGTAATTCGGGAGCAGTGGCAAATTACTACCTCCAATGAGGTAGTAATCGCCGCGGTTGGAGATCTCAGCTCCGCAGTGAAGACCGCGGCTACCTTCGCCGGCCCCATGCTCGTGGATGCACCCGCACCGCGGGCAGGCGATCCTCCACATCTCATCACCCTTCCGGGACAGATATCGCTGGATCACCAGAGCCATCGGCACGGTGATCGGACCGAACCGGGTCTGTTCGGTCACCTCACCGATGCAGACGGGAGTGAACTTACGTGCGGGCATCAGGCGCCTCCCCCGTGATGGCACGGACGTCGGCGAGCCGGATCAAGGTCCGGTCACCAAGACGCTTGAGGGGAAGGTTCCGGCGCACTGTCTCCGGACAGACGCCGAGGATCTTCGCAGCATCACGGACGCTGAGCATACGGGGGGTAAGGATCGGCTCCGGCATTTGATACCTCCGCGGGAGCACGACGAACGCTCGGCACAGCGTTCGACAGAAAGGGCTCATCCTCAGAGGGTTGCCAAAAGTGTTGCCCTTGAAGGGCGTTCCTTTGGGTAGCGTGCCACCTCCTACCTGGTGTCTCGGTACGTTTCGTACAAGTGCTACGGCTACCGTGATATCATCTGATGTACATGAAGCATCACCTGATACATCATATCGATGTTGATCCCATCGCTATTCCATCTCGTTTCCATATTGAAACGGTGTGGATCAGAGGGGGTCGATCGAACCTGTCGCCGGATATCACCGTCCTTAGCGAGAGATTTGGCTTACGCTCGTGGCGAACAGCAGGAAGGTGGTCTACACCTGTGGGCGGTAATCCGATGAATAAGCCCGGTCTCACCGCCGTCTAGGCCTGACGGTATCATCGAGCCAAGTTAGAAGTACCGGCTAGGGACACGGTCAATGGACACCGTTACGCCTGCCCGCCGTAGCGCAAATATGGCTCGCATCCGTAGCAGGGATACCAAGCCAGAGCTGGTGGTTAGGCACTTCCTGCACGCTCAGGGTCTCAGGTTCCGCCTGCACAAGAAGGGTTTGCCCGGAAAGCCTGACATCGTTCTCGCGCGGCGGCGGTCTGTCGTCTTCGTGCACGGATGCTTCTGGCACGGCTGCCCGCACTGCCGAGCTGGCCGCCGGAAGGTGCTCTCGAACGTGGACTATTGGACCGCGAAGCTCGCACGCAATCGGGACCGTGATGCCCGCACCGCCGCTGAGCTAACCGCTGCCGGATGGCGGGTGCTGACGGTTTGGGAATGCGAGACCCGGAACCCTGCCACCCTTGAAGCCCTGGCGGCTACGCTGAAGGATCAGCCCTCGTCAGGCGGCTCACCATGCACAGCGTCGGGTCCTGGTCCATCATAGCTGGATTGAGCCTCCAGTTCCGAGAGCGGCACTTCCCGCCTCCTCGGCCGCCGCCTCCGGCCAACGGCTGCTGATCCGGGCTCTGTCGGCACCTCGGCGATCATCGTCCGCGCTAGCTCGGGCCATATCGGCCTCAGCCGGCGGGAGAGGCCCGCCAAGAACCCGGTTTCGGCGTCGATGTTCGACAGGGCTGCCTTCGGGGCAGCATCGAGCGCCCAGTACGAAAAGGCTGGCGCATCTGTACCGATCACCCGCCGCACGACGATGGGCGAGGATGTCTGCGGGCTCGCAGCATCGGCGTCGAACACGAACACCCAGGCGGGGCACGGATCAGGCCGAGAGTGCTCGGGAGCAAGGAGGCTGAACGTCCCATCTGTCTCGGCAGTGATCTCCGGTGCCCCCAGATGACGCTGCCAGCTATCCCAAACCGACTGAGGGATAGCGAGGACGCACCCTGCGCACTGCTCATGCTGCCCAAGCTGGAACTTGAACATCATCTGGTAGAAGGTCCGCTTGAACACGTTGGCGATATTTGGCCCTTCGACGCCTTCAGAGAGCCACACCCCGTTGTTCCTTTGGAGGGTGTCCGCAAAGTCGCTTTGATGCAGGCGCAAAACGTCCTTCAGATTGCGGACGGCATGCTGGTAGGAGCCGTGAAAATCCGTCGTCTGGATTTCGAGAATGCCAAAACGGCCGATGTGCGGATTGCCGTCCTTGAGCTTCAATTCGATGATCGTGACATCGAACGAGAACTCTGGAGAGCGATCCGTTGCGGGGATCGATAGCTCGCCCCCTGTCTTCTCGTCAAAGTACGTGAACACGGCCTCGCCTTGGGCAAGCCGCTTCGCCACATCTGTGCGGACATCCGTCTTTGCGAGGTTGATCGCTGGCGTGACGTAGGGGCTGCTGCTGTCGGGCAGACCGAAAAGCCGGCGGATGGCCCCGGTGACGATCTCCGTGTTGAGAGCGCGATAGGGACAGACGAGCCAGTCCTGCCGTGGTCCATTGCTGACGCAGCTCACGGAGCACACGCCCTTGGACTTCGGGTTCTTGATGCAGGACGTGTCCTCCCCTTTCGCCGCCGAGAGGAAGGGGCACCGCTCGGTGTTCTGATCCGTGATCGCCTGGGGGCTCGAAACCGTAGTGGGATAGACCCGGTGCCCGAACCACTCGCTGACGAAGTTGCCGGACGGGCCGGTACGCTTCCCCGCCATCCTCAGCCAGCCAACGCCAGTTGGGGTTCGTACGGCATCCGGTAGCGGGATTTCACTGGATCTCTCTGGTCAGCTTGGGGCTGGTCGAGCATGGCGCGGACTTCCGAGGCCACGGCTCGCGCCAAGAGGGGAGGCACAGCATTGCCGACCTGATCGTACAGCTCAGTGTAGCTACCCTCGAACACGAACCAGTCGGGGAAACCCTGAATGCGGGCAGCCTCTCGGATGCTGATTGTCCGGTCCTGCTCGGGATGGATGTACTCCCCTGACTTCGGATCGCGGAACCGGGTGATGATGGAGCGGGCGACGCCGTCCCACTGCATACGCCGATAGCGGCGTGTGTGGTCCTTGCGGAGCGCCCGCTGCATACCGTTCGGCAGCAGCTCGCGAGGGAGATCGCGCCAGTCCTGACCCGGCTTCAGGACGTGAATGCGCTCCATGTTCTGCTTGGACAGCCGAGCGGCGTAGTGGTTCGCCACTGTGGCCGGTGCATCCTTCCGCATGGCCTCTTGGTAGAGGCCGCGCGGGCGATGCGTGTAGACGTAGCCAACCTCGCCAGCATCGATCTTCGGCAAGTCACCGATAGCCTCGCGGATGGTCACGAACCCCGCGCTGTCTGCGGCGCTGATGGTCCGGTTGGGGACCAGATCACCAATGCCAGCTCGGCCGTGGGTGGGCAGGGGGAAACCTCCCCGCTTCGCCTGATCGAAGCGCCAGCCGATGAAGAACATCCGCCACCGCATCTGCGGAGCGCCGTACTGAGCTGCCAGCAGCTCGGCGCAATCGACCGCATACCCCGCCTCAGCGAAGACACGCCCGATCTGCTGGAGCACCGCACCCCGGTTCAGCGTAGCGAGGCCAGGGACGTTCTCCATGATCACGCACTTAGGCTTCAGCTCGCCTGCAAGCCGAAGGAACTCGGCAACGAGACCGTTGCGGGGATCCAACAGCTCGCGTTGGCCTATGATGCTGAACCCCTGACAGGGGGGGCCCCCGACAAGCAGGTCTAGCTCACCGGGCTTGAGGCGAGCTGCGGCCAGCAGGTCCGTTCCGCTCAGCCTGGACACGTCTGCCCGGATGAACGGGATTGAGGGGAAGTTGCAGCGGTGCGTCTGCTCGCAGGCGGCCTCAAGATCGGAGCACGCCCGGACATCGAAGCCGGCGTTCACCAGCCCCAGGGCGATACCGCCAGCCCCTGAGAAAAGATCGATGGCGGTGGGGAGACCTTTGCTGCGAGCCTTGGATGGCTTCGACAGGGTGTAGGGGTTCATGACCGCCCTGCCCGCTGTACAGACTGCTGGAACCGCTCGGCTTGGGTTCCGAAGCTCTCACGGTCCAGATGCTCACGGATCAAGCGAGCGATCAGCGTAGATTTCTTGAAGCCCTTCTCCCGGCAATACGCCTCAAACCGCTCGGCCTCGGTCTCGGAGATGAGGACCTGGACACGGGTAGGATGGTTCGTGCTGACTGACGACAGATGGCCCATTTTTGAATGTCTAGCGTACCGTTTGCAGGGTCCCTACAGCCTTCAGCATTAATGCGCAGTTATGCACATTTCTCAGTCGCATGCGCCTAGCACATGCCTCTGGCGGCTTCCGCTAGCCGCCGCGATTCTCGCGGCACCACTGCCCTAAACGTTCCGGTCTACCGAACAGGCGTTTGCGCCTAATGCATGGCTCGAACCCCGGTTCTGGCTGGCGCGCTCGAATCTCGTGGAGTCGTCGCGCGAGCCCGACTCTGCCCCTCGGCAGCCCTTCGCATGGTTTCGGCAGTGCGATTCGAGGGTAGGTCTAGAACCTTGGTATTCGTGGTGGCCGGAGAAATAGCACCTCCCCCCTGCCCTGCGGACCGGCGCCCGAGCCGGTTCCAGGCGATCCACTCGCGGCTGACGATCCGCACGATGCTTGATAGGTTGCGCCATGCCGACGAGCGGCGCTCCTCGATCGTGATGACGCCAAGGTCCCGGGCCCGGCGCAGGGTCGCCCGGACGGTCGAGCGGCTCACCCCCGCCAGGGCCGCGATGTGCTCGTGGAAGAGCCGGCAGTCGCCGCGCTTCACCACCTCGACCGCGACGACGGCAAGGACAGCCTGCTCCGCCAGGGTGAACTGAGAAGCGAGCTGCGGCGGGAGGCGGCCCGAAGCTGCCCACCGCCGACGGCGCTCCATGCTGGCGTCCGTGCGCGGCCGGGATCCGGTCCGGCGTGGTAGGACCACCCCGAGCTGCTGAACGCCGTCCTGGCGAGGCTGTGCGGCCTGTCCGGCCGCGGGGGGCGCCGTCGCCGCGAGCGCCATCCTAGCCTCGATCAGCCCCGAGAGCCGCTCGGCCTCGGCTTCCGTCACCGCACCCGCGCTGAACGCCTTCCAGAGCGCGGCCGACACCGCCGGCAACGCGGCGCGCGGTGCGCTCTCCGCCTGTCGGCGGATCTCTTCTGCAAACATGGTCCCGCACCTTCTCCAAGGCGCGCGGCAGGGCTCCCCGGCTCCAGACGGAGCGGGTTGCACACAGGCAAAGCGGGACCGTTGACGGAATTGGCGTTCCGTCTTGACCCCTACGGGGCCCTGTGAGACTGTCGGGACTGCAAATCGTACCCGCCGGTCTCTCTGAGATCGGTCCACGGCCTCGAAGGTTGGCGCCTTCGGGGCCGTTGCTTTTTCAGGCTTCTACCGCGTCGGTTGATCTCCTGATGCGACTCCCTGGCCGGGAGCCGTTAACCAGCGTGACTTTGCGGTGACGAAGCCCGCGTGGCAACCCGCCCCTTCCGTTCAGGCAGCTTGAAAGCCCAAGGGGGTGGTACGGGGTCACTTCGATTGGGGCCAGCCTCAGTACTCCACTTTGAGTTCGAGCTTTACGGCTTCAACCTTCACCCCAGCTAGATCGGCCACCTTCTGGCGTGCCCAGGCCATAACCTCGCTGATTGTCGTGGGCTGAGGGCTTGTTTGCTCGACGCTGGTCAACGCCTCAACGTCGTCCTCATCCTCATCGGAAGTGCTACTGCTTGTACTGCTAGATGACAGCAAATCTTCAATAGAGAACTTTGCAATGCGTTTGTATATGTCAATAATACCAGATCCAATACTGACAGGAAGTTCCCTATTATCTTTGTCAAGGCTCACCCACATACCAAAATTATCTTTTAGTATCTGTCCCCCAGCCGTCCTAGCAGCATAAGCGTGGTTAAAACGATCCTTCACCTCAGCAGCAGGAAAAATGTAAACCTCTACGTTCTGCGGTTCTTCACGAGAGTCTACCGTTGCAACGATGACGAGATCGACATCATCGAGCGTCTTCCACTTAGTACCTCCTGCAAGAGGCGGAAAAGCGAACCACCGATCGCGTGTTGTTCTGATTGAAGCCCTCTGGGTCTCTCCATTCTTGGTGACAGACCAGATGTTTGAGAGCCCGCGCCCTGGCACACGTTCGAGGGTGTAGCCGGCGGTCTCTGCTCCTCGCTTGGCGGCGTCCGTCATCAGCCTCCACTTAACGGTTTCAGAAAGTCCTTCCAAACGGTTTGGCATCCGTGGTCCCCTTCCGTGCCTCAGACCGCTGATTTGACGGTTCGAATGAAACCGTATGGCGTTTCATATGATCTTGTCAAACCGTTTTACACACAAATCTGCTTATGCCAGAAAGAGTGGGGCGACACTGCCAAACGGCTACATAAACGAGCAAACCGTTTGGCCCTAGCGTTAGGCCACGAAGGATGGGCTTGCTCCTGGTCCCTTGCTGAGGCTCCTTTGCCCCCCGATCCACTCTGAGCTCGTCATCCGCGTCGCTGCCCAGAACCCGCACCTCTACCAGCGGGACGTTGAGGCCGTCGTCGACACGATCCTCGATTGCATCACGGAAGCGCGCGCAGCAGGCGATCGGGTTGAGCTGCGCAATTTCGGCTCCTTCGCGATCAAACAGCGTGAGGCACGGCAGGGTCGCAATCCGCGAACGGGCACCAAGGTCGACGTACCCGCGAAGGCGGATGTGCGCTTCAAGCCCGCCAAAAGCATCCTGGCTGCGCTCAATCCCAAGGCCGGCCCGCTCGCAATGGCTGCCGAGTAGAGCCAAGAGCCCGAACGTCCCCTTGCCCAATGGGCCTGCAGCCCCTTCGCCCTATTGGTCTACGGCCCCATCGGATGCTTGCCCCATAGCCCCATGGGATGTTGGGCCCATGGGGCTATGGGGCAACAGGCCAAAGGGCTTTTTGCCCTCTAGGGCGCTGGGGTTAAGGGTTTCTTGACCTTTGGACCCCTTGCTCCTTGGGGCGCGTGGGTAGGCGCGCGATTGGGAGCTAGGGCAATGGCGGTCATCTCCGTTTGCTCGACGAAGGGCGGGGTCGGAAAGACGACCCTCGTCATCTGCCTCGCCGACGCCTACGCGCGGCAGGGGGGCAGCGTCGCGATTATCGATGCCGATCCGAACGGCCACGTCGCATCCTGGCGCGAGCGCGCGGGCGACGATTGCAACGTGGACGTGATCGCGGACGTAACCGAGAAGACCGTGCTCGATCGGATCTCCGATGCGGCCTCGCGCTACTCGCTCGTGTTCGTCGACCTTGAGGGCGCCGCGTCTCAGGCCGTGACCTACGCGATCGCCGAGAGCGACCTCGTCGTGATCCCGAGCAAGGTGTCTGGCATGGACCTGCAGGAGGTCTTCCGGACCTACGAGGTCGTGCAGCGCGCGGAGAAGATGCTCCGCCGACCCATCCCAGCCCGGGTGGTCCTGACCCAGATGTCTCCCCTCCAGAGCCGCGTTGCGCAGCACGCACGCCAGGAGATCCAGGCCGCGAGCATCCCGGTCCTCAAGACCGAGATCATCCAGCGCGCCGCCTACCAGAGCATCCACTTCACCGGAGCGACGCCCGCCCATCCCGATGGCGATCCGAAGGCTCTTCAAGAGGTCGCCGGCAGCCTCGGCGAACTCCTTGAAGTCCTGGCTGCCCAGCAGGCGGAGGCAGCGTGAGCGAAGCGATGATGAAGCCCGCCTTCCAACCCGCCCCGCGCCCCCGGCCACGCATCTCGCCCGAGGATGCTCACCAGCTCGCGGAAGCGACCGGGGACCTTGGCTTCACCCGGCCCTCGTCGGCGCCCCAAGCGCGGGCCGAGAAGCCCACTCCCGATCCTGCCCCAAGGGCCCAAGCACCCAAAGCCCCTATTGCCCCTACAAAGGGGACGGCCCTCAAGTTTGAGGTCCCGGATGAGGTCTGGATGGCGCTCCGTCAGGAGGCCCTCAACCGGCGCGTGACGGTGAAGTACCTCGTCCTCGAAGCCCTGGCGGCGAAGGGCTACAGCGTCGACCTCTCCGCCGTCCCCGAGGACGGCCGGCGCCTCCGATAGGGTAGGGGTGTCATGGTCACGACGGCCTTCCTCGTGATGCTGTCCAGCGCACTCGGTGCCGTCGTCATCCTCGTCTCCGCTCTGCCGAGCTGGGTACGCTGATCCGGAGCAGGGGCAGGGAAAAGGCCGCGTCGAACGCAGGCATAGCTATACCACTCGCCCGCCGACCCAGCAGATGCCGGGCGTTCCGGCGTCCTCGGCACAGCGGCCGTTCCGGAACTCGGTCGCGATCTCGCCCCGGCCGGCGAGCAATTTGCCAAGCCGAAGGTCTAGTCCAACTCTTATATGCTAGTACCAAAAATCTCCTTATGGAACTTTCGCCGAGCTTGACCTGCAAAATGATTCAACAAAGAATATTGTTTGAAATTTTTGGGAGGTCTCTATGACTAAAACACTCCAACTTCAAAAATTATCTTTCGATCTTCCAATTAATATCGATATAAAACTTGAAGATGTTGAAGTAGCTCAGGAAGGAGAACAAAAATGGATCTTAGGAAAAGTAAAAATACATGCCGACGCTTTTGGCAATAATCTTGATACGAAAGTTCCATTTAAAACTCTTAACTCTGCTACTATAAATCTTCCTCTCCCGGTTGGAGGGGCAAATTTAGATCTTACAGTGTCCCTAAAAGATCCACACCAGGTTTGCGCAGATGCAAGACTGAATTGGGGCTTATTACATCCATCCACAGGAGAGCAATGCATGAATATATAATTATTATAAAATATTATCTAGTAAAAATCGAACAGAGGAGCGCCATGATGAAACGATACGCACTTTCTATTGCTATAATCCTCTGCGGACTAGCTCCTGTGTACGCAGAAGATATAGGCAGTGAAAAGGATTTTCCTCTACCGCCACAACCTCTGAGCACACATGCTGAGTGGAACCAGGGATTTCTTAAGTGTGAGCCGCAGAATTCCCAGGCCTCTCAATCATATGCACCTGGACCAGGCTGGGCTATTTTGAGCGTATCGGGACCAGACTACACAGTAAATAATAATGGCGGAGGGGGAATAAGTTTGGTACTAGGAGGACCAACCTATCCAGGTGTCCAAACAATAACTTCGCAGTTTGATCTGCTTCTCGGAATTGCGAGAGCAAAAAATAATACAGATGCATTGAAAGATATACGCTCTGTCCGTGATGCTTGGCTAAAATCTAGAGAAAAACTGCCTCAGGCGAATGCAGTTAATTACTGGGTATGGGCCAACTCTCATGGAAGTTGCCAGGACCAAAAAGGGGGCTCTGTCGCCGCTAATTTTTCTGCAAGACTCAGATTTGTTGGAACAGATACTGATTTAACTAACGCAATCAATAACTTGAGATCTAAGTACTTTCCCGACATTTAAATCACTTCAGTATGTTCGGGCACTCAGCCGCTCTATGATAAAAAATGTATAATTCTATTGAATGGGATCTATGATCTAAGCATTAGATATCTAGGGCTTCTAAGCGCCTGATCTGGGTCGCCGACCAAGTTCCGCCGCGAGGGGCGGGGATGCCGCGGCTGTTAAGCGCCGCAGCCTTTGCCCGCAACGACGCTGCTCCAGCAGCCTCAACCTCCCGCAGGATCGGCGCTAGGTCAGAGGCTCGGGCGATGCTCCGGCGCGCCCGAGCCTCAGCCGCCCGCTCGGCCCCGAGCTGCTGGTTGCGCAGGTTCGCTGGGTTACCCAGGCGCACGCCTCGGGCCTTCGCCGCCGCAAGCGCCCCCTTGGTACGGGCCGAGATCATCTTCCGCTCGGCCTGAGCAACCACGGCCATGATCCCAACGACGAGCTCGTTGGCTTCCGGCATGTCGGCCGCCACGAACCGGGCCCCAGCCTTCTGGAGGTTGAGGAGGAAGGCGGCATCGCGCGAGAGGCGATCGAGCTTCGCGATGAGCAGCGTCGCATTGTGCAGACGACAGAGGGCGAGAGCTTCGGCGAGGCGGGGACGCGCGTCTCGCGCCCCGCTCTCGACCTCGACCAGCTCGGCGACGTGCCGCCAGGAGCCGCCGGCCAGGAAGTCGGCCACGGCCTTATGCTGGGCTTCCAGCCCCAGCCCAGAGCGGCCCTGCCGCTCGGTACTGACCCGCAGGTAGGAGACGAAGGCCACGCTCATAGCTCTACCGCCGGCTCTGAGATGCCGCCGTTCAGGTTGGCGCCGCGCTCCCGGATCAGCTCTTGCTCGCGCCTGTTCAGGTCTTCTGGGGCAGCGTTCTCCAAGATCGTCAAGACGATAGCCCGTCCCTCCTCAGCCGCCTGCGCCAACTCGCGATGAACCAGCCGGAACCCGGCCGGTGAAGCCTTGCGGTATGGACGGCCATCGAGCAGGCGTTCGACGTTGGCACGGTACTCGCGGGTAGGCCGGCTGCGGCGTGTGTACTTCCCGACGTACCTGCGGACGCTACCGTCCGGGTATGTGATCGCCCATTCGTAGATGCCGGGCAGGTCCAGGGTGACCCCATCTGGGATGATGACCTCGGGCTGCAGCCGGTACACCTTTGCCATCCTGCCGCGCCGTGACGTGAAGCTGCACCGTCGTTCAAGATGCTGTCACAGGCCAGTGTGATGGGGGAAATGATTAAGAGAGCCCTACCTTGCGACGCTGCTACCGTGGCAAACTCGCCTGATCAGCAAAGGAGGAGAGAATGCCGGTCGACTGGGCGATGGCGATTTCTGCGGCCGGAAACGCCATCAAGCTGACGAACGATCTGAGGGGGATCAACAAGGAAGTTAGCGCAGCTGAGTACAAGCTCAAGATCGCCGACCTTACTAGCACACTTGCAGACCTTAAGATCACTCTTACAGATGCGCGCGAGGAAGTAAGAGAGCGCGACAAAAAGATAGAAGAACTTGAAGAAAAATTAAAATGGAAATCTGATAATACGGTCATATATCAAGGCTTTCGCTTTCGCGCCTCACCGGATGGCAGCCCTCTTGGACTGCCCTATTGCCCGACTTGCGAGCAAAAAGAGCGTATTTTTGTACGCCTATCTTATGCTCATAGACCGGGAAGAGGCAAAGAATGCAGCAACTGTGATAGTCACTTCGATCCTGCCCCCGCCTTTTCAGAAGACGGTTAGGCTTCCTTATCCTGAACTCTGCCCAACTCTACACACAGAAGCAGGCCTTTGTTGAGCCTCTCCAGCAGACTAAGCGTCGCTGCGTAATCCAAGGATGTGGTTCGTCAAACGCTGTTAACCCTGCCTCAGGCGAGCGAGCCCTGCATCACCCCTGCCAACGGAACGAGCTTGTAGGCTGCTGCGAGTGCGGCCTCGATGCGGTCGAGTTGTTGAGCGACTGGCAGGTCCATATCGCAGCGAGGCACTAAGATGCTGAGCGCTGCTGATTTGCTTCGTTGTAATACGCGCACCTCGTTTGGCCACCCGGTGTGGCGTCGCTTAGCCAAATCGCTTGCGCTCGTCCGCTCAAATTCTAGATCCATACAAGCTTCGTTATTTTTATGGTTTAGTGTCACGCCTTTAGGAAATTCCTGTATCTTAAATCGGATCCAATCTGATTTTGGACCCTTTGGCCCAGGCTTCTGCATTATCAATCTTGGATGATTTTCTTGCAGATTTTCCCAGTAATCACGGTGAAAGGCGGTTTTGCCGGCATGCACCTTCATCGTGTAGCCACGGCGGCCTTGCTCTATAGCTTCGCTCATGACGGCGCATCGCCAAGCTGCACGTCGTCCCGGTTGTGCGGCGAACCATTCTCGGATCGCTTCATAGGAAATG
>Ga0316228_1002358_pt1 | contig 16832 bp, 11 predicted proteins | sample TBH18021metaG_FD_206005 | JGI IMG/M metagenome (GOLD analysis project Ga0316228, IMG submission 206005) | Freshwater microbial communities from Trout Bog Lake, Wisconsin, USA - TBH18021 | ecosystem: Environmental > Aquatic > Freshwater > Lake > Hypolimnion/Profundal zone | place: USA: Wisconsin... | reverse complement strand
GTGGGGCGGCACGGCGTTGAGCGGCCCGTCCGGATCGCCGGTCTTGAAGGCCAGCACCTCCAGCGTGTTCCAGGCGAAGACCCGCTCGGCCGGACTCAGGCCCGGCTCGCCCCAGTCGGCATCGATCTTGGGCGCGGTCGGGTCCTCGCCGACGCGGATGTCGGCGAGCGCCGCGCGCACGCCCTCGGGGATCGGCGGCGGCCGTAAGGCGTCCACCAGGATGCTGCCGCGGGCATCGACCATCGAGGCGATCGCCGAGGCCACCACCGTGCCGGGGTTGCGCAGCAGGCCGCCCCAGTTGCCGGAATGGTGCGGGCCCTCGCGCAGGTTCAGGCTGAGCTCGAAATTGTAGGCGCCGCGGGAGCCCAGGAAGAGGGTCGGGCGCTCGCCGTTGAGGCGGGGGCCGTCCGAGGCGATCAGCACGTCGGAGCGCAGGGCCTCCGCCTGCTCCCGGCAGAACGGCCGCAGGCCCGGGGAGCCCGATTCCTCGCCCATCTCGATCAGGAGCTTCACGTTGAAGCCGAGACGACCGTCGCGGGCCGCGATCACCTGCTCCAGGGCGGCGAGGTTGAGAACGTGCTGGCCCTTGTTGTCGGCGGTGCCGCGCCCGTACCAGCGGTCGCCCTCGACCACGATCTCCCAGGGGCCGAGGCCTTCCCGCCACTGCTCGGGGTAGCCCCGCACCGTGTCGCCGTGGCCGTAGATCAGCACGGTCGGCAGATCCGCGCCCTCGTGCCGCTCGGCAATCAGGAAGGGCCCATGCACCCCATCCGGGTTGGGGAAGATCTTCGGCGCGTCGAAGCCGAGGCGGGCGACGAGCGGCGCGATGAAGGCGTCGAGATAGGCGCGGAGCGCCGCCTCCTGGCCGGGGGCCTGGCTCTCGGTGGGCATCGCCACCGCCTCCCGCAGGAGGGCGAGGAACGCGCCCGAATCGAAGGCGTCCGTGGCGCGCGCGATGGCGGCGTCTCGCGTCATGGTGTGTTTCCCGTGAAACATTTCGTTAACGTACCGGCTGCGCCCCGGCCTGACGGAGGCGTCAGTTGCGCGCCTCGGGGGCGGTGATGTCGCGCAGGCCGTCGCCCAGGAGGTTGATCGCCAGCACGAGCAGGAGGAGCGCCACGCCCGGGATGGTGATCACCCAGGGCTGGAAGAACATGTACTGCTTGCCCTCGGCGATCATCAGGCCCCAGGAGGGCAGGGGCGGCTGCACGCCGAGGCCGAGGAACGACAGGGCGGCCTCCAGCAGGATCGCGTGGGCCATCTCCAGGGTCGCCACGACGATCAGCGCGTTCATGATGTTGGGCAGGATCTCCTGGCGGATGATCCGCAGGTCCGTGAGCCCCGCGGCGCGGGCGGCGGAGACGAAATCCTGGTTGCGGATCTGCTGGGTGGCGGCCCGGGTCACCACGGCGAAGCGGTCCCAGAGCAGGAAGCCCAGCACCAGCACCACCACCTTGAGCGAGCCGCCGACCAGGGCCGCCATGGCGAGCGCCACCAGCACCACCGGCATGGCGAGCCGCGTGGTCACGATATAGCTCACCACCGAATCGACCCAGCCGCCGAAATAGCCGGCGCAGAGCCCCAGCACCGTGCCGATGAGCCCGGAGATCAGCGCCGCCGAGATCCCGATCAGCAGCGAGATCTGGCCGCCGTAGAGGAGGCGGCTCAGGTAGTCGCGGCCGAGCTTGTCGGTGCCGAGCACGTGCTCCCAGGTGCCCTTGGCCTGCCAGACCGGCGGGATCAGGCGGCGGGACACGTCCTGCGCGTAGGGGTCGTGCGGCGCGATGAGCGGGGCGGCGAGCGCCGCCAGCACGATCAGCCCGAGAATCCCGGCCCCGATCAGGAAGCCGGTGTGGCGCAGGCCGCGCCGCAGGATCAGGCGGGTGGGGGAGGGGACCGCCGCCAGCGCGACCGGCGCGTCGGGGGGCAGGGCCGCGGCGGCGAGCGCCGCCGTGTCGGGTGGGAGGCTCATGGGCGGCAGCTCCTCACGATTGGCGCAGGCGCGGATCGAGGAAGGCGTTCAAGAGGTCGGCCGCCAGCGTCAGCCCGATGTAGATCATGGCCAGCACCAGCACGATCGCCTGGACGACGGGGAAGTCGTTGCGGGCGATGGATTCCCAGGCGAGCTGCCCCAGGCCCTGGAGCGAGAACACCGCCTCGATCACGATCGAGCCGCCGAGCATGAAGCCGAACTGCACCGCCGAGAGGGCGATCACCGGGATCACGGCGTTGCGCAGCGCGTGCCGCACCAGGACTTTTCGGGGCGGCAGCCCTTTGGCGCGGGCGGTGCGGACGTAGTCGGAGGCCAGCACCTCCAGCATGCCGTTGCGGGTGAGCCGCATCACCGCCGGCATCGCGTAGTAGCCGAGGGCAATCGCCGGCAGGACGAAGTTCTTCCAGCTGGCGTTGCCCGAGACCGGCAGCCAGCGGAGATTGACGGAGAAGATCAGGATCAGCGTCAGGCCGAACCAGAAGCTCGGCATCGCCTGACCGAGGACCGAGACGGCGAGCGCCGTCCGGTCGATCCACGTATCCCGCTTCACGGCGGCGACGACGCCCAGCGGGATCGCCACGAACAGGGCCACGGCCAGCGCGATGATGCCGAGGTAGAGGGTGATCGGCAGGCGGGCGGCGAGCAGGTCGATCACGCTCTCGCGAAAGTAGAAAGAATTGCCGAAGTCGAGGTGCAGAGCCCGCCAGCCCCAGGTGAGGAACTGGGTCAGCAGCGGCTGGTCCAGGCCGTAATCCTGGCGGATCTGCGCGATCTGCGGCCCGGTGGCCTCGGGCCCGGCGATCGCGGTCGCGAGGTCGCCCGAGAGGTGGAGGAGCAGGAAGCTCGCCACCGAGACCGTGAGGGCCACCGCCAGGGCGACCAGGATGCGCCGGAACGTGAAGGCCAGCATGGCTCAGGCTCCTGCCGTTTCCCGTCGATCGCGCCGGACCGGGACGGAGCGTCCTCTCCTCCCCCGGCGATCCCGGGCTTGCCCGGGATCGCTCAAGCTTGTGGGGAGGAGCCGGAGGTGGGGGTGGTTCAGGATCGAGCGCTGCGGTGCCGTCTGCACCACCCCCACCCCTGACCCCGCACCACAAGGGGGAGGGGAAAAGCGTTGAGCCTTCACCGACATCGTCACTTCCACGACGCCGCGTAGAAGCGCGCCACCTCGTCGGGCTGGGCGGTGAAGTTCAGGTCGGACGTGAAGGCGTAGTTCGTCGAGTAGGAGAACATCGGCAGCGCATAGGCTTCGCCGGCGATCCGCTGGAGCGCCTTGGCGTAGGCGGCCTTGCGCGTTTCCGGATCGGTGGAGCCGTCGCCCTTCTGAAGATCGGCGATCACCTGCGGATCCTTGGTCAGATCCTCCTCGCCGCCGCGGAAATACACCCCGTCGAAGGCCGAGACGTCCAGGACCGAGAACGACCCCCAGGTCTGGTAGCCGATCGAGACCTTGCCGGCCCGCAGCGAGTCGCGGAAGGCCGCGTAGCGCAGGTAGTTGAGCCGCGCCTTGATGCCGACCGCACCGAGATAGCCGATCACCGCCTCGGCGTAGTCCCGCTCGCGATAGGCGCCGAGGTCGATCTCGAAGCCGTTCGGATAGCCGGCTTCCTTCAGCAGCGCCTTGGCCTTGGCCGGGTCGTAGGGGTAGCGCATCACGCCCTGGTCGGTGCAGCCGAACTGGTCGACGAAGCAGAGGGCGTTCATCACCCGCGAGGCGCCGCGCACGAGGTTGTCGACCATCGCCTTGCGGTCGATAGCGTAGCTGATCGCCTGCCGGACGCGGACGTCCTTGAGGGGCGAGTTCTCCTTCGCCCGGCCGAGCGTGTCGAATTGCAGGAAGCCGACCCGCATCGTCTCGGAGTTGAGCACCGTGACGTTGGGCGCGGCGCGCAGCTGCTCGGCCTGATCGCTCGGCACCCGCCAGATCCAGTCGACGCCGCCGGTCATCAGCTCGGCCATCCGGCTCTCGCCGTCCGGGATGACGCGGAACTGCAGCTTGCCGATCTTCGGCTTACCCAGAGGGCTGCCCGTCCAGTACTTGTCGAAGCGCTCCATGCTGACGCCGCGGCCGCTGTCGACCTTGGTGATCCGGTAGGGGCCACTGCCGATCGGCGCCTTGGCGAAGCCGTCGAGCCCCACCTTCTTGAAGTAGGCCGCCGGGAAGATCGGCGTCGGGCCGGCGAGATATTCAAGCGCCGCCGGGAACGGCGCCTTGAGGTGGATGCGGACCGTATGTGGGCCGGTCACCTCCACCGACTTCATCCAGTCGACGTTCTGGCGGGTGACCGTGCGCGCCTCGGGTGTCAGCACGTAGTTGAACGTGAAGGCCACGTCCTCCGGCCCGAGCGGGTCGCCGTTGTGGAAGGTCACGCCCTCGCGGATCGTGAGATCCAGGGTCGTGTCGTCCGCCCAGGTCCAGGCGGTCGCCAGCATCGGCTTGTAGGAGCCGTCCTTGGAGTCGCGATACAGCAGCGTATCCCAGCAGTTCCGGGCCAGGATCACGCCCTCGCGGGCGCTGTTGTGATACGGGCTGACGTTCTCCGGCTCGCTGTCCGACGCGTAGACCAGGGTGTCGTCGGCCTTGCCGGCGAGCGCCGGGTGCGCGGCGACCAGGGTCGCGAGCGAGGCGGCCAAGGTGGCGGCCCGGGTGAGACTCCGTAGCGGCATGCAGGCTCCGACGGCGCGGCGAACAGGTCCGGCGGATGGTTCCGCGGCTGCCGCCTTTTTCACCCTGCCATGATGTTGTGCATCTGGGATCGCAACAAGTAGAATTTAGCGAGTGCTGCCTTGCCGATTCGGCAATGTGCAGGGCACCATAATAGAAAGAGTGCAGAATAATGCAGACGACGGGCTTGCGCTACTTCCTGGCGGTGGCCCGGACCGGCTCGATCGCGGCAGCCTCGTCCCAGCTCAACGTGGCGGCTTCGGCGATCAGCCGACAGATCGCCAACCTCGAAGCCGAACTCGACTGCGTTCTGTTCGAGCGGCGTCCCCGGGGGATGGTGCCGAGCCCGGCCGGGGAGCTCCTCGCGCAGCACGCCCATCAGGTGCTGATCCGCTCCGAGCAGGTGGTCACGGAGATCCGGGAGCTGGAAGGGCTCGCCCGGGGCCTGATCCGGGTGGCGAGTTCCGAGGGATTCTCCCTCGATATCGTGCCGAACGCCATCGCGGCCTTCCACGCGGCCCATCCCGGCATCCGCTTCGAGGTGACGGTGCTGCCGCCCGCTCAGGTGACCCAGACGGTGTCGGTGGGAGAGGTCGATCTCGGGATCACCTTCGCACTGACCCCCTCGCCGCAGGTGGAAGTGCTCTATGACGGGCAGGTCGACATGCTGGCGCTCGCGGCCCCCGACCACCCCCTCGCGCCGGCGCCGGCCCTGCGCCTGGTCGATCTCCTCGACTATCCCGTCGCCCTGCCGACCCGGGACACGACGCTCCGGCAGGTCTTCGACGCCGCCTGCGCGCATGAGGGCATCACGGTCGAGCCGGTGCTGACCGCCAACAAGCTCTCGGCGCTGCTGCCCTTCGTGCGGCGCTCGCGCGGGCTCGCGCTGATGTCGGCGCTGTCGGTCCGAACGCCTCTGCGCCTCAACGAGCTGGTCAGCTTGCCGATCCAGTCCCGGGCGAGCCTCGCCCGCGGCATCCAGGTCCAGGCCATGCGCGACCGGCGGCTCCCGAAGGCGGTGCGGGCGTTCCTGCGCCAGCTCCTCGATGCATTGCCGCCGCCGGTGACGTCCTGACCATGCCCGGGGCGACGTCCGCTGCGCCGATCGTGCGAACGGACGGGAGCCGGTGGATTCCTCATGGCCGGGGGCGCACTTCGAAGGCCGGGAACGCCTCGGCGATCGCCGCGCCTCCCGGCAGCGCGCCCGGCTGACCGCTCAGGCGCCGCCCCGGGCCGCCGCGACGGAGCAGCTGTGGTCCATCACGTCCTCGGCGCTGGCGCTGGGCGCCCGGTAGGCCAGCAGGATGTAGCCCGGCTCGGGATCGCCCGGGGGCGTCGCGAGCGCCGCGAAGCTCGTCCGGTGCAGGTCCGGCCGGGCCCCCGGCAGGGTGTGCAGGGCCGCGAACGGATTGAACTGCGCGGCCTCGGCCTCCGGCACCCGCAGCGCGTAGAAGCGGTCGCCGGCCAGCGGCACCGGGAAGCGCGTCCAGGTGCGGCCCACGTGGCGACCATGCGCCCGGACGGCCTTGAGCACGCTCGGCTTCAGGCAGTCGAGATGGATGTGGAGCTGGTCCTGGCTGCGGCCCCGGGCCGAATTGACCGCCAGCCCGACCTCCGCTGGCGTGAGCTTCCCCTTCAGCACGTCGGACACGAATGGCCGCGCCGCCAGAGCCGCCCGCCAATAGGCGGCCCCCCGCGGTCCCCGCAGGACCGGCGCCTCCAGGCCCGCCACGGTGTCGGTGGGCATGACGACGCTGTGGGTCGGCTCGCCGGGCGCGCGCAGGACTGCCGAGCCCGGACGGTCCCCGTCCCCGAGATCGACCGAGAGACACGGGAAGGTCCGGTTGGCGAGCCGCTTGGCGAGCACGCAGGTCTTCAGGGCGGCCCACAGGACGTCGCGGCTGGGATCCGGCGCGGCGGAAGCCGGGCTCGCGACCGTGACCGCGGCGAGGAGGGCGGCGAGCAACGCGCGGCGCATGGGGGGCTCCCGATAGGGCCGGCGCTGCGCGTCCGGCATGGTAGTTTCGCGATAGCCGATCCGGGGCCGTGCGGCCAAAGGATCCGCGAGCGCTGACGCCGCACCGGAAACCCGCTATGCCGGCCGCCCGAGAGCCGGAGCCCCGCGATGTCCGCCACGCCGACCCGTGCGCTCACCCCGGACATTGCCGCCCGCTTCGCCGCACTCGCCCTCGGCCATGTCGGCCGCGAATATCCGAACAAGCCGGGGCACGTCCTGGCCGGGCCGGAGGATGCGCGCACCCCCGCGGCCCTGCACCCGGCCTTCCACGGCAGCTACGACTGGCATTCCTGCGTCCACGGCACATGGCTGCTGGCGCGCGTGCTGCGGCTGTTTCCGGACGGGCCGCAGGCGCCGGCGATCCGCGCCCGGTTCGACGCGCAGCTGACCCCCGCGACGGTGGCGGGCGAATGCGCCTACTTCGCCGCCCCCACCGCCCGGGGCTTCGAGCGGCCCTATGGCTGGGGCTGGCTCCTGAAGCTCGCCGACGAACTTTCCGCGCTCCCCGAGCGCCGCTGGTCCGAGGCCCTGGCGCCGCTGGCCGGAACCATCGTCCGGCGATTCGCGGAGTTCCTGCCGGTGGCTCCCTATCCGGTGCGGGTCGGGACCCATTTCAACACCGCCTTCGCGCTGCGCCTGGCGGCCGACTACGCGGAGGGCGCACGGGAGGCCGAACTGACCGCCCTGCTGAACGACACGGCCGAGCGCTGGTACGGGGCAGATGCAGATTGCCCGGCCTGGGGCGAGCCCGGCGGCGACGACTTCCTGTCCTCCGCTTTGATCGAGGCCGAATGCATGCGCCGGCTGCTGCCGCCCGCGCGCTTCATGCCCTGGTTCGACCGGTTCCTGCCCGATCTCGCGGCGTCCCGGCCCGCGACCCTGTTCCGCCCGGCCGTCGTGACCGACCGCTCGGATGGGAAGATCGCGCATCTCGACGGGCTGAATCTCACGCGCGCCTGGTGTTTCCGCGCGCTGGCCGCGGCCCTCGGCCCGGACGACCTCCGCCGGCCGCCACTCTGGGCGGCCGCGGAGGACCACCTTGCGGCGGGGCTTCCGCACATCACGGGCGACTATATGGGCGAGCACTGGCTCGCGACCTTCGCGCTTCTGGCCCTCGAGGCCGGGTCAGACGGGGATCGCCGCGGCGGCAGGGAAGATTCTCTGAGAGATTCGTGAGAATTTTCCGTCGCAGGTCGTGTCGATAGCCGCGGGCCGAAAACAAAAAAAGGACCGCCCTCAGGAGAACGGCCCGGAAGTCTAGGGAGGAAACGCCCACGAGGGGCTGCAAGACAGCGACGTCACCGCTGTCCTGCCGTCCCTCAACCCGACAGGGGCGGTCTTGTTCCTGAATCCGGTGTGCCGCGCCCCAAGGCCAATCCGCCCGCGACCGGGGTGAGGCTGACGGCGCGGCGCGGCTCGCCGGGGCCGAACTCGGCGCGGTAGGTCCGCTCCAGGGTCATGAGCCCGCGCAGGGGCGCTTCAGCGAGGTCGAGAAGCCGCGCGTCGCGCCAGCGCAGCCTGCGGCCGAGGCGGCGGCGGAACCAGCGCCCGCGCTCCTCCTCGACGAGCAGGATCAGCTTGCCGGTCCAGGTCCGGCGGAACCAGAAACGTCCGGTCAGCGGCATGGCGGTCGATGCCTCGCGTGTCGATGGGGATAGACTACATCCGGATTCGGACAGCGGGAACATTTCCGTCTATGGTGCGGGTGAATTCGCGCGAAGACTGTTAAGCGGGAGGAAAGTCGGTCTTTCCCGGTCGCGGCAGCGGCGTGGCCGGCTGGCCGCGCCGCTTCGCTGTCTCGTAGAGGACCTGGGCGAGCTGCTCGGCCGAGTAGGGCTTGCGCACCAGGGCGAAGCCGTGGGCGTCATCCTTGGCCAGGACGTGGCTGTAGCCAGAGGTCAGCACCACGGGCAGATCGGGACGGTTGGTCTGAAGCTGCCGGGCGAGGGCGAAGCCGCCCATCCCCGGCATGACCACGTCGGAGAAGACCACGTCGAACCGGTCCGGCGCCTGGTCGAGTTCGGTCAGCGCCTCCTCGGCGGATTTCGCCCAGACCGGCGCATGGCCCAGATCCTCCAGGATCTGGGTGCAGAACCGTCCGACCCCGAGATTGTCCTCCACGACGAGGATGCACAGGCCCCGCCGCGCTTCCGCCGTCCGGCGGGGACCGCGATCCGCCTCGGCCGCCTCGGCGGGCGCCTCGACCTGCGGCAGGTAGAGCGAGAAGGTCGTGCCGTGGCCCCGCGCGCTCGCCACGTCGATGTCGCCGCCCGATTGCTTGGCGAAGCCGATGACCTGGCTGAGGCCGAGGCCGGTGCCCTTGCCGATCTCCTTGGTGGTGAAGAACGGCTCGAAGATCCGCCCTAGATCCGCGTCCGGGATGCCGGCGCCGGTATCGGAGACCCGCACGGCGACGAACGGCCCCGGGGCGCCGGCATGCCCGCGGATCGGCGGCATGGGGCGGTCGCCCTCCAGGCGCAGAATCAGGCTGCCTTCCCCGTCCATGGCGTCCCGGGCATTGACCGCCATGTTGATCAGCGCGGTCTCGAACTGGCTCTCGTCGGCGCGCACGTAGCGGGGCGTCTCCGGCAGGTCGATGACCACGCGGATGCGCGCGCCGGTGACCGAGTCGAGCATGTCGGCGATGCTGCGCAGGCGCGCGCCGATGTCGAAGATTTGGGGCTTCAGCGCCTGGCGCCGGGCGAAGGCGAGGAGCTGGCCGGTAAGCTTGGCTGCCCGGTCGACGGTGTCGGAGACGGCGTCGAGGTAGCGGCGCCGGCGCTCCTCGGCGAGGTCCGGCCGGCGCAGGAACTCCATGGAGGACCGGATGATGGTCAGGAGATTGTTGAAGTCGTGCGCCACTCCACCGGTGAGCTGGCCGATGGCTTCGAGCTTCTGCGACTGGCGCAGGGCCTCCTCGGCCTCGCGCTGCTCGGTGATGTCGCGCCCGAAGCCGTAGAACAACCCGTCCTCCGGCACGACCGTCCAGAGCACCCGGCGCCGGTCGCCGGCGCGGGTCAGGCAGGAGAGTTCGATATCCTCAACCCGGCTGCCCGCGCAAAGCGGGCGTAGCGCCGCCAGCGCCGCCTCGCGCTCGGGCGTTGCGAGGAAGTCCAGGGCCGGCCGCCCGATCGTCTCGGCCTCCGACCAGCCGAGCGCCCGGCTCCACGAGGGGTTCACCGACTGGACCTGCCCGTCCCGGTCCGAGACGAGCTTCAGCACCGGAGACAGCGTCCAGACCCGGTCGCGGTCGCGGGTCTGGGCGGCGACCTGCGCCTCCAGGTGCTCCGCCCGGGACTGGAGCAGAACCTCGATCCGCTTCCGCTCGGAGACGTCGTGGGCGAAAACGTAGAACCCGTCGATGCGGCCGTCCGGACCGCGGCGCGGGAGGTAGCGGGTGTCGGCGATCCGGGCCTGCCCGTTCGGGAAGGTCCAGGCCCATTCCTCGCGGACCTCCTGACCGGCGAGCGCCCGCTCGATGCCGGAGCGTCGGGCCTCGAACGGGCCGGGGCCGAGGAGGTCCCGGACGGTCCGCCCGACGACGGCGTCGGGTGTCTGGCCCGTCCAGGCCTCGTAGGCGGCGTTGGCGAACTGGTAGGTCAGATTGCGGTCGATGAAGGCGATCAGGACCGGCATCGCGTCCGCGACCAGCCGGAGTTCCGCCTCCCGGGCCCGGAGCACACGCTCGCTCCGGCGGCGCTCGGTGATGTCGTTGTACAGGATCGCGACGCGGTTCCGCCCCGGCCCGTCGACCCGGTAGGCGTGCACGTCGTACCAGCGGCCGAGGGGCTCGGCGGATTGTTCGACCCGGACCGGCTCGCCGGTCAGGGCAACACGGCCGTAGAGGTCGAGCCAGCGCTGCTCGTGGTCGGGGGCGAGCTCCCGCATCCAGCGGCCCACCACGTCGGTCAGGCCGGTCTGCCGCTCGAAGGCGGGATTGGCCTCCAGGAAGCGGTAATCGACCGCCTGGCCGCCTTCGAACTTCAGCTCGACCAGGCAGAAGCCGGCATCGATGAAGGTGAACAGCGAGCGGTAGCGTTCCTCGTTCCGGCGCAGGGCCGCCTCGGCGTTCCGGGATTCCAGCTGCGTCATCACCGTCCGGGCGAGCGCCTTCAGGATGAAGATCTGCTGGTCGGTCAGCGTGCGCGGGACGCGGTCGAGGACGCAGAGCGTTCCGATGGCCCAGCCGTCCGGCGTCACCAGGGGCACGCCGGCGTAGAAGCGCAGATGCGGCGCGCCGGTGACGAGCGGGTTGGCGGCGGTCTCCGGCTCCGCGGCCAGATCGGGCAGCACGAGGACGCCGTCCGCGCGCATGGCCTCGGTACAGAAGCCGAAATCGAGGGGCATCGATCGCGGCGTGTGGCCGAAGGCGGCCTTGATCCACTGCCGGTCGGCATCGATGAAATTGATGTGAGCCATCGGCGTGCCGCAGGCCTGGGCGGCCATCTCGGCGATCTCGTCGAACTCGCGCTCGGGCGGCGTGTCGAGGATGGCGTAGGCGCGCAAAGCGGCGAGCCGCTGGGCATGCTGGGGCTCGAAACCCGACAGGCGGGGCATTGTCTCGTTCCGCGACACGGAACCGTCATAGCCTACGCTCCCGCTTCCCCCTAGTGAAACTCTGCATCACCGTTCCGGCGGCGTGACCACGCGAAGCATTCCGCGATGGTCCAATACTCGACACTCACATCTGACCGTCGGCGGCGGAAGAATTTCACAGTCGCCGTCCAAGTCTTGCCTGTGCAGCGGTTCCGGCCGTCGACAGGAATGGGTTCGAGAGGCGCGGTCGCGGACCGCGGCTGAGGCGTCGCGATCACGGTTGTGGATCGGATCGCCGCGGCCGGGAGCCCGCGGGGCGGGTGCGGCGTTGCCGGCTCACAAGGGATGGGTTCGGATCAGGCATGGCCAAGCGCAGGACGAAGGCGGGCGCCCAGCAGGGGCTGGAGGAAGCGCCGCTGATGCCCACCGGCGCCCTGGCGGTGGCGCTCCTGGCCTTCGCCGAGGGGCCCGGGCCGGTGGTGCACGTCGCCCGGGACGCCCGCCGCCTCGAGGACCTCGCCGCGACCCTGCGGGCGTTGGACCCCGACGCGCAGGTCGCGGTCTATCCCGAATGGGACTGCCTGCCCTTCGACCACGCCTCGCCGTCGCGCGCGACGATGGGGGCCCGGGCCGCCGTGCTGCGCTGGCTGACCGACCGGGACGCCCTGCCGGATTTCGTGCTGACGACCGCCCCCGCCCTGGTCCAGCGGGTCCCGCCGCCGGAGACCTGGGCCACCGCCCGCGTGACCCTGCGGGTCGGCGACCCCCTCGACGTCGCCGCCGTGACCGCCGACCTCAAGCGCCTCGGCTACATCCTCGACGAGCGGGTCGACGAGCCCGGCGAGACCGCGGTCCGCGGGCGTACCGTGGAGGTGTTTCCCGCCGCCGCGTCGCGCCCCTGCCGGATCGAGCACGCGGAGGGCCGCGTCACCGCGATCCGCTCCTACGACCCGGTCTCGCAGCGCTCGGTCGCGGAGGCGGACGCGCTCGTCATCGACCCGGCCACCGAGATCATCCTGGAGCCCGGCTCCGGCCAGAGCTTCGAACCGTTCACCGGCCAGGAGCATCGGCTCGACCGCTACTACCCGCGCCTCGTCACCCTCCTCGACTACGTGCCCGAGGCGCGCCTCGCGGTCGAGGACGGCACGCAGGCCCGGATCGACGCCTTCTTCGAGCAGATGGACGAGGCACGGGGCCGGCTGAAGGGCCGCGACGCCCAGGGACAGGCCGGCGCCGGCCTCTATCTGACGCCGGAGGCGTGGCGGGACATCGTGGCGGCGCACGGCCGGCTCAGTGCCACCGAGGCAGCCGGGGAACCCCGCGCCATGCCGACCTTCTCGGGGGAGCGCCGGCCGGGAACGGCCTTCGCCAAGGTCGTGCGCGAGCGGTTGAAGGCCGGGGACGTCGTCGTACTGGCCGGCTCGGTCCGACCGCTCCGGCGCCTCGTGCGCCAGGCGGGCAAGATCGCCGAGCGCCCGATCCGTCTGATCGACGCCTGGACCGACGTGGCCGAAGCGGCACCCGGCGATGTCCTCGCCCTGGAGGCGCCGCTGGCGGCCGGCTTCCGGGTGCCGGAGCAGGGCGCGACCGTGATCGCCGCCGCCGATCTGTTCGGCCCGGAAGCCGCGGTCACGGGTGGCGTCCGCGCGATGCTGCCGATGGGGGAGGTCGACCTGCGCCCCGGCGATGTCGCCGTCGACCGCGATCATGGCCTGTGCGTGTTCGAGGGGCTGGAGCCGATGGCGACGCAGGGCGAGGCGCTCTCCGAAGGCCTGCGCCTGCGCTTTGCCGGCGACGCGATCCTGATGGTGCCGGTGACCCAAGCCGATCGGATCTGGCGCTACGGGTCGGAACCCGATGCCGTCACCCTCGACAAGCTGGACGGCGGCACCTGGCCCCGGCGCCGCCTGGAGGCCGAGGCCACCATGGCGCGGACCGCCCGCCTGATGCTGGCGGCCGCCCGCGCCCGGGGGGAGACCGAGGCGCCGGTCCTGGCACCGCCGGCGCGGGAGATGGAGCGCTTCGCCGCGGGCTTCGGCTTCGCGCCGACACCCGATCAGGCGGCGGCGGTCGACGCGCTGATGGCCGACCTCGCTTCCGGGCGGCCGATGGACCGGCTTGTCTGCGGCGATGTCGGCTTCGGCAAGACCGAGGTGGCCCTGCGGGCGCTGGCGGCCGCGATCTTCTCCGGCAGGCAGGCGGCGCTGATCGCCCCGACCACGGTGCTGGCGCGCCAGCATGCCGAGACCCTGCGGCGCCGCTTCGGCCGGTTCGGCGTCGAGGTCGCGCAGCTCTCGCGCCTCGTAGCGCCCGCCGAGGCCAGGCGCGTCAAGGCGGGGCTCGCCGACGGCTCGATCCGCCTCGTGGTCGGCACGCATGCGCTCGCCGGAAGCGGCGTGTCCTTCGCGGATCTCGGCCTGACGGTGATCGACGAGGAGCAGCGCTTCGGCGCCAAGATGAAGGCCGACCTGCGCCGCCTCGCGGACGGCGGCCACGTCCTGACGCTCACCGCGACCCCGATCCCGCGCACGCTCCAGGCGGCGCTGGTCGGCCTCCAGAGCCTCAGCGTGCTCGCCACGCCCCCGGCTTTGCGCCAGCCGGTCCGCACCGTGGTGGCGCCCTTCGACGCGGACGCGGTGCGCGAGGCACTGATCCGCGAGCATCGCCGGGGCGGCCAGAGCTTCGTGGTCTGCCCGCGGATCGAGGACATCGCCCCCATGGCCGAGCGCCTCCGCGCCCTCGTGCCGGGCCTCGACATCCTGGTGGCGCATGGGGATCTCAAGCCCTCCGCGATGGACGAGGTCATGGTCCGCTTCGCGGAGGGCGACGGCGACGTTCTCCTCGCCACCGCGATCGTGGAGAGCGGGCTCGACGTGCCCCGGGCCAACACCATGCTGGTCTGGGAGGCGGCCCGCTTCGGGCTGGCCCAGCTCCACCAGCTGCGCGGGCGTGTCGGCCGCGGCCAGCGGCGCGGCACCGTCCATCTGCTCAGCGACCCCGCCGCTCCCCCGCCGGCGGGGGCGCTCCAGCGCCTGCGCGCCCTGGAGGCCCTGGATCGCCTCGGCGCCGGCTTCGCGGTCAGCGCCCGGGACCTCGACCTGCGCGGCGCCGGCGACCTCGTGGGCGAGGATCAGGCGGGGCACGCCAAGCTCGTCGGGCTCGGCCTCTACCAGCACCTGCTGCAGCTGGCGCTCACTGCCGCCAAGGGCGAGCGCGCCGAGGATTGGAGCCCGGAGATCGAACTCGGCCTGCCGAGCCGGATTCCCGAGGATTACGTCCCCGAGCCCGAGATCCGCCTCAGCCTCTACACGCGCCTCCTGCGCCTGCAGGATTCGGAGGCAATCGAGGCGCTTGCCGGCGAGGTCGAGGACCGGTTCGGTGCTGCTCCCGCCCCGGTGCTCGCCCTGTTCGACCTCGCGCGATTGCGTGCGTCCTGCTGCGCGCTGGGTGTTGCCCGGCTTCGGGGCGGCCCGCAGGGCGTCGCGGCCGACCTGCGGCCCGACCGGCCGCTGCCCGCCATGGCCGCCGAGGCGGAAATCCTCCTGCGTGAGGGCCGGGTGGTGTGGAAGCGTTCCTGCCCGGATTCCGCCACCTGCGCGGCGCTGGCGGCCGATCTCTTGGAGCGCATCCGTGCCGCCCGGGAGCGCGCCGACTGACCTTGACGCCGGACGCTTCAAACCGTCACAGGCTGTCTCGCAGACAACGCGAACGGGAGTGTCCCCATGCACGTAACGATCGAGCAGGCCGAGAAAGCAATCGCGGCTGCGCGCGCGAAGGCCGTGGAGCTCGGCACCCAGATGTGCATCGCGGTGGTCGATTCCGGCGGGAACCTCAAGGCGTTCCACCGCATGGACGATGCCTGGGTGGGGTCAATCGACATCGCCCAGAAGAAGGCCAAGACGTCGGTCTTCTTCGGCATGATGACCGGCCAGATCGGCCAGCTGTCCCAGCCGGGCGGTCCCCTCTACGGGATCGAGCACTCGAATGACGGGCTGATCACCTTCCCGGGTGGGATCCCGATCGTCGACGGCGACGGCGTGATGTCGGGTGCCATCGGGGTCAGCGGCTCGACGGTCGAGAACGATCACGCCGTCGCGGAAGCCGGCGCCAAGGCCATCGGCCAGACCGAGCTGCCGGCCCATCCCTGGCGGACCTGAGGCGGCGAGCCTGAGCCGCCGACCGGGTGTCTCAAGGATCGCGCCGCGCCAGCGCGCGGCCGATCCCGAGGAGCAGCATCCCCGAGACCGACCGCAGATAGGGGTCGCCGTGGCGCTCCAGCGCCGCATGGATCTGGAGGCCGTGGTCGGCCGCTTCATTCAGGTCCGTCCCGTGCGCCGCGCCGTTTCCCTCCGCGGCCTGCAGCGCGTCCCGGTGCAGATCCGTCACGTCGATATAGGCACCGCGCCCGCGCAGGGTGCCGTCCGCATCAGGCGTCAGGCTGCCGCGGTTGAGGATCCAGCGGGTCTCGCCCGTCCCGGTCACGATGCGGAATTCGAGCGAGACCAGGCCGCCGGTCTGACGGACATGGCGGATCCGGCCGAACACCCAGTCCCGGTCCGCCGGATGGATCCGGCCGAGCGCGGCGTCCAGCGGCAGCGGAGTCCCGGCGAGCCCCGGATCGCCTGCCATCAGGGACGCCGCGCCCGCGTCCAGCACGGACCGGCCGGCCCGGACATCCGTATCCCAGGTTCCGACGAATCCGGCGGCCTGCAGGGCAGAGGCTGCCGTGGAAGCCAGCACCATGGAATCCCCTCCGACCTGGCTACAACCGATCAGTGTACGATGGCGGACAGATAAACCCCGAGCCCATGCAATCCGCAAGCCCGAAGTCCAGTATCGGCCACGCCAACGGCTTTTGGCATGAGGTCGTGGGCGCCGGCCATCGGGCTGCATTATTGCGGATGATCGAGACCCTGGCTCTGGGCAATCCGATCCCGGACAATCCACGACCGTCCCGTCACGGCACAAAGGTCGGGTTCACATCGCTCCGGCATGAACAGTTCGACCACGCATGATCGGTAGACGCCGCGATCCGACGGGGATCCGCGATCCGGCCCCTGTGCACTGGACGCCCGGCAGCCGGAATCGGCGCCGGCTCACCCTGGTGCGGGTTGCCGCTGCGCCGTAACCTCGACCCTCCGGTAGGCATTCGGCAGAGGCGCCATGGACCGCATCAACCTCCCGCTCTCGCAGGATCGGCTCTGGGACAGCCTGATGGACCTCGCCCGGATCGGTTCGCTGCCCAACGGCGGCAACGACCGGCAAGCCCTGACCGACCGCGACGCCGAGGGGCGCGCCCTGTTCCGGCGCTGGGGCGAGGCGGCGGGGCTGACGCTCACCGTGGACCGGGTCGGCAACATGATCTTCCATCGCCCCGGGCGCGATCCGGGCCGCAGGCCGGTGGCCGTCGGCAGCCATCTCGACACCCAGCCAACCGGCGGCAAGTTCGACGGCCCCCTCGGGGTCCTCGCCGGGCTGGAGATCATGCGCGCCCTGCACGAGGCCGGGATCGAGACCGAGGCGCCGCTCCTGCTGATCAACTGGTGCAACGAGGAGGGCGCGCGCTTCGCGCCGCCGATGAGCGGCAGCGGCGTCGCCATGGGCATCGTCCCGGAGGCCGA
>Ga0316228_1002349_pt1 | contig 16879 bp, 18 predicted proteins | sample TBH18021metaG_FD_206005 | JGI IMG/M metagenome (GOLD analysis project Ga0316228, IMG submission 206005) | Freshwater microbial communities from Trout Bog Lake, Wisconsin, USA - TBH18021 | ecosystem: Environmental > Aquatic > Freshwater > Lake > Hypolimnion/Profundal zone | place: USA: Wisconsin... | reverse complement strand
TGATGGGTGGAACCGCGTACGGATTCACTGGCGGACCGTACACTGGCTCGGATCTCCCCGATGGAATGTCGCGTTTCCCCGCCCTGCCCGATGCGACCTACCAGGGTCCCTCGACACTCAAGGGCGGACGTCGTCGTCGTTCCCGCCGCGGCGGTGCGTATGCTCCTTCGACGGATGGACATGAGGCTCAGCTCCCGTATGACAAGCCGTCCACTGCCCCGGACACGACGGTCGGTGCCAACGGAACGTTCACGCAGAGCGGATCTGCCCCTGCCGCGTTTGGTGGACGCCGTCGTCGGCACACGAAGAAGGCGGGTCGTCGTCGTCGGCACCGTGGAGGTAATCACACCCAGGGATCTGCGATGGTCTATGGTGCTGCTTCCAGCGAGGCGTCAGCCGCTGCCCGTCAGGCCGCCGCCGCCCGTAATGGGTATGCTTAAAGTGCTTTGAACATATCGTAGACGTCCTGCTCGATACGATACCTCGCAAACTTCGTGGATAAACCCGTATAACATGCCAGGAATCCCCACTCGTGCGAAAAAGTGGGGACATACACTGTATCAAACACAGGATCAACCTTAAACAGTTGCTTCATCCGATACTTACACTCTTTGATGAACACCCAGTTCGGGTGATCCTCAGACAGTGAGACCGGACCCACATGGGCAGACACAACACCATTTGGATTCAGGATCCCAGGGAGTTGCTCCAAGATATCAAAGTACAGAGTTTTCATCGTATCTCCATCGGGATCGGGAAGATCAATGATGATACCGTCATAGCGGTTCTCCGTCGACCTTACGAACCGAAGTGCGTCGTCGCAGATGTATGTGGTCCGAGGGTTCAGAAGTGACTCGCAGTTCTCCAGAAGCTTCGTCTTCGCAAACTCGACGAACTGGCGGTCCCAGTCGACTATTGTAATGCTTGAAGTGTACGGGGAATTGTATAGGTTTCGAGCCGCCAGCCCGTCCCCACCCCCCAGAATCAGAATGTTCCGGCACTGAGTGAAGAGCGGTTGTGTCAGCAGATAGTGATACCTGTGCTCGTCCAGCGTTGAATACTGGACTTCCTCGTCCATGATCAGCATCTTCCCGTGGTGCTTGGTCTTCACATACTGCACGTGACTGTAGGGTGTCAGAAACTCGTGAAGTGTCTGAACCACATCGTAGATTACTCTCTGACCGTACTGGCTCTTTTCCGACATAGAGGATATCGCAATTCTTCCACACAAAAGGAAAATTGCTCGTCGTTTATTCTTCTATGTCAGGATACCTCTAAATTACCATTACCACATCGAGATATCCTCCATCTTGCACTCGGACTCTCCGCCCGCATACGCTGCCTCGACCTTCTGCTTGATCTGATCGCCGTAGTCTACGAACGCCTCGTCCGTCCCTTCCGGCAGTCGAGTCTCGTCCAGCAGGATGTCTACGAACCCCGTGCCGCACGGAGGCTTCTGTCCGAACATAATGTTAGCCGACACGCCCTTCATGGGATCATACTCAGCGGAGACGGCAGCATTGAATAGAATCTTAGACGTCTCCTCAAACGAAGACTTCGCCAGCACGCCATTGTCATGCATGTACATTCCGAATCGGTTGACCGAGACGAGACGTCCCTGGTATGTCATTGCGTCCATGAGCACAGACATATGATGGTAGTTGGTGTACGACTCGGCAAATACCTCTGCGAACTCGTCCAGTAGAGCCTGGCGGGCAGCCTCCACTCCGAGAACGTCGTACACTTCGTGGATATGGTTGCTGAATGTACGCGTGGGATCAACATTGTCGCGTCCGAGGAGCTCGTACAGGTTGGCACCCTCAACATCCAGGACATGCTGCTTCTTCGAGACGTACGCATTAACTTTCTCATCCCATACTACTTCACGGTTGACTTCACGGGGAATGACGCGACCCACACCGTCAATGCCAGTGATGACAACGTCGAGAACCCGCTCCTCGAGGAAACGGAGGGAGAGCAGGTTCTTCACCACATCGTCAGGAAACACAATCCGCATCACGAGCTTGTCGGAGTTGGCATCCGTATACACACACTGGAGGATATGGAGACCAGCCTGTCCCAGCTTATCCTGAATCATGACCGGGTCAAGAACGTTGCGTGCAGCCATCTCCGTCTCATCGAACTCGAGTCGCATAATCCACTTGGACGCACAGTCCACCGGATTCGCCGTAGAGAACTGCTGGAACCGCTGGAGGATCTCGCGGTCTTCCGAAACAACGGTCTCCGTTGTGAGGGGGAAGGGGTCGTAGTACATCCGCACGGAGCGGGTGATATCACGCACCGTAGTTTTTTGAAGTTCGCGAGCGACCATGATCGCCCGATCCAGACTGTCGCCGTCGGCGGGCGTGAGGTACACGAAATTCAGCGGCTTCTTGGGACTCTTGGAAATACCCAGGAGCTCCTGGATACGCGGCACACCCTGCGTCGCACCAGCCTTGACTGTGCCTGCCGAGTGGAAGGTGTTCAGTGTCAACTGTGTGGTTGGCTCACCGACCGATTGGGCAGCTAGGGCACCCACCATCTCACCAGAATGAACCTGGCTCTTGATGTACTTGTACCGCACCTCCCTGATGACCTCGTCGAAGATCGCCTTGGTGAAACGGTGCTCGAGAATGCAGCGGCGGGGAGCAAGATAGAAGCGGAGGAGGCAGTGGAATACACGGTTCGGAGCCATCCAGGGCTCCTTCATCAACTTGGTGAGCTCGTCAACAATGTACTGCGGAGTCAGATCGGTCTTGGTAGAGTAGGGATTGTAGTACTTCTCAATCACCCGCTTGAGATGGACGGGAGAGAGGACGGAATCCTTCTTGAGATACAGGAACACCTCCTTCACCAGCATATCACGATCCTTCACGAGCTCCTCAACCAGATCGGGGGTCTCGGTGACCGTTTCGGTCAGAAAGGGCTGGAGCTCTTCGACCGAGAGACCGAACATCCGGTAAATATCCTCCAGGGTCATGAGACCGAGGTTGATAGGTTGGGACTCCACCTGCGTGGAATCCACACCATCCTCGCCATAGCGGTACTGGATAATCAGACCGCCGTTGTTGCGGACGGTGCCGTCGTGCTCCACCCGCATATCCTCCATCGTCTTCATCATGCGACGCTGAATGTATCCCGTGTCCGAAGTCTTCACAGCCGTGTCAATCAGACCCTCGCGACCGCCCATGGCGTGGAAGAAGTACTCGGCAGGACGAAGACCCTGGACGAACGAGGACTCGACGAAGCCGCGGGATTCGATACCGTCATCGAACTTGGTGAAGTGGGGAAGGGAACGATCCTGGAGAGTGTACTGGATACGCTTGCCATCTACAATCTGCTGACCTAGAACTGCGATCATCTGCGTGATGTTCAGACCAGACCCCTTGGCACCCGACTCCACCATCTGAACCAGGCGGTTGGTGGGAGGCAGAGTGTCGGTCACCTGCTTCGTGATCTGAGCCGAAATGTCTTTGAGGGCATTACTGATCTGGTTCTCCAGCTCCTCACCATCCGGACGCCCACTGTTGTTGAAGAACTTGCCGGCATGGACATCGGTGAGAATCTCCTGTACACGCTTACGACCCTCGGCAAGAACCTTCGCGACAAACTCGGTGGTCTCCTTATTTGACTCCAGATCTGATGCTCCAGTCGAGAAGCCCGTGAACAGGTTGAATTTGGTCACAATGGCTTGCACTTCATTAATGAACTGTCCGCACCGCTGGTGACCGAAATCGTTGAAGAGCACATGGAGCACACCTTCCGACGTGGTGTTGAAAGCACCCTTCTTCAGGAGACCCTTGGTGAGCTGTCCATCTTTGATGGTGACACGACCATTAAAGTTCATCAAGGGGAAAGCCGCAGAAATGAGTTCCATTCCGGTATGATCCTCGTTCGTACGTTTGAACGAAGACATCGGACGACGGAGCTTTGCCATGATGTTCATGGAAATGTGTTCGGGGACACGCACGACCGGGTTGGAGATGCGGTACGAACCTGTGAGCGTATCCTGCACCATCTGAATGATAGGGGCGTTCTCGCGGGGGCTCACGATGAGACGCAGGACAGAGGCAAGCTGCTGAAGCTCGGTCTCGGCGGCTACGGACTGCGGAAGATGGAGATTCATCTCGTCACCGTCAAAGTCGGCGTTATAGGGCTTGGTAGCGGACACGTTCAGGCGGAACGTGGAACCGGGCAGGACCTTGACGCGGTGGCACTCCATCGAGCCCTTGTGAAGCGAGGGCTGGCGGTTGAAGAGCACGTAGTCGCCATCGATCATGTGGCGGTGGACGATATCACCCTCGTGGAGATCAATCATGTCGGGGTTCACATACTTCAGGGACATCATCCGCTTCTCCTCCTTGAGAAACACAGACTTGGCACCAGGGTACTTCACACCGTTCTTGACGTACATCATCAGGCGATCGCGATTGTAGGGCGTCACGATCTCGGGCTTGGTGAGGTTGCTTGCAATCTCCTCGGGGACACCCAATTCATCGACATCGATGTTGGCGTCGGGCGTAATCACAGAGCGGGCAGAGAAGTCGACACGCTTGCCCATCAGATTACCGCGAACACGACCGGTCTTGGCACCGAGACGGGATTTCAAGGTCTTGAGGGGACGACCAGATCGCTGGGCGGCAGGAGCCATACCCTTGATATCGTTGTCAACGTAGGTCGCGACATCGTACTCCAGCAGTTCAGTGTGCTTCTGAATGTACTCGCGGGACTGTCCGGCGGTAATGAGTTCACGGAGTTTCTGGTTGCTCCTGACGATATTGATCAGGACGTGGGACAGATCGTCGTCCATCCGCTGATTATCCTCCATCACGACGGGGGGACGCACGGTGAGCGGGGGGACGGCAAGAACCGTGCATACCATCCAGGCAGGGTGGGAGTACTTGGGATCAAACCCAAGAATCTTGACCGTGTTGTCGGTGAGACGCTGGAAGCAGCGGAGAACCATTTCGGACTGGAGTGGAACCAGGGTCTCCTCGTCCTTGCCTGCCAACTTACCTTGCAGGGTACAGACAGTACCCTGGATCTTCTCAACCTTCTTGATCATCTGGGTGCCGCAAGTGGAACAGGAAGGGGACACAGCCTTAGACTTCTTGCCGATGAAGTCTACCGACCGACTGCGAATATCCGAGAGCCGCTCCATGCCCTTCAGTTCGGAGTTCAAGTAAACCTCCTCAGAGAACCCGTCCTGTCCAGCGATGTAGAGACTGGAGCAGTTGACGCATACGCAGTTAAGGGCTTTGATGGTGAAGTCGAGGAACTGGTAGAGGTAGACTGGGCGAGCGAGGGTGATGTGTCCGAAATGTCCCTGGCATTGGAGATTGGTATGTTTACAGGTGGGACAGACCTTGCCGCTCTCGATGACACCGAGTCGGGCATCAAACACACCGCCAGGAACTGGATTGTTGGATTGGTGAGTCTTGTCGGTGATGACCTCCACCACCGAACGCCGAAGGATCTCCTCGGGAGAAGTGATCCCAAACTGAACGCCTACAACGGACATTGTATTCTTATTAGACTATCCCGTAATATCTTTTACGATCCGTTCTCACTGAATGTTTCTGGCTTATGAATAACGATGTCACAGGACGGCAGTAAAACACCGCGTCCGACTGACAATACAAGTCAAATCACTAATGTCTTTTCCCCTGCAGCTGCTAGCCTAGTTCCAGGAACCCCACCATCTGAAGGAATTTCTCAAGCCCCTGCTCCTGGATCTGCTGTACGTGCTCCTGGTTCGGTTAGTCCAATATCTGCGGCTTCCGATATTGTTGGTCGGGTATTATTTTCTCCTGGTGCTACTTCTGGAGATGTTTCTGATAGCGGTTCCAGTTCTGGTGGACCCCCTCCACCTCCCACTGCCGCCGCTTCCGCTTCCGCCCCTGCTCTTCCCGATTATGAACGTTTGTTCGGTATAATCATAGATGCTCTCGGAGGAACAGGGCAGGAAGGTGAAAATATTGTGACGGATGCAGGTATTTTAGATTCAAAACACGAACAGTCTAAGGTTGGGCTTTTACAGATTGGCGGAGATCCACGCAACCCGCCTCTAACAGATGAAGGGTACAGGGCAGAGATGGACAATTATTACGGCAGTATTCTACGTGGAGACTATGATGATGTTGTAAACACATTTTCAGCATTCAAGCATGCACTGGATACGCTAAACGTAGAGCGAGACCGTGATACCGACAAGGGAAGAATTGTTTACTATGAACTTCCCACGCCTCCTACCCAGTGCGAACGAGCAGGTAGCACAGAAAAGGACAAACCACTCTGTTGGCTGTGTGGATGTCCCACTGGTCTTAAAAATGACCAGGAGATCGCAATGAGAAAAGTAGAACATAGTCGAGCAGAATGTGAACACGTTCTACCAGCTCCGTTGATGTGCCTGCTCGAAATTCTATACAATAGAAATATCGACGAGGTCAGTTTAACCCAAGTGCAGAAAGATCTGCGGGCACTGTGCTACGACAATAGCTGTCATCTATGCAACTGGCAGAAATCAGACGCCATGTTTATTCAGAGACAGAACATTGACGGAGTATTTCAGCCATTCAAACCAAACCCAATGATTATTATTACAGAACTATTGAACTATTTTATGACACTTGCAGGTACAAAATCATCAGACACCGATGCGATATTCTGGAGGGGGGCGTTAGACCCTGAGATTCGAAGTTATGGAAGTATCGTAAGAGTTGGGAGACAGGATGCGGCTCCTCCCCCCCAGAGGAAGTTTTATCCGAATCTTATTCGTGCAAGTTTAGTTGGGATACCGGGAGCAGTGTATTACGGTTTAGGTAATCCTATTCGGACCGCAACAAACGACGCAATTGCTCAAAGTGCGACCGATGCTATGGGGCGGAATGATTCGGACGTTGCTCGCGAGGCGTTTGGGGCCAATAGAGATGCAAGGACGGCTCTTGAGTCTATAGGTTCCGATATTTCTGCCTATTACAGGACATATAAAACCCTACCACGTGGAGCAGCTTCTGCACCGGCAGTCGAAAACGCACTCGCAGGAAGGACATGGACAACGTCTGGAAACCTGGATGTCGCAGCGAAAGGTCTTATGACAGTAAATAAGCGAGCTGCGGTCAATTGGATTATCCGTAGATTTTGTAGTGTCTTCGATTACGTTAATAGAATATGCGGAATACTCAATACAGAAGACGGAACCCGTCTTTGGGAGGGAAAGAAGGCGGCAATAGGAGGTTTAACCGTTTCTCCAATGACATGGCTGAGACGTTTAAGTAACGAGAACAACGGTCCCGTTGTGTATGCCGCATGGCGACAGAAGATGGAAGCAAAGCGGCTTATGTCTGGAAAGAAGAGGAAGATTGGAGAAGTGGGTGGTCTCCGCTTTACCATTCGTCGTCGCTCGGAGTCCCGACAGACGAAGAAGAATAGGATGCGGAAGCCAAGGGTGATTGAAGTCAGTGTTTAAGGCTGGCGAGCAGACCAGCACAGCTTGAAGAGGTCTGTTTCCAGACGGATATTATCCTGACCCAACGTATCTTCCAAATACTGGATGAGAGCCCCGTACTCCTTTCCCTCCTGCTCCAAGAACACTTGGGGTTCACGGACCTTGCGGGTGTCCATCCAGTAGAGCATACGCTCGACCATGCGGTAATATACGAGCCGATCCGAAAAATTGTCAGGCTGATTCTGACGAGTGTACGACTCCAGGAGGAGAGTTGGTGTCTGGGTCTGCATTCTTAGCCCTTATTGTATTGGAGATGAGAAGAGGAACCTGGAGAGTTGACGTAGATTGTTCAACGTATACGGACGTATGCTCCACCTGCCCGCAAATATCCGGGACATCAAAGTCGGGGATCTTGCCGAACTTGTCGTTGCAATTATTCCGAATATCTTTGGGAATCAAGGTATTCGTATCCGACGCCTCGTTGATATCCTGCTTAATGTATTTTAGGAAGGTTCCACAGTCTTTGCGACCTGCATACGGAAGCACCACCTGTTCCTGGATCTTTCGCGATACATGATCCCACTTCTTCGCCGAGTTCCGATAATCGGCTGCCAAGGACGTCCAATTGAACTGCTCCTGAATCATCTTGATGATCCCGATCGCGACGGAGACCGACCCAGTAACCATGGAGGTTGTCATGGGCTCAATTTGGGAACTTGCAAGTGCAAGGTTGACGATACCCACGAGAGAAATCGCGATATTGGTCGATATATTCATAGCCGTGGATCGCTTGCTGTAACGCGAGTACGCCTGTCCGTGCATCCAATTGAACGATTTGGACTGGTCGCACCAGTTGGCGAGCATACGGTCGATTGCAGGTGTCCATTGCAGTCCGGGTGCGGTATCCGGTCCTTCTTCCTTGGTGGACTCAGACATTATTACTTCTTAGTTTACATATGCCCCTTTTTTCCACCCTGGGGGAAGAATAGCTTCTTCGGATTTCGTGCGGGTGGACAGCGGTCGGCCAGTCCATTCTGTCAAGCGAGTAATATGGGAGAGACGGAGATACTTGAAAAAGAGCACGACCAGAAGAATCATGAGAAGGATGCACACAAACAGCGTCTTCATTGTTCCATAAAGTGATTTAAATGCCTCTCCCTCAGTCATATGTGGGATAAGCGGGGATATCAAAGCCTGGTTAATGAGCGAGTCTTAAGATCTCGTGGAGTAATCCTCAGGGGTTCAAATCCCCTTCCCCGCAAACCCCTACTAACACCTGTAGTTCAGTGGTAGAATGCAACCCTTCCACATACGTAAAGTATTGGCGTAAGGTTGTGACCCGGGTTCGGTTCCCGGCGGGTGTAACTTATCTTTTTTTTGAAATCCAGAAGGGTTCCAAAAAAACGAATCACTGCAATTTTCTGGGAGGGTATATCAATGCCCCACGTCTACATCCTCGAGCTCGCCGAGGGACACTATTTCATTGGGCGGTGCGAAGAGTCCGAAGATATCAACGAAAAAATTGACGACCATCTTCTGGGCAAGACCAAGGATCCACATACCGATCGGTATCCTGTCAAACGGGTGGACAAGATCATCCGAAATATCACTCCAGACGGCGAGATCACGTGTTATATGGAGTACTCCCAGACGTATGGTCATTTAAATATCCATACCGACCTCAACTGTTATCGCTGCGGACGTCCGGGACATTACAAGAAGACATGCAGAACACGGTGGCACCGCAATGACTTTGAGATCGAGGACGACGTTGATGTTTAATCTCGGAATAGACATAATGGACGTTGACTCTGCTGTGCAAACGTGGAACCCGGGAACTCCCCCGCGTAAACGTTCTCGCCAAGATCCGTCCTCTCCCCCCTATTCACCAGCTTACCCCGTGAAGGATCTCGATGCCTCAGATGCCGTTCGTCATGCTGCCGAAGTCACAGGAGCCGAAGAGGGGTGGTCGGCGGCAACCACTGAACGCGAGAAGAAGGCAGCGATGGAGAAGCAGACGAAGAAGGCGGGGCGTAAGAGGCGGGGGCGTGGACGTGCCCGCAAAAGCAAGAAGGCGGGGCGGCGGAGGACACTGAAGAAGTAAAACGTAAACTCACAAAAACGAATTACTCGTCGCTTAGAATCTATTTAGGGACTAAGCAATGAATAGAAGTATATCTCCACCAAGAATGACCGACAAGATCCGAGCGTTCCTATCATCTGAAGGCGAGGCTGTTCGCAAGTACGTGTCGCAGCGTGAACGGTACGAGAAGGCTGGTGCCATCCCCGAGATCATGGCATTTATCAATCTGGGCGGCGGTGCGGCGTTCGGTACCAAGTGTGAGCGGTTCGCCCGTCATCAGTTCCCCGTTCTCCAAAAACGCAAGGCTGGCAAGGGTCATTCGGGACACGACCTCCTTGCGGTTCTTTCCGATGGCACGCAGATGATGGGAGAGCAGAAGTCTGGCGGTCTCTATGCCCACGGCGATTTCATGTGGGACCACATCGAGCCCAAACATCCCTGGGACTTTCTACTCCTGTGCGGAGTGTATTATGACAGCATCAAGTTCTGGGTGGTTAGAAAATCCGACGTCCTCAAGATGATGGAGGACGGAAAAATCACCAAGCACGGCAACAAGGCCGAAGATAGTTATGAGGGATGGTGGTGCTGGTACTCCAAGATCAAGGACAACCTGACGGAAATCACGTCTAACGAGGACCTCGTACGTTTCCTCGAACTCAAATAAATAATACACGGATGGGAAATCGTCAAATGAACACCTCGTGGTGCTGGAGTCCCAGGCGGCGGTGCCCGGAACAGGAGCCTCCAGTGTACAGACAGCCGTAAGAGGATATGATACAGGAACAGTACGAACGGAAACGGGCGAAGGAATGGTGGGCTGAAAATCGGTCGCTGTATGAGGAAGGACACGATCCAGATATCCTGGGGATCGGAGATTGCGATACGTCGGACAATTGGAAATGAAGATGAAAACGGATAAACAATTATTTTTACATAGTCTCCTATCAATAACTGGATGGATCTTCTTCAAGATGCCCTGAAACAGAAGAAGGTGAAAATCATCGCAGAAACCCTCGGGGTATGTGCTGGAACAATTAATCGGTGGTTGAAACTCCAGAACGTTCCTCCGCAGTACAAGGCAGATCTTCTTCGGATGCTTTCTCGCGACGTAGATTATGCCACGTTTAGCTCCAAAGAAAAGGACCAGTTCTTCACACTGCCCGAGGTTGCTCGACACTGCTGGGATGTATTTCTAGAAAAGAACGTCGCGGACGTAGAAGAATATACATTCATCGAACCGTCTGCTGGCAGTGGTAGTTTCTTAGGGGTTCTTCCTCCTGGGTATATTGCCTTAGACATTGAACCCCGCCACCCTAATATTGTGAAACAGGACTATCTCCAGTGGACCCCGCCCTCTGATGGTCGGAAGTACATTGTATTCGGAAACCCACCGTTTGGGCTGAGGGGGCACCTTGCTCTTCAGTTTATCAACCATTCGGAACCGTTCGCCGATTTCGTGTGTTTCATTGTGCCTCAACTATTCGAAAGTGACGGCAAGGGATCGCCTAGGAAGCGAGTCTCTGGGTTCAATCTCATACACAGTGAAAAACTCGATACTGTGTTTCAGACACCCGAGGATACGAACGTTGATGTGAATGTAGTATTCCAGATATGGTCGAAACATATTGAGAATCCAGACTATGCCATTCGTGCTCTTCCCACCGATGTTCTCAAGGTATACTCCCTCTCCGATGGAGGCGATGTATCATCGACCCGGAACAAGGATATGATCGGGAAATGCGACATCTATCTCCCATCAACATGTTTCGGAGACGATGCAATGAAGGTTTACAATTCGTTTGAGGAACTTCCGAATCGCAAGGGGTACGGTATTGTGTTCCAACAGAGGAAGGAAGAGTTGATCGAGAAAGCTAAAAATATTGACTGGGTGACTGCTAGCTTTCGATCGACCAACTCCGCATACAATTTACGTACCTCTATTATCTGCGACCAGTTTACACCACCGTCCGACGAATGAAATCGCTGATATCAGACATGGTCGTCTCCGAGCCCACCTTAATCGTGCACCCCGCCGCGACTGCACGTTCGAGATTCGTGACAGCAAAGTCAAACTTGAAGACGTCGGAGGTGCCCTTGCGAGGGTGAGGCGTGCGGTTAATAATGGGGTGCTTAATTTTCATGTCGAACTTCGGGAGGAATGTGAGGTAGAATGCGTCGGGCATAATGTCGACGAAGAGGAGGTAGTCGTACCCCTCCGCCTTGAGCGTCTCGTGCTGAAATCCGCCGTGGATCCCAATGCGAGCCGTCTTGATCTCGACCTTCTTGTCGAGGATGAGGATGTCGTATGTACCATCCTTGGAATTGATGTCCTCGGTATAGTCGCACTGAATGTCTGCGAGATTGCAGAGCTGTGCCATGAATAACTCGCCGACCTTGCCTGCGTGGTCGGGCTTGAGTTCGTTGATCTCCGAGAAGACGGAGTTGGTCCAGAGGTTTGATGCGTTCTGCTTTGCGAGGAGGGTGGTGCCGATGGTCTTCATTGCGTTGATAGGATTCATTCTGTCGTATGTGTCTTCTGCCCGCTCATCCTCTTCCTAGCACTTTTTCGGATCCGTTTTTGTTATTTGCGAAAACGGATCGGTTCTGGATCTAGAAAACGGATAGCCGGGCCACAACTACAACAACACACAGAATGACACGTTGGACATACTATCACAACCTGATTGTTGCTATCATGAAACTGGAGGAAAAGACATTCAAAGAGGCTGCCATGCATCTTCCTGGTATACCGAGTGATAGCGTGGGATGTAAATACAGGAACTTCGATTGGCTTGAGAGCGGGGGTACGAAAGGCTTCGAGCAAGTGTCAAAGGATGCGGTGAAGGCGTGGAATGCAGTGAAACAGGCGATAGCAGAAGGCCGACCCCCTCGCAGTCTACTTCATTAAATATAACAAAAATTGAACAAAACGAATCAGTCTAGACCCAGTATTTTTCAGTCGCATCCCAGAATGAAGCTCAGAAACGGCAAGACTTTCAAAGACGACGAACCCGAAGCGGGGGAATGGGGATCTGACATCAATCCGGAGACAGGAAAGTGCGAATGCCTGGACTGCAACAGGATCGCTGGATGTGTGTTTCACGACACACCCGAAGAAGATGAGAGGAAGAAGAAGGCGGAGACGAAGGCACGTAGAGAGGTGATGTACGAGGCCGAAGTGTATGCACTGGAGAAGGCAGGGGGAGATCTTCCGTATGGAATCCAGTTCCTGGACTACTACCTGATCCACTACCGCTCATACTACCAGCGAACCTATGACAATAGGTATCGGGAGATCCTGAGAAAGATCAGTCAAATCCACATGAACCACCTGATGCGGAAGAAGCCAGAGGATCGTGGGTTCATCTGCGAACTGTGCCAGCACAAGATTTGGTAAAAACGGATCCAGTCACCCTCAGTCTTTTTCATGTCATAGAAAGATGCCTTACACTCGTCGTAACGCCTGGATTTGGGCTAAGCCGTGCCAGTGCTGCCGGCAGTTTGAGATTGATCAGGCGAAGAAGGAGGAGAGGCGGGCGAAGCGTTCCCAAACTGCACCATCAGAGACGATTCAGGTGATCACGGTTCCGACCTGGCCCAATCTCCAGACGATGGTTACCCGCCAAATGCAGTCGTATTTCGGACACAGTTATTACGGTACCTCCGAAGAATAATTAAGTCTTCAACCAGTCGCATGCCCGACATCCGTACCTCCTTCCTTGATCGATCTGTGTATGAACCGCTTTTTTCAGTTCGGAGGCAGTGCTAGCAAACGAACCGCGAAGTTGAATAAGTTCGGCGATCACCAGATCTTTGGCAACGGTAGCCTCTTCAATTTTTGTCTGGGTCTCTGCACTCTTCGGTTGGTTTTTCCAGTAGATGACCAGATTGAGTTTCGCTCTCAATCTTGTCATCGCCTGTAATTCTTCGAGTTCGATCCGCTTGACGTCGCTGAAAATGTTCTGGTCGTACAGAATCGCCAGACTGAGACGGACATGTTCAGGAAGAATGAATTTGTTGGTGTCCTTGATTTCCTTGACCTTGGTCTCGATTTCTTCTACGATATCGATGATCTTCTTTTTGGTCTCCACTGGCGTCTCAGAATCCTCTTTGAAAAACAGGACTTTTCCCGAATTGAATTCGCAAAGGGTCTGTAATTTATCGAACTGGTAAGCGGTGGTCTTGTGGGCTTCAGCTTTCGCGTCCAGTTTCAGGTAGGAGACGACTGCGAGGACAAACGCGTTGATTCCGGTGAGGCTGCTCACAATATACGAACCAGCTGCAATGTCTTTGAGGGACACGCTCAGGAGGGTGCACAGAGACGAAATGAAGATGGCGGGGAGCATCAACATATTGAGTTGCTGTTCGCACAGAACTTTGGCTTCGGTGTAGAGGGTTTTCTGCCCCTGCATGTAGAGAGCCAACAGATCCATCGAGGTGGAAATGATGGAGTCTTGGCTATTGTAGTTTTGGTCGATGAGGGCACGGACGTTCCGCATATTGCGGTAGTAGGGTTCTTGGCATTTCAGGCAGGTGAGTCCTGTCCGACAGTCGTAGCAGGGAATGTACTCTTCGACTGCGGGGGGTTCCTCGTGGAACGGCGGAGGAGGGTCGTCGGGAGGGGGAGGAGGGTCGGTTTCTACTGGAACAGTGACTGTAACCGGTGTATCGCCCATTCTTGTAGATATACAAGAACAAGAATGGGCTCGCGTTTATCCAATACCTCCTGGTGCTGGAGTCCTCGTGATCGGTGTCCAGAACACGCTCCTCCAGTCTACCGACAGCCGTACGAGGATATGATACAGGAACGGTACGAACGGAAACGGGCGAAGGAATGGATGGCGTGGAACAAGTGGCGGTATTCACAGGGTCATGATCCGGATATTGGAAGTATTGGGCAGTTATGGGAAGGCGGTGGAGCGGATGCAAAGGAAGTGACGGATGGATGGTAAGTAAAATGGATATGTTTGGAGCTAGAGTGTTTAAGTCTTATAGAAACCAAGATGCCCTACTATCGTCGTGTAAACAATTGGGCATGGTGTAAGCCGTGCTCGTGCTGCCGGCAGTTTGAGATTGATCAGGCCAAGAAGCTGGATACGCGTGCCAAGCGGGCGGCTCGAAGGGCTACGAGACCCCAGAACCCGCCGCCGGAGACGATCCAGGTGACGACGGTCCCGGTCTACCCGACTCTGGAAACAGTCATTGCCCGTCAGATGAACTCGTATTACGGTTACAGCTACGTTAGGGCCCCCACCCACGATCTGTACGGGTGCCAGCTGACCGATGGAGGATACAATCCCTGGAGCACCACTCGGAATTGGGAGGAGTAAGAAACAAAAACCAAACATACCAAAGACATGTCTTCAGTTCATCATCGCAACAAGGATATTCAGACGAGTCATTTTTGTCTGAATATCACTGATTAGGTTTACAATTTCTAGCTTGGAAACAGGCTCTGTTAACTGCGAAGGATCCTCGGTCTTCTTCTCGATCTTCTTCCTCTCCTTCCTCTCCTTTCTATCCTGCTTCTTCTCTTCTTTCTTCTCCTTATTCGCGTTGTTCTTTTTGATATGATCTATAATCTCACTCTCGCTTAACCCGGTAACGGCCATAATTTCTCCCATTGGGCGATTCTCAGTGAACATTCTGTAGGCAATCACGCACAGATGACACCAGATCCCACCCTCCGTCCGCTCATGTGCCCTTGCGATGTTCTCGAGATCAACGCCGTTCCTCACTTCCTCCAGGAGTTTGGTGTCCTCGTCCCACGTCCATCCCTTCCCCATACGAGAAGGATACTTAGAGCGATCAAGTCCGTGGATAGTTGTTGCCGACATTTTCTTGCTTTTCCGTAGATGGCGGAAATCTAGATCCGTTTTCACAAAAACGAATCCCACACCACCCAGTCTTTTTCAGTAGCATACCAAGATGAACTACGACGATCGCCTGGCACTCGTGAAGTCGTGTCTGCCTGGCATGGTGGCGGAGGCGGTGAGGAAGCATCATGTAGAATTTGATGACCGCAAGGGCTTCTTCGTGTCTTGGCTTCGCAAGGATGCAAGCTATGACATCGCAGATATCTATGCCTCCGAGTTCAAGAAGCGGTTTGGAGAGTATATTACCCATAAAATTGAGAACGATATTCGCTTGGTAGCGGGCATGACCTGTATCTTTCTCAGGGCGTATGTGGATATCCACGAGGACGATCTCAAGCTGGGTCGTATGTGCAGTCTAGTGAAGGCGTGTGTGGAGGAGCAACTAGAGGATTTCGAGAACTGGTGTGGCGAAACGTCTATCGCAATGTCGGACGAGGAGTAGAAGAAGTTGTCGAAAACGGATCGGCGGGTTCTAAAAGATGGGATGAACAAAAATGATGTCCAGACTTACCGAGCCCTGGTACCGAATCCGCGAAATTCGCATCTCCGAGTATATAGCCTGCCTCAAGCCTATCTATATGGTGTTGGAGAAGTCACACGTCAGTTCTGGCTCCGATGATAAGTTTATGAAGACGATCCTTGCCTCGTATAGCAATATGACTCCAGAGCAGTGGGAGGCAGCCGAAAGCAACCGCCGCCACGAAAAGGCACTTTCGATGAAGATGGGAGATTTCCACGAGGAACTCATTGGGAAACTTCCGGGATATACCACTCTTCCTCTTGGACACCCTTCGGGGGTTGATGTCAAGGGAAAGGACAGGGATATGATAGAGGTGAAAAACCGCGACAACACCCTGAATTCTGACTCTGCAAAAAGTGTGATTGCGAAACTAGAGAAGCTTATGGACAATGGCTACCGAGCTATCCTGGTCTATATCAACTCGGACAAGAAGAGGCTTCCCCGGTTCAAAGCACCAGAACGCATCACAATCGTGAACGGACGACAGATATATGCGTATGCGTCTGGTCGTGAAACCTTCTATGACGACCTTATGAAGACCATGGAGTATACGTTTCGCCACTACAGTACTTACGCAGAACTTAGCACGCTCTTGACTTGATGTGCGACCGCGTTTGCCAGCTTCACGGGTACAGCGTTTCCGATCTGTTTGTACTGATCGGACATCCCTCCCAAGAACACGTACGTATCCGGAAACGTTTGGATCCTAGCATATTCGCGAACGGTGAACGGCCGAGTTTCCAAGGGATGGCAGCGATCGGTCTGTTTTTGGCATGGGGATGTCGTGAGCGTCAAGCAGTGTTCGTCCATCGACATCCTCCGAGCAATCCCACGTTTCCCCCCTCCAGAGGACAAACACCTTTCGCCCATGTACGACCTTTTTACATCATCTGGGAGATCTACCCAGCATCCGCCTGGAGGAACAAGATCAAATACCGCCTTTTTACTCTCTG
>Ga0316228_1002346_pt1 | contig 16896 bp, 13 predicted proteins | sample TBH18021metaG_FD_206005 | JGI IMG/M metagenome (GOLD analysis project Ga0316228, IMG submission 206005) | Freshwater microbial communities from Trout Bog Lake, Wisconsin, USA - TBH18021 | ecosystem: Environmental > Aquatic > Freshwater > Lake > Hypolimnion/Profundal zone | place: USA: Wisconsin... | reverse complement strand
TGGGTTTTGGAAGTGATGTGACTATTGCTGATTTAGCAAAATCTGTTGGGTCAGCAGTTGGATTTCAGGGTGTCATTAGTTTTGATGTTAGCAAACCCGATGGCACCCCTAGGAAGTGGATGGACTCCGGTAGGTTGAATCGTCTTGGCTGGAAGCCTTTAGTTTCTTTAGAGCAGGGCTTAGAGTTAGCTTACGTCGACTTCCTAAAGGAAGTTTGATCGACTAACGACTTTGATTAAATCTAAATAATTATTCTTTATGACATCGATTTTTATAAAAAACCTTCGGGAGCATCAAGTTCTTTTTGAGAAGTTGAATACCTTGGAGTCTGTAGTTAATGAGGCAAGTAGGTTAATCGTAAAAGCATTTGACGATGGCAATAAATTAATGCTTTGTGGAAATGGTGGTTCTGCGGCGGATAGTCAACATATTGCCGCAGAGATGACTGGCCGGTTTATAAAAGATCGTAAGCCCTTACCAGCAATTGCTTTAACTACCGATACTTCTGCATTAACTTGTATTGCAAATGATTATTCATTTGAAGATATATTTGCAAGACAAATTGGCGCGCTTGGTCGTTCGGGGGATATATTAATTGCTATTTCAACATCGGGTAATTCGGGGAATGTTGTTAAGGCGATACGTATTGCGAAACAGATCGGTATTGAAGTTATTGTATTAACTGGTGGCGATGGAGGTGAAATTAAATCCCTTGCAGATCTATCGATTATTGTTCCAAGTCAGATCACTGCTCGAATTCAAGAAGCCCATATTTTTATCGGGCATTTAATTTGTGGGGCAGTTGAGAGCCAATTAGGTTTAGTTGATTAATTTTTTCTTTAGCAGAGGGTAATTTGACTTTAATAAAAAATTCGTTCAATAAACCCTATTCGATCTTGGTTAATTCATCTGATGGATTTGAAGATTGTTGGGGGCCATTTTTTAAGTTGTTTCAAAAATATTGGCCTGATAATGCGGCACCTATTTTTCTCAATACCGAAAGAAAAGTTTGGGAATATGCTGGGCTTAGCATTTACTGCACACAAGTCCAGGAAAAGTCGAGTATTGAACGCCGGCTTACATGGAGTGAGTGTTTAATTTCTGCATTAGATTTACTTGGTACCCCTTTGGTCCTATATTTTCAGGAGGATTACTTCCTGGAGCGCTCTATTGACTCGGGGCTTATAAATCAAATGGCAGATCTAATGCTGGCGAATTCAAAGATTGGACATATTGGGCTTACACATTTTGGAAGCGCTGGACCATTCAAGCAGACTGGTGATTTACGCTTATGGGAGATTGATAAAAACTCTCGGTACAGAATTTCTACCCAGGCTGGTTTATGGAGGGTTGATGTCTTAAGATCTTACTTAAGATCCGAAGAAAATGGGTGGATGTTTGAAATATTCGGAACTCGAAGAGCTAAAAGTCGTGACGACTATTTTTTAACTTTAAATAGGGATATATATAACCCCCAAGTTAGTCCTGTAATTCAATATACTCACACAGGAATTATAAAAGGGCAATGGCACGAGAGGATGCCGGATTTATTCCATGCACATGGCATAAAGATTGATTTTGATAAACGAGGTTTTCATAAAAGAAAGCCATGGCTGCTTTCTAAAATCGATATCGGCAGAAAGTTACTTAAAAGCCCGATATTACTGATGAAGTATATATCAGGCAGGTAGATGGATTAGCATGACTTTTATTAAGTCTTTGGTTAATTTTTTAGAATGGAAAAATAGAAATGAAGGCTGTAATTCTAGCTGGTGGCTTAGGCACCAGAATCTCTGAGGAGACGCATTTACGTCCAAAGCCCATGGTAGAAATTGGCGGCCGTCCAATTTTGTGGCACATTATGAAAATGTATTCTTCGTATGGAATTAATGACTTTATTATCTGCTGTGGTTATAAAGGTTTTGTCATTAAAGAATACTTTGCAAATTATTTTTTGCATACTTCCGATGTTACCTTTGACATGTCTACTAATAATATGGAAGTGCATCAACGATATGCTGAACCATGGCGCGTAACCTTGGTGGACACTGGTGAGGAGACGATGACTGGGGGTAGGTTAAAGCGCGTAGCTCCCTATATTCAGAATGAAAAAGCATTTTGTTTTACCTATGGCGACGGTGTTAGCGATGTTAATTTGACCAGTTTAATTGCCTTTCATGAGAATCAAAAGTGTGATGCAACCCTAACGGCGATTTCGCCTCCTAGCCGCTTTGGGGTTTTAGAGATTAAAAATCATAAGGTTGAAAATTTTAAGGAGAAACCCGCTGATGAGGCTTCATTAATTAATGGGGGTTTCTTTGTTTTATCTCCAAAAGTCTTGGATTTAATTGAAGGCGACGCAACGATCTGGGAGCGTGAGCCCTTAGAGAGACTTGCAAAAGCAGGACAACTCAGTGCGTATAGCCATTCTGGTTTTTGGCAGCCAATGGATACTTTGCGCGACAAGATTCAACTGGAGGAGTTATGGTTATCCGGGAAGGCGCCTTGGAAAAAATGGTGATCGATAGATCGTTTTGGAGTGGTCGAAAGGTTTTTATTACTGGCCATACTGGATTTAAGGGTGGGTGGCTTTCATTGTGGCTTCAATCTTTGGGTGCAAAGGTTACTGGCTATTCATTGCCGCCACAGACCGACCCCAATTTATTTGAAATTGCACGTATTCAAGAGGGTATGCGTTCGGTAATTGGGGATATTAGAGATGTCCCTCAATTAAGGGCTGAGATGACAATTTCAGAACCTGAGTTAGTGATTCATATGGCGGCCCAGGCTTTGGTGAGGGAATCTTACATTAATCCGCTAGAGACTTATGCTACTAACGTAGTTGGAACTGCCAATGTGTTGGATATTGCACGAGGAATTCCGAGTATTAGAGGTGTAGTAATAATCACCACTGATAAGTGCTATGAAAACAAAGAGTGGGATTGGGGCTACCGGGAGATAGACCCACTTGGTGGATACGATCCTTATAGCAGTAGTAAAGCCTGTGCAGAGCTGGTAACTGCTGCCTATAGACAGTCCTTTTTTAATCCATTGGAATATTCAAGGCATAGGGTTGCCATTGCTTCCGCAAGGGCTGGTAATGTTATCGGGGGAGGGGACTGGTCTCGTGATCGATTAATCCCTGATCTTCTGATGGGGTTTGAGCAAGGCAAATCTGTTCATATCCGTAATCCAGAGGCTATTCGACCTTGGCAGCATGTTTTGGAGCCACTTTCTGGTTATTTGAAGTTATCTGAGTATTTATTGAAGGAGGATGGAATTAGCTATGCTGATGCTTGGAATTTTGGTCCAGCAGACTCCGATGCGCGCACTGTTAAATGGATTGCAGAAGAAATCATTGAAAAAATTGGGGCCCATGCAAGCTGGGTTCGAGAGAGCGAGCCGCAACCTCATGAAGCTCATTACTTAAAATTGGATTGCTCTAAGTCCCACTCTCGATTGGGATGGCGACCACAATGGGATTTATCTAAAGCCCTTTCTAAGATAGTTGATTGGCAAGCGCAGTACTCTTCTGGGGTTGATATGCGTGCCTTTACCCTGAATCAGATATCTGAATTTGAAAATGGATAACATGAATAAAATTTTTGTTACTGGTGCATCTGGGTTTGTGGGCTCTAGTGTGGTGCGTAGACTTATAAAAGAGGGTAGGGATATTGCGCTGCTTCTAAGAGAAGATAGTGATACCCACAGAATTAATGACCTTTTGCCAAAATGTCAAATTATTCGAGGCACCATGTCTAAGGCGGAATTATTTGGCAAAGAATTACAGTGCTATGCTCCTAATGCATTTTTGCATATGGCTTGGGATGGAGTTAAAGGTGCGGATAGAGACAAGCCAAATCAAATTGATAACCTTACAGCTTCAATCAAACTATTTGAATTGGCTTCTGAAATTGGCTGTAAGCATTTTGTCGGACTAGGTTCCCAGGCTGAATACGGATTGATGAGTGGCCGCATTTCAGAGAGAATGTCTGCAAATCCAGTCTCGACATATGGCGCCGCTAAGTTAGCAACTGGGGTTTTACTAGAGCGATGTGCTTTAGCTTTGGACGTGAGATTTTCTTGGTTGAGATTATTTTCATCTTATGGTCCCGGTGATGATCCAGCTTGGTTGCTCCCGTATGTGATCACTAGTTTATTGCGCGGCCAGGAGCCATCCTTGACTTTAGCGGAGCAAAAATGGGATTACTTGCATATTGATGATGTTGTATCGGGAATTATTGCAACGCTAGATTCGGATGCTAGTGGTATCTTCAATTTGGGCTCAGGCCAGTCCTATGTTTTGAGTGAGATTGTTAATTTTATCCGCGATCAAATTAATCCTGATTTGCCTATTGGTTTTGGTGAAATTCCCTATCATCCAAATCAACTAATGCATCTAGAAGCTGACATTTCTTCACTTGAAGCAGCATCCGGTTGGAGGCCAAAAGTATCTTTGAATGATGGTTTGAGAGAGTTGATAAATTTTTATCAGGCTAACAATTAAATTAAAAATAGAGTGTGCACAATGAAAAAATTATCAATATTTAGCAATGAACAATACATTGGAATGACGGGCGCTCAATATATTGTTTCTTTTTTTAAAAAGAAGAGAATTCAATCGGTATTTGAATTATCTGGCGGGATGATTATGGACTTGATTGATACCCTCCATTTGGATGGGGGGATAGACATTGTCAATGTACATCATGAGCAAGCTGCTGCTTTTGCTGCAGATGCAGTTGGGAGACTATCTGTGGACATTCCCGGGGTTGCTATTGCGACCAGCGGTCCTGGTGCAACCAATTTATTGACGGGTATAGGCAGCTGTTTCTTTGATTCTTCCCCTGCGCTATTTATTACTGGACAGGTTAAGAGTAATGAGCAAAAGGGTTCAAAAAGCATACGCCAACTTGGATTCCAGGAAACCGATATCGTTAGTATGGCGAAGCCAATTACAAAATTGGCTTATAGGGTTTCTGGGGTGGATGAGATCCCATATGTGTTGGAGCAAGCTTATCGACTTACCTTAAGTGGTCGACCAGGGCCTGTATTGATTGATATACCGATGGAATTGTTCAGAACTTCAATTAAAGGGGACTTCAAACTTGATTCAAAAAAACTTATAGATGTCGAGGCCACTCCCGTGGCATCTATAGAGCTAATATCTAAAATTGTTCAAGATATGCTTCTTGCATCTAAGCCTTTGCTTCTCATTGGGGGTGGCTTACGCGCAAGTGGCGCTTCCGATTTGATGATTGACTTTAGTAGCCAAATGAACATTCCAGTTGTGTGGTCATTAATGGCTAAAGGCCTCATGCCTACAGAATCTCCATATGCCGTCGGAATGGTGGGTACCTATGGAAATCGCTGGACAAATTTAGCCGTTGCTGAAGCAGACTTTTTATTAGTACTCGGAAGTCGCTTGGATATAAGGCAAACAGGGGCGAATACGACCGCATTTAGCAGGGGAAAAACTATTTACCATGTAGATATTGAGATTGGAGAGATTAATAATAGGGTGCTTAATTGCATCCCAGTGGTTGCAGACTTAAAAAACTTTGTCCAGCAAATACAATCCTCCGCCTCAAGTTTTACTCCAAATAAAAATGCGGAATGGATTAAGCGGATTGCAGACCTTAAGCGTCAGTGGCCTGACACAGCTGAGCTTTTGGGAGTCAAGGGAATTAATCCCAATATATTTATGAGCAAACTTTCGTCGATGGGTGATGTATCGGTTTATACGGCCGATGTTGGGCAGCATCAAATGTGGGCGGCGCAGTCCATAAAAACTAAACCAATGCAACGATTTATTACTTCAGGTGGTATGGGGGCGATGGGTTTTGCATTGCCGGCTGCAATAGGAGCTGCTTTTGAGGCTAAAAAATTAAAAACAATAGTTGCAATTGCTGGTGATGCAGGTTTTCAGTTATCTCTTCAAGAGTTGCAAACGGTAGTTAGAAACAAACTGCCAGTAAAAATTATTGTGATTAACAATGGTTGTCATGGGATGACGAGACAGTTTCAAGAAACTTATTTTAACGAGCGATACCAAGGGACTATTTGGGGTTATGATGCGCCAAATTTTGAATCGGTTGCCAACGCGTATGGGATGGCGGCAGATACAATCGTGAATTTAGACGAGATTGATGCTGCGTTAGATAAATTTTTTGCTGATCCATTAGAGCCTTACCTATTGCAGGTAATGGTTGACACATTTACAAATGTCTATCCGAAGTTGGCATTTGGGAGGGAGATATCTGATATGGAGCCATTTGCAGATCCGATAGAGATGGAGGGCACTTGAGAAGTTTTTATGGCCATGCATAAGGAGGGCATCTAAGTGCTCCTAAAACTTCCCCTTGGGCTAGATCGTGCGATAGGAATCACGTTAATAAATCGAATTTGGGTTGTGTGCGCTGGGCCATTAACCTTATTTTTTATTCTCAAAAAGCTTACACCGATTGAGCAGGGTTTTTACTATACGATTAATAGCATCTTAGGCTTGCAGGTATTTTTTGAGCTTGGACTAGGCTTTGTGATTCTGCAAACCGTAAGTCATTGGATGGCGGAGCTCCACCTTAGCGACGGACTTGTTTTTGGCAATGAGGAAAAAAAATCTAAACTTGGTAGGCTTTTAGTTGACGTGCTGTCAAAATATGCTTTGATAAGTTTCTTATTTATCTGCTTTGTATTGGGGTTTGGATTTTATTTCTTGAGTGGAGGTGAAGGTGCAGAAACAATTGAGTGGAAATTGGCTTGGTGCATTCTAGTTCCGATATTTGGGTTATCCATTATTTCTAATGCCATATTTAGTTACTTAGAGGGTATGGGTTTTGTGCAAGATGTTGCTCTTGCTCGTTTGGTGCAAAGTGTGACATCTATTTCTCTTCTTTGCATCTCACTATTTATAGGAATGGGTTTAGGATCCTTGGCAATCATGCATGGTGTCAATTTATTAATTGCCTGTTTATGGATTGTTTTACGCTACCATAAATCTCTGCTTCCCTTGGCCCACAATCGAGCACCAAAGGGAGCTATTCGCTGGATGGAAGAGATTTGGCCTTTTCAGTGGCGGGTTGCAATCAGCTGGGTGGCTGGCTATCTAGGTTCTTTGGCGATAACGCCTATAGTATTTCATCGCCTTGGAGCGATAGAAGCAGGAAAGATTGGGCTATCAATTACCTTAATGGGAGCAATAACGTCAGGTGCACTTGCGTGGGTAACGACTAAGTCGCCAAAATTTGGTCGGCTTGCGGCTCAACGGGAATTCTGTGAGCTTATAAAGTTATATAAAAGTTCGCGCGCTATATCGCTGGTTGTGGGTGGGTTAGCGGTCATTGTGTGTATTTTAGTGGTATTTTTAATGAGCATATATTGGCCAAGTTTGGCGATGAGATTTGTATCTGTTGAGGCTATGGGTATGCTTGGGATTGTTGCGTTGATGAACATTCAAATCAGCTCTTGCGCATTGTTATTGAGATCTTTTCGACGTGAACCCTTTGTTGCAATGTCCGTAGTAATTGGGTTGGTAACGGCGCTTGCTACATATATTGTCAGTGGTCAATATAATCTTAATACAGTAGTTTTTCTATATATGTTGATATTGGTTTCGGGAACTTTTTTATGGTGCAATCGACTATTTTCAATATCCATCCTTAAATATACAAGCTAATTATGACTAAACTAAGTATTGTTATCCCCACGTACGATAGAAATAAATTGCTTCTCGATAGTGTTGAAAAATTATTAACTCAATTAACCTTGGATGTTGAATTAATAATTTTAGATAATGCCTCCTCAGAGAGAGTGGAGGATACGTTGTCTGATGTTCTTAAAAATTCGACTGCCTCAAGAATTCAAGTTGTGCGTAACATAGCAAATATTGGTGCATATGCCAATATACTTCGTTCATTTGAAGTTGCACAAGGCCCATGGGTATGGATATTGGGTGACGACGATGAAATATCGTCAACTTCTATTCGGAATATCTTTGAGTGTATCGAAAATCTAGAGGCTGATACAATTTTTATAAATTTTAGGACGCAGAGCATGGGCTTAAGAAACGAGAGGCCCACCTCTTTTTATGCAATTGGTCAAGAAGGTTTTGTGGACAAGGTAGATTATCCCGGCAATATTAACTTTATGTCAGTTGGGCTTTGGCATGCCCCATCGGTCATCAAATCTCTGGGGGTAGCATATCATTATGCTTACTCAATGAGCCCTACGTTTATTCTATTGCTGAACTCTCTCGAAAAAACAAAAAAGTGCCTATTTAGTAACATTACGTTAATTGGTGATGTGGCCTTGGTAGAGTCTGCTGGGAAGTGGCGCTTTAGGGATTTTATATTGGGCTGGAATACGATCCTGGAGCTACCTATTTCCGACTCCTTAAGAACCAAGCTTTCGAGAAAGATGAAAGGCTGGCATAGCCCTGAAAATGTTTGCGTATATTTTTTGGCTGAAGCTGCCCTTAGGAATAAAGGAAATTGGGAATATAGACTTGTTAGTAATCGACTGGCTATTTATAGTAATTATTTTGAAAAATTGAGGTTCTATATTTATAGGGCTCTATTTATCTTCCCGGACTTTGGTTGGAGTTTTCTTAGGTTAATTGTGAATCTTGCGATTTTCTTGAATCTTAAGGCTATCGATTTGAAAGATATTTCTGACCGCTCAAAATTAGCTTCAGATGACAGAAGGTAGGCTCTATTTAATTAACGAGCGGGTTAAACCACCGAGTGTCTTTCTTGGCGCAGTGCTACTTTCCGTAGATGTTTTAATCTGGGTAATCGCTACATTCAATGAGGGTAATAGTTCAATTCTCATTATCCATGCATGCTTTTTGATTTTGGCTATTTCTGGTTTATCTGTATTTGATAAAACTACTATTCCTTTATTTTCAATTGCTTTACTGCTTAGGTCTATTTTTTCAATTCTCGCGTGGAGTTTTGCTGGCAGTGATGATCTTAAATTTTATGTCGGTACGAATGAAGACTCATTTCGCTTTTGGGACGCGTCATTTATGCCCTATGAAGACGCCATTATTGCCTTTGCAGACCCTTTCTTTCCGGGGTTAAATATTGCTATGGCGAATGTTAGTGAGTTTTTGGGTGCGAGATCATATTTGGCGATGATGCAGACGGTTCTTTTTTCTGGGGCGCTGTTTGTTGTCTTTGCATATAAATTTTTACAGGGATTATATGGGGAAAAAATTGGCTTATGGGTTGGATATATATTGGCCTTAAGTCCGACAGTTATTGCATTTTCTACCGGTCTTATTAGAGACTCTCTCATTGGTATGTTTGGATTTTTAATGCTTTTATCTCTATATCACATTACAAAGACAAAATTTTTCCCCATATTTCTTCTACTTATTAGCGCTCTTGCCCTGCTTTATTTGCGTCCCGTATCACTTTTGTTCTTTGTTGTAGTGGCTATATTTCTGGTCTACTCATCTTCACCTCTTCGCAGTACTTTTTTTAGTAAGAGGAGTAAAAGAATTTTGGTGGGCGCTATTATCGTAATGGGTTTGTTGTCTGCGGCATACAAGCAGGAACGTATTGAGTCAGTTTTTGATTTTGCTGTCGCCACACGATCTGGAGAGCATTGGAGTGATGGAGCAGGAAATGCACTGCATGGGCTTGATGTAAATACTTCTGGGGTTACAGGCCAGATTTCAGCAGTATCGCCCTTCCTTTTATTTGGGATTGCGCCTTTTGCACTAATTCAACCCTTCCCTTTTTATGCGTGGGATTCGCCAGATTTTATTGGCGGGGGCCCTACCTTAATAGATGTAATGGTTGGTATAGGCGGACTGCTTAATCAATTAGCCATGGGATTTTATGTGCTTGCAGCTTTTATTTGGATTCAAAATAAAAATATTGATAGCTTTGGATTTAGAGTGGGTCTGATCTTTACATGTATAGTGAGCGGATTAATTCTATTGGGTCTTGGACAGATTCGTATGACGGCAATGCATGTGTACCCATTTTTTTATCTTGGTACAGTCCTTGCGATTTTGAGACTTAGATCTTATGGTGAAAAATATTTCATAAAACTGATATTAATATGGGCAATATTTTTGTCGTCGCTATATTTAACATATTTAAGTCTCTCAATTTTATTCTTACTGATTCCCTTGCTCGGATTATCTCTTTGCATTTTTGTATTTTTTATATATCAAGCTAGACTAATATATTAATTTGACTGAATTAATTTAACAATTCTTAAGCCAAAATTTATACATGGTTTTTCAATTATATGAAATGAAAGATATGAAAGGCTTGCGGTGCCAAAAATAAAAACTATCCATTGAGTTAATATTGAATAATTTTCAAGATATTCGAAAGATAAGTGAACCAATGGGGCGTGAACAAGATATATCCCGAATGAATATTTTGCAATGATTCCAGCAATACTTGTGATTGATGTATGCCTAAAGTCGGAAGTGGTCGGAATAAGAATCCCTATGACTAAACAACAAAACCATAAGATGTTGCTAACTTTAAATCCATGTGCTGTAAGTGTAGGAACTAGAAGCGCGAAGATAAAAATACTTGCAGTTAAAAATTTATTTGAAATAGTATGTTTGGTGTCAAGCATCGAGTATGCAAGAACACCCGGTAGGAACATAGGAAGAAATTTAATTAATTCATAGTTCCACGCTAATCCCCAAAATACTAGAACCGTAAGAATTGAGGAGCACCATAGGGAAAATACTATAAACGGTGCTATTTTTTTATTATTATTAACTATGGAGTGTAGCAGAGGAAGGATCAGGTACATTTGAACTTCAAATGGTAGCGACCAAAGGGTACCAGGATTAGAAGGGTCCCCGGTAATATTTTGAATTAAAAATAGATTACTAAAGAATACGCTTTGGTTAACATCATTTTTTCCAATAAAAAAAGCAATAAATGTTACTGACAATACTGTCACCATACTTAAAGGGTAAATGCGAAAAATTCTCTTGATAAAAAACTCAATTGAGTGATTTTTCAGCCCATAGCTCCTAATTTGGCGATCAAGTGATAGCATTAATACAAAGCATGTGTGCACAAAGAAGATGGCCACTCCAAAAATCCCAATTACTTTGACGTCGAAGTTATTTGAACCGAAAAATCTTTCGCAAAAGTTTTCTGTGGCTGGTAAATGGCTAACCAAAACAAAAGATACCGCAGTGGCTCGCAGTAAATTTAGTTTATTGGAGTGATTGGAGAATTCAATAGACATAAGATCCAGTATTTTAATGTAAGACAAGTTAAAATCTTTTAAATTAATGGAGTATTTTTGGGTGTATCGGAATAAAAAATGTTATCAAAATTAGTTGAGGGATTGGATGTCATTATGGGGGTGCTATATAGAGCATTATTTTCTCTTTTGACCCCAAAATTTCACCATTCAATGCTACAAGAAATTGTTGTGCAGAGAAATTGTTTTTTTGGTGATTTTATCGTGGTAGTCCCTGCATTAAGGCTTTTACGACAGGCGTTTCCTGGCGTTAAGTTAACATTATTAACTGCTGGTTCCTTTGCCCTGGGTCATCGTGATATTTCGAGATCCGAGGAAATATTCAATATTGAGCCAGGCTTAATCGATAGAGTAATTTGTTATTCCCATGGGGAGATAAACTCTTTTAGATCTTTTGTAAAATTCAGATCGTCGTTGCGAGTAGAAAAATATACTGCCAGCCTTGTGTTAAATTATTCTGGAGATGTATTTCTCTCGAGGGTAAAAAAGATAATATTTTTAGCTACTCTTGGGCTACCCCTTCCTTATGGAAATGGGGCGTACCCTGCTCTTTTAAATCCACAAAATTGGAATAAATATCGGAGAGGTAGGAAAGATATACTTCATCAAAAAGATGCGGCCTTGTTATGTGCTCTTGAATTGGTTTCTAACTATGATCGGGTTGATTTTTTAAAGACCCCTGAACAGTTTTCAGGTAAGCATCAAAAATTTGCAACAGTCACTTATGTGCCAAAGATAGGTTTAGCACCTTTTTCAAAGCAGATAGTTAAGCAGTGGCCGCTTGAGCGGTTTGCAGACGTGGTTAAGTCTATCCAGCAGAAATTTGATGCTAGAGTGGAAGTGTATGGGGCTCCATCCGAAGTAACTGAAGCCCATAGGCTCCTGTCTTTGCTTAATCATTGCCCTGATGTGTGTAATTTATGCGGTTCTTTACAACCTTCAGAATTGAGAAGTCACATAGAGGGTATTGATATATTAATTTGCGTAGATAGTGGGCCCATGCATCTAGCTTCTTTAGTTAGGACTCCAGTGGTGGCGATTTTCCCCCAAATTACCCTACCTACTTTTTGGGCGCCTTGGGGAGGTGGGGCAAGTATTTCATCTGGACAGTTACATTGCTCTACCTGTGAAACAAAGACGGGATTATGTCCTTTGGGCACTATGGATTGCATCTTGAATATAAGTGTTGACGAGGTTATCTCAAAAATTGAGAGCGAATTAAATTCCATGGGGTTTATTGGGCGAAGAAATCAAGCTAAGATTTTTAATTAAAGAAAATATTTTTATAAAAATTGACAAGTCTATCTTTTAGTTGGGTATTTATTTAGGCTTTCTAGCCTTAGAAAATGTGAGTAATATCGAACTCACTTTAGTGGAAATATTAGTAATCTATCCACCCTTATAAGGTATTAAAATAGGCTAAAAACAATTTATAGACTTGCTTTTTAAGGTTGCTAATGTACCATTTGTTAATATTTACTTGCTTCTTTGTAAAGCATTAAGTATTTTCAACTACTTGAGATTTTTATCTCATACTCAAAAAATAGGGTGGCGAGGGTTTTAGTTTGGAAATTTTAGAGCCAATCCTTGGAGTAGGTATTATCAGACTTTATTTAAGTAATTGATTTCAATATAAATTGTTAGAGTAGTACCAATTGTTTAAGGATTCCTAGTTGTAAGATTTGACCTTTAGAATTACAGGCGAACTCTTTGAATAAAGTCAATTCTCTTTTCTTGCCATATCTTTAATTTAATGCCTTACACGAAGATATTAAGTTCTTTCTAATATAATTTGAAAATAGCCAAGATTGTGCCCACGTATTAAATTTAAGAAAGTACCATGAAAAGTCGGATTGCATTTTTAGATGGAATAAGGGGATGGGCATCTTTTGCAGTATTGCTGTCCCATACGATCGCTTGCTTTTTTGCTGCATATTCTCCGTATGTTAATAAATTTTATGGTGACTTTACTAAGCAATCCCTAGAAGATATTTTTCGTCAAAATTATTTTGTGCCTCTATTTGGTATTTTTTTGAGATTCTTTTCTGATGGTCACTTGGCAGTTTTAATTTTCTTCGTGCTTTCTGGTTTTGCATTAAGTGCGAATCACTTGGATGGCGAAAAAAGAAATTTAGCTCTTGCAACAATTTCAAGGTACTTTAGATTATCGATTCCAATAATCACTACAAGCCTTATAGCCTATTTTTTATTAAGATTTAACCTAATGTACAACCTAGAAGCGGCAATCACACCATCCGCCAAAGATTGGGTTGGAAGTTTTTATAATTTTGATGCTAGCCTAGAGAATGTATTGAGGTTTTCTTTTTATGATGCTTTTTTTCAGTACGACCGGGATACGGCTTACAACACAAACTTATGGACGATGCCGATTGAAATCATGGGGTCATTCTATATTTATGCGTATCTTGGAGTTTTTAGAACAACAATAAAAATAAGCTGGAAAATAATTTCATTGATTCTTATTTTGCTTATATGGATTTTCCATGCCCCCTTGCTGGCTTGCTTTTTTACAGGTTATATTATTGCTGAGCTTTATAAAAAATGGGATATAAAAAATCATTTAATTTATAAAAGAACTAGTCAAATAGCTCTTACCTTCATTTTTTTTGTTACAGCAATTCTATCTGTATATATTCGAGGAAATGATTACCTTACATTTCTAATGGCAAGTGCAATTGTTTTTTCAGTTACATTTTCGACTTATTTAAGAAGATTATTCTCAGCAAACATTTCAGAATTTCTTGGAAAAATTTCATTTCCGCTTTATTTAATACAAATTCCTATTATCTGCTCACTTTCTTCGTATCTTTTAATCAAATTACCACTGTTGGGGTTTAGTTCTACCCTTTCATATTGGATAAATTTAGTTTTAACATTATCTATGTGCTTGCTAGCAAGTATGCTGCTTCTGCCAATTGAAAAACTAAGTACTATTTATTCAAAAAAAATTGGCAATTTACTTTTAAAGAATTAGGTAATCGTGCGGTTAGGTATTAATATTCATCGCAGCGTTACTAGCAAAGCGTGGATGAAGTTCAAAAAAGTGATATTGCACAATAAGTACATAAATAGATCAATGGGAATCTTGTGCTGCAATCATCACCGCAAAATATGGTAGTAGGGGGCATTCCTTCAACAAACTCATGGCCTGGTTGTTTTCGAGCCCATCTCTGAAAGCAGTGATTAATGGGTCCATAGGCGATGATTTTAATTAAATAAATTTATGGAGTCCATAATATAGGGGGCGACATATCTAGATCCGTTATAGTTCAAATGCCCCCTATCTAAGTAAAGAGGTTGACTATTTTTTACAAGGTAACAATTCCGATCATCACAAAGTGTTTCTGAGAGATCAAGTGTGTGGACTTCGGGAAAATCTTTAATGACCTTGTTTACAAGAGATTTATAATTCCCATATGCCTCTAGAGAGTCAAAATATGATCGAGGGAATGAGCACTTTTTACCTTGGTTTGCGAGTCTAAACGGTCTCTGTATGCACGCGGACGGTTCAAATGGTAACTGTGGATTATCAAATAAAACAATTACATTTTTATGAGATTTTCTTAAGGCAGAAAATGTTCTTCTCATGCCGTCTTCCAGCGCATCATTAGCGCTTGTTATTGAGGGGTTTGCAATATCTTTGGCATCACCATACGAGCATAATGGGCGGTGTGCCAAAATAACTGTTCTGATTGTTGAATCATTAAAAATGTACTCATAAGCAGAATTAATAAGTCTATAAGCGTTACCTCTCATTTTGGTTGTATTGGGCTCAGATGTTCCGCTAGCTATATCCAAATACGGGGCCGCACAACTGGCGGCAAAATCGGCTACACCACCTTTATCGCCCAAGGATTCACTCATACCCACGTATAAATGGCCAGCATGAGAATCTCCAATGATCGCTATGGTATTCCCAAACTGCTTTTGTAATCTGCAGGGGTTATCGGTTAGTTTGGCCCATTTTGGAAAAAGGACGCTACAGTTATTGGAGGCTAATGCTAGCGCGGTCTCAGGGTCTACCATCGACATCTTTTGAAAGCGATTTTCAATGCCATTTCTAATGAAAACTTGATATCCAGAAAATCCAACAAGACTCATCAATATAATCAAAAGAGAGGTTTTTAGCTTTCCATGTTTACCAAAGCGTATAGGACGTTCAACAACTTTGTATGTAAGTGAAGCAAGTAAAAAAGCCAAGATAACTGCTGTAATGCGTATGCGGATACTTGGTTCTTCGCCCTCTACTATTCTGGCAAATGAAAGTAAAGGCCAATGCCATAGGTAGAGTGGAAAGCTTATTAGCCCAATCCATACAACAAGTTTGTTCGATAGGATAGTGCGATTAATAAAACCTTTAGCCCCTGCCCCCAAAAGGAATACTGTACCGATAACGGGCACTAATGCCCACTCGCCAGGAAAGATTAGATTCTTATCGATCTTCCAAAAGCCATACGCAAGGATAAAGAGTCCAATAAACGAAAGGATGCTAGCTGGTAGTTCACCGTGAGATAAGATATCTCTGTGAATCGGTTGTGCAATGCAATTGTTGATTTTATTTGCAATATTGAAAAACAGGGTCTTCTTGTAAAGAGTCATCCAGGCCAAGAAACTTCCACTTAATAATTCCCAAAAACGTGTTTGGGGGGAGTAAAAGGTAGCGACCGGGTCATTTTTAACCCCGTAAACATTAAGGGCAAATGAAGTGATGGTTGCAAGGATTGTAATTAACAAAAAATTAAAATTGCACTTCCAGGAGAGCCATAGTAATAAAGGCCAAACAATATAAAATTGCTCTTCAATTCCCAGGCTCCAAAGATGTAATAGGGGTTTAGTATCTGCGGCGCTGTCGAAGTATCCAGCCTCATTCCATAAAGTCAAATTAGAGATGAAGCTTGCTCCGGCTGCAATGTGTTTTCCTAACTGCTTATATTCATCGGCAAGTAAAATATTCCAACCAATAACAAGGCACGCAATCAATACAACAATAAGCGCAGGAAAAATTCGCTTAATACGCCGCGTATAGAACCCTGAAAAGCTAAAAGTGCCTTTATCCAGACTCTCAAAAATAATCGTGGATATTAGGTATCCTGAAATTATAAAAAAGATATCAACCCCAATAAAGCCGCCTTTGAGCCAACTTGGGAATGCATGAAAGGCTACGACAGCTATTACAGCTATGGCCCGCAAACCATCAATATCAGTTCGATATTTTGGGTGAATGATTTGAGGTTGTTTTGATTTTTGAATTATGTCTTTATGCGGAGGCTGCATGTGCTTATTTCTTATTTGTTTTATAAACTATTACGAATGTTTGTGATTTCTAGTAATAGGGTGAATAAATGCAGCACTCAAAAAGTCCAGATTTAGAGGGGGTTCTTTAAGTATTGAGGGTAACGTTTTAATAGACGCTTTAAACTTCCCACATAATTTTATAGGTTAGAAGCCCAATATCAATATCCTACAGGTCTAGCCAAGAGGCTAGAATTCGTCTCAAGCCAATCGATATAACGACCTACACCTTGCTCAACATTTAAGAATGACTCTGTATATCCTGCAGCGCGTAGCTTAGTTAAATCAGCTTGAGTAAAGCACTGGTATTTCCCTTTAAGCGCATCTGGA
>Ga0316228_1002341_pt1 | contig 16922 bp, 12 predicted proteins | sample TBH18021metaG_FD_206005 | JGI IMG/M metagenome (GOLD analysis project Ga0316228, IMG submission 206005) | Freshwater microbial communities from Trout Bog Lake, Wisconsin, USA - TBH18021 | ecosystem: Environmental > Aquatic > Freshwater > Lake > Hypolimnion/Profundal zone | place: USA: Wisconsin... | reverse complement strand
ATCCGTTTTGCAAGCACTGGATCATTTGTAACTGCCACTCCCCCCTCTGCCGTCGTAATGATCTTCACCGGATGAAAACTGAACACAGTGATATCGGAGTATTTGCAAGAACCGATTGGCTCACCAAGGTACTTACCACCAACCGCATGAGAAGCATCCTCGATTATGCGAAAACCGTACTTCTGCCCTAAAGCGTGAATCGCTTTCATATCGCAAGACTGACCCGCCATATGCACCGGCACAACAACCTTTGGCAACCGGCCAACCTTTTCCGCATGCTCTAGCTTAGCTCTCAGCGCTTCTATACTCATATTAAATGTATGCGGGTCAATATCTACAAAATCAACACTTGCTCCGCAGTAGCGAGCACAATTAGCGCTAGCAACAAAAGTAATCGGCGTCGTCCACAACCAATCACCAGGAACTAATTTCATCGCCATACATGCAATGTGTAGCGCTGACGTAGCACTGTTAACAGCGATTGCGTGGACAGCCCCACAGTATTGAGCGATCGCCGTTTCAAACAGAGGCACGAGTGGGCCTTGCGTTAAAAAATCAGATCGAAGTGCTTGAATAACAGCATCGACATCAGCGTCGCTTATTTCTTGTCTACCGTAAGGAATCATAAAATCTAAGTTCCCGAAGCTTTATTGAATGCTCGAATTTCCTCGATTGTTAGAAAGACTGGATTACTCCCCGAGTTATATTCAAAACCCTGTTCAACAGGTGTACCGCATTCGTTCAAGGTATTGATTTCAAAATTGTTATTTCTAGCTGAAAAGAAAATGGTTGGGCGTAGAATGTAATAATCCGCAAACTCTAACGTTAGGTGCGAATCGTCTGTTGGGCACATCACCTCGTGTAGTTTCTCACCTGGCCGAATACCGACCACTTGGTGAGGTATTCCGGGTGCGATAGCCTCCGCCAAATCAATTATTCTGATCGATGGGATTTTAGGTACGAAAATTTCGCCTCCAGACATACGCTCAAAATTTCGTAAGACAAAATCTACTCCTTGTTGAAGCGAAATCCAAAACCGAGTCATTCGAATATCGGTGATAGGTAGGTGCGCAGCCTTTTGATCTATCAATTTCCTAAAATACGGCACCACTGAGCCCCGAGAGCCCACAACATTTCCATAACGCACCACCGAAAATTTAGTTTCGCGTCCACCAGCCATATTGTTAGCAGCAACAAACAACTTATCTGAAGCTAATTTAGTCGCTCCATATAGGTTGATAGGATTTGCAGCTTTGTCTGTTGATAACGCAATGACTTTTTGAACATCATTTTCAAGTGCAGCATGGATAACGTTCTGCGCTCCATGAATATTAGTCTTAATACACTCCATGGGGTTGTACTCCGCAGCAGGTACCTGCTTCAGCGCCGCTGCATGGATGACAAAGTCCACCCCGCGCATCGCCTGAGTAAGCCGCTGCTGATCTCGTACATCGCCAATAAAGTATCGCATGCACGCCGCGTTGAAGTCTTGATTCATCTCGTATTGCTTCAACTCATCGCGGGAATAGATCACTAGTCTGCGAGGTTTGTACCGCGACAAGATTGTTTCTACGAGCTTCTTTCCTAATGAACCTGACCCACCAGTGATGAGAATAGATTTGTCGTTAAACATATTTCCTAACTAGATTCTTTGGCGGCCATGCCGCATTCAACTAACAAACGTAAACTACCAAGTGCATCTCTGTCGATACGCACCGGTACGTTCACCACGATGATGGCAAAAGTCGATCTCTACAACCTCAGCGTATTTCCGCCCACAGAACACTTCTCACACCATTGTAACTGCACACGGTGCCCTTTCAGTCAACTCGGTCGGAGTTTTGGCAACGGAACTAATTGCCTTATTTGCATCGCAGGAGGGCTATCAGTAGAAAGCCTCAAGCCTTGGCACTTTATGGTCGTAATACGGCTGATTGGTTAGTTAGGTAAAAAGTAAATAAGCTAAGTTAATAGGTCAACTGCAGCACAATATAGGCCGTTAGTATGAAAAACCCTCTAGCTCCATTTGCAATTCAATCAAAGCGTGAACGGTTGGATCGGGTGTGAACTCGATTCGAGGTGCAGCAATCTCTGCAAAAAAAGCACCTAGCTGCAATCTCAAGGTACTGGTAAGCGGCTGTAATGAAGTGTTGAGCGGATAGGGTGAACCGTTCAGTTTAATAGAGGAGCAATTCGAACTAAAATCGATATCTATCAGACCGGCGCTACAGCTCACCTCCACACTCCGCCGACGCTGGTGCGCTGCTAAATCGAACACTAGCCGAAACTCGCTAGACCGCTGATTTCGTAGGAGAAGATAACCCTTGTTGCCGCTAGAGTCTTGTGAGGCATCCGCTATTCTAATCTCTACCGAAGAAGCCAGCGTGCGAAAGATAGAGAAAGCGTGCGGCAAAAGATCGTTCATGACATCAACCTCTTCATGTCGCGTCTTAACTGATCCATAACGAGTTTCACCCACGGGGTCTGACCAATATAAGGACGCCTTGAGATTGTGCGACATGCCAAGACCAAACTCCTGCAAACACTGTTGGACGGCGGGAATGAAAGCCAACTCTGTGCCTACTGCGAGTTTCCTATTTACCTGAAGAGATCTTTCCATCAATTGCACTGCGTGAGCGGCTTTTGTAGAAATCGGCTTCTCAACCAATACGTGTAACCCGTAGTCAAAGGCCTCAAGAGCGTCTCTGAGATGGTCTCTTGGACGACTGCAAACAATTGCAGTCTTCAGACCTGGCATCAAAGCCATCGCCTGAGAGATGCTGTTGCATACCATTATGCCTTGCGCCGCGGCAGACTCGTTTGCCCAAGAACGTGCTGCAGCGACATCTGTGCGTGCTGCCATTGCAAGATGTTTACTGCTTCCACGAGCATCTGTTAAGACAGAGGTCCAAACTTTACCCCACCGACCCCCGCCTACAATCAACACCGGCATCGGGTTTGCCGCTTGTTCCCATTGGCGAGCAAAGTCTGAAAATCTATCCCAATCCATCCGTCCGCCGGTCAAACAGGATCCTTTACACCGGTCAAGTAATACTGCGCACCAAACGGCAAATTCCCGAAGGCTAAATCGATTAGTTTCAATAAAGAATTACTAGGAGGAACCGAGATAATGGTTCGGGTACGAACGTGCTCGAACCCCGCCCTCATAGCCAACATTTTCAGTTTCCGTGGTGTAAGTAGCACGGCATCCTTATCAATGTCACAATTCTTAACTATGTACTGTGTAACAGGATTGTAAGGATTATGCTCAAAGATGAGAAGCAGCCCATTCGGCTTCATGACCCGGTACAACTCTGTCAGTACTAATTCCCACTGTTCTGGAGGAACATGGTGCATCACACAAACGGCAAAAACGATCGAAAATTGACCACTTTTGTAAGGCAACTGGATACCATCGTAGGTTTCATAACACACCCATGGATGCTTCGCAGACGCGATTCGTATACTTTGCTCCGAAATATCAAGTCCGTGCAACTCCCTGAAATGACCCTTGAGCTCGGGATGATAGACACCAACGCCACAACCTAAATCCAACACATCAAGTTCAGTTAGCTCCGCAAAATGCGCAGTAGCCAGCCTGAGGATATGGTCACGTTTCACATCAACAAAGAACGAGTGCTCCATTCCTGTAACAGCCAATGCGTTGTTTATTTCTCTTTGGTAATTTGTAGCAACGTCGTCGAAATCCTGAGCCACCTGTTTTTGTGTAAGACCAATCTCATCATTATTTTTCATGATTCTGCTTCTGTTTAAAAAGGGCGAACCGGCATCCAAAAACTGAACCTTGAAGCAGTGCAAAATGAACTCGCAAGAAAAAGTGGAAACCATCGGGCACTACGTTGCATCGTCTTTGGCACTCAACCTACTCGCAGTTCACATATAAGTTCCTCTGGCAACGAGATAGCACCTCCAGTCTCGCATCACAGAGACCGTATGATCACCAGCAACGCCAAGGTGCAGCACCCGACTTCCACAGCCCCTCGAGTTCTCGCTGATCACGTAGCGTATCCATCGGCTGCCAAAATCCGTGGTGCGGAAAGGCCGCCAGAGCGTTGTCTCTGGCGAGCTGTTCAAGTGGTTCGCGCTCCCAAGAGGTTCTGTCGTCTTTAATGTATTTGATTGCTTCTGGTTCAACAACAAAAAAACCGCCGTTTATCAATCCCATTTCGTTGTCGGGTTTTTCATGGAATCGAGTGACAGCTTGATTTTCATCAATATCTAAAATTCCGAAACGACCTGGTGAAGGTACCGACGTGACGGTAACGAGCTTCCCTTTAGAGCGATGAAAATCTATAAGTGCGCGAATATCTATATCCGCAAGCCCATCTCCATAGGTCAGGCAGAATGGCTCGTTGCCCACATAGGAAACTATTCTTTTTATCCTTCCACCAGTCATAGTATCCAGACCAGTATCCACCAAGGTGACTGTCCAACGCTCACTCGGGCTACCAAGAAACTCAACTCGATTTTGATCAAGGTGAACCCTGATATCGTAATTTTCTGAGAAGTAGTTTACAAAATAGGACTTTAGTAAATGGCCCTTGTAGCCACAGCAAATCACAAAATCATTCAAGCCCGCAGCGGCATATATCTTCATAATGTGCCAAATTATTGGACGCTCGCCAATACTTACCAACGGCTTGGGAATACTCAATGTTTCTTCAGACAACCTGGTACCAAAGCCGCCAGCGAGAATAACAACCTTCAATTTAGAGATCCCTTAAAAAAATTAATTTTCACCATGGTCCTCCGGCGCAACACATAAAAAATCGGCTATATCTCTATCTACAAGATCTTTGGCCAAAACACCTCGGCTGTAATCCCTATACCAATTAGCAGTTCTCTTAATGGCTTCTCTAGAAGACCACCGAGGTGCCCAACCTAACTCGGTTCGGGCACGAGACGAATCTATTGCGAGATTACGCGATTCCACTTTAACACTGTCTTCGTATGCCTGAGGAGCCCAGGAAGCCCCCCCCCACTCACGAACAAATATATCGGCGACAGCCCCAACCGTTAGAACTTGGTCTTGTGCAGGTCCAAAGTTCCATGCTGCAAAAGCACCTTTCTTTTCGGCAATCCTCTCTGCCAGTAGCATGTATCCTGCCAAAGGGTCTAGAACATGCTGCCAAGGTCGCATCGACCCGGGGTTACGGCAGATGAGGGGGGCACCAGCACCCAGCGCTCGCGCAGCATCCGGAAGCAATCGATGTTCTGCCCAGTCTCCACCACCGATAACGTTACCCGCGCGGCAGGTAACAACGGCCGGTGCCATTGAATCATTGAAGAACGATCTAGTCATAGCATGGGTTGCAATTTCGGCCGCGGCTTTGGATGCGCTGTATGGATCATTGCCTCCGAGAGCGTCTGATTCTCTGTATCCCCAAACCCATTCATTATTTTGATAAACCTTGTCTGTAGTGATGATCACAACAGCCTTCAACCCGGTAACAAATCTGGCAGCCTGGAGTAGGCGCACCGTGCCCATTAGGTTAGTCTCAAACGTTTCGATCGGGTCTGAATAAGAATTGAGCACAAGCGGCTGCGCAGCGAGATGAAACAAAACATCAGCGTTAGAGCGATTCATCACCTCAGACATAGCCTCAAAGTCATTTATATCACCTTCATTGTGCAGATGACCCGGCAGTAACAGCTGCCGGTATAACAACTCTTGGCGATTGTCCTTACCATACCCAATTGTTTGCGCCCCCATACGAGACAACAAGGCACAGAGCCAAGCACCTTTAAATCCCATATGACCTGTGATAAACACGCGCCTATTCTGCCAAAAGTCCAGATCAATCTTTTTCATAAGTAATTTTGTTTCTAGCCTCACAATATGCTTCAACGCTGTCTAAATCTTTATCAAAATTAACCAGCTCAGAAACGATCACGGTAGGCCGGTGTCGAACTTGATCGTAAATTCGACCCACATAAACACCCAAAATACCCAAGAATGTGCCATTCAGTCCAATACCCATCAACAATAGGATTTGCGTGGTGGTAAACCCAGGAGGCGCAGCGGCAGGGAACCAGAGTCGCAACATAATGTAGAAAAAGGCCAATAACGCGGCACAAAGTGCGATAAAAATTCCGACATAAAAAGAAACTTTTAAAGGAACACTTGAGTGCGAGATTATGCCGTCCGCAGCCAATCGCGCCAAAGCACGCAACGGGAACTTACTTTCGTTGAAGTTTCGTTCTGATCGATCATATGGAATGCCCGTTTGACGTCGGGCCAGCGAAGAGATAAGGCCACGGAGGTACATGTGCGGTTCGTGAATTCGACGCAACCTTTCGATTACGGTGCGATCAATCAAGCGAAAATCGCCAGCATCGAGGATCAGATGAGGTCCATCCAAATAGCGGATCAAACGATAATATACGTGCCTAAAAAATCGTAATGTCCTTCCCTCTACTCTTTGCCGACGCACTCCAACAACGACGTCATACCCATCTTTCCACTTCGCAAGAAAGGTTGCAAACAGTTCGGGGGGATCCTGGAGGTCTGCATCGATCTGAATCGCTGCAGAACCACGGGCCAGCCGATAGCCGGTTAGAACTGAGCGCTGAAAGCCAAAATTACGACAAAATCGCACAACTCGGACATCTGGATCACTTGCCGCAATCTGAGATAGTTTTTCAAAAGTCCGATCAGTTGAATGATTATCTGTAAACAAGAGTTCAAAACGATACTGGGTAAGCTCGCCAGTGACTCGCTTCAATTCAGCATAAGTTCGATCAACATTGTCATCTTCGTTATAAACGGGTATACAAATTGTGATCAGGGGCACCTGCATGTCTAACTGCATCCACAGCTCCCAAAATTTATTGCCAGATTAATGGATGGAAATGACACAGATAATTTCTCTAGTTTACCCATTGACCTGGTCGAATTCCTCGACTGAGAAAATATCGACGATAGGCGCTTCGCAGCCGTTCTTTACTAGGTATCCATGGATTTCCTCAGAGATATGCCATGCAAGATTAAGGATGGGAGCCGATTTGTTTGACCTAAATTTAAATTCATTATCCGATAGAATTGGAATGTCCGTACTAGGAAGATAATGTCCAATCTTCATCGAGCCTGGCTTTTCATAGACAGCGGATACATGGTTGCTATCAAGGCCGAGAAGCTTGATCAGTATGGCCGCTCGTCCAGGGAATGCCTTCCCATACAATGGCCCGTGTAACGCAACTAAGCGATCGATTTCTTCACGCTTCTTAGAGACCCAGTAGGGAATTTTCTGGGCGATGCCCAACAGACGTTGCTCGAAGCCTTGCTCATTGACATCGTCCCATGAAGGATACATATAGTTTTGATGGTTTTTCTTTTGTAGCATCACACGAATATTTCCACCGTACCGCGCAGGGAATTCGACCGATGCAATTTGAGCTTGCAATGTCTTTGCGATATATTTGAAGGAAGTTAGGCTGTAAGTGCGAGGATGTTCATGGTAAAAAGTATCGAATTGGTATCTCTCCAGCACAGCACCAAGATAATGATTTTCAATTACCAGAAGTGTTTTTTCATTCATAAGGATCGACAAGGCCTTAAGCAGGCTAGGTAAGTCTTCAATATGGGCAAACACATTTGTAAATGTAATGATATCCGGATGCCCGTGCTCAGCCAGAATACGCTTCGCTAAATCTGGTGTGAAATAGTCTCGGTACAAATGGTGCCCAGATGCCATTGCGTCGATTGCAGCACCAGTCGGTTCTACGCCAATCGTTTTTGCTCCTTGTTCACGAAAAATGCTCAAAAGACTTCCATCATTGCAGCCGACATCCAGAATCAATAGACCGTCAAGCGAACCGAGATGTTGTTTACATGACGCTGTCAACTGACGCATGCCACTAATTACATCCGCGGTATGACGCGCCCGATAGTGATAACTATCAGGAAAAAGCGTACGCTTTGGCACCTGATGCGCTTGATGAGCGGTCTTACACACAACACAATATAAAATGGCAATTGGATACTCATTCACAACTGCTGTGCTACCAAAGGTTTCAAGATCGTCGCACAGAGGATGGTTGCCGAGATCGATTACTTTTCTAAGATTTTCGTCACCGCAAACTTCACACGCTTTCGTGGAGTACATTTGTTTGAATTTCCTAAGGTTCACAACTTCTATAAAAACAACAGCGAATGGGACAACAGCGATTTATTACTAAGGATACTTAAATAATAGCCTATACAGAACGAATACCCTTGTTGAACTCGCTGACTAATTTTAAGGTAGAGCAAATATAAAGGTCGCGGTACGATGCTTAAGGGGTAAGACAATCGAGGGCAAATATTGCAAAAACCTTCACTACACAATGTATTTTTGAATAGCGGCCTAATTCAGATCAATTAATAATTCTGTAAATTCGCCTTTCTGTAAGGTTTATCCATGTAATCTAATTGATTACGAATTTGTAGCCAAGTAGTCTTCTTCGACCAAAATCTAAAAATATGGAAAGAATGGACAACACGAGAGCTCCTGTTGAATTGCTTCGGCAGCTCAACAATCTTGCCGCTTTATTTACATTATCTGCAGTGTGGATGCTACTAGCAATCGCGCTGCTGCGCGCTGGCCTGGGAGACAGTACTAGCAATCAACTTTCCTCGTGCATCTTTTTGTGTCTCTCTATTTGGCTGCCAATATTTGCGATCGCCAGGGCAAAAGAATACTGGATCGAGGCTGGAGCTATCGCTTGGACTGTGAGCATCATATTTCCCTTGCTTGGTTTATTTCTGGGCCAGGCCGCGACATTTGTTGCACTTGGGATTCTCGGTCTGATCGCGGTTGACTTCCATAGAAAGACTCCCAAAACAGATCAGTCTAAGTTCTGGAAAATTCTAAGTGGGTCGATAGTACTGGCAACTGTATTGCTATCAGTTGGATCTGCGGATCGTTTTTTCATGCCGGAAGAGATTGATTTAGGCACTGCTCATTCTGACACCTATTTCCACATAGCACTGAGCGGCATGATATCGAAATTTCTAGTACCCACCATCGGCGCTGACGGACTAGAATTTATTAAATATCACTTTGGATCGCATCTCGTAGCTGCTGGCCTTAGCAAAAGCTCAGGCGCCAGGGTAGCTGAAGTCTATGTGTATTGGGGCGCGGTCAATTTGAGATTGCAATTATTATGGGGCATCCTTTGGTGCAGTATGAGCTTGCTGCCGAAACATTCATACCCATTTCAGATTCGTGCTCGGCTACTCCTTTTGATGTTATTCGCTTGTTTGACCGCATCATTATTCAATAGCGAAAGTTTCCTTCTAGCATGTGCGATTTTAATGGGCGCGATGCCATTGCTCGCATATTATGTAACATTGGTTGGCGGGCCAATTTATCGGCACTATTGGCAGCTGCTGATCATTCTTGGAATTGCCTCTATTTGCGCAGCCATAAAAGTCTCTGTGGGCTATTTCGTTGCGGTAGTATTAATCTACTCATGTTGTGTTAATGTCAAAGATTGGAAACGCTGGGTAATCACGATTACAGGTTTATTTGCGCTTGCCATAGGAACCGTAATTTTATTTGCGCCGCGTGATGTAGCTCTAAGCCAAGCAAAATTTAATATTATATTCAGCTCTTACCTTCAGTTAGCAACGCTAACAACCCTTCTCAGCATTCTATTACCGATCGCAATACTCGCGGTTCAGTTGGTAAGTCTACGCCAGTTATCATATTCAGCATATGATCAAAAAAAGACCTTTCATATTTCATTTGTATCTTTTAAGGTCAATAATTTTTCGAGTTTCTTCAAGGTTCAACGTGCCCAAGCCGGTGGATCACAAATTTTGTTTATCTCATTGCTCGCGTGCATCGTTGTCGTGTTCACAATGCCTATCGGCAGTAATCTAGGCTATTTTTTTGCCGTTTTGCTGGTCATGTCGATTGCATTGATACCCATTGGCTTCTTTAGCACTATTAGTACATTAAAGCACTTTAGCCTTGTTAAGCTTCTAGGGCTTGGACTTGCTGCAACTATTACTGTTCATTTTCTAACATTTGGTTTTCAATTCGCAACGCAAATGCTGAAGATTGCTGCATGCGCTGGTTGTAACCTTGACCAGCCAGCAAACACTTCACAGAGTATCGCTATCGAAGTAAGACCTAAACACCGTTTACTCAGTTCACTTCGCGAGCACCGAACTCTTTGGACAACAACGCAGTCCCTGATTAACTCTAGTCAATGGCACGTGCTGATACAAAGTATTGAACAATTCGCAGTGAATCAACCAGGCACCGTCATATTTGTTCCCCCTACGAACGAACTCTTCTGGACTCGACTCAAGCGAGTGAATCCTTATTGGTGTCTGAGCCCACAACTTATGATTCCGGCACAAGCTGGAGTGCCCATGTTGCGTGGAATATCGCCGGCTCAGCTTGAGCTAGAGTGCGCCACCACGGGACTGATATGGTACGGATTTGGTAAAGAACAATACGCTCACAGAACGGACGAGTTTAATAACCAAGAGCTGTGTAAAATGGCTGTTTCGAAGGGGTTCAATCGCATATATGTGCTCAACTCAATCGACCACACTGAGCAAAACAGCAAGTTGTTATGCACCGCGCGTTAATTAAGAGAAGATCGCACTGTTAACAACCGCTTTTCCCGGGCACGATTACTACTCAATTTGGGGCTTACGAGCCAATGCAAATATGGATCTTGCATGACCCTTCAAAAACTGCGGCACCGGCCACTTCGAATCCCCACGAAAAGGTAATAAGTAAAACGCTTTAAAAAATCGATTATTACCCTTATAACATTTAATTTTTTTTCCCCGCAAACCTGGAAAAGTTGCCACCGAACGAAAACCTGACAGCAAGAGTAGCTGCTCCAGCGCTGTTGGTGTATACGGTCGCACGTGAGTCGGGTCATTATAAAAATTTTTCCAGTCAAATTGAAAATTGGGCGTTGACAGATACACCAAACCTCCTGGCTTGAGACATCGAAATACTTCAGAAAGAAAGTTTTCCGGGTCTCGTAGATGCTCGATTACTGCCAAGCTCACCGCAAAGTCAACTGAACTGTCTTGTACTGGGAAACCATCGACTTCGAAATCAACATCCACGTAGTCGAGTCCTTGATACATCCAACCCTCACTAATACACGCAGGCTCCAGAAAGTGATCGGCTGAACCCAAATCAAGCATTAATTTGTTTGGGCCTAATTCCACACCCAGATCTGCTGCCAATAATTTGAATGTTTGAATTTCTCGTTCACCAAGAAACAGCCTAGCAGCAGTGATTTTTTTATCCGCTGTTTTTGAATGTTGGTAGGCACTTTTAATCTTGGTTCGAGTCATAACCGTTGTACTCCTTTTTCTCATTGATACACAGATAATTGGTCTCACCGTAAAGACATTTTATATTTGGCCCATAATTCGAGGTCGTCGCGTTATCTACGGTTGTTAATGTAACTAGTTTAAGGTTTACGCCACTAGACACTTCGACTTAGGGCACGTATTAGACGACAACGGATATCTTATTTGTAGTTGACTATTTTAACGGAGCATCTTCTGCCAAACGCACGGACAACACTTAGAAAATATTATCGATTAGGGCTCAGATCGGGAGTTAGTTCATCTATACCGGTCTCGAAATTAGGTCTTTAGGTCGGATTGGCATTATCTCGTTTATATTAATTAACCGAACTTTCAGCCACGTTATTGAAATGAGATTTTCACCTCTGAGTATTCATTTGCTCATGTCACAAGACTCGAGCGTCTACGAAAACTATTAACTACTCACGCAAGAGAACCAATAAAAAAATAGCGAGTACTGGATCAACTAACCTGATAGTATTGTCTGTACCAAATTACAAATTTTTTAATTCCATCGGCTAAAGAAGTCCGTGGCCTGAACCCAACCCACTCTTCTAGCTTGGACATACTGGCTTCGGTACCTTGAACGTCTCCCATCTGCATCGGCATTAGCTCTTTTTTAGCACTCCTGCCCCATGCATCTTCTAACAACTGGATATACTCTAACAGGGGTACAGACTGACTATTCCCAATATTAAAAATTCTGTAGGGGGCATTACTTGATGAAGGGCTAGGATAGTCTGTTGAATAATTTAAGTTTGATGTTGCTGGCTTATCTATCACTCTTACCACACCCTCAACGATATCATCTATATAAGTAAAATCTCTCTGCATATGACCGTTATTAAATACTTTAATAGTTTCTTTTCGTAAGATGGCGGACGTAAAAAGAAATGGCGACATATCTGGCCTACCCCAAGGACCATATACTGTAAAAAAACGAAGACCCGTCGTTGGGATTTTAAACAAATGACTATAGGTGTGCGCCATTAACTCATTCGCTTTTTTGGTTGCGGCGTATAAGCTAACTGGGTGATCAACTGAACTATCCTCATCAAACGGTAATTTAGTGTTGCCGCCGTAAACACTTGATGAACTAGCGTAGACTAAATGCTTAATTTTTAGAGCTCGAGAGGCTTCAAGAATATGCAAAAAGCCTTTTAAATTTGAGTCAATATAGGCGTCGGGATTAGTTACTGAGTATCGAACTCCTGCTTGTGCCGCCAAATGTACAATTATTTTCGGCTCGAATTTATAGGCTAATTTAAGTAAAGGCTCTTTATCAAAAATATCAATTTTTTCAAATTTAAAATTATGAAACTGAAACAACTGTTTTAAACGATCATTCTTCAAAGAAACGTCATAATAGTCGTTAAGGTTATCGACACCTAAAACCTCATCTCCTCGCTCCAGCAGTTTCTTAGCGACTGCCATCCCAATAAAACCGGCTGCTCCTGTAATTAGTACCTTCATTGGAGCCTCATAAAGCCAACCGTGTTTTCTTGAGTGGGCGTAAACCATCAAAAGGATCTGCACGCCATTCACGATCAGCAACTTCACTAGCACCCAATATCTTGTTGGACGAGCCGCTTGCTACAAATCCATCCTTTATTAGCTTAATGGCCGATTCTATCTTATCCGGAAGCCAGCAGTGGCCGGTCTTGAACTCGTCTCCTCGACCATCAAGATCCAAATGAAACTCAATCATGGATGCCCCGTATGTATAAACTGCCCTTGCAAGCACGCCGGTGTTGACCGAATGGTCTGACCATCCAGCATTGGCACTGTACCGCTCACGCAATGTGTTAATAAATCCTAGATTACACTCCTCAACAGGAGTTGGATAACCTGAAATCGTTGACAACAAGGTCAAGTCGTCACACCCGGAGGCTCTGATAGCTTCGACCGCACTGTCTATTTCTTCTAAAGTAGCCATCCCAGTTGACATCACCAAAGGTTTCCTGACTTTCGCACAGGCCTCTAATAATGGATGCCACATCAACTCATATGATGCCACCTTGTAAAAATCCACAAAAGGCTCGAGCTCTTTGACAGCTTCAAGATAAAACGGAGTGCATGCAAATTGCACCCCCCTCTTATCGCAATATTTTTTAAGTACTGGAATAAATTCGACAGGTAGCTCCCACCCCCTACGCTTTTCAAGCTCTGGACGAGCCTTAATGGCTTCAATTGAGAATAATTGATCTAACTTAAACAATTGAAATTTAACTGCACCACACCCGATATCTGCCGATACGTCTATGAATTTCATGCAGCGAGCCAGATCTTGTCCGTGATTGGAAGATACTTCTGCCACAAACAATGGAAAAGTCATATCTCATTAATCCGCTATAGTGAGTGTAAATCGGTAGGCTCTGCCCTCTTGACAAAGTGGAATAGCATGAGATCCAGACGTATCATCAATCTCACGGCCAGTAAATTGTAGTCTGTATATATAACTATCCGCCACGTCTAAGCATGTCACCATTGCAGGGGCATGGTAATACCCAGGTGACTGCTCTACGCGCAGAGCCGTCTCGCCGTCTCCAAACTCCAATACACCCTCTGTGATTCCCAAACAGTACTGACTAGAAACTAACGCAGACCATGCCTTACCATGCTCAATACTCATACCAGAAGAATAAATATGAGTTTCGGGCTCGTACCCGCCTAAGTGTGTTTTTACAAATAGCGAGTCACGTGAAAAAAAATTGGGATTCAATATCAAATCTCCCATTCGTAAAGAACCGGGCGGTATCTCTTTCCATAAGATAATTAACTCCATGGAAATGCAAGGTTTGGGGAAAGAGCTTAATCGGATAATTTTTTTAATCGGACCCAATGCAGTCATAATCTTAGCGGAAACAGTTAGCTCTCCTCCGGCTTCAGAAATGATAGGTTCGCATGCCTCTAAATCTGTTACTTTTGCTTTGCCAGGAAGCTCAAAAGTCGTTTCCCATGAATAAAAGTCTGCGCTCCAGCTGGTATCATCGAAATGCCCGTGATGCAATGAGCCGATCAGCCATTGATCACTTACTGCAGGAAATTTAAGCTCATCAATCGTCATCCCACGCCTAAGATTCAATTTTAAATTTATAGCTTGGGATCGTATGACTAAAAATCTACCGTCTCGACTAACCTCAAACTGACCAGTTTTTTTACCACTAGGATCGGAAACATTTTTAGATTTTGGACCCCATTTTTTATAAGCTAAATTCAGGCGGTCTTGATATTTTTCCCAACGTTTTGGAGTTATGTGAGTGCGCGCATCACTAGACCAAAGCTCACATAACATCTTCCAATCACCCTCTGCCGCAGAAGATAAGCTAGATTTAATACCTCTATAAATCTCAAAACAAATAGAATTAATCTTAGGTCCATCTCTTCCGCCACATGCCCAACGAACCACATTATATTTTGGTTGTTTTTTTACCGGCACAGGACAGCTTGGGGACTCCAAAGAGAGCTTTTGGATACTGTTCTGAGTTGCTAGAATTTTACCGGGCAAGACATGCACCACGTCATCATTTGCAATAGCTTCTAATGCATCCCCAATAACTTTCCATTCATCACGCACCAGTTTTTCTTCGGTATTGTAACGGCCCGGTCTAAAATTGAAGGTCTCAACATCACTCCCATAAATACATAAAGACCGCAACTCGGACGGATGATCTTGATTCATTACCCATTCTTTCCACTCCAGAAATGGAATTTCACCATGAGCAAGTCGTTGCATTTTCTGAAATGCAATTGAATGGTTCCAAATTAGCGAGATGTTTTCACCACCGCCCTTGGCAATCTGGGCGCCATACCCCCAACTACGCTCCCAATCCTTATGAATACTTGCTGGATTTTCCCACTCCATTACCACGGCGGAGAATCCAACCTTCTTATAAATTGGCACGAGGCTTGATGACCACGCTTGTTCGTTTATCAGTCCTATCTTAGGTTTTACACCAAGAATCTTGTGATAATGCGCCTGGCCCAGTTCTAGATTTTTTTCAATGACTTGAGCCGGGACTAATGGACCAATTAACTGAGCCCACCCACTCCCAACCAAATCCACCATACCCCCTTCGACCTGCTCTTTCAGGGCCTCTACCCACTGTCGATCAAGTACATAAATTTTGTTTAGCGTCCATGCGGGCAATTCAATGCCTAAGGGTATGTGCCGCTCAATTGCCAAATTTAATAATGGCCAATAGCAATTTTCGATAACCGCAGGGTATAGCTCTTCCTCTATGGATGAGTAAGCAAGATTTAAATGCCATAGCGAATAAAGTTGTAACACTATTTTTGTCAAATACTTAAGTCAGTCTTAGATTATTCTTTATTTAAATTATTTGCTTATTATAGTCGAGATTTCGTATGAACTTCATATTTACCATATCCAATAAATTGCTGAAACAATGACTTCAAAAATTTAATAATATTTTTAACTTAGCTCACATAAAACAAGTTTTATGAGGATCTTCTCACAATTTATAAAGGTCTTAATTATTAATTAAATATTAACGACTAAAAATCAATTAATTATTAACGACTAAAACCTTATGGATTTCTAGCGGCAATAGACACCTTAAGTGGCATGCTAAATATGAAGACCTATTATTAATAGTAAATTAATCAAATGTTTTGGGATTATTTTTAATCTCATTTCACGTTTTTATGCAAAAAAAACTGGCACTTAAAATAATTCAGACAATGATCTCTATTCACCCACTAGCTTAAATTTCATTTTTTAGTTTAGCGTTTAAACTTTAAAATAAATTGCAACTATTCCGTGCTTGATGTAATTTGTGTCATATGGTGGCCAGTATTCTGTGGGATAAATGAAAAGTCTCACGTTTATTTACTCGCGCTTATAAAATGAATTAATTACAAATCCTAAGTCAGTATTATTTGCTACTTTTTTGCTAATCAATCCCTAGGTTTTTGTTATCTGCCCTAGTGGCAATATTTTCAACAAAAATCTCAGGCGTCGAAACGTTGATGGCATTTTGAAGACTGATCACTGCGAAATTCTAAAACAGTCGTGGCCTGACTGAAATGAGAATTGACAGAAATATCTAAGCGGATACCGACCGCACCGATGACTCTAGCCTTCGAGTATCCGTAATTTTAGTCACTCGTTAGATCACACACACATTGGAGCATGTCGTTGAGTAGTTGGCTTATAAAATCTTCGACGTGGATCTAAGATGCCATTGAAGTAGCCCCCTAATTCACAGTACCGCGGGTATTCCTTAAAATATGTAATAGGAATACACCTATGAGTACTGATATGAGCTCATTTAATGATACTAATCGAATAGAAGTCATAACCGGAGTACAGCGCCGTAGGCGATGGACTGCGGAACAGAAACTTGAGTTGGTTAGGCAGACTTTCGAGCCTGGAATGACGGTTTCGATGGTCGCACGCCAGGCCGGCCTTGCAGCTAACCAACTGTTCCAGTGGAAGAAAGCATATTCAGAGGGATCTTTGGTAGCGGTCGGTGCCAATGAGCCTGTTGTCCCGGCCTCAGAGATGGTTGAAGCACTCAAGCGCATCAAGCAATTAGAAGGTGCT
>Ga0316228_1002339_pt1 | contig 16928 bp, 19 predicted proteins | sample TBH18021metaG_FD_206005 | JGI IMG/M metagenome (GOLD analysis project Ga0316228, IMG submission 206005) | Freshwater microbial communities from Trout Bog Lake, Wisconsin, USA - TBH18021 | ecosystem: Environmental > Aquatic > Freshwater > Lake > Hypolimnion/Profundal zone | place: USA: Wisconsin... | reverse complement strand
ATGCCGCCTGCTCGGCTGGCGCGAAGCCCTTGGCTTCCCGCTCTTTCGAATCGTCGGTGCCGCCCGCGGCCTTTTCGGAAGCCCCTGCCGTCGGCGCGCCAGCGGCCGGAGGTCTGCATTTCATGCCGGAACCTTCGGGTCGCGCGGGTCACAGCAGGGAACCTTCGGTGGGCGGGCGAAATGTGGGATTTCCGGTCATCTCGGCAAGAACCGCAAGCGCGGTGACGGTGCGCCCCAGGGAAACTTCGTGACCCGCGATCCCCTGCTGATCGCGGCTCCAGTGTGCGCCCTGACTGCACCGCTTTTGTCGTCCTCGGCGCAGGCTGTCTCAAGGCTCGCGTCGGCGCATGAGGCGTGATAAAACCGCCAAATTCCGGGCTGATCGAAGGAGCCGCGCGATGATCGAGGAAGCCAGCCGCATCTACTTCGCCCGGCGCGCCGCCGAGGAGGAAGAGCGCGCGAGCAAGGCCCACGACCCGGTCGCGGCCGAGGCGCACCGCAAGCTCCAGCGGGTCTTCGCCGAGCGGGCAAGCGTCGGCGATCGCTATCCGGTCAAGGACGTGGTCGGCTAGGCCTCGCCCGCCAGCCGCCGCCGCGCGGCTTCGAGTGCGGTCTCCCGCGCCGCCTTGCGGGCCGCGCGGAGCCGGGGATAGTCGCCGTCGGCCTCTTCCCCCAGCGCCTGCGCGAAGGCACCTGAGCGCACCTCATCGAGGACCTCGCCCATCCGCGCCCGGACCGAGCCGTCGATCACCTTTGGACCTCCGGTAAGCGCCCCGAACTCGGCGGTGTTGCTGATCACTTCCGCAGTCCCGGCGATGCCCCGAGCCTCGATCAGCTGCGCGAGCAATTTGAGCTCGGAGACGCATTCGAGATAGGCGACCTCGGGCTGCACGCCCGCCGCGACCAACGTGTCGAACCCCGCCTCGAGGAGCTGCGGGACGGCGCCCCACACCACGGCGCCCTCGTTGAACAGGTCGGCGACGCATTCCTCCTCGAAGCTCGAGCGGATCACGCCCGCGCGGCCGCAGCCGAGCGCCCGGGCATAAGCCAGCGCGAGCGGCCAGGCGCCGCCGCTCGAGTCCTGCGCGACCGCCGCCAGCGCGACCATCCCGCGGCCTTCGGTAAAGAGGCTCCGTAGCGCGGTGCCTGGGCCCTTGGGCGCGACCATAATGACGTCGAGGTCGCCGCGCGGGCGGATGAGGTCGAAGTGAATGGCGAAGCCGTGGCTGAAGCCGATCGCCGCGCCCGGCCGGAGGACCGGTGCGAGCTCGTCGTAGATGGCGGCAAGCGTCTCGTCGGGGGCGAGCAGCATGACGAGGTCGGCTCGGGCAGCGGCCTCGCGCGGCGGCAGCACCGCGAAGTTGGCGGCCCGCACTTCGGCCTCGCTCGGGCTGCCGGGGCGGAGCCCGACGATCACGTCGATCCCGCTGTCGCGCAGGTTGAGTGCCTGCGCGCGGCCCTGGTTGCCGTAGCCGATGATCGCCACCATCTTGCCGGTGAGCGGGGTAGGGTCGAGTTCGACGTCCTTCAGCACGACAGGGCCTCCGCCAGCTGCACCGCGCCGTCGCCATCCAGAGCCTGTTCCACGTGCCGCAAATCTCCCAGGCGCTGATGCCGGAACCACGTATACTGGCGCTTGGCGTAGTTGCGAGTGGCCTGGGCCCCCGCTGTGAGACATTGATCGAGGCTCGTCTCCCCGTGGAGGAAAGCCGCAACTTCGCGCACCCCGATCATCCGCATCGCGGGGAGCGCCGGGTCCAGACCGCGGTCGAGTAAGGCTTCGACCTCGCCAAGCGCGCCCTCGTTCATCATCCGCGCGAAACGCGCGTCGCAGCGGGCGTAGAGCCAGTCGCGCGGCGGCAGCAGGATCGCGCCGCTGAGCTCGGCCTCCGCGCGCAGGCCGCCCTCGCGCGCCTGCTGCCACTGCGCGAGCGGCTTGCCGGTCGAGAGCACGACCTCGAGCGCGCGGGCGATGCGGGTCGTGTCGGCGCGGTGGAGCCTCGCCGCGGCCGCGGGGTCCTCCTGCGTAAGGCGGCGGTGATTGTCCTCGACCGTCGCCGACCGCACCGCCGCGCGGACAGCCGGGTCGATTGGCGGGACCGGCGCGATCCCGTCGAGCAGGGTGCGCAGGTAGAGACCCGTGCCGCCGACTAGGATCGGCAGCCGACCTTCGGCCCAGACGCCGCGTACGGCGTTCGTTGCGAGTGCCGCCCAGTCGGCGGCCGAGCAGGGGTGGGCGGGGTCGCGGAAGCCGAACAGGCGATGCTCGGCGCGGGCGAGTTCGGCGGGCGTGGGCCCGGCGCTGATTGTCACGAGCCCTGCATAGATTTGCGCGCTATCGGCGTTGATGACGACGCCATTCGCCCGTTCGGCCCAGGCGAGCGCGAGCGCCGACTTGCCCGAGGCGGTGGGACCGGCGATGAGGCCGAGAGGAGGACGCGCTTTGCTCATTGCCACCCTGATAGCAGCCGGATCGCTCACACAGGAACAGGTCGCTGAGGCGCAGCGGCTGCTTGGCAGCGCCGGGGTCGCGAACTCGCGCTGGTCGTGGCTCGACGAGGGCGATGCGGGCGATCTCGCGTTTGATGCACCGCCCGAGCGGATGCCCGCGCTGAGAGCGCTGCTCGAGGAGGGGCTTGGCGGGATCGACGTCATCGTCCAGCCCGCCGAGCATCGGGAGAAACGGCTGCTGGTCGCCGACATGGATTCGACCATGATCGGGCAGGAGTGCATCGACGAACTCGCCGATTATGCGGGCATGAAGGACGAAATCGCCGCGGTGACTGAGGCCGCGATGCGCGGGGAGATCGATTTCGCGCAGGCGCTCCATCAGCGGGTGGCCGCACTTAACGGGCTCAACACGCACACGATCCAGCGCTGTCGCGAGGAGCGGATTCGGCCCACTCCTGGAGCGCGCTGTCTGGTCCAGACGATGCGCGCCCGCGGCGCCGGCACTCTGCTCGTGACCGGCGGCTTTCACGACTTCGCCGACCCGACCGCCGCCGAGCTGGGCTTTACCGAAGTGCGCGCCAACCACCTCGACAGCATTCATGGCCGGCTCACTGGCCTGGTCACCGGTGCCATCGTCGATGCGGCGGCCAAGCGCGAGGCGCTGGTCGAGCGGCGCGATCAACTGGGGATCGAGCCTGCGGCGGTGCTCGCGGTTGGCGATGGCGCGAATGATGCGCCGATGATCGCCGAAGCGGGACTGGGGGTCGCTTTTCACGGCAAACCCAAGCTCAAGGAAATCGCGGGTGCGCGGATCGAGCATAACGATCTGACCGCGCTTCTGTGGGCGCAAGGAATCCGCCGCGCGAAGTGGGTGAGGGATTAGCGGACCTTGAGAGGAACGCAGGGGCTGCTGGCGACCGCTCTGCATGCTGCCAGCGCCTCGGCGCGCGTGGCATACGGGCCGACCTGAAGCGCGGTCAGGCCATTCTGAACCGGCAGAAAGGGTTTGGCACCCGGCAGCCGGGCGCTGACCTGTCCCCATAACGATTGCGGTGCACCCGGGCGGCGGAACGCGCCGAGCTGGATCCGCCAGTCGCTGCTCGGCGCCGATGCGCCGGTAGTGACAGCCGGAACGGCGGTGACCGAAGTCGTGCCGCCATTGCTGCCGCTTTGTACGGGGAGGCGGTTGGGGACCGTGCGAGCCGTCGGCTGAGTGCTGCGGACCGCCTGCCGCGATGGGCTCGGCATCAAATTGGTTTGCGCCCGCGCCGGCGGAGTGACGAACATCACGACATCCATTTCCGACAGGGTCTGTTCGGCGTCGACCAGCCCCAGCGCGACCGAGCGTTTGACCATCTCGTAGCCGCGCTCCCGCTCGAGGGGCACACCATCGCCGTTGAAGAGCGCCAAGCCATAGAAGAGCAGGGCACGCGGTTCGTTGTTGGCGGCGGCGGCGCGGAGCAACTTGAGCGCGGAGGGGCGCCGTCCGGCGGCGATGTCGAGCAGGGCCAGGCTGGCCTGGGCCGGAGCATGGCAGTCCTTGGCCGCGCGTCCATAGAGTTCGCGCGCCTTGAGGATGTTGACGGGCACGCCTCGGCCCGTCTGATAGGCTTCGGCCAGCCGGTAATTGGCTTCGGGATCGCCAGACTTGGCAAGCGGCGTCCAGATCGCCACCGCGCGGGCGTTGTCGCCCTGCTGCGATGCGGCGATACCTTCCTCGACCCCGGGCCTTCCGTTCGGTTCGGCCGTCGTCAGCAGCGCTGCTGCCCACCAGATCATCGTCGCTCCTTCTTGCATCCTGCCATGGTCAGGAAGCCTCTCGCCTTCAGTCTAGCCCAAGCCAACGGAGGGACAAGCGGCGCCGCCGCCACAGGCCCGCGCAATCTTAACCAGATTTTAGGCCTGAAGCGGGCAGACCAGCACCAACACGGCCATTTGAGGCAAGGGGATTGGGATGCGCGTTTTGGCTTTGGCATCGCAGAAGGGGGGGTCGGGCAAGACGACCCTCTCCGGACATCTCGCGGTGCAGGCGCAATTGGCGGGGCAAGGACCGGTCTGCCTGATCGACATCGATCCGCAAGGTTCGCTGGCGGACTGGTGGAACGAGCGCGAGGCCGACATGCCTGCGTTCGCTCAGACCACGGTGGCGCGGCTGGCCTCGGATCTCGAGGTGCTTCGTCAGCAAGGCTTCCGTCTCGCGGTCATCGACACTCCGCCGGCGATCACCATGGCCATCCAGAGCGTGATCGCGGTGGCTGAGCTTATCGTCATCCCGACCCGCCCAAGCCCGCACGACCTGCGCGCCGTCGGCGCTACCGTCGACTTGTGCGACCGCGCCGGCAAGCCGCTGATCTTCGTGGTCAATGCCGCGACGCCCAAGGCCAAGATCACCAGTGAGGCCGCCGTCGCGCTGTCGCAGCATGGCACCGTGGCCCCGGTCACGATCCATCATCGCACCGACTTCGCTGCCTCGATGATCGATGGTCGTACGGTGATGGAGGTCGATCCTAACGGCCGCTCGGCCCGCGAGGTCGTCGAGCTGTGGGATTACATTCACGAGCGCCTCGAAAAGGCCTTCCGCCGCAACGTCTTCTCGGCGCCGGCGGCCGGTCCCGTAGGAACGGCTGCCGCGGCGCCGCGTCCGGTCGGCGGCTTCGGTCGCCGGGTTGTCGGTTAAGCATCAAGGGAAGGGTGCTCCAGTGAAGAGCGAACCCAGGGCTTTCGCGTCCCTCTCTTCCGGTCTGCTGGCGCGCAAAGGCGCGGCACGGCCGGCCATGCGTCCCCAGGGCTTCGGCCAGGGCGGCGGCAATCTCGACGATCTCGGCTGGAATGACATGGGGCACGACCTGCCCCGCCCGGTGCTCGCCCCCGTTGGCGAGGATGGCGAAGTCCCGCAGCTGTCGCGCACGCCGCTCGCCGGACTGACGCCGATTTCCCCGGTTCACGATCAACAGGCTGAGATTGAGGAGCGCTTCAGCGCCTACGGCGAGCCCGAGGACGCGAATGAGGAAGAGGGTGAGGAAGAGCAGGTTGCCGCGAGCTACGGTTCGCTGACGAGCGCCCGGTTGCCGCAGCACGAGATCCTCGGCGAAGACGAGGACGAGGACGAGACGCTCGAGCTCGATCAGCCTTCAAGCCCGGCATCGGTGCCGGCATTCGCGGCGATCAAGCCCGCGCTGGCACCTCTTCCAGAAGCCATCGAGGCCGAGGAACCCGTCGCGATTGCGCCGCCGACACCCGCGCCGGTGCCGGCACCGGCGCCGGTCAAGCAGGTCATGCCGAAACCGTCGCTCAGGGCGCCGATCGCCGCGGAACCGCGCGGCCGGCCCGAGCCGATGGGCAAAGGCAAGGCGGCGTTCACGCTTCGCCTCGACCCCGCGCGACACCTCAAGCTGCGTCTGGCCTGTGCCGTTACCGGCAAGTCGGCCCAGCAGTTGGTAACCCGCGCGCTTGACGAATTGCTCGCATCCATGCCCGAACTCGACGCGATGGCCGAACGGGCACCGGTCGAGAGGGCCAGTAACTAGAAGATTTGGGGGCCAAGCCATGTCGACACTGCTTCGCACAACCGCCGCGGTCACCGCCATTGCCGCCGCCGGCCTGGTGGCCGGCTGTGCCAGCCCCAGCAGCAAGATGCAGGTCAGCGGTGGCTTCGCCAAGCCGGCCGACCTCGGCAAGATCGGTCTCGCCACGCGGGCGCTCGCCGCGCTTCAGGCGGGCGACAAGGACGAGGCGCAGCGCTTCGCCGAGCGCGCGGTCGAGGCGACTCCCGATGATGCGGGTTTCCGCTCGCTGCTTGGCAACGTCTATTTCGCTCAAGGACGGTTCGCTTCGGCCGAGACGTCGTACAAGGATTCGCTCAGCCTGCTGCCCGGACAGACGGCGGTCGCAATGAAGCTCGTGCTGGTGCAGATCGCCCAGGGCAAGAATGGCGAAGCGCTCAATCTGCTCGATCAGCTGCGCGGATCCGCCGACCCGGCCGACGTTGGGCTTGCGATGGCGCTGGCGGGTCAGCCCGGCAATGCGGTGGCGCTGCTCGACGAGGCGGCCCGCCGCCCCGAAGCCGATGCCCGCACCCGTCAGAACCTCGCCCTCGCCCATGCGATGGCGGGCGACTGGGCCAATGCCCGGGTGGTCGCGGCGCAGGACGTGCCCGCCGATCAGGTCGATGCGCGTATGGCCGAGTGGATGAAGCTCGCCACGCCGCAAGGTGGCGCAACGCAAGTTGCGGCCTTGACGGGGGTGACCCCCGCAGCGAGCGATCCCGGTCAGCCGGTGCGCCTCGCCCTTAGGGAGCGCAGCGACGTTCGCATGGCTGCGGCCAGCCCGTCGGCGACCGGCGACGCCGCGGTAGCGTTGGCGCAGGCCGCGCCAGCGGCGCCGACGCCGCAGCCGGTTTCCGAGACCACCGTGATGAACGACCCCGGCTTCGCCGCGCCAACCGTGCCGGCTGTCGCCGTACCGGTCGCGGTTGCGGCCAAGACCGTGACCGTCTCGCTGCCAGCCGCGACACCTGCGCCCGAGCAGGCTGGTCCACTCGCCGACATCGCGCAAAATCTTGAGTCGCTCCGGCACGAGCGGGTTCAGGCCTCGAGCGCGCTGCCCAAGGTCAGTGAATTGCGCCGGACTGCCGCGATCCGCTTCGCCAGCAGCCGCGTTGTCGTTCAACTCGGCGCCTACGGTTCGCAGGGCAAGCTCGAAGCGGGCTGGACCAAGCTCTCGCGAGGCCACAAGAACGTGCTCGCCCGCTACGTTCCGGCCACGGCGCGTTTCCATGCGCCGATCGGCCCCGTCTATCGCCTTAGCCTGCAAGGCTTCGCATCGATGGCCGAAGCACGCCAGGTGTGTGAAGGACTGAAGAGCGCGGGAGCGGCCTGTTTCGTCCGCAACACCGCCGGTGACGCACCGATCGCGTTCGCCAGCCGCTAAGCGCTCGCCTTCAGCAGCATCTCGAGCACGGCCATGCGCACGGCGACGCCGTTCGCGACCTGACGGCGAATGAGCGAGCGCGGCCCGTCGGCCACGCTGTCCGCGATCTCGACTCCGCGGTTCATGGGGCCGGGGTGAAGCACCACCGCATCAGGCGCCGCGAGTGCCAGCCGTTCCTCGGTGAGGCCATAGCGGGCGAGGAATTCGCCCGGCGCGTCGCCCAGGTCGTCGTCCATCCGCTCACGCTGAACCCGCAGCATCATGACCGCGTCGGCGCCCGCGATGGCCTGCTCAATGTCGCCGCCGCCCGGCAGATCGTCGGGCAGGAGGCGTGGCGGGCCGGCAAGCCTAACCGCCGCGCCCAGGCGCGGGAGTAGCTTGGCATTGGAGCGCGCGACCCGGCTGTGCCGAATGTCGCCGACAATGGCGATCGTCTTGCCCGCCAGGCTCCCGAACTGCTGGCGCAGCGTCAGGGCATCGAGCAACGCCTGCGTCGGATGCTCGTTGGTGCCGTCACCCGCATTGATCACCGGGCAATCCACCAGCCGCGCGACTTCGTGGGGAGCGCCATTGTCCCGATGCCGCATCACGATCGCATCGGGACGCATCGCGTCGAGCGTCAGGGCCGTGTCGGCCAGGGTTTCACCCTTCTTCACGCTGGAATGCTCCACGGACAGGGTCACCGTCTGCGCGCCGAGCCGCGCGGCCGCCATGGCGAAGCTCATCGCCGTGCGGGTGCTATTTTCGTAGAAGATGTTGAAGACGACGCGGCCAGCGAGCCGATCGCTCGAGCCCTTGCGCTCGGCGAAGAGCTGGGCGGCGTCGAGGAGGATGGCGATCTGGCCATCCGAGAGGGTGTCGATCGAGAGCAGGTCCACGAGAGCGCCTGCTAGTCGTCGCGCGGCAGATTGACCAGCGCGTCGATCGCCCCCTGGAGGATATGCGCCGCGGCAAGCTTGTCGACGGCGTCGGCGCGTTTCGCGCGGCTGACGTCGGCGGCGATCATGGCGCGCTCGACGGCCTGGGTCGACCACCGCTCATCCCACAGGAGGATCGGGAGCCCCAGCGGCCGGCAGTTGCGGGCGAAGGCGCGGACCGACTGGGTGCGCGGGCTGTCGCTGCCATCCATGTTCAGGGGCAGGCCGACGACGAGGCCTTTGACGTGGTAACGCTCAACCAGAGCCTGCAGCGCGGCGAGGTCGGTTGTGAACTTGGTGCGGCGGATCGTCTCGGCGGGGCCGGCGAAGCTCCACATCGCATCGCAGACCGCCACGCCCACGGTCTTGGTCCCAACGTCGAGCCCCGCGAGCTTGCCCGCGCTGGGCAGCGCCGCCGCGAAGTCCGCCGCGGAGGGGGTGATCAACGCGCCTTCCACGCCGCCAACCGCCGCTGCGCGTCCTCGCGGACATTCGCCCAGAAAAGGGCATAGTCATAGACGTGGTAATTGTTTCCGGGGAGCACAAAGGGGCCCATCTTCGGCAGCTCTCCTTCGAGGAGGAGAAAGCCCTTGTCACAGTGCGCGCCCACCACTCCGGGCTGGAGCGTTCCCTTGGTCATCGTGTCATCGTCGGGAACGAGCGTGCCCTGATTGGCTTGCGGCGGCGCGGCGCCGCCACGGGTCCCGGTCAGCGGATTGACGCACAGCAAGTCCTGGCGTCGCCGCGGCTGCCCGGTGAAGCCGATCGATCCTTCATAGACATCGGTGATGAGGCTTGGATTCGCGGGTTCGGCGAAGCTGAGCCAGCTCGCGATGCAACCGGACTGGGCGGCACGATCGCAGGCGGGGAGACCCATTCTCGGCACGTCGGCCGCGACCGACACGGGCCACCCCACGACATAAGCGGCGACGATGCGCTTCGCGACCGGCTTGCCCGCGACCTTTTCCCTGAGGAGCCGGGTGAGGTGAAGCGCTCCCTGGCTGTGGCCGGCGAGGATGATGGGGCCATCGGGTGCCTGAAGCAGGAAGCGATCGAACGCGCGGGTCACGTCCTGATAGGCGAGGTCGAGCGCTCTGGTCGCGTCGTCGTTGCGCAGCAGGAAAGCGCCAAAGGCAGCCTGCCGATATTTGGGCGCATAGATTTGACCGATGGCGTTGAAGGCGCTCGCCTGTGACCTCACGAAGAGCGCGGCGCGGTCCTGGCTCTCGCGATCGCCGAGTGGGGCGTTCCAGCGATCTTTTTGCAGATACGTTGTGGGATGGATGTAGAAGACGCTCACCGGACGGGCGCTGTCGGGCGGGGGCGAACCGCTCGGCAGCCAGTCGCCCGGGCCTGGCGGAAACGTGTCGGGCAGCGCGAGCCAGTTGGAGGTCTGGACGTAATCCGGACCGCCTGTGGCCGGCGCCTGGAAGTGACCTTCCGGCTCGGCCTGCTTGATCAGCACCGAACCACCATATTGGTAGATGGCAAAGGCCGCCGCCACGACCAGCAGGGTCAGGAAGAAGATGGTGAGGAGAAATCGGCGGACGCACATGGCGGCGGCAGGTAGGGCTCGCCTCGGGTCCACGCAAGCTAGGCAGGGGCCGTCCGGCGCAGCGTGAAGATATACGGATCGGCATGGCCGCGGATGTCCATCGCCCCGATCAGTACGTCTCCGCTGACCCGGCGGAAGCAATCGGCGATGGGATGCGCATCGTAGAGCATCGCCGCCGAACTCACGCCGCGATAGGTTAGTATGCGCAGCCGCGCCCGGGGCTTGCCGGTGCGGAGGAGCGGGGAGACGGTCCGGAACAGCGCGCCCGCGGCCGCCGATTTCGCGATGGTCGGGAACCGCTCGATCAGCCCGAGCGGGATGAGTGCCGGGTTTCCGGCGAAAATCGTTCCGCCGCGCTCGAACAGCAGGGGATCGACGTCGTCGGCGGAGCGAAATTCCTTGCCCCACCAGCCCGACGGCTGGAGCAGACCGTCGTAAAGATGACCCGTCGCGATCTCGCCGCCATGCCAGCGCCCGATCATTGCCTCCGGTTCGATCGGCGGCAGGCTGTCATAGAAAGCGAGCGCCTCGGCCAGCGGCGCGGCGGGTTCGAGCGCAGCCAAGCGAGCGAGAGTGTCGATGGCGGGCATGGGCCAGCAGACTAGCGCAACGCCTGCCGTGATCCACCCTCAGGCGGCGGCGACCCCGAACAGTCGCCCGACACCAGCGGTGATCAGCATCGCGAGCACGCCCCAGAAGGTCACCCGGACAATGCCACGCGGAACGCTTGCGCCTCCGGCATGCGCGCCTAACCCGCCGAGCAGCATCAGCGCGAGGAAGGTGACCACCCCGACCACGGGCAGGATGGCACCTGCCGGGGCGAGCGCCGTCGCGATGGTTGGCGCGCCGGCTCCGAGCGTGAAGGTCAGCGCCGATGCCAGTGCGGCCTGAAGCGGGCGGGCCTGGGCATGCTCGGTGATGCCGAGCTCATCACGGGCGTGAGCGCCGATCGCGTCATGCGCCATCATCTGGTCGGCCACGGCGGTGGCGGTAGCCTTGTCGACTCCGCGCTCCATGTAGATGCGAGCCAACTCATTGCGCTCGGCGGTAGGATTCTTCTCGATCTCGGCGAGTTCGCGGGCAAGATCCGCTTCTTCGAGATCGGCTTGCGAGGACACCGAGACATATTCGCCCGCGGCCATCGACATGGCGCCCGCGACGAGCGCGGCGACCGCCGCGATGATCACGTGGCCATGCTCGGCATCGGAGGCGGCGACACCGACGATCAGGCTGCTGACCGAGCAGAGCCCATCGTTGGCACCGAGCACCGCCGCGCGCAGCCAGCCCGCGCGCTGAACCATGTGCGGTTCGCTGTGGGCGCTCATCTTGTTCATCTCGCGGCATTCCTCTGCTTCTCGGGTCACCTAACGCCCGCTTGGCATTCACGGCTCATTCAGCGGCCCGAGCCGACGAATCTAAGCCCGGGGTGGGTGTGTCTTGCGTGGAGCTTAGCCCATGACCCGTTCCCGAATCCTCTTGGCCGCTCTTGCGGCGACTGGTGCCGCCGCTTTGTCCGGCTGCGCGACATATGACCCCTATGGTTACGGCTATTCCAGCGTGTCGATCGGCGTCGGCGGCGGCGGTTATTATGGCGGCTATGGCGGCGGTGGTTATTACCCCTCCTACGGTTATGCCCGGCCGTGGGGCGGCTGGTACAATGATTATTATTATCCGGGCACGGGCGTGATCGTCTATGACCGCTATCGCCGCAGTCATCGCTGGAACGATGACCAGCGCCGCTATTGGGAGCAGCGCCGCGTGCAGTATCGCCAGGAACGCCGCTACCGTCGTCGTTAAGGCACGGCTTGCGAGGGTGGCGGGCGCTCGCTAACGCCCGCCCCATGTCCGTCGATACCGCCACCGTGCGGCACATCGCCAAGCTGGCGCGTCTGCAAATGAGCGACGCCGACGTCGAAGCGATGGTGCCCGAACTCAACAACATCCTCGGCTGGGTCGAGCAGCTGGGCGAGGTCGACACCGCTGGGGTCGAGCCGCTGACCGCGGTGATCGACCAGCAACTGCGCCTGCGCGACGACGTCATCAATGACGGCAATGTCCGCGACGCGGTTCTGCTGAACGCGCCCGACGCGCAGCACGGCTTCTTCGCCGTTCCCAAGGTGATCGAGTAATGAGCATAGCGAAGCACTCGATCATCCCGGACAGCGGCGAAGCCGCGCGCGATCCGGGATCCAGCAACAAGAACAACTGGGCTCCCACCTGCGCGGGAGCACACGGACGGTGACCGAGCTCACCAGCCTCTCCCTTGCCGAGCTGCGCGACGGCTTCCGTGCCGGCACCTTTTCGGCGCGCGAGATTGCCGAGAGCTTCAACGCCGCGGTCGCTTCGGCCCGGACGCTCAATGCCTACACGGTAGAAACACCGGAGGATGCGCTCGCCGCGGCGGATACGGCCGACAGCGAGCGCCAGCGCGACGCGCTGATGCCGCTGTCGGGCATTCCCCTCGGCATCAAGGATCTGTTCGCCACTGCCGGGGTCGATAGCACGGCAGGCTCGAATATTCTCAAGGGCTTCAAGCCCGTTTACGAGAGCACGGTCACCGCCAACCTTCGCCGCGCCGGCGCGGGGATGCTGGGCAAATTGAACATGGACGAGTTCGCGATGGGCTCGTCCAACGAGACCAGCGCTTACGGCCCGGTGATCAGCCCGTGGAAGCGCAACGACGGCGGCAATGCTGCACTGACCCCTGGCGGAAGCTCGGGCGGATCGGCGGCGGCGGTCGCGGCAGGGCTCGCTCCCGGGGTCACCGGCACCGACACCGGCGGCTCGATCCGCCAGCCCGCCGCCTTTACCGGCATCAGCGGCATCAAGCCGACCTATGGCCGCTGCTCGCGCTGGGGCATCGTGTCCTTCGCTTCCTCGCTCGACCAGGCGGGACCGATGGCGCGGACGGTGCGCGACTGCGCGATCCTGCTTGAAGCGATGGCTGGGTTCGACCCGAAGGACTCGACCTCGCTCGATCTGCCCGTGCCCAATTGGGAAGCGGCGTTGTCGAGCGATCTCAAGGGCAAGCGTATCGGTATTCCGAAGGAATATCGGATCGACGGCGTTCCCGATGAGATCAATGCGCTGTGGGACCGCGGCATCGAGTGGCTGCGCGACGCCGGTGCCGAGCCGGTCGAGATCAGCCTCCCGCACACCAAATATGCGCTGCCGACCTACTACATTATCGCCCCGGCGGAGGCCTCGTCCAATCTCGCCCGCTATGACGGCGTCCGCTACGGAATCCGCGAGGAGGGAACCGGCGGGCTCGAGGGCATGTATTCGGCGACCCGGGCGGCGGGCTTCGGTGCCGAGGTCAAGCGCCGGATTATGATTGGCACCTATGTGCTCTCGGTCGGCTTCTACGACGCCTACTTCACCAAGGCGCAGCGCGTGCGCGCCCTCATCAAGCGCGACTTCCGCGAGGCGTTTGCGAAATGCGACCTCATCCTCACCCCAACCGCGCCGAGCGCCGCCTTCGGCATCGGTGAGAAGATGAGCGATCCACTAGCGATGTATCTGAACGACGTCTTCGCCGTTCCCGCCAGCCTCGCGGGGCTTCCCGCGATGAGTGTTCCGGGCGGCCTCGGCGCCCAGGGCCTTCCGCTGGGGCTGCACCTGATCGGCAACGAACTCGACGAGCAGGGCGTCCTTAACGCCGGCCTCGCGATCGAAGAACGCGCGGGCTTCACGGCCCGCCCGGAGAAGTGGTGGTAAATGGCTGACGCAAACGCACCCTACCGCCTCAAGGGCGCAACCGGCGAGTGGGAGGTCGTGATTGGCCTCGAGGTCCACGCGCAGGTGGTGTCCAACGCCAAGTTGTTCTCCGGCGCGGCAACCGCCTTCGGGGCCGAGCCCAACACCCAGGTCAGCCTGGTCGACGCCGCGATGCCCGGCATGCTGCCCGTGCCGAACCGCGAGTGCATTCGTCAGGCGGTCCGGACTGGCCTCGCGCTCGACGCGAAGATCAACAAATGGTCGCGCTTCGACCGCAAGAACTATTTCTACGCCGACCTGCCGCAGGGCTATCAGATCAGCCAGCTCTACCATCCGCTGGTAGGCGAGGGGACGATCGAGGTTCTGCTCGACGACAAGGACGAGAGCAGCGTCCGCAAGATCGGGGTCGAGCGCATCCACGTCGAACAGGATGCGGGCAAGCTGATGCACGACCAGCATCCGACGATGAGCTACGTCGACCTCAACCGCTCGGGCGTCGCACTGATGGAGATCGTGTCCCGGCCGGACATGCGTTCTCCCGCCGAAGCGGGAGCTTACCTCAGGAAGCTGCGCGCCATCCTCCGCTACGTTGGCAGCTGCGACGGCAACATGGAGGAAGGCTCCATGCGCGCCGACGTCAATGTCTCCGTCCGCAAGCCCGGCGCCGAGTTCGGCACCCGGACCGAGACCAAGAACGTCAACTCGGTCCGCTTCGTTCAGGCGGTGATCGAGCATGAGGCGCGCCGTCAGATCGAGGTGCTGGAGGATGGCGGCACCATCGTTCAGGAAACTCGGCTGTGGGACCCCGACAAGCAAGAGACCCGCACGCTGCGCTCCAAGGAAGATGCGCACGACTATCGCTATTTTCCGGACCCCGACCTGCTCCCGCTCGAACTCGACGAGGCGTTCATCGAGGACTGTCGCCGGTCGTTGCCCGAGTTGCCCGACGCCAAGCGCCGCCGCTACGAGCAGATGGGCATCAGCGCCTATAATGCCAGCGTGTTGACCGCCGAGGTCGAGACCGCGCGCTGGTTCGATGCCCTGCTCAGCAACGACGTCGATCCCAAGCAGGCGTCCAACTGGGTGGTCGCCGAGTTGTTCGGCGCGCTCAATCGCCGCGGCGAGTCAATCGCCGAGGCGCCCATCTCGCCGGCGCATGCAGCAGGGCTGCTCGGCCTTGTCGCTGACGGCACCATCTCGGGCTCGATCGCCAAGACGGTGTTCGAGAAGATGCTCGAGACCGGCGACCCGGCCGACACCATCGTAGAGCGCGAAGGCCTTCGCCAAACCAGCGACACCGGCGCGATCGACGCCGAGATCGACAAGATCCTCGCGGCCAATGCCGACAAGGTCGCGCAATACAAGGATGGCAAGGTCGCGCTGTTCGGCTTCTTCGTCGGCCAGACGATGAAGGCGATGGCGGGCAAGGCCAATCCGGGCGTGGTCAACGAACGGCTGAAGGCGAAGCTGGGCTGATTCGTGCTCCCGCTCAGGCGGGAGCCTAGCTATCATCCCATCGCCGCGTAAAAGTCACTGGACCCCTGCCTTCGCCGGGGTACAGAACCGCGGCCATGATAAAGTCCTTCCTGCTCGCCGCCGCAGTGCTCACTGCTCATGCACCCGCATCCGCTGCGCCTCCGGCCACGCCCCCCAAGCTGATCATCGCGATCTCGGTCGACCAGTTCGCCGCCGACCTGTTCGACCGCTATCGCGCCGAGTTCAGCGGCGGGTTCGATCGGCTCGCGCGCGAAGGAACCGTGTTCCGCAACGGCTATCAAAGCCATGCCGCGACCGAGACCTGTCCCGGCCACTCGACCATCCTGACTGGCGACCACCCCTCCGAGACCGGTATCGTCGCCAACGATTGGGTCGATCAGCGCGCCGCTCGTACCGACAAGCATGTTTATTGCGCCGAGGACGAAACTCAGCCCGGGACCAATTTCAGCAGCTACAAGGTCAGTCCCGCGCATCTGCGCGTGCAAACCCTCGGGGATCGCCTCAAGGCGGTCAGTCCGCAGAGCCGCAATGTCGCCATCGCGGGCAAGGACCGCGCCGCGATCGAGATGGGTGGCCGCAACGTCGACCAGCGCTGGTATTGGGATGGCAAGAGCTGGACCACCGACACCGGCAAGGCGCCCCCGTTGAGCATCGTCCGTCTGAACCAGTTGTTCGCGGCCAGCCTCGCCAAAGCCAGCGAGCCTTTGGTTCCGCCCGCTACCTGTACGGCGCGCGCGAAAGCCTATCAGCTTTCGCCGACACTGACGGTAGGTAACGGCACTCTCCAGCGCGCCGCTGGGGACACGCGTTTCGCTCGGGCGCACCCCGACTTCGACGGCGCCGTGCTGGCTGGCGCGGCGGCGCTGGTGAACGAGCTTGGCCTCGGCAAGGGTGCAGCGCCCGACGTGCTTTCGATTAGCCTGTCGGCGACGGATTACGTTGGGCACAGCTACGGCAATGGCGGGCAGGAGATGTGCCTGCAGGTCTTGGCGCTTGATCGCGAGCTCGGCGATTTCCTAACCGAGATTGACAAGACCGGCATCGATTATGCGCTGGTGCTCACCGCCGACCACGGCGCGATGGATATTCCCGAACGTCTGCGCGATCAGGGCGTGACCGATGCGGCCCGGCTTGATCCCGCCGTCACCGTGGACACCATCGGCAAGGCGCTCGCCGGGCGGATCGGGCGGACCAAGCCGGTGCTGCTCGGCGGCTCCCTGGGTGATGTCTGGATCGATTCCAGTCTCTCGCCGCGTGATCGGCGGATCGTGGAGGAGGGCGCCCTGGCCATCGCTCGGGCACATCCGCAAGTCTATGGGGCGTGGACCAAGGCCGAGATCGCGGCAGAAAAGCTGCCGACCGGGGATCCGCGTCGCTGGACCGTCCAGCAGCGACTTCGGGCATCGTTCGATTTGGCCCGCTCGGGGGACATTCTGGTTGCGCTCAAGCCGCACATCAGCCCCGTCGCCAGCCCGACGTCTGGCTATGTCTCGAGCCATGGCAGCCCGTGGGACTATGATCGCCGGGTTCCGATCGTCTTCTGGCGTCGCGGCGCCGCGCCAGCCGAGCGGACAGAGGCGGTCGAGACGGTCGACATCCTGCCGACACTCGCACCGATGATCGGCCTGAAACTGACCGCCCCCGCGATCGACGGCCGCTGCCTCGACGGGGCGGCCGGGGTGCGCTGCCGCTAGAAAGGTCCGGATTGGGACGGGCGGAAACTTGCGCCGCTCGCCTTTAGTGCTAGCTTCGCTCGGCCGACCGGAGTGTTCGCATGCGTCTGCCCGCTGCCCTGATCGCCGCCTCTTTGGCATCGGGCGGCTGTGTGCAGACCCAACAATATGCGGATCTCCGCTTCACCC
>Ga0316228_1002332_pt1 | contig 16959 bp, 20 predicted proteins | sample TBH18021metaG_FD_206005 | JGI IMG/M metagenome (GOLD analysis project Ga0316228, IMG submission 206005) | Freshwater microbial communities from Trout Bog Lake, Wisconsin, USA - TBH18021 | ecosystem: Environmental > Aquatic > Freshwater > Lake > Hypolimnion/Profundal zone | place: USA: Wisconsin... | reverse complement strand
TTAAACGCACCTGTAAGTACAGTTGTCTGCGTTAAACTGCTATGTGCCATAATACCACGATTCTCACAACAACCATGGGTGGCTTGTATGTATACTGCTACGTTATCTGATCCAGTCGCCTTAGCAATTTCTCTCGTGATATCATTTGCAAGCTCTTCTTGTAAAGTACCACGGCGAGCACACCATTGAGCAATTCTAGTGTATTTAGATAGACCGATAAGTTTGTTAGCGGCAATAATTCCAATGTAAGCGACTCCTGCGACAGGCTGATGGTGGTGTGAGCACATACTACGTAACTCGCTACGAACCACAAGCATACCTTCGTATCTATCCGCGCTATCATTTGGAAAAGCTGTAGCATCTGGTGCCGGTTCATATCTGCCTGCCATAATTTCGTTAAAGTACATTTTAGCCAGTCTGCGTGCGGTACCTTGACTGTTAGGGTCTGTTTCACGATCAATTAATAGTGTGTCTAATACTTGTTCAAAAGCTAGAGTTGCTTCGTCGATTAGGAGTTTTTTACTTTCTTCTGTGATGTATTCTGAGATGTTATCACCTGCCCAGAAACGTTTGTTGTCTTTCTTTAAGTTAGTACGAATAATTTCACTAACAGGTTTAATAGGACTGTATTTTGTTACCATTTATTACTCCGATGTTAAGCCAGTGGATTGGCAATTGATAAGTTAGTATAACATGTTTATTTAGGCGGTGTCAATGTTATTCGATAATAATTTTGCGTAGATCCGGATACTCTTTGTATTTAGGTTCTTGGTCTACAGTGGGTAATATTTCTAATGCTCTAACTGCTTCTTCTATAGTTGGACGATAGTGATAGCCAATTTCAAAGACCTTTTGAGTCTCCCATGGACTTATACTTAAATCACGACCATCACTGCGCTGACGTATTAGCTTTTGATAGGCTTGAGCATCATCTAATAAAATAGCACCACCACGACCAATATCTAAAGGCTTGCTATGACCAAAGCTCAAACACTGCATCTGTCCTGTGCGATACATGCCCTTTTGAAGTAGACGTGCACTATCCCAAATACGTGTACCTTTTAGTTGATATTCACCGGTCCAAGTTTCATCTAATAGATCATAACTAATATCTAGTTTGTGTAAGGTCATAGGCACGCTTAGATATGTATAAGCAGTGAATTGGCAATGATGTACGTGATCATAACGTAAACATAACTCTAAAGCATGGGTACAGCAATCAGTCATAACGACAAAAGGTGCGCCCGTAAGCTCACCTAATGCCTGTTCAAACTCTGCTATTTTGTCAAATGTCATATGACATTTTCTAATAGCTTAGTTGCTGAAAAGAAATTATCATGTAGAGCACGAGCCTGACCTTGTGTATGTTGTCTATAAACATCATAGTTAGTCATCATACTAACAATTTTAGCCTTTAATAATTCTTTGTTATGTAGATAACTATCAAAATCCTCAGTCCAGGCACTCGGGTATTTCCACATGCTGATGTACATTTCACTATAGCTCAAACGATCTGGAACTAGAGCAATAGCATCAGCTAGTAGTCCTTCATACATGCTAATACCTAGTGTTTCTTGTAGATTAGCACTAAACACTATTTTAGCCTGCGCTAATAGATTATGGTACTGCTCTTTGGTTAAATGTTCTTCTTGACAAACGATCCACTCATACTGTGGCAACTCTTGAGCTAGATGTTTAAAGATGTCTACTTGTTTCTCTGGCGCTATGCGATGTGGAAATAAAATAATGTCTTTCTTAACACGCCCTCTATAGTCCTCAAACATGCTGGGCATATATTCCATGGGCCAACCACTACGTATAATAGCACCATCAGCAAAGTTTGATTTTACACTGACGTCATCACCTAATAGATTGTTAACAAACAGTTCAATGTGAAAGTCTGTGGCAAAGTAGTTGTGATCAATAGCATAAAAGAAACTCTGTTCAGCATGTCTGACCCAAGCTGCATCACCGATAAGACGTCCTAAGAAGTCCTGTGGGTCATAACTGCCAGCGTGCCAAAGTGCGTGTATGGTTATTTTAATACCCAGCAGTTCAGACATATACTTAAGATTGATAATACCAGGGTGCCAAGCATCAGTAAATATGAAGTGGTCTCCTGACTTAATCCTGCCTTCAGTGAAGAGTCTTCCCATTTGCTCAACTTGACTAGCCTTGTAGATATTAGTACCACCAAAATTGAGGAAAGCACCAGGAGTAGTGGCACTAGGTATATCAGACGGGCCCTCGATGATAACAACTTCATGTCCATGCTCCTCTAGCAAAAGAGGTACGTGCTGTTTCCACTGCGCGGTATAACGAGTTTCTACAGCCTCTAGATCAACTAGAAATACCTTGGCCATTATCGTGGATTCCTACCTTGGTAACCACTAGGTTGACCGTTGCGTTGTTGCCATTGTTGACGACGTTTACGCTTTTCTTGCCACTCACGATACTCTACACTCTTGTAAAGATCCGCTTCGTCGAACTTGATCATACGGAAACGACAGTAGTTCAACCATGCGTCTAAGTCGTTATAGATTTTTGTTACTTCTGGGCTCATACGAAGATACTTCTTAAGCCATACTGGTTGTGATGCCACGATAAATCTCCTTAAATAGTGACAGTTTGGTAAGGTCGGGTTTGATTATAAAAGATGGTACACCCGTTTTCGCCATCTTCAGAAACTTCAATAGTAATATCTCTACCTGGGTAGCGACCTGCTATTTGTAAGTATAGGTCATCTGCGATCATTTCGCATGATTTATAATTTAATTCTAATACGGAACCCTGACCCACATACAGGCTTTCAAGCCATCGTTTGAATTGGATGAACTCGATGTCCCTGTCATTGTGCCACACATCAATTGACACCCTGAAATGGAAAATATGACGGTGAGGACTAGCAAGGAACGATACATCATATTCATCTCCAGTTTTAAGTAATGGGTCTGTTGCGGCTGCTGGATAACAATGGATTCCTTCTTTAGTAAAGGTAACCCATATTTGTCGTTGGGCATTAGATTTAACACGCTCTATTTGTTCACGTTCTGCTTGTATCATTTGATAATCTCATCTTTACTATACTGATCCCAGTCAGTAAAAGTTTCTCTAGTAGTTAATGAATGTAGTGTATGACACCAAACACCTGGATTACTGTGGTTAAAGTCTAGGTCATCAATCTTTAGTGTAGCATTATATCCAAGCTGTGTCAAGTATGGAATTTTAACTGATATCTGTGGAATAAATTTACGATGTCCAATTACAGGCATTTCTAATACACCCTGTACAACACTAATATCAAAATCTAAAGTACACCAGTAGCCCATATCTAGACAAGCAGTAATCATCTGTTCCCACGGACGCCACGCATCAGCATCATCTGTAGCTAGTTTAGGAAAACTTTGATTAGCACCAAAGTAGATGTGTTTACAATAGTTCTCACCTGCCATTTCTAAAATACTCAAAGTACTTTGTACACCTACTACAAACAATGTCGTCGTACCATAGGCAGGAGTCTTTTCGATCTCTGTACCTACAAAAAATGTCACTGCTTCTGCTGTGCCTGTATAGTAATCACGTTTCATAGTTTAGCTAATCTTTCTTGAGTTTCTGTAATCATACGTTTAACATGAGCTTTTTCTTGTTTCATCTTACTTAGGCCTACATCGTCCATATAGTTAGTATAACCTTCTTTGATCTTTTTGTCAAGTCCTAGATGATATTGTACAAGTTCTTCCAAGTGACCTTCAAGTTTGGTTTTGTCCAAGTTATTCTCCTAATCCTAGTTCTAAGTTATCTAAACTACCTTCGTCGAATCCACTATCGTCAACGTGGTGTTCTTCCTCTTCTTCTACTTCAAACAGGTTGTTAAACATAGTACTAGCATTAACTGTTTTCTTACCTGTAGCGCCACGTGTACCAATAATACTCATCCAAAATTTGCTATGATCTTCGATGATCTGCTCAGCTGTACTACGGTCTGGGGCAGCAAATATACTTTCAACTACATCTTTAAAATATATACGTGTAATTGTTTCTTGTACTAACATATTAGGTACAACGCCTTGATCATATTGACGATTAGCTTCTTGTACGGCTGTAATATGACTCCAAACATTATGCCCCATTTGAATAGCATAACTAAAGCTATCCCATGAGGTTTTACCTTCTTTACCTATTTTGTTTAGGTCGCCTGGGGCATAATAACAAATATCATTGATCTGTATACGATTACTTATAGGACTGTCTGTGAAATTAGCAAAACGACCATCTTGTAGGACAGCATCACTGAACTTGCGAGTATCTTTAGCATACTTTTTATCATCTACACTAGGTACCATGCGATATACCCATTTTTTACGATCTTCGATTTCAGTTTGGATATAAATTTGCCCGTTAGCTGAGGCTAGGAATGGGCTTGCGCAATCAAAGGATATAGTAAATGCTGGGTTGACATATTTTCTTACAGCACGTTGAATATCAGTTAGCAAACAAGCCCACTCTAGCTTACTTGTACCCAAAAAGTGCATCCAATCATGAATACCTTCTTGTAATAAATTATCATAACGTAGAGCTACTAGACGTTTTAACACTAGATGAACATCACACATGTTTTGTCCACCCATAGCCCAACCATTAAAATGACGACCTGGATACTGCTTAGGATCGCAATACTTTTTCATACGATCATACCAATCATCTGCGTCTGCGTGATTTTCACCTTGTAGAACGTTTAAGAACTTACAGTTACCATTACGATTGTTAATAAACCAATCATTGTTGATGTAAGTACCTTGTACAGCTTCTTCATAGGTATTAATACCTGTGGCTTTACGACCTGCCGGACTCCGGGCTACCCAAGCTGGGATATCTAAACACATACCATAATCCATGTATGCGTCCATCCAAGTTAATACTAATTCACGTTTCTTTTGTGCTTTAGGACAGTTAGGATCTTTCCAATCGCCTTCCCAAACACCCTTACCAATTTGGAAACCACCTGAGTCACCTAAGATAAAACTCTTACTGCGATCTCTATTTCTGACCATGTCTTCTTTTGGACTATGCTTGTTAACATCTAACTCTGCGTGACCTGCTGAATACAAACTCCAGTGATAGGGAAAGTAAGCTTCAGTTGGATTGAGCCAATTAAGTCCTTCCATGCCATTTTCAAAGTTTGCTGGAATACGTGTGCTGTCAACATACAAGTTACCGTTAGCATCCGGAAAACGTTGTTTTCCTACATAAGTGGCATAGAATCCACTCAATGCTGGTAGGAACACAGCATAATCTTTCTGTTTACTAGTTAAATTGTCAATCTCGTGTGCCATTGTTTAATATCTCGTATGTTTTATGTTGTTCCCAACGATCTTTAAGATCCGGGTTTTGTGCTATAAAGCGTTCGTACCAGCTCCATTCAGTTAGACGTTCTGCTGTAGTTTTAAACTCTCGTCTATCTGGAATAAGTTTTTCAAGTCCTGCTAGGCTCATTTTCTTCTTTAGTAAGAATATCCATCATTTGGAATTTTTCATAGGCATCTTTAAGTCCGGGATGTTTTTCCATGCGCTCTTTAAGACCTTTTTCTTCTTTCTCTTTTTCAATGGCCCAACGGATAGCACTATCAGCGTCCCAACTTAGACCAACAGTTACACCCTGTGTCATTACCTGCCACATGTTGCCATCATAAACTTCCATGTTTTGATTAGCAGGATTGTATCGCATCTGTCCGACATTCAGCATACCGTTGTTATAGATGTTAGGCGGATAGTTACCTGACACAATTAAGTGGGCACTACTGCTTGATATATTTTTAATCATAAAATTTCACACTCTTATATAACTTATAGTCTTCGGCAAAATACTCCTCTAATCTTGCTCGATATAGAGGATTTTGATTGATTTCTTCATTAAAACGAACAATAAATTCACGTTTAGCACCTGTGCTAGTGTTATACTCTAAGGCAATCTGAATATTAGTGCGATAGTTAAATTGTTTAACCCAATGCTCTAAATTATTACGTAGGCGTTCATCTACACGTAAAAATGTTGCTTTACTTAAATCAACCTCTTGTATAAAGTATACTTGGTGCTCAGTGTGATCGTCAAATGTAATCTGCTCAAGTGCTTGGTCTACAGTCAGCATTATTCCAGTGTTATAACAATATTCTGCTATTCCACTAATCCAACGTTCGATCGGTTCACGTAGCGCAATTAGGTATTCATCAGCAGGCACCAGTGTTTCGCTATGTCGCCACATGCCATAACAGCCGATTAAACAGCCTTTAATAAAACTACTAGCATTTTTAGGAATATGTACATAGGTTAGGTGGTGAGTGTCATCTACCCAACATTCACCTAACCTATGTCCTAAATGTGCCCAACGACCTAACGTCATTATTTGGTCTGTGCTGGTAATAGATAATTGTAAGTTGCTAATCCAGTATCGACTGTAATTTGAGCAACTCCTTCATCACTGATGCTAAACTTTTTATCACCGGCTAGGTTAAGAATAGCAATAACTACACTAACAGGCCACGACCATGCTTTAGTTAGTTTGCCGCTAATACCTGATTGTAATACAAAGTTGCCGGCGTGTGTGCTAGGATCACCAAAAAACACTTTTAATTCTGTGCCTTCTGTCTTAACAGTAAAATTTGTTTCTTCACTATTAGCACTTGCTTGGAATTTTAAACGTTGAATATTTGCTACTGTTGGTTCAAATTCAACATTCCAGTTAACTGCTCGCATTTTAACTGTTTTAAGTTTTTCGGTGACTAGGTTTTGTTCCATAAAACGATAATCATTTTTAAAATCACCTGCTTTATTTTCAAAGTGCAGGCCCGAAGGAATAGTTTCACCGTTTTTGTCTTGGGTGTTTAATGAAATTTTAGCATCTTCTTTGTATTCTGGAATGTTAAGAATAGTGTTTAGTTTGCCTAAGTTTGGCATACCAAACGTGCCAATAAACTCTGGAACTGGATTGTTAAGTGTTGCTTTAACAATCACTGAACGATCTTCTGCTAGTGCTTCGATGTTTGTTTCTTTGTCGGTGCCTATTACTTTAACTAAATCAATATTGCCTAAGCCATAAGTATTTTTCACGATATCTAATAGATAATCACGCATGTTTTTCTCCTTGTTGATAATATAGTGTATATGATGTATTTAGAAAATTCAAGAGGTTTGATAAATTATTTTTCTAATAGTTGACCAAGCACTTGATGCCGTTTAATAGTGGTTAGTTGTCCGGGTTTCTTTACTTTCATCCAGCTAACATATTTTAATTCATCATTATTGGGCAAATCTACAGATTCTATTATTTCATAACCTATCTCCTGACATAATTTTATAAGATTCTTTTTTGATTGATAATTCGATTTGTTTGCTTCGTAATCTTGACAAGATTCAAGTATATCACAATTATTGTAGCTAAACATAAAAACTCCACCTGATCTTAGGCAATTTAATATATTTTTTAAATAAGTCACAACATAGTCGTTGCCTGTATAATTAAACATTAACCAGGCTATCATAAAACCGATTTGTCCTTGCGGCAGAAAATCCAATGTATGATTTTGTATAAGATATTTTCTTAATCGCATGTTATATTGATCATTGAACTTAGATGAGGTTTGATCTATAAAAGACTGATCAAAATCGCATAGGTATAATGGATCAAGTGATACCATATTTTCTGTCAAAATGGGATCTCTAGTAGTTAATTGGACTCCTGGATAATGCCAATCATTATGTTGATGTATAGCAGCAATAACCTTTTTGAGATTATCTTCTGTTATTGTAACAGTACGTTGACTGTTATATTTAAATGGATAATTATCATTATATAAAACAGTTTGCGCTAGTTTTACTATATTTTCATCAATATCAGTTAAAATTGATTCAATCGATAGTTTAATTTGGTGATGCTGCATTAATATATTATCGTATTGAATAATATTGCTATTAATCTTTTCAAACAATTCAACTGTTGTAATAGATTCGTTGTTAGCTTCTTTTAATCTAACTAATTTTGCCCTACATTCATCGATAGCGCGATCAGCTAGACTCAATTCGTCAATTTCAGATAACAGATCATTCTTAAATCTAATTAGGTCGCTAATTAACATTATTCGAAACTAAACAATTCATCAAAGGTGGTTTTAATTTGTGTATTTTCAGCAATATCCCAACCAAGTACACCTAATAAGTTTTCTACTTTTTGATCTACAATACCTGTTTCCATAGCATCATCATCGAATGGTAGTTCTTTAAACCAAGTTGGTATATGTGTTTCATCTGTTGGATATCCTACACTAGTGTAACCTAGAGGATTATCTCTAAGTTTACATACAATAGTTTTCATACCGTCAACGATCTGCATTGAATAGTTATCGCCCATCATGCGGCGTAGATTATTCCAATTCATTGCGGCTCTAACGTGTCCTGGCATATTGGCTTTGCCTTCACGAACTTCTGCGGCTGTGTACTTGGTCAAGTTGTTAACACGTTTAGGTGTTCCCTTTTCCCAGGCTGGACGATCTTGGAATATTAACTTGAAGTCACGTATCTTTTCGATAATAGTTTCGCGTTGACTACCAGTTAGTACATCTAACAAAATTTCGCTTAAGAAATCCTGCATAAATGCTGGAGTGTCACTGCGTTTTAAGTCTAAGCCCATGGCCTTAACCTTGCCTGGTTTATCATGGGTGTCTAGACGTTTGCCTTCTAGATCATAGATTAGTACAGCATAGCGTTTCTTCTTAATAAACAAGCCTTTGAGTGCTACTAGTTCACGCCCGCCTTTGATTAATCCACCTTGCTTACGTGGAGTATGGAAAGCACGCTCACAAAAACCTGGGAAGCTCTCATTGACTTGATCAGCAATAGCATCGTATAACTGTACGCAAATATCTTTTGACCATTCCATACGACCTGCTTCTACTTCCTCTTTGACCACAGGCCACATGCTAAAGTAGCATGAGTCTGTATCACCATAGATAATAGCCTTGCCTACATGGTCATACTCACCTGTAATACATTCGTTTATGTAGGCATCCATATGTTTGGCAATGGTACGACCGGTAAGGGTAGTGGATTGTCCAATACGCTTATCAAAGAAGCGACAACCAGGATTAAGAATAGCGCCATACAAGCTATTAAGATTAATTTTTTTAACCAACTGTCTCTTGTCCCAAAAGGCAATTTCATCCGCATCTGTTGCTTCCTTTTTCTTAGCCTGCATTTCTTTACGTTCAGCATACCAACGTTCTAGTAAGCCCGGTATAACACCTTTACGATCATTACTAAAGATAGTACCATTAGCACTTAAAATCCAATTCTTACCACTGTCAAAGATTAAACGCCAAACATCTGCGGCACTTAGGACATCGCTACCGCCTTGTACCCAATCGATGGTAATTTCTGTACCAGCTTGAGTTTCCATAACGGCTGTGTATTCTAAACTGCCAAACAAACCTTCCCATGCGTCAGCAAAGTTACTGCCACTATCCATTTTCTGTTTGATATAGTGATCTGTCATGATAGGACGTAGTTGTCCTACAATAGTTTCTGGACCCATGTTCAGCGCACGAATCGCACTAGGATACAGTGAATTAATATCAACTGCGCCGATGTAATCGTGCATACCTGCTTTAGGAGTTGCCACATAAGCACCTGCGGCCTGTGTGTTGAACTGTTCTTCACGGTTACGATTTGGCACAACCATACCAAGTTGATGTGCTTCGTTGATAATTGCCTGCTCTGTAACCGCTACAGCACCCATAGTTGTTTGTAATAACACAGTGTTATCATGCGCAAGTTCATTGGCTAGATCTAAAAAGCGTAGTTTCTTGTCTAGCTTGCCTAGCAACATGGTATCTTGTCTATTATAATCAATAAACTTAGGAAAGTCTTTGTTATACAGTTGATCTAAGGTACCTTCATAGGCAACTTTACGTTCATCTAATTCATATTCACCAATAGCATCTAAGCTATAACTATGACGTTCTTCATAGGTGTACTTACGATATAACTGCATATAGTCTAGGTGTACACGACCAATCAAGTCAAAGGTGATATTAGTAGCACCAAAGCGTTCAAAGTCACGTTGTTTAGGATATTGACCCCACAAGCACATACGGCGTGTGTCATCTTTGCTTAAGACACGTATAATACGTCCAATGGTATATGGAATATCATAGCCCTCACTGTTCCAACCACTTAATATATCGGCATCATCTATTAGATTAAGGAATGTGTCCAACATGTCCTGTTCACGGTCAAACAAGAAACAGTTTTCATATTGATTGCATATTTCCTGCGCTGAATCCCAACTATAACTCTTAGGAGGAACTACTAAGGTAACTAATTTGTCTAGCCAATCTAAGTATACCGAGATAGCTGTGATAGCATTAAATGGATCGTTTGTTGGGGCATACCCTCGCTCAGGATCAAAGTCTACCTCAATATCGAAAAACGCTGTTTGTAATTTAGGGGCAGCCTGTCCTAGATAGTTTTCTTCAAAACATCGAAACACAGGATTAATGTCACTTTCCCATATTTTCTTATTGCCGTTGACTCTGACTTCTTTATGAAATTCCTTACCTACTCGAGTACTGAATCTACTAACAGGTGTATCGTAGATAGTGCGGAACTTGCCTTTGGGATCATCATAATAGAATACATAGTTTGCTGGATATTCTTTATATTCTCTTTGACCGTTGTTGCGTTCAACAACATAGATTCGATCTTTAGCACGATCGAATAGTGCGTCTACATAACTCATAACTCTCCTGCCACTTATAGCTGGCTAACTTTTCTGCATGTACGTAAGTGTACGATTCTTTTATTATAACATTAATATTCTATAAAAACCAATTAAATCGATAGAAAATAATGTTATACTAGTTAATAAAATACCAAAACTACCTCGACTAATAGCTGAGAATATGCTAATACTTAGCGCAACAAATATAACTGGATAGACAATTAACCAATTAGTGTCTGGTACAGTTAAACTCACACTAAGACTAATAACTATGTTTAGTAACCAATTAACAGTCTCTAAACATAGTCTAACAGGGTGACTATGCCAATCTTTTTTAATAAAATTAGCTGTCTTATGCCAATCAATCAAAGTGTGCGACCAACAGTTTCTAAGATGTCTTGTAGTGTTTCGTGGTCTTGGTTAGTTTCACCAAATTTACTTTTTTGTGCAATTTTAATAGCTTTTTTTAGAATAGCTGGTTTAATTTCTAATTCTTCTGCTACTGCTTTGATCGTATCGCTTAGGCCAGCATTTAAATCTTCTACTTCTTGTAAGACATGAATACCTTCGTTAACCATTTGTGTTAATTTAGCTTTTTGTTCTGATGAAAACATACGTGATGACATAGATCATTCCTTGGTTGAAAAATATATTATATGTTATTTAGACCAGAAGGTCAAGAAGGTCTACAGGTTCTGAGCACTTTTGTTGCTATTTCAAATTGCCATGCTAGATCGTCGAACAAATCCTCCGACGGTTGTACCATAAAAGCACGTGTTAAGTAGGCATTTTGTCCTAGTTCGCTGTAATAATTTGAACTAGGCCAACGACGTCGACCCCACTCCATGCTGTTAACTAGTAAACATTCATCACCAATTTCTTTAAGCACATTCTTACGTTGTGTTGTAGGAAGGGTAACACTGGCTAGCAGTTTAACCCCTAAGGGTTCTGTATTGATATTAGGTTTGTCTAGATAGTGAGCAAATAAATGTACAATGTATGCTTCTATGTTGTGTTCTAAATTAACAGTAAGTTGATTTTCAGCTCGCTTAACAAGCTCATATGATTCTCTTACGTATATTTCCCAATTGTTCATTCTGGTAAGATAATAGGATCTGCTGCTAGATATTCCGGAAACTGTTTGTTAAACTCACGCATCATTATACCTGCTAGTTCGTGTGCTTGATTTTCTTCTGGCGACCCTGTATGCCAACTACCGCTGGCTAGTTCGTGTTCTTCACCTTGAGCATAGTGTACTAGTTCGTGTGCTAGGGTGCGGATAACATCAGTTGGGTTACGTTTATCGATAACCACTGTGATTATTTTACTTTTGTTTTCAAAACGACCAAACGTAGGTACGTGGGTATCCGTTAGTTCTTTGGCTAACTTAATTTTAGGTATAGTTTTAAGTTTAAGATGCTTGACAGCAATAGGCAAAAAATCACGTAGAGCATTAGGCAGGTCTAACTTTTTATCTTCAAACATCTCGAATAGGTTCATTATACTAATCCTGCTAGTCTGCGTAGTTCTTTAATACTTTCGTTCGTTTGTTGTGCCATGTCCTGTGAAATCTGCTCACGCTCACGACGCATGCGTTCACGTTCGTCAGCATCATCTGCGTAGGTAGTAGTCGGTGCGTCATCGTCTGGAGTAATACCATTGGCACGCAATTGACGTTTAAGTAGAATTCTAATGTAGGCTAACTGTTGATCATTTAGTGTAAGATTTCTGCCAGCATCTTCACGCGATAGATTTCTTAGCATGTTGATAATGTGCATATCTGCACTATAACTTAGATCATTGGCAATGAAATCCTTCCAATGCTGTGGTAATGTGTCAAACACTGGATTTCTAGTAGTATCATCAGAGTCTACAGCATCGTTATTACTACGACGGCGCAGTTCAGTCTCAATGGCTGTTTTAACAAATGCCACTTGATTACTATATAGTCCACTACCAATACCTCTACCTGCTTCAATATGATCAAGAGCCTGGCGTAATTCTAAATCGTGGTGCTCACCTACACGCTCTAACCATCGTCTGGTACCTTCTGGTAAACTGTCAAACACTTCTCTACTTGTAGAAGACATGCCCGCATGTGGAGGATTATCATCAGTTAAAGTTGCTGTATAGTTTCTAGTATCAACATTATTAACACTACCGTATATATGTAGTGCTTCGGCCTGTGTTCTTGCGTTTGTTGTACCTACATATCTACCCAATCCATCTCTAATAGACCATTCTTGTTCTTCACCAGTTTCACCAGCATCTTGTCTACGGCGTAGTTCATCATCAATAACTCTAATCACAGCATCGCGTTGCGCTTGTGATTCTAAACTAGGATTATGTTCACCTTGTTCAATTTGGCGTCTAAAGTCAGCAATAACTTCTGTGCGTCTATTAGGTAATGTATCAACCCAGTTACGCCATTGTTGTGGGATAGCATGTACAGCACCACTATCCTGTGTAGTAGCAATGGCTTCTAAATCATTAGCATCAACATTCAATCCATGTTCTCTTGCGAACAATTCCACTGCTTTAACTTTAGCCTGACGCGGACTATCAGCATCAACATATACTGAACTACCACTTGCGGAATTAACCTTCCAGCGTGTTTCATTATTGTCGACAACACCACCATTATCTGCTGTACCGCTTTGTCTACGACGTAGTTCTTTATCAATTTGTTGGATAATCCAAACATTAGCCGCTTGATCTAGTCCATCCCTGCCGTCTTTAATTCTCGCTCTAACTTCGTTTGCTATTGCTAATGTAACATTAGGTAGGGTATCCTCAACCCAGCCCTTCCATCCTTCAGGTACTGAGTCCGGAATTTGTGTACTAGATTCTTTACGGAATTCTATTAGTTCATTAATATAGTCTAATAGATATTGTGTACTAGCATCATCTAGGTAACTAAAATTTCCGGCTTTAAGTTCTTGTTCAATTCTGAACAGTTCATTTGCGTCTACTATTGGTGCTTTATCTTTAATCCAATTGATCCAACCACCAGTTAATGATTCTGGTGCTGGTTTAGTTGGTGCTGGACCTGGAGGAGTACGTTCAAACGGCTCGGCCTTAAGTTTAGATATACTGTCCTCACGCTTCATGCCCAACTGTTTGCCACCTTTGATGATAGCATCTGTAACACTTTGAGCAAAGACCATTTGCTTGCCACCAGTACCGTCTTTGTTCATAACCCAGTACTGTTGATCTTCACCTTTCTTCTCTTTACGAGCTGTCTGTGCTTGACGTACATTGCTGACTAATTCATCTTTGTTAATCTGCCCCATAGCATAGCGACTGAATAGGGATACTGAATTGTTAGGATCAGTCCAATCACCTTCATTTGGACTTACTAACTTGTATAGTTTCTTAGCGTATTCTTGTTTGTAGGCATTGTCATCTGTGGCAATGCGTAGACTCTGTGCCAGACGTAGAGCAGTGCTGATTAATTTAGGTATGTCTTCGTTTAGGTAATCACCACCAGGACCACGAAACTCTACATACTTGTCTTTGGTGTTGATACTGGTATACTTTTGTGTAACACCACTGTGTATTAGTTTACTAGCCGCCGCACCAAGATGTTCTTTCATCTTGCTTAGTAAGGCTGTGGCGTTCTCTGGATTCTGTTCAATCTTTTCTTTGACAATCTTCATTGCACTCTTACAGAAACTATTGTATTGACGACCAAACTCTTTAAGTACGTGTTCGTCACCTAAGAACAATGCTAGTTTAACATAGTCTAGATTCTCAATAGTCATTCCAGGAACACTGATGTTCATGTGTAGGCCAGTGGACTTATTAGTGTAACAGCCTGCTGCCTTAGCCCACTGTTTAACTCGTTTGATCATTTCAATGCCGTCTTTAAGTGGCATTGCTGGACTGATAAACTCTAGGCCCGCATCACCACTATCGGCATCGATTGAACCATCTGGCTCGATAATGAAATAGCCTTTTGCTTGTTGGTCACTGCGGCTAGCAGCATGGTAGTTGCTGTAACCACGTGCTTCGTAACCTGTAGCACCGTAGAAATCATCTGCTACTTGATCTACATCTGCACTACCTTCATCGCTGTAGTTAGCATCATACATGTGCGGCCAATCTAAGTTCCAATGGCGATGTGCATCCTGCATGTCATCAACGCCAATTGACTCTAGCCAATCTGTTTGGCTAGCATAGTTGTCACGGTACTCATCTCGCAGTTCTTCTTCAGCATATTCGCGAGCACGTTCATATTCACGACTGTCTGCTTCTTCAATTTGTTCATCAATCCAACGATCCATCCATGCTAATGTTAATGCACGAACACGTTCTTCTATAGCGGCATCATCGTCTGGTAATAGTTCACCTAGTTCTTTCTTAGCATCTGCTACAAATTCATCGTAATGATCATTACTAGCATCGCGGGCATCATCCTGTAGATTCTCACGAGTTTTCTTAATTACTTCGTCGTAGTTTTCATCTATGTAGTTTTGTGAACTTTCGTACTGCCAGTCCATGTACTCATCATATAACTGACTGCGTAGACGGTCAGCATCACTTCGACTCATATTACTAAATTCGCCCATACGGAAGAAGTTAATAAGTTCGTCAATATCAACAACACTTTCGTTAGCGTCCCAATCGTATTCCCATTCAGGTTCGTTATCACCTGATGATGCATTGGGCACACACATTTCCCACTCTATTCCAAGCAACATTCCTTCTGCTTCTGGGCTGTTGGCGAATTTTTCTAGGCTGGAGGGACTCATTGATACTTCATCAATGATTGCTGCTTCTAATAAGGCTTTTTTAATTTGTGAATAACGCATAATTAATATTTATCTGACTTTTTATCTTGCTCACTTTTGGCATCCCTCCAGGCCAGCAGCCGGCCACACAACCGTAAGGTTTAACGGTCCTAGGTGTGTTCTTTACGACAGTATTACAGTAAAAACAACGGCCCATGACCAAGCAACTAATCCAACTACTATGGTTAGGGGTAAGTTTTCAAATGTAAAATATTCTTTCATGGGTACCCAACCCAAGCAGGACCTTTATATCCTTGTGGGTATGCTTGTAAGTGTTGTATAGTTCTATGCCAGCCTTCTGCTAAATCGTATCCCTGTGCTGTTTTGAATACAATAATAGGTTCTTGACTAACACCTTGTGTTTGTATCATTGCCTGCTGTGTAGCATGACGTTCAGCATCTTTAGGAACACCGTAAGGGTTAGCACTTCCCCCCGCACGAAGTTTAATACGTTGTTGTGTTTCTGGTGTAAAAATATCTAAGGTAATTGGTAATGTTTCTAAACGCCATTGGCTAACTGGATAATCTTTTTTAATGCCCTGCATCCAATCTGCCAACTCTGCCGAATCAGTGATGCCTTTGGCATTTTTATATAACCAATCATTAACCACATAAGCTGGCCAGTTAGGAAACTGTTGCTGTAGATAATCCTGCAACTTGTTTCTTAATTCAGTTATAAATTCTTTTGATCTCATTAGCAGTTCCAGCGACGGCGTGCTTTACAAATTGCTTTATCTGGAGTCTTGGCACAGCTGATATTGTGCATCTTCATCTGTCCCTTACTACGTGAACAGTAACTCTTACGACGCTTGCTAGCCTTACTACCTTTTTTAAGTTTGCTAGGTTTAGTAGTAACGGCTGTTTTTAGTTTACTGCCAGGATGTTCACGACGATAAGCATTAACGGCTTTCTTACTCATACCATCTGTTTTGTCTTTCTTGTTGACCTTTTGCCAATCTTCGTTCACTGGCTCTTGTGTTACAGCAAATACATATAGTTCATCATCACTAAGTGATTCTAAGTCTTCCCAAACAACTTCACTATCAACATTATTTTTAGCGGCAATATGCTCAACCATTGTTTCAATCATGTCAAACTCTTGATCTAGTTCTTCGTTGATGCCTGCTTTTTTCTTTTTAGCAATAGCAATAGCGGCCTGCTGTGCTGGGTTAGCGGCTTCTTCCACGCTTTCATTTGGCACACAGTTATTAACACGAACACCACCTTTGATCTTAGTGCCTTCTTTGTGTTTACCTTTCCAACATTTAGCATCTAAACGTTGTTTAACTGCCTTAGCTTCTACAATGATTTCATTAATTTTCATTTCTTTTTCCCTGATTTCATATTAGCTAGCCAATGTGCCATACGAGCTTTTTCACCTGTTGAGTGTTTGGCTG
>Ga0316228_1002317_pt1 | contig 17051 bp, 15 predicted proteins | sample TBH18021metaG_FD_206005 | JGI IMG/M metagenome (GOLD analysis project Ga0316228, IMG submission 206005) | Freshwater microbial communities from Trout Bog Lake, Wisconsin, USA - TBH18021 | ecosystem: Environmental > Aquatic > Freshwater > Lake > Hypolimnion/Profundal zone | place: USA: Wisconsin... | reverse complement strand
ACATACACATATCATTAGCCATTCATAAAGATACCACTATGAGTACGAATTACAAACCCATCGCCGAAACCAATCACTTTATCGTTCTCGACAAATACACCAAAATCGAGCAGACAGGAAGTTACCAGACCGAAGCCGACCTAGAAAAAGAACTCATTGACGACCTTATCAACCAAGGTTATGAATATCGCAAAGACATCACCACCCACGACAAACTATTAGCCAACGCCCGTGAACAACTGCAAAAACTCAACAATCTCACCTTTAGCGATAGCGAATGGCAACGATTTTTGACCCATTACCTAGACCGCCCAAGCGATACCATTATCGACAAAACCCGCAAAATCCATGATGACTTTGTGCATGATTTTACTTTTGATGATAATCGACCCCGACAAAATATTTATTTACTCGATAAAAAAAATATCACCCGCAATTCACTACAAGTCATCGGACAGTTTAGCCAGACAGGCACACACCGCAACCGCTATGACGTGACCATCTTGGTTAATGGCTTGCCCTTGGTACAAATCGAACTTAAAAAACGGGGCGTCGCCATTCGAGAAGCCTTTAACCAAGTGCATCGCTATAGCAAAGAAAGTTTTAACAAAGACGAATCCCTGTATAAATACCTGCAAATTTTTGTCATCTCAAACGGCACGGATACCCGTTATTTTGCCAACACCACCAAACGGGATAAAAACAGCTTTGACTTTACCATGAACTGGGCAAGGTCGGACAATACGCTCATCAAGGATTTAAAAGACTTTACCGCCACATTCTTTGAGAAGAAAACCTTGCTCAATGTGCTTTTGCATTACAGCGTGTTTGATGTCAGTAATACGTTATTGATAATGCGACCTTATCAAATTGCTGCCACCGAGCGGATTTTATGGAAAATTAACAGCTCGTTTCAAGCCAAAAGCTGGAGTAAGGTCGAAAGTGGGGGGTATATCTGGCACACCACAGGCTCAGGCAAGACATTGACTAGTTTTAAAGCGGCACGACTTGCTACCGCATTACCGTTTATTGATAAGGTGTTTTTCGTGGTTGATAGAAAAGATTTGGACTATCAAACCATGAAAGAATATCGACGCTTTAGCCCCAATAGCGTAAACGGCTCGACCAGCACCGCCAAACTGAAAGAAAACTTGGCAAGCGATGATAATAAAATCGTGGTTACCACCATCCAAAAACTTAATAACTTGATGAAAAGCGAAGATAAATTGCCAATTTATGATAAGCAGGTGGTTTTTATCTTTGATGAATGTCATCGCTCGCAGTTTGGCGAAGCCCAAAAAAACCTGAAGCGTAAATTCAAAAAGTTTTATCAGTTTGGCTTTACAGGGACACCGATTTTCCCAGAAAATGCGTTGGGCTCAGAAACAACCACCAGCGTTTTTGGGCGTGAATTGCACTCGTATGTGATTACCGATGCCATTCGTGATGAAAAAGTCCTCAAGTTCAAAGTCGATTACAATGATGTGCGTCCACAGTTTAAAGCCATAGAAAAAGAAAAAGATCTTGATAAGCTCACCGCTGCCGAAAATAAGCAGGCTTTGCAACACCCAGAACGCATCAAACAAATCGCCCAATATATCCTAAACAACTTCAAGCAAAAGACCCATCGCCTAAATGCGTCAAATAAGGGCTTTAACGCCATGTTTGCCGTCAGCAGTGTCGATAGTGCCAAATTGTATTATGAATCCTTTAAACAGCCCCACAGTGCCGTAAAAGGGGGCTTAGAACGTCCCTTAAAGGTCGCTACCATCTTTTCTTATACAGTGAATGAAGAACAAACAGCAATGGGGGATATCGTTGATGAAACGTTTGAACCCAGCGCGATGGATGCCACTGCTAAAGAATTTCTTGATTTAGCCATCAGCGACTATAACGCCCAGTTTAAAACCAACTATAGCACCGAAAGCAAATCCTTTGAAAATTACTATAAAGACCTATCCAAACGAGTCAAGGGCAAGGATAGCGACAATAGACCATTACCAGAAGCAGAAAAAATTGATTTGTTAATCGTGGTTGGGATGTTTCTGACAGGCTTTGATGCTCCGACCCTAAACACGCTGTTTGTCGATAAAAACTTACGCTATCATGGTCTGATACAAGCGTATTCTCGTACTAATCGCATTTACGATGCCACCAAAACGTTTGGCAATATCGTGACTTTTCGTGACCTAGAGCAGGCGACTATCGATGCTATTACCCTGTTTGGCGATAAAAACACTAAAAACGTTGTTCTTGAAAAAAGCTATGACGAATATATGCAGGGTTACACCGACGCAAGCACAGGAGAAGCGTGCCGTGGCTACCTTGACGTAGTCGCTGAGCTTCAACAGCGTTTCCCAGACCCTGATAATATCGTCACCGAGAAAGACAAAAGAGACTTTGCCAAACTATTCGGTGAATACCTACGAGCTGATAATATCCTACAAAACTATGACGAATTTGCAGGACTGCAAGCCCTTCAAACGCTAGATATAAACGATGCCGAAGCCGTTGAAACGTTTAAACAAACTTACTATCTTACTGATGATGATATTCAGACCATGCAATCTATCGAAATACCATCAGCAAGGCTTATTCAAGATTATCGCTCCAGTTACAACGACATTCGAGATTGGATTCGTCGGCAAAAAGACGCTGATAACCAGAATAAAGCCACTATTGATTGGGATGACGTAGTCTTTGAAGTCGATTTGCTCAAATCTCAGGAAATCAATCTGGACTATATTCTTGAGTTAATCTTTGAACACAACAAAAAAGTTAAAAGCAAAGCCGAATTGGTTGAAGAAATCCGCCGTGTCATCCGAGCCAGTATTGGCAACCGTGCTAAAGAAAGCCTAGTCGTGGATTTCATCAATCAGACCAATTTAGATAGTATTAAAGATAAAGCTAACATCATCGACGAATTTTTTAAATTCGCCCAAGCCGAACAACAAAAAGAGGCCCAAGCTCTCATTGATGATGAAAATCTTAACGCAGACTCAGCAAAACGCTACATCTTAACGTCACTCAAACGTGAATATGCCAGTGAGAATGGTACTGAACTCAATGATATCTTACCCAAAATGAGTCCGTTAAACCCTGAATACCTTACTAAAAAACAGACTGTTTTCCAAAAAATAGCCAACTTCGTTGAAAAATTCAAAGGTGTGGGTGGTAGTCTTTAACTGATGGATTCACTCTAGCTACAATATATAGCTCTAAATGCTCATAGGAATGCTTTAGAGCTATTTTTATATCAAGACCTATCTCCTATTAGCCCTTCCTATTAAATCTTTTCCTAAGCATTCAAAATCGCTTAATAAACTTATTTTACCTATTAATATGAAATTTCGATTTTAAGCTCAAGTAATTTCAAGCAAAACAATTAGCCCAACTTTTTATAGATTATACTTTTGTTGATTTAAAAATTAAAAAAAAGTCTTTATTGTAATAATTGTAATATTATATATATTGTAGGAGCTCGCAAAGCCTTATGTAGCAAGGCTTTGCGAGCCAATACATGTACAACTCTTCTAGTTTATATGTACAACTCTTCTAGTTTATATGTACAACTCTTCTTTTATAGATGTACAACTCTTCTTGTGCTTTATCGGATAGATGTACAACTCTTCTAGTCCTATGTACTTAGTACATATTTAATATAAGAAATTGATTTTATTAATATTTTATATATGTACAACTCTTCTCATCATGTGTAATAGGTACATTTATGTATTGATTACATAAATAAAAATACGTATGATTCCTTTTAGATTGGAAAAGAAAACCTTTGAAGAGAATTTAAGTATGGAAAAATTTTTTGATAAAAAACTAGAAACTGCTGAATTTCCAATTGTTAAACATAATACTTTGGTTGAATCAAGTTATGATTTATCACCTGTTCCCAATAATATTATGACAATTGCGATGACTAAAGCTCGACAATCTAATGTAAGCTCCGAACTTTGGAATGGTGAGGTGATAATTTCTGCCCAAGAGTATGCCAAAATTCACAAAGTATCCCTAGATGACGCATACAAGGTATTAAAAAGAGCCGTATTAGAGCTAGAAGAAACAAAAATCATTTGTGATGCGTATTACGACTTTTCAAATGGTGAGGTTGTGCCTGAGATTCCCCCTAATCTAACGGATATTAGTTTCTTTTCAGAATCAATTTTGGCATCGAAACCCAAACATGGTAAGTTTAGTAAAATGAAACTGCACATACGTTTGGTACAGAAAATAGGTTATAGTGATACAGGGTCATTCATTTACTTAAAATTTAGTGACGATATTCTTCATTTGATTAAAAATGCAACAAACCCTGATGCTTTGGACTATACTCAATATGATTATGCCAATACGATCGAACTCAATACCACCCCCGCCAAACGCCTTTATGAGCTTGTTTGCAAATGGAGAAAAGTGGGAAATTGTCGAAAGCAAGTGGATGAATGGAAGATTTTATTCGGCGTATTTGCTAAATACCCCAATGTGGCAGAGTTCAAGCGAAGAGTGTTACAACCCGCCATGAATCAAGTAAATGAACAAGGTGAGTTCAAATTAACGTTAGAGCAAGATAAGCTGGGTCGTTCCATTACCCATTTTAATATCATTATTGAAGAAAAAATGGTAGTTGAAAACCCTACTGAAACGACAGAATTCTTTGCCAAAGCTAGTAATGTCAATCTCTTTGAAAGTCTCTCTGAAACTGAACGACAAACCGTTAAAGCAATAGCAGATAAATATATTGCCAAAAATCAGATAGATGACGAAACGCATAAACGTAATATTTATAAAAAAGCCATTAATGAACGGTGGGGGTTATTAGAACTCGACAATCAAAACCATGAGTATCAAAGACAATCAGAAGAAGTTAAAAAGAAACTCGAAGCGAACCGATTATCAAAATTGGAAAAACAACAAGAAATATTGAGAAAAGAACAAGAAAGCAAGCAATTTGTGCAGTTATTTGAAAGTCTCGATGTGGGTTTTCAAATAGAAGTTTTAGATAGGGTAAGAAACCTAATTGCTACGGAAGTACCTGTATTTTTGAAGATGTTTGACAAAGAGAATGACAAAAAATCGGCTCATACAGATATCAGATTTCGTAGTTATTTTAAAAGGATAATGGCAATTGAATAAAATTCAAAAAGATATTGAATATATAAAAATATACATATACAATTATGTGTATATATAAATAAGTATAGGTTTATCAGTATGCCAAAAATTCTTACAGTCATTAATCAAAAAGGTGGGGTCGGTAAAACCACCACGGCACATGCTTTAGGTGCTTGGCTACAAAATAAACAGAATAAAAAGGTGTTATTTATTGATTTAGACCAACAAGGCAATTTGACTTATGCAACCAATGCCAGTCATAGCGAAAATAACGCCCTAGGCTTATTGATTAATGCAAAACTAGATAAACAAGCTGTTCAAACGACGCCAACAAATTATCAAATTATTGCTTCTAGTCCTATGCTAGCGAATGTAGAATCTATGCTAACGATGACTGGGAGGGAGTATCGATTGAAAGAGGCTTTGTCAGGGCTTCAAGGCTACGATTATATCGTAATGGATACACCACCAAGCTTAAATATTTTAACAATTAATGCATTAACCGCTAGCAATTTTGCTTTAATTCCTGCTCAGGCAGATATTTTCAGCGTTCAAGGAATAACCCAGCTTGGGCAAACCATTGATGCAGTTAAACGTTATACCAATAAAAATTTACAGGTTTTAGGCATTATATTAACTCGCTATAGTAATCGTAATATCTTAAGTCGCGATTTACAGCAAGTTATAGAAGATACAGCTAAAAGTATACATACAAAAACATACACACAAAATATTCGTGAAGCAATTGCTATTAAAGAAGCCCAGGCACTAAGACAAGACATTTTTTCTTATGACGCAAAAGGCAATGCGACTCAAGATTATGGTAATTTATTTCAGGAAATTTGGCAGGAGATTCAATGATGTCTACTAAGAAAAGTTTTAGCCATGCAAATCCAGCCATGTCATTTATCAGTAGCCCAATACTTGAGAACGAGCAGATCGAAGACCAGGAGTTAGAAACTAGGAATATTTCTCAAGAAGATCTACTCTTAAGTAAACATCAAAAAAATGAGTTTGATGTGCCAATGAAACGCAATCCTGAGTTTATTGAAGTCAAAAGCAAACGTTTACAATTATTAATGCAACCATCTTTGCATTCAGCAATTAAAACGCTAGCTGATAAGGAAGAACTGAGCGTCAATGAAAAAATCCACAGTATTTTAAAAGATTACGTTGAAAAGAGAGATCTAGATAAAGTTAAATAATAGAAAAGATAAGTACACTCTATAACTTAAATCACATAGAAAGTTATAGAGCTTTTTAATATGTAATAATACTAATCAAAATCACACTGGGATGAAGATAAAGATAGTGTTAAACAAATTTTTTTAATATTATTACTATCAGTTTGAATGTGAAAACAAAGTACGCACGGTGTATTTGATTTAATCGAAAGTTTAACAAGTTCTAAGATATGACTGTAAATATCTTTAGATTCTTTAAACTGAGATGATAAAGTCCGAGCTAGACTTGTAATAAACATTAAAGATTGATCATTTAAATTGAAAGAGTATTTCATAAAGTTTTATTCCGTTATGTTATGTAGATATTTCTAAACAAAGTAAAAAACTCTAAATTTAATATCTTTATAAAAAAATTAACTGAAAAGAAATAAATAAAGAGCAAAGCAATCCCGAAAAGAAGGATAAAATGATAGCAAATATAAAATTTTGCTATAACAATGTTTAGAAAATCCCATAAAGGGATAAAACTCACTAAGATACCTAAGCGATTTTTTATTATATATCAACAAATATTTAAAACCAAGATATAGATATCGCAAACTTAAAACAAAAGTGAAATAATTTTCTTTAAGCAAGTTTTTTAATTGAAGAGAAATGACGTGGGCTGCTTGTTGTAAAAAGTGTTTGAGATTTATCACATGCAAAATTAACAATCATAAAAAAATCCAAATTTTTACATGTTATATATCGATAAACGATAAACTCCAGAGAGGTTTTGTTATTTTTACAGATGTCGAGTATTTAGCAAAGAAATCTTGAATACCGACAACCTATTGTTTTTCGTGAGTTTGTAAATAAGCGCCAATCCGGCGCTTATTTATTAAGTTCATTTCACGATAAAGCCAAATAAATCTAATTATGATAAAATAGCCAAAATATTATTTATCGTGAGAATTCGCTATGAGCTTCATCGGTTATGCTAGGGTTTCAACCTCGGAAGGAAAACAACTGCTCGACCGTCAAGTCGATGCGTTGAAAGAAATTGGCTGTGAACGAATTTTTGAAGACAAAGCATCAGGCAGTAATTCCCAACGTAAAGGATTGGATGATTGTCTCAACTATTTAAGAAAGGGCGATGTGTTGGTTGTTTTGGATTTGGATAGACTAGGGCGGTTAGCCAGTGACTTGATTAAATTGATTGATGAATTGGCTGAAAATGGCATTGGCTTTAAAGCGATTAATTCACCGATGGATACAACCACCCCCGCAGGTCGGGCGTTTTTACAAATTCAAGCGGCGTTTGCCGAGATGGAACGTAACATTATCCGTCAGCGAGTCAAGGAGGGGATTGCGGCTGCAAGAGCTCGAGGACGAAAAGGCGGCAGGCCTAGAATCATGACGGCTGAGAAACTTCGCTATGCCCAGCATCTCATGCAAGACCAAACTAAAAGCATTCCAGCGATTTGTAAGGAGCTTGGTGATATACCGAGTAGCACGCTGTATCATTATGTGACAGCGAAAGGGGAATTGAAAAAGGTAGGATTAGATTTGTTAGCACACGAATAATTATCAGTAAGCATGAGCAAGTTATCTTGACGACTGGGCATCTCATTGTTATTTTTTACAAAAATGTATTTACAATACTAAATAGATTGATTTAAAGTAGGCTTAAATTAATTTTTCTTGGGATGAGAACAAGGCTGCCAGTAACCTTGAAAAACATGGCATTAGTTTCGATGAAGCCATGCTCGTATTTGCTGACCCTTTTCTTTTGATGAGCCAAGATAGAATCGAAAATGGTGAGGTTCGATGGCAGAGTATAGGAGAAATTGAAGGCATTGCTGTTATTCTGGTTGCCCATACTTGGTTTGATGATGACGGTGAGGAGTATATCCGTATTATCTCAGCCCGTCCTGCAGATAAAAAGGAAAAGATGCGTTATGAACAAAATCGTTACTCGAACTATTGATTTAGCTAATCCCCCTAAATTAACCGAAGAAGCAAAGGCTCGTCTTACTAAATTAAGTGAGTCAGACATTGACTATTCTGATATCCCACCATTAACAGATAAATTTTGGAAAAATGCTGTTAGTAATCCGCTTTATAAGCCAACCAAGCAAATTGCTACGGTACGTTTAGATAGTGATGTACTGCTTTGGCTTAAGTCTCAAGGTAAAGGCTATCAAACTCGGATGAATGCTATTTTAAGACAAGCAATGCTAACTGAGTTAGCAGAAACGCATTAGTCGCCTATGATAGCTGCTAACCCAAGTTTTTGCTTTAAAGCTAGATTTGTGGGTTTGTTAGACGCTTTATAATAGACAAGTTAATTTACAAAAATAGGGGCTAAAAGCCCTGTTTTTTTGTGGAATGTAGTGTCTAGAAAACCAGCGTTTTTTAGACAACTGAACCGTCCAGGGATTGTCGGAAACCTGAAAATCTGAAACAATACCCTTATGAAAAGCAAACAATACGGGGCAGAAGTTAAGATGCGAGCCATCGAATTATTGATCGAATCATAAAAAAATTATCCCTCACTGTGGTCGGCTATCCAAGCCATAGCACCTAAATTTGGCTGCACACCCGAAACTTTACGCTCGTGGCATAAAAAGCACCTAGCTAAGCAAAATCCTGTTATCGTTACTGCTCAAAGCCAAGCCGCCCGCATTGCCAAACTTGAACGAGAAAACCGAGAACTCAAACAAGCCAATGAAATCATTCGAAAAGCAGCTGCTTTTTTCGCCCATGCGGAGCTCGGTCGCCTACACAAGTGATGATTAACTTCATCGACGATGAGAAGAAAAAGTATGGGGTCGAGCCGATTTGTAGAATACTGCCAATTGCCCCATCTACCTACTATCGCATCAAAGATGAACAAGATAACCCAGAAAAGCAAAGCCGACGTAAACAAAGTGACAAACACCTCATGGCACAAATCAAACAGATTTGGCAAGACAGTGGCTGTCGTTACGGCATTCGTAAAGTCTGGCACAAGCTTAAGCAAGATGGCATGCCAAAGCTTGGTCGTTGCACCGTTGAATGCTTAATGAAACAGCTTGGCATTCAAGGCGTATGGCAGGCAAAGGCAAAATCACCACCAAACAGCGACCAGGACAACAAAGCCTTGATGATTTGGTGCAACGCAACTTTACCGCAGATAACCCAAATAAGAAAAGACTCTTGCGGAGCAGTGCTCCTCAGGTAGCTGATTTACGTACATTAAAACTAAATCAGACTGGGTGTATACTGCCTTTGTTATCGATGTATTCAAGCGAGTTATCGTGGGTTGGAAAGTATCTAATCATGTGAACACTCAGCTAGTACTAGATGCCTTAAATCAAGCGCTAGATGCCAGAGACCGTCCTAAAGGGGTGATTCATCATTCCGATAAGGGTAGCCAGTACCTATCGATTAAATACGGTGAACGGCTTAAACAGTCTGGACTTGCTGCCTCCGTTGGCACGACAGGTGACTCCACTTCGGGCACAGCCCTTCGTTTTGCGCTCGGGCGAAGCAATGCTTTGCTATTCCTCGCTCAAATAATGCCCTAGCTGAAAGCGTCAATGGGCTGTATAAAGCGGAGGTGATTGATTACTTAAAAAAAGAATGGGAGGGTGTAAAGGATTTTGCTCTAGCGACTCTTGATTGGGTACACTGGTACAATCAGGAACGATTGCATTCTACCAATGAATATGTGTCGCCTCTTGATGCGGAAAATATACACTATTGTTCATTAATTCCGTCAAGCTATGCTGCCTGACTCAAGCAAACCTGTCTCCAATAAAGTCGGTGCGGTTCAATTAGCCAACCATTGTAAAGCGTTTGATTTATTGTTTCACTATGTCAATTATGGCTGGGTCTAGTGAGCATGTTTTCTAAACCCCACCGTTTTATTAAGAGCGAAAAAAATAAAACCGCTGACAAACGCAGCGGCTCTATGCTCAAAAAAAACAATTCAATCACTTATCAAATAGACTAAAAATTTCGAACAACCTTTGTCAAGCTAAGGTCGTTTTATTATCTGACAGTTGACAGCAATTGCTCTGCCATTTGTAAATGCACGGCAACTGCGTTACGTGTCTGTTGGAGCATGGCTTTTAGCTCAGCGTTAGAGGCACTTGGTAACAGCTGTTGATCGATTGAGGCTAGTACCTTACGGTGAACTGCGACTTGGCTCATCATATAAGCACGATCTGCCGGTGCCATTGACTGGTTAAGCTGGTTGACAATCGTATTGCTGTCTTTTTGCAGGTCATTACTGGTCATGCTGACCTGAGGAACCACACCCAAACGTTTGGCCAATGCTTGTCCCTTCTGCTCATTCATTGAATGCTCATTGATCATCATTTGCGCGTAGTTGCGAACTTGTGGTGATTGTAATTTTGGTAAGGCGACGTTGGCTTGGATGATTTCGCCATTGTTCGCGGTACTCACGACTTTGATTACTTGGCCATCGGTCAGATTTTGTTGTGTCATCTTAGAATGATTTTGACTCCCCATTGGCATGTTTTGACAGGCCGTTAATCCCATTGTCGCGCTAAGCATGGTTAAACCTAAAATTTTACTTATTGTTACTGATTTCATTATGTGTCCTTATTTTTGTTTGCATTAAATTGCTCAGTTAAATTAATGCAAAATCACAAGAAGAAGTACAACACTTTGGTATCTTATAGCCTAAATTTGTAACAGCAACAACAAGTTACCGTAATGCGTCTTTGGTTAGGTAGTCGATTGCGCGTCAACTATTTAAGGGGGCTGTATGCGATTTCTTATCTATATCAATTACAGCGTGTTAGGCATAGCACAAAGAATTACGGCGCCGTGTCCAAGCGGGATTTAACAAAGGTGAAGCCCGTAATGTGTTAGCCCGTGCGGTTTTCTTTAATCGTTTAGGAGAAATTCGTGACCGTAGTTTCGAGCAGCAACGTTATCTAGCGAGTGATTTAAACTTGATTACAGCGGCGATTGTGTTGTGGAATACAGTGTATATTGAACGAGCAGTCAACGCATTACGAGACCAAGGACAAGAAATTAATGATGACCATTTGCAATACTTGTCGCCACTGGATTGGGAGCATATCAATTTGACTGGCGATTATCTTTGGAAAAGTGATGTTAAGATGGGAAATGGTAAGTTTAGGCTGCTAAGGCGACCTGATAGTGTTTAAATCGCTTCAAAACAACTAAAAATCTATAAGTGATTGTTTTAGAATGGATTATAACTCGACAAAATTCCTTACCGCCCTATTTTTTCCGTTTTCTGTGCTGACTCCAAATACAATATTTTACTGCTCGATATTACTAAAGTTGACATAGAAAAAATTAGAATATCCTTTGAAAAATTAAGTTACTCTAAATAGTAATAGAATTTCCACATGCTTATTATTCAACTTATTACCTTAATAATTATTAAATAATAATAATATTTTCATATAATTATGAAAAAAAATATAGGTTGTATTTTGCTAATTTTTTCACTCTTATTTGAATTGTTGCTGTTTTTTTGCTAAGGTAATTATAAATTATTTTTAATAAAAGACAGTATGATGAATATAAAAGTTGAGCGTTTTGGTCCCTTCCCCCGAGTCAGTCGTCCCGTGTTTATCACGTCAGCAGTGCTTATTGTTGGGTTTATCATTTTTGGTGCGTTGTTTAGTGAGCTCGCTGGCGATATTTTTACTCACTTACAATCATTTATTACCCATCGGTTTCGCTAGTTGTTTGTTATTTTGATGAACGTGGCAGTGGTGTTTAGTTTATTTATTGCCCTAAGCCGTTATGGGGATATTCGTTTGGGACATCAGACGGAGCATCCAGAATATAGTTTATTATAGTGGTTTGGGATGCTGTTTAGTGCGGGTATCGGCATTGGGCCATTGTATTGGGGGGTTGCTGAGCCCCTGTTTCATTTTGCCAAACCGCCAATGGGTACGCCAGAAACGGTCGAGACCGCAAAGCAAGCCATGAGCCTGTCATTTTTGCATTGGGGGCTGCATGGTTGGGCATTGTACGGTATTGTGGCGTTGTCTTTGGCGTATTTTCATTATCGTCGTGGTTTGCCCTTGTCTATTCGTTCGGTGCTGTATCCCATTTTGGGGCAAAAAATCTATGGTAGATGGGGTCACACAGTCGATATTTTGGCGGTATTTGGCACGATGTTTGGTGTGGTGACGTCGCTAGGGTTAGGGGTCATGCAGATTAATTCTGGGCTTACTATTGTTTTTGGCGTGGCAAATAGTCTGCCCCTACAATTACTGCTGATTGCAGTGATTACGCTATTAGCCACGATGTCAGTGATGTTGGGGCTTGATAAGGGTGTCAAGCGTTTGAGTGATATCAATATTTTGCTTACCGTGTTGTTGTTGGGGTTTATGCTGTTGTTGGGACCTACACAGCAAATTATTGACAGTTTTGTAGAAAATGTCGGTAACTATGTTAGCGATTTAGTACCACTCGGTTTTTGGAGTGAGGCGTATAGTAATACGGATTGGCAAGCGAACTGGACGTTATTTTATTGGGCATGGTGGGTTAGTTGGTCACCATTTGTTGGTATTTTTATTGCTCGTATTTCTCGTGGTCGTACCATTCGAGAGTTTATTTTTGGTGTGCTATTTATTCCAATGTTAATTTTGTTTTTTTGGTTTACCACGTTTGGCGGCACAGCGATTCACATGGAGTTGGCAGGCAATCCCGGGTTGGTCGAGCTGGTCAAAACCGATAGTAGTAGCGTGATTTTTAAATTAATGGAATTTTATCCGCTGACGAAGCCTGTGAGTATGCTTATCGTGGTGATGATTGTGCTGTGGTTTGTGACGTCATCTGATTCGGCAAGCTTGGTCATTGATATGCTAACATCAGGTGGCGATAACAATCCTCCTAAAATTCAACGGCTATTTTGGGCGTTATCACAAGGGATTATCGCTGCTGTCTTATTGGTGGCAGGTGGATTAGCTGCATTGCAAGCTGCCGCCATTATTGCAGGCTTTCCTTTTGCTATCGTGGTATTTGTGATGATGTATTGCTTATGGCGTGGTCTTACTCGTGACCGTTTGACGTTATATCGTAACAAGCAATGGTATATAACCCAAGAATCAGCCGAACATAATTCAGCCAATGAATTTATTGATGAGCATTTGTTACCCGGGCCGCCTGTGTTAGCCAAACCTGATAAATAACGGCTTATCACTGCTAAGTCTAACTGTGGTCATAACGTCTTTAATCAATGTTTTGGGTATTAGGCAAGATACGGACGATGAGAGTAAAATAATGGTTGAAAACTGAGACATGCTATTAAAAAGACCTATGCCGGCAGATTACAAGCTAGGTGAGTAGTCTTTTTTACCACCAACACCTCAACCTTACTTCCCAGTGAATTTGCTGGTGCATCAGGCGATCCCAAACGCTTTTTAGCCTTGCATTTTGCCAATGACATTTGGCGTTACCGTGCAGTAGAAGTCATGGGTACGGCAGAAACGGATCCAACGCTTGTTGATACGGTCTACCAGTTTGCCGAGGACATGGGCATGTGGCCCGTCAAATTAAACAAGAAACACGCAGGATATATCATTAACTCATTATCAGTACCATTTTTAGATGCCGCTGCTCATCTATACGCTGATGGGGTTGCTGCACCACAAGATATTGACCGTGTCTGGCGACAAGCTACTGGATCGCCAATAGGACCTTTCCAAGCTATGGATGTCATCGGATTAAGAACTGTGTACGCCATTCATTCAGCAAAAGCCGAAAAAGATAAAGACCCGATTGCTCAAAAATTTGTTGAACTGCTCAAACATGACTATATCGACCAAGGCAAATTGGGTAAAGAAACGCATAGCGGTTTTTATGACTATGATGACAATGGTAACACTATTAAAAAATAAGCCATACGGCGATTAGCCAATCATAAATACAAGGAAACACCCTATGCACCATTTCTTACCCCAATTAGATAACACAGCGGATTTACCGGCGACCGACAACAAACCATTGAGCAGTGGGAAATTTAACCCCACAGATGCCCAACAGGCTACTATAACAGCCTTGCAAGACATTATCAAAATCGACAGCGTCAATGACCACGAAAAACAAGTGGCGTTATACCTACAAAAGCTGCTTAACGACCAGGGTATTGAATCCAAACTGGTCGAATTTAAAGATGACCGCGCCAACTTGGTCGCAGAAATCCGTAATGGTGACGGCAAAACCTTGATTATCTCAGGTCATCTAGATGTGGTGAGTGCTGGCGATGAGAGTGCTTGGACACACCCGCCTTTTTCAGGTCATATCGATGAGCAAGGCGTCATGTGGGGCCGTGGCACCTCTGATATGAAGTCAGGGCTGATGGCACTGGTATTTGCCATGATTGACCTCAATGATAGCAAAAACTTTACCGGCACGATTCGCCTACTGGCAACGGTGGGCGAAGAAGTCGGTGAATACGGCTCAAAACAGCTCACCGAACTTGGCTATATCGATGATGCCGATGGCTTACTGATTGCTGAGCCGTGTAATGTTGGCATCATGTATGCCCATAAAGGCTCACTCAACTACAAAGTCGTATCCAAAGGCACTGCCGCTCACTCGTCATCGCCCGAACTTGGCAACAACGCCATTGAGCATCTCAATGTCGCCATGTCCCAAATCAGCGACCGTATTGCCCAGACCACCAAAAATTTTAGCAATGACACGCTGGGGCAGACCTTTCACAATATCACGATGATCAAAGGTGGCATACAGGTCAATTCTATCCCTGATTATGCCGAGTTTGAAGCCAATGCCCGTACCATTCCTGGGTTTGACAACCCAGCGGTGATGGCACAAGTGCAAAGCGTGATTGATAGCTTAAACCAACAACAAGGCTTTGAGCTTGATGTAGCTGTCACCGCTGACCAACCGCCGGTGCAATCTAGACCAGATTCCGAGCTTATCAAAGCGATTTTGGCAACCGTGCAAGACAACCCTGCGCTGCAAGTTGATGCCCTGCTAAAATCTATGGGTGATGTGGTGAATCAAGACTTAACCCCCATTGCCGAACAATTTGGGCTGGATAAAATCGCCCCTATGGTCGCATCAGGCACAACCGATGCTGCCCAATTTACCCAAAAAAACAAATCGCTTGACTTAGCCGTGTATGGGCCAGGCATGCCGATGCTCAATCACAAGATTGACGAGCGGATACCGCTACAACAGTATTTTGACTTTATCGAGGCGTATAAGGCGGTTATAAGTGCTTATTTAAGTTAATTTAAACGGGCGGAACCAATGATTCGTTAGGGAATAAGCAAATGCTATAGCCCCTAACTATTTAAAACTCGAAAACTATGTATTTAAATGGCCAAGTTATTCAAAAAATTGATGATAATAGGGCTGAAGTAATCAAACTTTACTGCCAATAAGTATCAAATCTCTTTTAATAACGTTAGAATTTGAGTTTTACCCAATTTATTTTATGTTAAATAAAGAGAAAAATTTATATAGGATTTTCCGTTCACCTTGAGCTTGTCGAAGGGCAGTAATCAATCGAATTATTTATTCTAAAATAAATCATTTTGCACAATCCTAATTTTGTTAGTATAAACTTTGCTAATATCAAAAAATGATTATCCCGCAATCGATTTGCTGACTAGTGGCATAGAATAAAAAATCGCTATAGCAATATGAAAAAACTTACATATTATTAACATCCCAGTGGTGTTTTTAGCTTACAATAAATAAGCTTTTATCAATTTTTCACCATAAACGATAATAACAAAAACAATGAGAAATATATGACCCAAACTCTGATTAAAGTGGATTTACAACAATCTGCCTATAATAATGAAAATGTTCATAATCGTTGGCATCCGGATATTCCAATGGCTGTCACTGTCAAATCTGGTGATGAATTCATCCTAGAATGCTATGACTGGACAGGCGGACAAATTCAAAACAATGACAGTGCTGAAGACATCCGTGATGCTGACATTACCCAAGTGCACTTTCTCTCGGGACCTGTGGGTGTTGAAGGTGCTCAGCCTGGTGACTTGCTTGAAGTAGATATTTTAGACATTGGTATTTTTGATGACCACGCTTGGGGCTTTAACGGTATATTCTCCAAAGAAAATGGCGGCGGTTTTTTAACCGATTATTATCCCGAAGCTCATAAATCTATCTGGGATTTTAATGTTGGTATGACCCAATCACGTCATGTCCCTGGGGTAAAATTTCACGGCGTTATTCATCCAGGCCTGTTCGGTACATTACCTTCCAAAGCACTGCTTGATGAATGGAATCAACGAGAAAGAGCCTTATATGACATGAACCCAACCCGTGTACCACCATTGGCCAAACTACCTTTTGCTAAAACAGCTCATATGGGTAAGATGACAGGTGCCGAAAAAGAAAAAGCGGCGGCGGAAGCCGCTCGAACCGTGCCGCCACGTGAACATGGTGGTAACTGTGATATCAAAGACTTGACCAAAGGTGCAAAGCTTTATTTGCCCGTATATGTTGAAGGTGCCGGACTATCCGTTGGTGATTTGCATTTTAGCCAAGGGGATGGAGAGATTACCTTTTGTGGTGCTATTGAAATGCCCGGTTGGATTCACTTAAGGGTCAAGCTGATTAAAGATGGTATGGAAAAGTACGCCATTAGCAGCCCAGTCTTTAAACCTAGTCGCTCATCAATTAAATATGATGATTATTTAGTGTTTGAGGGCATCTCAGTTGACGAAACAGGTAACCAGCATTATTTAGACGTTA
>Ga0316228_1002315_pt1 | contig 17064 bp, 17 predicted proteins | sample TBH18021metaG_FD_206005 | JGI IMG/M metagenome (GOLD analysis project Ga0316228, IMG submission 206005) | Freshwater microbial communities from Trout Bog Lake, Wisconsin, USA - TBH18021 | ecosystem: Environmental > Aquatic > Freshwater > Lake > Hypolimnion/Profundal zone | place: USA: Wisconsin... | reverse complement strand
TCGCGGCTCACCGAGCTCCTGAAGCAGCCGCAGTTCTCGCCGCTGAAGATGGAAGAGCAGGTCGCGGTGATCTACGCCGGCGTGAACGGCTACCTCGACAAGATGCCGGTGACCAAGGTCCGCCCGTTCGAGGACGCGCTGCTCTCGACCCTGCGCACCAAGCACAAGGACCTGCTCGACTCGATCGCCGCCTCCAAGGACCTGTCGGACGAGAACGCCGGCAAGCTGAAGAGCGTCGTCGAGAGCGTCGCCAAGTCGATCGGCTGATGTGAGGCCCCTCCCCCCGGGGAGGGATCTTGGGTGGTGCGGGGGGATCTCGGTCCTCGCCGCACCGCCCGAACTTCCGGCTCCTTCCCGCCGAGGGAAGGAGAGGCCCATAGAACGGACCTGGACCTCACCCGATGGCGAGTTTGAAGGACCTGCGCAACCGCATCACCTCGGTGAAGGCGACGCAGAAGATCACCAAGGCCATGCAGATGGTCGCCGCCGCCAAGCTGCGCCGGGCGCAGATGGCCGCCGAGGCGGGCCGTCCTTACGCCGAGAAGATGTCGGCGGTGCTCGGCAACCTCGCAGGCAACCTCGTCGGCGGCGTCGGCGCCCCGCGGCTCCTGTCCGGGACCGGCTCCGAGCAGACGCACCTGCTCGTCGTGTGCACGGGCGACCGCGGCCTCGCCGGCGCGTTCAACTCGTCGATCGTTCGCCTCGCGGTGCGCGAGCACGCCCAGAAGCTCGCCGCCGAGGGCAAGACCGTCAAGATCATGACGGTCGGCAAGAAGGGCCTCGACGCCCTGCGCCGGCAGTACCGCGACCAGATCGTCGAGAGCATGGACATCCGCGGCAACCGCCCGGTGGATTACGAGTTCGCGGCCTCGATCGCCGATAAGATCCTGACCCGCTTCGAGAACGGCGAGTTCGACGTCGCGACCCTGTTCTACTCCGAGTTCCGCTCGGTGATCTCGCAGATCCCGACCGCGCAGCGCCTCATCCCGGCCGAGCTCCCGGCGGCCGATACGACCGCGAAGGCGGCGGCCGGCAACGCCGCCCTGGAGTTCGAGCCCTCCGAGGAGGCGATCCTGGAGACGCTGCTGCCGAAGAACCTAACGGTGCAGATCTACCGGGCGCTCCTGGAGAACGCCGCCTCCGAGCAGGGCGCGCGCATGAGCGCCATGGACTCGGCGACCCGCAACGCGGGCGAGATGATCAAGAAGCAGACGCTGATCTACAACCGGACGCGTCAGGCCATGATCACCAAGGAACTCATCGAGATCATCTCGGGTGCGGAAGCCCTCTGAGGCACGCGACCCGACCGCACAGCTTGAAGGGTAGGTTAACGATGGCGAACACCGCACTCCCCGGCACCGGCTCCAACAAGGTCGGCAAGATCACCCAGGTCATCGGCCCCGTGGTCGACGTGCAGTTCGAGGGCCACCTGCCCGAGATCCTGAACGCGCTGGAGACCAAGAACAACGGCGCCCGCCTCGTCCTCGAGGTGGCCCAGCAGCTCGGCGAGAACACCGTCCGCTGCATCGCCATGGACACGTCCGAGGGCCTGACCCGCGGCCAGGAGTGCACCGACACCGGCGAGCCGATCAAGGTTCCGGTCGGCATGAACACGCTCGGCCGCATCATGAACGTCATCGGTGAGCCGATCGACGAGGCCGGCCCGGTCCAGGCCACCACCTACCGCGCCATCCACCAGCCGGCCCCCTCCTACGCCGAGCAGTCGACCGAGGCCCAGATCCTCGTGACCGGCATCAAAGTGGTGGACCTGCTCGCCCCCTACGCGAAGGGCGGCAAGATCGGCCTGTTCGGCGGTGCCGGCGTCGGCAAGACCGTGCTGATCATGGAGCTGATCAACAACATCGCGAAGGTGCACTCGGGCTACTCGGTCTTCGCCGGCGTGGGTGAGCGGACCCGCGAGGGCAACGATCTCTACCACGAGATGATCGAGTCCAAGGTGAACGTCGACCCGAAGGAGCACGGCTCCGCCGAGGGCTCCAAGTGCGCCCTGGTCTACGGCCAGATGAACGAGTCGCCCGGCGCCCGCTCGCGCGTCGCCCTGACCGGCCTCACCATCGCCGAGCAGTTCCGCGACGACGGCCAGGACGTGCTGTTCTTCGTCGACAACATCTTCCGCTTCACCCAGGCGGGCTCCGAGGTGTCGGCGCTTCTGGGCCGCATCCCCTCGGCGGTGGGCTATCAGCCGACGCTCGCGACCGACATGGGCGCCCTTCAGGAGCGCATCACCACCACCAACAAGGGCTCGATCACCTCGGTGCAGGCCATCTACGTGCCGGCCGACGATCTGACCGACCCGGCGCCCGCCGCCTCGTTCGCCCACCTCGACGCCACGACCGTGCTGTCGCGCTCGATCGCCGAGAAGGGCATCTACCCGGCGGTGGACCCGCTGGACTCGACCTCGCGCATGCTGTCGCCGGCGATCCTCGGCGAGGAGCACTACGACGTCGCCCGCCGCGTCCAGCAGACGCTGCAGCGCTACAAGGCGCTCCAGGACATCATCGCGATCCTGGGCATGGACGAGCTGTCCGAGGAGGACAAGCTGACCGTGGCGCGCGCCCGCAAGATCGAGCGCTTCTTCTCGCAGCCCTTCTCGGTGGCCGAGGTGTTCACCGGCTCGCCGGGCAAGCAGGTCGCGCTGGAAGACACCATCAAGGGCTTCAAGGGCCTCGTGAACGGCGACTACGACGATCTCCCCGAGGCCGCCTTCTACATGGTCGGCACCATCGAGGAGGCCCAGGAGAAGGCCAAGAAGCTGAAGGCGGCGTAAGACGATGCCCTCCCCTCCCCCTTGCGGGGAGGGGTCTGGGGTGGGGGTGGTGCAGGATCGAGTGATCCGGTGCCTCCTGCACCACCCCCACCTCCACCTCCTCCCCGCAAGGGGGAGGAGAGCCTGTTGCGGATCCGGGATCGTCCTGAGATGGCCACCTTCCACTTCGATTTCGTCGGCCCCGAGCGGACGCTGTATTCCGGCGAGGTGACCGCCGTTCAGCTGCCCGGCACCGAGGGCGAGATGACCGTCATGCCGGGCCACGCGCCCGTGCTGACCTCGCTGCGGGTCGGCGTCATCGTGGTCACCGAGAGCCAGGGCAGCGGCAAGCGGATCTATGTCCGCGGCGGCTTCGCCGATATCGGCCCGACCGCCGTGACCGTGCTCGCCGAGCGCGCCGCGCCGATCGAGGAGCTGACCCACGAATCCCTGGACCGGGACATCGAAGCGGTCGAGATGCAGCGCGACGCTACCGAGGACCTGCAGAAGCGCGAGGAGCTGAACGGCCAGATCGTCCAGCTGCAGGAGACCAAGGCGCTCCTCAAGCTCTGAGCGTTGTTCAGCGGGCGCACTCCAGCGCCCGCGCCAGCAGCTCGGCCCGCGCCTCGGAATCCGTCGGACAGCCCCGCTCCAGCCAGACCTTCCGCGCCGCAGCCAGCCCGCGTCCGATGCCGGGCCCCGGCGCGACACCGGCGGCGATCAGATCCGCTCCCGCCAGGGGGAAGATTGGTGACGCTCCCTCCCCTTCGAGGGTGCGAAGGGCAGCGGTCGCCGCCTCCGTCACGGTGGGCCGCGGCTCGCCGGCCAGGATCGTGAGCATTTCGGCCAGCCGCACCAAGCCGTGTCCCGCCGTCAGAGCCCGCATCGCAGCCTCATCCAGGATCGCGCGTCCGTGGAGATCGGCCAGCGCCTCCGCGTAGCCGAGCAGCTGCCCGTGCTCGCTGTTCGAGAGACGCAGTCGATCCCGCAGCCGATCCGCGTCATGGCGGGCGCCGACCGAGAGGGCCGCGAGGCGCATCACCGGGGACAGCCCCGCGGCGGCGGCGCGCTCCAGACGTCCAAGCTCGCCGACGCCGCCGGTGATCCGCTGGAGCAGGCCGGTCGCGCTCAGCGTCCTCACCATGACAGCTCCGCCAGAGGCCGTGAGCAGCTTCAGGAACTCCGCCCGCACCCGCTCGCGGGAGAGCCGGTCGAGGCTGTCCCGCGCGGCCACGCAGGCGGCCAGGGCTGCCGAATCGGGCGCCCCGGCGCCGAACCGGGCATGGAAGCGGAAGAAGCGCAGGATCCGCAGCGCGTCCTCGCGAATCCGGGTTGCCGGGTCTCCGATGAAGCGAACCCGCCCGGCTTCGAGGTCGGGCAGCCCGCCTGCCGGATCGTGCAGCGTTCCGTCGGAACCGAGCGAGAGGGCGTTGACGGTGAAATCCCGCCGTTCGGCGTCGCGGAGGAAGTCCGTGCCGAACCGGACGATTGCATGCCGACCATCGGTCTCGACGTCCTCGCGCAGGGTCGTGACCTCGATCGGTCCGTCCTCGGTGACCAGGGTGATCGTGCCGTGCTCGATCCCGGTCGGCACCGCCTTGAGGCGGTCCGCCCGCTGCGCGGCGTTCATCACCGCCTCGGGCAGCAAGGTGGTCGCCATATCGATATCGGCGGTCCGGACGCCGAGCAGCGCGTCGCGCACGCAGCCGCCGATCAGGCGGGTCTCGGCGCCCGGAATGTCCAGGCCCGCGAGCACCCGGCGCACGCCCGGGCGGTCGAGCAGGGCCGTGAGGCCGGCCCGGTGGAGCGCACGGTTCACCGGAAACCGCCGGGCACGAGGCGGCCATTCTCCATGTGGGCGGGCACGTAGCCCCCGGGGCGGCGCTCGGAGAACAGGCCCTCGTAGACCAGCGTGCCGATCACCACCGCCAGCCCGGCCAGGACGAGGCGGAGCACGTGCGGGTCCCAGTGCATCCGGCGCAGCGGGTTGCGACCGGTCAGCAGCAGGTAGACCAGGAACAGGGCAAAGGGGATGAGGAAGAGGCCGAACTCTTCGAGGACGCGACGCAGCATGGGGCCAGCCTAGCGTGCCGGGCGGCCGACGTCGCCGGGTTCGGCCTCGGGATAGAGCCGTTCCCGGAGATTGTTCAGGATCCCCGCGGTAACGCCCCAGATCAGCCGTTCGCCGAAGGTCACGGCATAGAACCAGCGCTCGCGCCCCTGCCAGGACCGGGAACGCAGGCGGTAGCGCTCGCGATCCATCAGGATCGGAAGCGGCACCTCGAACACCTCCGCCACCTCGGCGGGATTGGGTTTCACCACCGCGCCGGCATCGACCAGTCCGATGACCGGGCTCACCAGGAAGCCGGTGCCCGAGAGATACGGATCGAGATAGCCGAGCAGCCGCACCGCGTCGGGCCGGAGCGCGATCTCCTCGAACGCCTCCCGCAGGGCTGCGTCCGCAGGACCTGGATCGGACGAATCGATCTTGCCGCCCGGCAGCGCCACCTGCCCGGAATGGTCACGCAGATTGGCCGCCCGCATCGTCAGGATCAAACTGGGGCCCTCCGCGCGCCGCACGACCGGCACGAGGACGGCGGCCCGGCGATGGGGCGGTGGCGGCATCACGGCCGAGCCGTCGGGGTCGAGGCTGTGGTCGCCGCGCGGGTTGGAGGTCGGATCGTCCGGCCCCGGCGGATCCGGCGACAGGCCGGCCGCGGCACGGGCGAGGAAGTCGGCGAGCGGGTCGCTCACGCGGCGGCGACCGGCGCGATGGTATGGAAGGTGCCGCCGGCCCACAGGCCGAGCCACGGCTCGCCGTTGACGACGCGCTCCTCGGCGAGATCGACGAGGTCGTAGGTGAGCGCCCGAGTGACGAGCGCCCAGAGCCCGCGGCGGACATGGAGGTAGGGCTTCAGCGCCCCGTCCGATCCCTCTTCGAAGCGGAGGGCGTGCTCGGCATCGACGCTCACGAGATCGTCCACGTTGGTGCGGAAGGAGATGCGTCGCCCCTTGCCCGTGCCGTCGACGGCCATCTCGACGGCCACGAAGGCCGCATCGTCGACGGCGATGCCGACGCTCTCCACCGGCGTGACCAGGACGGTCCGGCCATCGGGCTCGCGCCGCAGGATGGAGGCGAAGAGCTTGACCAGCTTGTCCCGGCGGATCGGCGAGCCGGCGTGATGCCACGTCCCGTCCGCGGCGATGCGGATGTCGATGGCGCCGCAATAAGGCGGGTCCCACCGCTCCACCGGCGGCAGCCCGCGCGTCGGCACGCCCCCGAGGGCCGCGCTGAGGCGGCTCAAGGTCGGGTCTGGGGCGGGATCCTCGCTCATGCCCGACACAGATAGCGTGTCGGTGCCCGGTCAGCCATGGCCGACCGAAGGATCGGCCCCGGTTCCGTCCCGGATTGCGGAGCCTCAACCGCCGGCCCGACGCGCGGGCCGGGTGAGGGCCGCGACTCTAGGACGGCCCGGCACCCTGGGTGTTCACCGTCAGGGCGTAGAGCGACTGGCTCGCCGCCATGAACAGGCGGTTGCGTTTGGGGCCGCCGAAGGTGAGATTCCCGCACACTTCCGGCAGGCGGATTCGCCCGATGAGCTTGCCCTTCGGCGTCCAGACGGTCACGCCGTTGTAGCCCACGGCCCGGCCGGCATTGCTGGACACCCAGAGATTGCCGTCGACATCGGCCCGCAGACCGTCAGGCCCGCATTTCACCCCGTCCACGACGCAATCCGAGACGAGACGCTTGTTCGAGAGCGCGGCCCCGGTCCCGACGTCGAAGGCGTAGATCTCGCCCTTGCCGCCGGGCCCGGTATCCCCCGGCCCCTTCCCCGTGGAGCAGACGTAGAGCGTCCGGTGATCGGGCGAGAAGCACAGGCCGTTAGGATCGGGCACCTCGTCATCGGTGAGCACACGATCGACCCGCCCGGACGGATCGATGCGGTAGACCGCGTTCGGGAGCGCACGTCGCCGCAGGACGGTCCCGGCCGGCTGCCCGAGCCGCGGATCGAGATGGCCCTGCGGGTTGCTCGGCCCGCCCGCCGCGTCGGGCAGGCCCTCGTAGAGCAGCGCGCCGTAGGGCGGATCGGAGAACCAGTAAGCGCCGTCCGGGTGCTGGACGACATCGTTGGGCGAGTTCAGCGGCTTGCCCTCGAACGAATCGGCCAGGATCGTCGCCGAACCGTCGAGCTCGTAGCGCACGACGCGCCCGGTGGCGTGCTCGCAGCTGAGCTGCCGCCCCTGGCGATCGAAGCTGTTGCCGTTGGAATTGTTGCTCGGCATCCGGAAGGTGGAGACGTGCCCGTCCTCCTCCAGCCAGCGCATCTGACGGTTGTTCGGGATGTCGCTCCAGACGAGGTAGCGGCCGACTGCGCTCCAGGCCGGCCCCTCCGCCCAGAGGGCGCCGGTCCAGAGTCGGCGGATGGCGCTGTTCGGCACGATGTAGGGTTCGAAGGCCGGGTCGACCGCGATCACGTCCGGATCGGTAAAGTAGGTAGTCGGGGCCGCGCCCGGCCGGAAATCGCGCGGCGGGCGCGTCACCGTGCTCGGCGGTTCGGGCTGCGCCGCCGCGTCACCGGCCGTCGCGGCGAAGGCGCCTAATCCTGCGAGGATCGCGCGTCGGGAGGGCGGAGGGAGCCCGCGCTCCGCCTCGATCCCGGATGCGTCGGTCTGCGACGGCCGCATGCGATTCTCCATCGCGCATCCTGCAAATTCTCCGCGATGCGCGCCGACAGGCTAGGACCAATGTCCTGCGCCGGTCAATCCGGCCGGCGCCAGAGGATCTTCCAGACACCGTCCGCCGAGGCGAGGAGCCGGGTGCCGTCGCGGACGTCGCCGCGCATGAACACGAGGGAGCCGGTGCGCTTGACCACCTGAGGCCGGATCTCGATCCAATTGCCGAGGTGGCCGACATCGATGAACTTCATCTCCAGCTGGATGGTCACGCAATTGGCGCCGTCCGCCGCCCGCATCGCGGTCTCGCCAAGCGCGCGGTCGGCGAAGCTCATCAGCATGCCGCCATGGACCACGCCAATCAGGTTGGCGTGCTTCTGCTCCGCCCGGAACGCGTAAGCGCCGTCCGCGCCCCTGAGATGCAGCGGCCCGACATGGGCGATGAAGCCCTTGTCCTCCACCAGGGCCCAGCCGTGGCCGGCGGGATCGAGGGCATCCGTTTCGGTTGTCATCGCGTCCGGTCCGTTCGTGCCGATGCGGGAGAAGGGCGTTTTGGCCGTCAGGTTCCCCGGGGCTTGACCCGGCGGGTCGGCGCCTCGTTGAGCGGATCCTCCGGCCAGGGATGGCGCGGATAGCGCCCGCGCATCTCGGACCGCACAGCCGCCCAGGATCCGCGCCAGAAGCCCGGCAGGTCACGGGTGATCTGGATCGGTCGCTGAGCCGGCGACAGCAGGTGCAGGACCAGCGGTCGGCCGCCAGCCCTGGGATGCCGGTCGAGGCCGAACAGCTCCTGGACCCGAACTGACAGCGCGGGCTCCTCGGACGTGTAGTCCACCGGGATGCGCGAGCCGGTCGGCACCTCGACATGGGTCGGTGCCTCCGCGTCGAGACGGGCGCGCAGGTCCCAGGGCAGCAAGACCTGCAGGGCGTCCGCGAGGTCGCTCGGCGTGACCGACGCCAGTGCGGCGCGACCCACGAGAGACGGCGCCAGCCACGTCTCCGCCGTCCGGGCCAGCGCCGCGTCCGACAGGTCGGGCCAGGCCGCGCCCTCGGCCGCGTGGAGGAAGGTCACCCGGGCCCGCCATTGCGCCAGGGCCGGCGTCCAAGGCAGGCGGTCAATCCCGAGTTCCGCGATGCCGCGTGCCAGAATCTCAGCGCTGTCCAGGTCGCACGGCACCGGCAGCGGCCGTGCCCCAAGTGTGACGGCGCCGAGCCGACGGACCGCCCGCGCCCGCAGGGCGGCGGCCTGCGGATCGAAGGTGATCTCGGTGCGGGACTCGATCCGGTCGGCGAACAGCCGCTCGACCGCCTCGGCCCCGATCGCCGCCGCGGCCAGGATCCGGGCGTTCCCGGCCGCTCCGGCAAGATCGGCGATCACCACATGGGTCTCGCGGGCGAGCGGGCTCGCCGGGTCGAGGCGCCCGGCTCGGCCGCTCGCCATCACGAACTCACCCTCGCGGCCGCGAGCCCGCGCCACACGATCGGGGTAGGCGAGCGCCAGGAGTGGCCCGGCGGCGACGGGGCCGGCCTCCGGGCTCGCGCGACCGCCCGCCCCGGCGATCCGGGCCCAGCTCTCGGCGAGCCGGCGCATGTCGGCGGCGCGGCCGCCCCGGTCGCGGCGGAACCGCTCGACCCGCTCGTCAAGGTCGAGGCCGTCGCCGCCGAGGCCGCGCTCCACCAAGACGGCGGCGAGGTCGGCCGCGGCGCGCGCCTGGCCGGTGCCGGCCGCGACCGTCACCATCCGGGCGAGCCGCGGCGGCAGAGGCAGCGCCCGCAGTCGCGCGCCGACCGGCGTCAGCCGGCCGTCGGCATCGAGCGCGCCGAGTTCGGTCAGCAGGGCGCGGGCCTCCGCCAGGGCGGGTGCGGGGGGTGGGTCGAGGAAGGCGAGCGCGGACGGGTCGGTCACGCCCCAGGCGGCGCAGTCGAGGAGGAGCCCGGCGAGGTCCGCTGACAGGATCTCCGGCCGCGTGAACGGCTCGAGGGCGTTGGTGCCCGCCTCGGACCAGAGCCGCCAGCACAAGCCGGGCTCGGTCCGGCCGGCGCGGCCCCGGCGCTGGTCCACGGAGGCGCGGGAGGCGCGGGCCGTGACCAGCCGGGTCAGGCCGAGGCCCGGCTCGTAGACCGGGACCCGGGCGAGCCCCGAATCGACCACGATCCGGACGCCCTCAATGGTCAGAGAGGTTTCGGCGATGCTGGTCGCGAGGACGACCTTCCGGGTGTCGGCGGATGCGGGGGCGACGGCCCGGTCCTGCTCGGCGGGCGTCAGCGCCCCGTAGAGGGGCGCGATCTGCACGTCGGATCCGACCTTCTCGGCCAGCAGGTCGGCGGTCCGGCGAATCTCCGCCTGTCCGGGCAGGAACACCAGGATCGAGCCGGGATCCGCCCGCAGGGCGCGCAAAGTGACCTCGGCCACCGAATCCTCGATCCGCCGGTTCGGATCGCGCTCCACGTACCGGGTCTCTACCGGGAAAGCGCGACCCACGGAGGTCACGACGGGCGCGTCGCCCATCAGGCGCGAGACCCGCGCGCCGTCGAGCGTCGCCGACATGACGAGGATCCGCAAATCCTCCCGCAGGCCGCCCTGCGCGTCGAGGGCCAGGGCCAGACCGAGGTCGGCGTCCAGGGAGCGCTCGTGGAACTCGTCGAACAGGACCGCGCCGATTCCGGAGAGTTCCGGATCGTCCAGGATCATCCGGGTGAACACGCCCTCGGTGACCACCTCGATCCGCGTCCGCGCGGTGATCTTTGAGCCGAGGCGGACGCGCAGGCCGACCGTGCCGCCGACCGGCTCGCCGAGCGTCTGTGCCATTCGGGCGGCGGCGGCCCGTGCGGCGAGGCGGCGCGGCTCCAGCAGGATGATCCTGCGCCCGTCGAGCCAGGGCGCCGCGAGGAGGTCGAGGGGCACGCGGGTCGTCTTGCCGGCGCCGGGGGGCGCCACAAGGACGGCGGCATTCCGCGCGGCGAGCGCGCGACGCAGATCAGGGAGCGCCGCCTCGATCGGCAGCACGGGTGCGGGACCGGCCATCGCGGCCGCTGATGGCGCGGCGCTGCGCCGAGCGCAACCGTCCGGACCCGGGTCCGCGAGGCGTCCGGCGTTTCCATGACGCCGCGCGGGATTCGACACGGGCTTCCCGTCCCGGGCCCTGGCGGCCGCGCGGCGCCGCCGCAATCGTGCGGCGCGACTGCACAGATCCAACGGGAGCGAAACGATGACCCTCCGCCGCGCGCTGACCCTTGCCGCCATCTCCCTGGCCCTGCCGCTGGCGACCACCGCGGCGCGGGCGCAGGACCGGCTGCCGACCATTCCGCCCCAGGATTACACAACCGAGCAGAAGCAGGCCGCCGAGGCCTTCGCGCAGGCGCGCGGCAAGCCACCCTTTGGACCGTTCGAACCGCTCATGTACTCGCCCGAGGTGATGACGCTCGCGCGTTCGATGGGCGACTACCTCCGCTTCAAGCCGAAGATCGGCACCACGCTCTCGGAGCTTGTGATCCTGATGACCGCTCGCCGCTGGACGCAGGATTACGAGTGGTACGTCCACGCGCCGATCGCCGAGAAGGCTGGCATCTCCGCCGACATAATCGCGGCGATCCGTGACGGACGCCGGCCGGCCAAGATGAGCGACGACGAGACCCTCGTCTACGATTTCACCGCCGAGCTTCAGGACACGAAGCGCGTCTCCGACGCGACTTTCGCGCGCGCCGAGGCCCGGTTCGGCAAGCCCGGCGTCGTCGATCTGGCGGCGATCTCCGGCTACTACACATTCCTCGCCATGGAATTGAATGCGGCGCGCTACGCGATTCCCGCAGATGGCAAGCCCCTGCCGCGGATGCCGGAGTGAGCCGGGTTATCCACAGCGGTTAGGCAGCGGAATCAGGGTTTTCCACAGGGTTGCCATGGGTTTGGACCGACGATCCGGCGGACGTTGACGGAACGTTAACCGTTATGGCTTGTTCTCTTTTCGTTCCCGGATGCGACGAAGGAGAACCCGATGCTGACCCAGGTCCTGGCCCGGCGCGACGATCACGCCTGCCCCGTCGAGGCGATCAGCGCGGCGTATCTCGGCTTCGCCGGCGGCGATGCCGGGATCGCCCTGCGGTGCGCGATCGCCGACGCCCTGTCCGACCTGATGGAGGCCGAGCGGCGCACGCGCGAGCGCAGCCGCCTGATCTCCCGAGGCTACATCCGGACTGCCCCGGATCCGGACGCGGGGCCGGCAAGCTGAACAGTGCCTGCAGGGCGGCTTCAGCTTCGGTGCAGCGCCGGCCTGGCACCGTGTCTCTCGTGATCCGGGGCGCCGCAGGTGCTCCGCGCTTTCTCGGGAGACAGGTCATGACACGGATCGCTCTGCTCTCGGCCGCCGCGCTGATCGGCGCGGGCACCCTGGCCTCCACGACCGCCGAGGCCCGCGGTGGCGGCGCCATCGCGGCCGGCATCATCGGCGGCCTCGCGGCCGGAGCGCTGATCGGCGCCGCGACCCAGGCCCATGCGGCGCCCGACTACGGCTACGACGATTACGGCTATGCTCCCACCCGCGTGGTCGTGCGGCCGGCGCCGGCCTACCGCGCCTACGAGGAGGACGCGCCGGTTTACGCCACCCGCCGGACGGTGACCTACGAACGGGTCCCCGTCGGCTACGGCCCTGCCCGCCACTGGCACGGGGATTGGGATGGCGGGTACGGCTATCGCGGCTGGTGAGGTGCGGGTCGCTCCGGGCGCCGTGACGGCGCCCGGGAGCTTGGCTTAAGACAGCGGCGCCGGGCCGAATCCGGCCTCCGCAACCAACCGACGAATCCATGCTGGTCCACGAAGGCGAGACGCGCACCCCGGAGGCCGACCGGGCGCTCGCCCTGTCCCTCGCGGCTGTAGCCGGCGCATTGAACACCGCCGGGTTCTACGCGGTCGGCCTCTACGCCTCGAACATGACCGGGAACGTTTCGGCGATTTCCGATCGGACCGGCACCGGCGACCTCATCCTGGCCGCGCAGGCCGGCCTGCTCGTCATCCTCTTCGTCCTCGGCGCCGCCACCGCGACGCTGCTGATCCGGCGGCGCCGTCGCAGGGCCCACCCGGGCGCCTATGCCTACGGGGTCTGCATCGAGGCGATACTCCTCGTCGCAGTTGGCCTGCTCGTGCTGCCGCTTCACGAGCCGGCGCGGAGCCACGCCCTCGTTCTCGGCCTGAGCTTCGTTCTGGGCCTGCAGAACGCGGCCGTGACCAAGATCTCCGAGTCGCGGGTGCGGACCACGCATGTGACCGGCATGATCACCGATATCGGCATCGAACTCGCGCGCCGGCTTGATCGCGGCACGTCCGGACCCGATGCGCTGAAGCCCCACGATCCCGTGCGGCTGAGGCTGTACCTGCTGACCGTCGGCGCCTTCCTGACCGGCGGCGTGGTGGGGGTCGTCGCCTACCGCCTCGTCGGTGTGGCGCTGCTCTTCGCGGCGGCCGCGATCCTGGCGGGCCTCGCCCTTCCCGCCCTCAGGCGCTGATGTCGAGGAGTTGCCCCATCATCCGGTCGCTGGTGCGCGCCACCGCGGCGTTCAACGCGAAGGCCGACTTCGACCCGATCAGGTCCGCGACGGCCCCCGAGAGATCCACCTGGGCGGCCGGCGGCAGGGCCGTGTCGCCGACCGGGGCGCCACTTGCCGCGATGGTCTCAGCGGCTTTCCCGAGCCGATCGGTGGCCCGGGTCATGCCTGTCGTGGCGGTCTGAAGGGCGTCGATCATGCCGGAATCTCCCGGCCGAGATCCTGCCAGGGAGTCGACAAGAGCCGGTTTCGGCGATCGTTCAAATGTGAGCCATCACCTGCGGCGGGCCGGCCGGCTTCTCAACCCTTCGGCGCGCACACGGTGACCGGGGAGGCCCCGCCATAGGGCCGTTCCGCTTCCGCGATCTGCTTCGCGGCGGCCTCACAGGCCTGCTGGGTGTTGAACTCGACGGATCCGATCGCGGAGCCCGAGCCGGCGAGCATGATGATCAGCACGTAGACCACGCCGTTTCCTCCGTCGCGCCGCTCGGCGGCGGCCCATCCCGGATCCGAATGGGCGGCGTGCCGCATGCGACCGCGCCGAACGGCGGATCGCGATCGCGGGTTGGTGCGGACGGCGGGACTCGAACCCGCACGGCCTTGCGGCCGCAAGATTTTAAGTGGTGATCCGGACACAGCCAAATTTCATTTTCGGCTTCATTTTCAGAGCGTTGAACGTAGATCCGGCGTTCCACACCCGTCGCGCTACTCGGGCTGCCAGTGGTCACAGGCAATCTTGCTCGAACGAGAGACGATGTAGCTCAAGGCGGATTGGTTTGAGTCGGTGACGGCCTTGATGGTCGCCACTTTGACGATGGCTGTCAGGGCTACTGCGCCTTGAGGTACTCCTCGGGATCCTCGCGACGGCCGCGTCCGGTCTCCATCAAGAAGTAGATCTCGACATCCGGCACACCCCCACGACGGCGAGCAGGGTGGATGCCCGAACATCACCGAGATCGTGGGATTCTCAACGGGGATCGCGATCCCGCCCCATCACCTCGAACGAGACCCTGCGCGGAGGGCTCGGGCGATCTCCGCGACCGAGGTGATTGGCCGGGTCGATCAAGACAGGCGAGACGATCACCACCAGGATCACCCTGCGGTAGGATGATGGATCGCGGCGATGAACTTCAGCGTGATGGTCGGTGACATGTAGTCGAGGGGTAGGCGCGGACGCGCCCACCCGCTCGCAACGGCGGCGTCAGCCCAGCCCGAGCAAGCTCGGGCAGTTCTGCCACCCCGTCGATCCGGCTGCGCGGGATGGACCGCGTGGACGACGGTGGCGCGATCCACTCTGTGCATCCTGCTTTTCCCGGCAACTATCGGCTGTAGTCCAGTAGTCCATGCGGTCCAGGGTTCAGATCGAGCTATCCCCCTTCGCCACCACCGCGATCCCTGGACCGCAGCCGGACCACGATCTGCCGAGAGACCGTGGTCCAACCGTTGCCGGAACGATCAGCCGACCCTGTCGTGCTTGGCCGTCATGATGTTCTTCATGAGGGTGTGGGCCACGGGGAACTCGACGGCCGTGGTCACGACGTTCTCAATGTCCGTGTCGCGCACGATCACGGAGGTGGAGGACGGCAAGACGATCACGTTGGTCGAGAAGGGCTCATCACGATCCTGAAGCTCATCACCATCCGTAAGATCGGGCAGGCAGAGCCGGAAGCCGCGCACGCTGCGGCGCGAATTGTCCGACCGGCTGCCGGTCGTGGTCGAGCGCGCGACCATCCAGCCACCTCCGAGCATCTTGCGGCGGAACTCCTCGATGTCCTCGGGCTTGCTGTGCAAGTGCTCCCGCACCCAGTCGCGGTAGGTGCTGTGCAGGTCCTCGATGGAGCGGGTGGCCCCACGAAGAGCCTCCAGGTCGGCGCCCAGGAACCAGCGCCGAACGCTGCACCCGAACGCATCGAGCAACTCCTCGCGCTTCTTCGTGAGGAACGGGCGGCAGATGAACCTGTAGTCCACCTCGATCTCGTTCAGGAGCGCAGCGAAGCCGGACACCGTCCGGGACTCGCGGAACTCCCGGCTCTCCTCGTCCCACAGCGCCTTCGCCCGCGCCGCCCAAGCCGGATCGCCGGTCGTGGCCACAAAGGTGTTCTGCCGGTCCCACTCCTCGACACGCATCGGCTTCTCGTCGTTGGTCGAGAAGATGTGCATGGCCACCGCGGGGTGAGTCGTGCCGCCGACGTTGCGCGTGTTGATCTGGATCGTCTCGTTGCCGGTCATGGCCTTGATCAGGTTACTCGTGTCGATCCAGCCACCCGGCGCCTTGAACTCGTCCCACTCGATGCACTCCTTGCCGAACAGGCTGTCAGTCCAGCCCTTGGCGACATCAAGCTGGTTGGCCTTGCCGACCGAGCGGGAGCCCAGGATGACCGACATGGCCGACACGAGCGTCCCCTTGCCGACGCCACGCAGCGGGCCGATGAACCAGAGGTTGGTCTGGGGAGCGTAGCCCGGCCGCTGGTAGCGGGCGGCCAGCCAGTGCAGGACCCACCGGAACAGGGTCGGCTTGGCGCCGTGGATCTCGGCGAGCATCTCGTCGAAACCGACCTCGTCGGCCTCGGCGCACAGCGAGTTCCGGATCACCTTGAGGAACTCCATGGTCGCCGCCATGTCGTTGGTTTCACCGGCCAGACGCCGATCCCGGTAGAGGTTGAGGCGCTTCTGGTCCTGGAAGATGACGAAGTCGGCCGCGCCGGGCGCGTAGGTGACGCCAACGAAGCTCACGACACCCTGGGCGAGGAACGTCTTGATGTCGTCCTTGGTGATGACCGCGAACTGATTTCCGAGCGCGATCATGCCGCCGCGCTCGCTCAGAAGCTTCGCCAGCGCGCCCGCCCGGCCCACCGGGACCCAAGCCTGCGTGTGCTTGTCGAGGATGTAGACGCCATCGCCGACGAGAACGCAGTGGCGGGCCAGATGGGTGAACTTCGCGTGGTCGGGATGCAAGGAGTCAGTCCAAGCCTGATCCTCGAAGGCGTAGTTCTGAAGGAGGGACTGCTTGATGCCCGTGCCGGGCTTGGGATGCGAAAGGGACATATGAAAACCAGGGATTGAAATTGAATGTGAGCCTGCGGCTCGAAAGCGAGTGATGAACGTCGTCAGGTATAGCTGGGCCGGGTTGGCGCCTCCTATTTCTTTCTCACCAGGGGCCTCGGTCAGCGCAGACCAGCATAGGTCAGCGCGCGCTCGGCCTCGTCCTTGATACGCGCCCAACGCGTGGTGTTGGTCTTGATCGGGCTGATCGCATCCACTCCGCGAGCGTAAGCGACAAGGTCCTCGACGGCGATCTCGAACTCCATCACGGCCGCTCGCGCAGCGACGCGCGTCATGAAGCGGTAGAGGCCCGTGTGATGGGAGCCCTTGGGACTGTTGATGTAGTCCTCGATCATCCCGCCAGTGACGACCGGGCTTGTGAGGATCGAGCATCCCGGCGGCAGCGGACGGAGGGTTGCGGAGCGATTGCGCACGCTCTTCGCCGCAGGCTGCTGGAGGATCGGCGTGGCTTGCTGGGGGAGCGGCCGCGACATGGGGAGCGGTGCGCTCACCTCCGGCGGGTGTTCGGCGAGCACGGCATCGATGTCGAGCGGCACGCCGTCCGTCCGGAACCAGATCATGTTCAAGGGCTCGACGTTGCCCGTCTCGGACGGCGTCCAGATGGTCGGGACCGTATACATCCGGCTGAGATCCTTGCAGGACGGGTCCGGCGCCAGCCCGGAGAACTTCCGGCACACAGCCGCGTAATGCAGCTTGATCTCCTGGGCGGGCAGATCGCGGCTCAGGTGGAGCAACACACGGAAGCGATGGCAGGCGGCCGTAGCCTTCGTAGTGGTGTAGATCAGGGCGTTGACGCCAAGCGCCTCGATTTCGGCCACCGCCATGTCGAACGGCGTGTAGAGCAAGCCCTCGTTGTCGATATCGAGGCCCATCCAACTGCCCCAGCCGATGACGTTCACGTCCCGGCGCCGAGCGCCGAGGTCGTAGGCTGCCGGGGAGATAAGCGGGGTCGCGTGCTTCTTGGTCCGGTCGTCAGCGTGGCGCGACGACCGTCCCGAAGTGAGATCGCCCACAAACTCGGCCCA
>Ga0316228_1002309_pt1 | contig 17090 bp, 15 predicted proteins | sample TBH18021metaG_FD_206005 | JGI IMG/M metagenome (GOLD analysis project Ga0316228, IMG submission 206005) | Freshwater microbial communities from Trout Bog Lake, Wisconsin, USA - TBH18021 | ecosystem: Environmental > Aquatic > Freshwater > Lake > Hypolimnion/Profundal zone | place: USA: Wisconsin... | reverse complement strand
CGGTGCAGGCGCATGGTGGCCGAGTCAAGCGCATGCGCACTGCTCGCGGCACTTTCATGCGGGCTGACGGCATTCACATCGGCTGCCAGCGCAGCTGCAGCATGAGCGCAGATCAGCAAGGCCACGAGGGTGAATACGGACAGGATCTTCATGGGGAGGATTCGCTTCACTGCAGCAGACGCTGCAAAAGTTCAAGGCTGGGGTAGCCGTCGGCCGCAAGCCCATGGCTGCTCTGGTATTTCCGGATTGCGCCTTGGGTAGCCGGACCCATCAGACCGTCGGGCGTACCGCTATCTAAGCCCTGTGCATTCAATGCCGTTTGCAGTGCCTGCAATTGGCTGGCGCTCATTGCCTTGATGTCGCGGGGCCAGGGCGCCTGCACCCCGGGCCCACCCGCCAGCTGTTGCGACAAAAGCCCCACCGCCAGCGCGTAGCTGGTCGAGTTGTTGTACCGCAGGATGGTGCGGAAATTTGCGCCCACCAGAAATGCGGGGCCGCGCGCGCCGGCCGGCAACAGGATGGAACTATCGGCCAATGCGGGCAAGGGCGACCCATCCATTGACTGCACCCCCTGAATCGCCCAGCCGGAAGATGGCAAGCGCACATCCATGTCTGCGCGTGCGTAATCGAATCCGGAAGGCAAGCGCACCTCGTTGCCCCAAGGCTCGCCCACCTGCCAGCCCGACTTGGCAACGAAGTTGGCGGTGGAGGCCATCACATCCGCAGTGCTGGCCCAGAGGTCGCGCCTGCCGTTGCCGTCCGCATCCACCGCGTAGGCCAGGAAAATCGTGGGCATGAATTGTGTCTGACCCATCGCACCGGCCCATGAACCCACCATGCGCTCACGTTCGATGTCGTGGTTCTGCAAAATTTTGAGCGCCGCCATCAACTCGCCTCGGGCCCACTGCGCACGCCGTCCCTCAAAACCAAGCGTGGCCAAGGCGTCTATGGTGGAAAAATCACCCAAGTTGCTGCCAAAATCGCTCTCAACGCCCCAGAATGCAAAAAGAATGTCGATGGGAACCCCGTAGCGTGCGGCAATGGGGCCCACCTCGGCCTGCAGTTGGCGCAACTTTTCTTGCCCACGGAGTATGCGTTGCGTGGACAGCGCCCTGTCGAGGTAGTCCCAGACCGAGCGGGTGAACTCTGGCTGGGCACGGTCCAATTCAATCACGCGAGGCAGGAAGTGCACGCTGCTGAATGCGCTGTACACCGTCGCTTCATCTATGCCGGCAGCACGCGCAGCGGTGCAGAAATCTGCCACCCAACGGTCAAATTTTTGTGTGAGCGGGGCCGGCTCATTCAAAACGAGTGGCAGGGTGGATGCACAACCCGCAATCACCAGCCCCGCTGCGATGGCCCAGCGGTGGGGTAATAACAGGTAACGAAAAAGGGCTGTCATGGAATGCGATGTCGCTTGTGCGGTGGGTCTTCCTGTGTCTTTGGTGGTTTGTTGGGCCAACGGCAAGCCCGGCGCCAAACTGCGGCGATATCTTCATCTTTCCAGACCAAGATTGCAGATGACAACTTGCCGGAGTGAATTTACCGCATCATACCGTCCGACACCTAGATGCGCTGGGGATTGATATGGGCTGGCACAACCGCCGAACGAGCGGAGTTTGCGCCTTGAGGCATGATTGCGGTGGGCAACCAGTCATCAAATCGTTGGTGCAACAGTAGGAGCATGTTTTCCCGCCCCTTGAGTCCGGCAAAGGTGTGATCAGCGTCTTCGATCCTGTCAACGGTGAAATACCCGCCCCGCAGCAAGACTGGAAAATCATGCAACATTTCATCACGCAGCAGCGCAAGACCAGGGTCAGTCGTTGCAAATATGAAATGCACCCGACATTCTTGTTGGGTCAGCTGGCGTAGCTCAATCGTCAGCGTAGACGACTGCGATAAACGCAGCCAATGCCCAGCCCACAACACATGCTTTCGCAACCACAGACGCATTCGCCCAGCAACCGATCGGGTGATCAACTTGAAATTGACCTGTCCGCGAAGCAATTTGAGCCAGCGCTGAGGTTTCCACAGGGCACGGGTGGCATTCTTGCCAGCAATGTAGTGAATTGCCCCATGCTCCCACAAGTTGGCTCGCTCGACATCCTGAGTTATGAACCCAAGGGAATTTAGAGCAAATACCCGGGAAACTCCGGGCTGGCTCACCGCCAATCTCACGCTGTGGTACGCGCCAGAGCACAGACCCATGGCAGCCCATTCGCGCACACTCTCGTCTGCGAACAAGGTCTGGAAGTATTCGCCCACAAATTCGATGGCTCGGGCTGCATACACCCGATTTTCTTCGTCCGCGTAGTCATTCAGACTTTCTCCGATACCGGGCATATCTAGGCGGATGACCACATCGCCTTTTGCAGCACGTGAGCGGGCAAATCCGACCCACATTCGATTAGGCCCAACCCGGTGCTCAGTGCTGGAGTTCAGAATGAGTACCCCCCTACCCGAAGGCGCAATGCCCGCCCCAGGCGCCACCCTGATGCTGCTCATTCCCATGGCGCCAAAAGGTACCAGCACCATTTCCTCCACACTTTGTTGCCCAACCTGGAAAACAGCGCTGCATTCAATGTCCATCGCAGACATCAGCGGCCGGGGCGAAGGCGTATTGAGTTGCCTTGAAAACATGGACAGTGCTTCCAGCACTTTGTCAAACATCAACTGCGCGGGTTTAGCCATGTGGGCGGTGAGCACCATGTCGCTGTATCCAGGCTGTACGGAATAGAAAGTGGTAACTCCTCGACTAGAAAGTTGGTCGATCCAGCGGCACCCAATCCCGAGGTCGTCACGATCAATGACGGCCACACCTTTTGCATGTATTCGGTCAGGCAACACGCTGAACTTGAGTGCATCCGCCGTTTGCCTGTTCATGCTGAAGCCAGCCGCAAATACAGCTTCTGGAGTCTGTGCATGACCCTGGGCCATGGCACTACCCAAAATGCGTAACTCTTTCAAATAGGCTTGACCACTGCGAACCGGAGCCAGCAGTGCCAAAGCCGCTACATCCTGGCGTACTGCGGCCAATTCGGCGGACAACAAAGCCCCTAGTCGCATGCCCACCAATACCACCTGCGACACAGCGGCATGGGACTTGAGGGTGTCGATGCCAAACCCGACAGATTGATGCCACAAGGTCCAATAGTTTTCGTCAGGGCCCGGATCGTAAGAGTCGCCACACCCATCGAGGTCAAACCGCAGGCAGGTGAAACCCAACTGGGCAATAGCCTGCGCCAGTTCTCGCAAGGCACGTTGGGTGGACATGTTCTCTGCGCCCCACGGACTTACCATGAGCACCGCAAAAGGCGCATCCACGGGCGCAGACGAACGGTGCAAAACACCAAACAACCGGCGCTCTGGCGGCCCAAAGTACAAAGCTTGCGGTGTGTCTGCCACCGATTCAGGGCTCATTGACATGATTACTGAGGCGTTGGCTGCAACAAAATGGGAACTGGCTGACGCACGTTGAGCGCCATGGCATGCGCGTGCCAGTGACCGGGTGCGACTGTTGTCGGGGTAAACCGAACCGACTTTTGGGAGTCCGGCGGCATATGAAAATAGTCATCCGAAGGCTGCCACCCGCGACTCTCAAAATGAACGGCGTAACTGACCGCACGCGTAGAAAGCTCAACCAGGATGTTGCCATCAGGCAGGTGGCCGGCACGGGCCTGCAATCCGGTGGGGCCGTTGAAGAGGATCATTTGGCGGGGCTCAAAATAGAGCGCCTGCCCAAGCAGCATGTTTTGATGGTCGCGCCAGGTCAGCACCGCCAGATCGGTTGCGGCGGGACCAAACCGATAGGCCCAGCTCAGATCCATGAATCCCTCCAACCAGTCGGTCGCAGCCCACTGCCCGGTGCTGCGGGGCGCAATCAGAAGCTCACGCGCGCCACGGGCAACCAAAGTTTCGCCATGGCGGTACAGTCGCAGCTCGACACTTGTCACCATTGGGTTGGCGGTTTCATTCACCAGGTGCAAATACAGCCCGTTCAGCCCTTGGTCAGAGATAAATGCCAACAGAGGTTGCTGAACACGCGCCAACGCGTGAAACACGCTTTTAGCCCCCCCTTGGTCGTCCAGCAATCCGCACCCCGCACCGGCCCATAAGTCCCGCAGGAACCAGACCAAGGCACCACCGCAGCGAGGGGACTGGGTGCGCCAGGCCGCCATGGTTCTGGCCATGACTTCGGCCGCCACCGCGCGCCCTAACACCAAATGGCGTGCGGGGTCAAAGGCGCGAAGCTCATCCGAGCGTACGCCCAGAAGTCGCTCTACGTAATGCTCCCGCACATCGTCAAAATCCCAGCCCACGGTTCGGTCCCGGTACACACGGGCTTTCCATTCTGGTGAGTGGACCTGAGGCGCCTCACCTGCAGGAGAACGTTGCAAGGTACTAACTGTAGGAATATTCGCGAACGCGAGACACTCCGTCGCAAACGAAAGTTTGCTGCCCAGCGCATCGTCAAGCCCCCGCTTGTATGCACCCACTCCATAGTAGGAGCAGGTGCCCGACTCTGGCTGATGCGGAAATGCTCCCCCATGCGCACTGGAAGGCCAGTAAATAACATCAGGAAGCTGTGCTTTCACCAGATCCGGCAGGATTTGATGAAACAAATCCGGGGCCCAAGTGTCACGCGGGGCGCCCCACATAGCGGCCTGCTGCGACACCTCCGAATTGCCACAGACCACGGCCAGGCTGGGGTGTGACTGCCACAGCATGAGTTGTTGGGCCACTTCGTCTTGAACGTCCTGCAGGAAATCAGCATCGGTACTCGGGTAGTCCATGTTGGCAAACATCAGATCCTGCCAAACCATGATGCCGTGCGCATCGCACACATCAAAAAAAACCGATGTCTCGTATACGGTAGACCCAGCCAGACGCAGCATATTGATGCCAGCGGCTTTGATTTGCAATACGGCACGCAAATAGTCGTCTTCCGAGGCTTGCAGGCTGACCACATCAAGGGGCATCCAGCAGGCACCCCGGCAAAACACGGCCTCATCGTTCACCAGAATCTGGAAACGCGCAGTGTCTTGCATTAGGCCCATGGTGCGAAAGCCTACTTGGCCCAAGCGCTGTGAGATGCTATTGCCGTCAGCCTCGCGAAGCTGCAAAGTGACTTGGTAAAGAACCGGATCACCGTGGGTATGTGGCCACCAAAGGTGGACATCGGGCAAGGTGAGCTGTGCCACACCGTGGTCATTGGAATCGGTCTGCAAGGGTTCCTCAATCCGGGTGTCCGGCCCTTCGACGATCAACACAGCACGGGTGTGCGGCGCCGACCTTTCCTGAAACCAACAATCCACCCGCAATTGACCCGTCCCCCCAGACACTGCGGCGCACAGGGCGGATCGAATGAGCTGTGCCGGTTGGCGTTGTTCAAGCCAGATGGGCCGCCAGGGCCCCACGGCAGCGGCCGGTGGCGACCAACCGGGCGTCCTGCCAAGAAGTGTTGTGCGAATCCATCGTAGTTGCTGATGGCTGACCATGGGTGTGCGCCATCGAGGTCGGGGACGCTTGGCTTGCAAGGTGTTGTCCAAGGCATCAAATCGCAACAGCAGCACGTTGCCTTCTGGTTGTAGCAGACAGTCAACTCGTGACCGGTATTGCCGAAACATATTGGCGCTGGAGAGAATACACCCGCCGTTCAACCAGACTTGACAGTGGGTGGCCAAGCCATCAAAGACCAGCCAGGTTTCCGATGCGTTGGAATGCTCGACTGTGTCATGGTCAAACCGCAATCTGAACCACCAGATACCGGCATCAAAATGCACTGGTGGCGAATCCAATGACCATTGGTCAGCCATTTGCAGGGCGTGAGCGACGGTGGTTGCACGGGCAACGCGTTGCCAATCCGAATCCCGCGGAATGTCGGATGGTGTCTTTGCGCGGTCTTGACTAGCCAGCTCCCAGATAAAAGCGCCTTCGCACAAATTGAGCCGAGTCGGTGACAGCTCCTCATCTTTTTGCGATTCCAGCATAAGCTAAGCTCAGGCGAGCAATTGGTTCAGCGCTGCAGAAATGGAAGCAATACTCGAAAACACGGAACGGGATAGCATGTAGTCGGGGAATTCGATGTCGAACTCACCCTCCAAACCAAGCATCACGTTGACGCTGGCATGTGATGTCATGCCAACCTGCTGCAAATCGTCATTCACATCCAACGAATTGGCATTTTCGGAGAGCCGCCCATGCTTTGCCAAGACGGCACGGATACGCGAATCAATATCATTCATTCAGAGAAAGTAAAATAGTTGTGGAATTTTGGCCCCTGCTTAACGACGCGTGTTGTCCAAGTTTGCTGATCATACAATGATTTACCGTTCGCACCGGCAGACGAAGTATTCTTCTATTTCTAAATTCGTGAGCCACATCTCATTTCCCCCGATATTTTTTGATATTCTAGATAATTATCAATTCCGTTTCGAATTTTTTGTTCGCTGCGATGCTTAAAGACCCTGAGACCATCAGAATTGGGTACCAATTTTGTGTCGCCCGCAGTTCCAGCGCTAGGCGGTGATGGCTTGGCGCTGAAAGGGAATTTTGATAATAAAGTTGGCCATGTTCTAATTCACCCATGGCGTGAACGTAAAATGATAGCTAAGTCCTTGATTTCTATAGAGAATCAGGATTCCCTGCTCTTTTGTCACGGATTCAGGTCCTATTGAGATATACATATGCCAGACGAAGTCATCAAACCCACAGCATGGATCAAATTGCTGCAAAGTCCGAAGATCGCAGCCCAGTTTGCCGACGATGTGGACCGTGACGCCCGATTTCCTTCCGAGACACTGGCAGCGTTCAAGGCAGAAAAGCTGCTTAGCGCGCCGGTGCCTGCCCACCTCGGCGGTATGGGTTTGAGCATACGCGAGCAGTGCGAGCTGGTAGCAACCATTGCTGCGCAATGCGGGTCAAGCGCCATGGTCTTGGCCATGCACTACAGCCAGCTGGCCTGTTTGATTCGAAACACCCCGGACTCGGAGTTCTTTGCCGGGTATTTACGCGAACTGTGCGAGCAGCAATGGTTGCTCAGTTCCATCACCTCAGAGGTTGGCACCTATGGTGACACCCGCACCAGCATTTGCGCTGTGCTTCTGGACGGTGATCATTTCAGCCTGACCAAAGAGGCCACCACCGGTTCGTATTGCGACCATTCCGACGCGATCTTGGTCACCGCCCGAAAATCTGCAGATGCACAGGCGGGTGACCAGGTTTTGGTGCTGGTCAAAAACAAGGATGTGGAACTGCGGAAAACCACCCACTGGGACACCATGGGCATGCGGGGCACCTGCAGTGCTGGGTTCTCGCTGAAGTGCGAAGCCGCTGCAGCGCAGATTTTCACCATGCCATTTTCGGAAATCGCCTCGCAAAGCATGGTGCCGTTCTCGCACACTTTGTGGTCCGCTCTGTGGTGGGGCCTGGCTTACTCGGCATACGACAAGGCGGCGTCACTGGTGCGGGTTAATGCCCGCAAGAACCCAGGTGTGGTGCCGGCATCTGCTACCCGTTTGGCCGAACTGATGGTTAAGGTACAAACCATGCGCTACCACTGGCAAGGTGTGGCCGAAGAGTTTGACGCGTTGGTCGCCAGCCAAACCGACAAACAAGCGCTGCAAGAACTGGGCTGGGCTTTGAAGTTCAACAGTCTGAAAACTGCCGCCTCACAGATGGCCACTGAAATCATTCACGATGCGCTGCTGATGCTGGGAATCCCTGGTTACAGCAACCTTGGACCGCTCAGCATCAGCCGAGCCTACCGTGATGCTTTGTCTGGTGCACTCATGATTTCGAACGAGCGCATCGCGGCCAAAAGCGCCTCCATGCTATTGGTCTTCAAGGACCAATGAGCCCACTGCGGAAAAGCATGAACCCTACTTTTTCTTATGATCCGACGGTGTTCAAGAATGCACTGATCGAACACGGATTCCTGCTGCCCTCGGGGGTGCGTGGCATCAGTGGATTTGGCGCAAACTTTGAAGACATCCTGCAACGATTCAACATGCTGGTGTCCCGAATTGCTGCTGCTGACAAGGCTGAAGAATTGACTTTTCCGCCGGTGGTGGCACGCGCTCTAATTGAAAAAATGGGGTATCTTGGCAACTTTCCCCACCTCATTGGCTCGGTGCACAGTTTTTTTGGCACAGAACCTCAGGCCCGGGAAATGCTCGCAAAGTCTCAGGCTGGCGAGCGCTGGGAGGGAGCACTGGAAGTGACAGATGTCATGTTGACACCCGCCGCCTGCTACCCGGTCTACCCCCTGTTCAGTGGCAAGTTGTCACCCGAAGGGCGCCTGGTCACCACGCTCAATTGGGTCTACAGGCATGAGCCCACCGATGAGGTCTCCCGCTTTCAGTCCTTCAGAATGCGGGAATTCATTCGCGTTGGAAGCGAGGAAGTGGTGGTCCGCTGGCGAGACCAATGGCTGGAACGTGCGCGAAGTCTGCTGCTTGATTTGGGGTTGCCGGTTCAAAGCGAGATTGCCAACGACCCATTTTTTGGTCGAGTGGGCAAAATGCTGGCTACCAATCAGCGTGAGCAAAGGCTCAAGTTCGAGCTGAAGGTCCCCGTCATTTCCCAGGCTGAGCCAACCGCCATTTGCTCCTTTAACTGGCATCAAGAGCATTTCAGTTCCAAGTTCAACATTCATGACGCGAATGACCGCTTAGCACATACCGCCTGCCTGGGATTTGGATTGGAGCGGGTCACCTTGGCGCTGCTCAAAACCCATGGGCTGGACACTTCTGCGTGGCCCGAATCAGTCAGGGATTTGCTGTGGAACTAGACACAAAAACCGCGGTCAATGTCATTCCCGGCCTAGACGCCCGGACGTACTCTTGCCACGCGTTGCATCACTCGCAATGCATATGGACCGAGAAAAATTGCTATGTCGACCTGTGGATTGAACTGCTTCATGCCAAAGGCCTGGAACCCCTGGCGCTGCTGCCCTTTGTGATTCAAATGGACTTTGAGAGCGATCAATGGACCTTTTTCAAGCCGTCGCACGATGAGTTGCGCAGCTTGTACGGCATCAAGGTACATGAACTGACAATCTGGCGGCCTTTGGCAGAGCATGTTCTGGAGCATCTTCAGGCCGGCCGGCTGGTATGTATTGAAGTGGACGCTTTCTGGCTGCCCGATACCCATGGCACAGACTACCAAACCAACCACAGCAAAACAACGATTGCCATCAACTCGGTTAATTTCAGCTCCGAAGAAATTGGCTACTTTCACAACGCTGGCTATTTTTTGGCAAGCGGCGAAGATTTTAGTCAATTACTGAAAATCAAACCCGCACTGGCCGAATTACCACTGTTTGCCGAGATCATTAGTTTTTACTCTCCGCCACTGCAAACTCAGGAGCAACTCCAGCTTGCCAGTCTGGCACTGATGCAAAAGCAAATTCAATACCTTCCAACAGAAAACCCGATCAAAAAATTTGCCATCCGGTTTGAGCAGGATCTGCCGGTGCTGCAAGCCCGAGGCCTGGACTATTATCACGCGTGGGCCTTTGCCGGAATTCGCCAGTGCGGCTCGGCATTTGAGTTGTTGGCGGCCTGGGTCTGCTGGATGCAGCCGCTGTTGCCCGATACCGCGCTCGGTTTGAGCGACATGTTTCTGCAAATATCGACCGAGGCTAAAACCTTGATCCTGAAAGGCGCCCGCGCGGTAGCTAGCAAGAAAAGCTTTGATATCCAGCTTCAGTTGCAGAAAGCCGCCGACCTATGGGATCAATCCACGTCCTTGCTGAACTCCGCCATGCTTTCAAGACCGTAGCCTATATGATGGTATCTATTGCTTGATCAGCAGCATCGCAAAAAAACGCGTCAAAGCAACCATCACACTCGGGTGCGCGCTGGAGTTCCATTTGCAGCCAATCGCGCAGCATTTCACTTGCTTGCCAGCGCCTTGCGCAACACATCGGCCACCATCGGACCGCGCAGCGCGTCGCCAGCAGCACTTGGGTGCGGGTCGTAGCGACTCAGCACGTACTTTGGGTCTACGTTTTCGGACTTGTCGGCCAGTGTCAGGTCAATCACTTGGACATTCAGGGCCTTGATGGCATCAACGATTTGCTGATTGGAGTAGCTGCTGCTCGCAAAATAGTCGTCTTGGTCGCGTAGGAAGCCCACGACCACCGTCTGGTTGCGGCTGGCAGAAAGCTTTACGATGTCGCGCAGTAGCGCAAGGTAGAGCTTGAAGTCATCGTCGATCTGCCTCTTGTTGCCGTGCAGCGCCGTCTTTACTAGGCCGTAAACCTTCGATAGGCTCAATACCCTTGCCAAAGGGTAATACGAAATACCGCCGCAAACTCCTGAGCGTTGCAGCTTGCCATCAGCTTGCATCACATAGCGCGGTGATCCCATGGAAAACGCCGGTAAGCATGCTGAACGTTCAGCATGCCCGGGGAATGTCAGTACGAAGTTGACCTGTCCTGAGGTGTCGCGCGGGCTCTGCAGTATGGCAAGGGCTTGGTGCATGCCATAGCCGTGCATGCCAAAATTCTTCAGCATCACACCGGGGAGCAATCGCTGCACCTGTGCGACCAGGGTCTGGTCATCGTTCAGGCCTTCGCCAAAGGTGACGGAGTCACCCAGGAAATTGACACGCTGGCTAAACGTGGCCGGCTGACCAGGGGTGACACGAAAGCCATCGTCGCCGATGGTGTAGGTGGCGTCATAAATCACCTTGCCGTCGGGATCGAACTTGCGCGTGGTGTGCCTGCCAGGGATCGGCGTGGCGCCAAGGTCCGAGCGGCTCCAGTACGGTTTGTCGCTCGGGGAAAAATGAACACTGCGAGCATTGAATGGCAGCATGTCCAAACCCAATTCAGCCAAACCCAACGCTACACAGACTGACACCAGTACCGTCAGCGCGGTTCGCGCCGGCTTGACCAGAAGGCTCACCGCGGTAAGGAAAAACGCCAGCGCGCCCAGCATGACGGCGAAGTTGCGCCATTCATAGCCGGCGTAAAAGCTGCCTCCAGCCAGAACCAGCAGCGCCAGAGCCCATTTCGCAGTAGTCTTCATCGTGATCAGTCGAGCTCGTATTTGGCGGTGTAGTCCTGCTTGAGTGCTGCGTCCTGGTCTTCCTTGCGCAGAATGCAATTGCCCACTGCGAGGAATTCGATCTCCGTCCCCATCAGGCAATGAAAGGCATCTTCCGGCGTAGAGACAATAGGCTCGCCACGTACATTGAATGACGTATTGACGACCACAGGGCATCCGGTCAACGCCTTGAAGCGGCTGATCAGCGCGTGGTAACGCGGGTTGGTTTCGGCGTGAACCGTCTGGATGCGCGCCGAGTAGTCCACATGAGTGACGGCCGGGATGGTGGAGCGCGGCACATTGAGCTTGTCAATGCCAAACAAGGCCTCTTGTTCAGGTGTCACCGAAACCTGGTGGGACTTGGATACATCGGCAACCAGCAGCATGTAGGGGCTGTCTGAGTCGATGTCAAACCAGTCGCTGACATCTTCGCGCAAGACACTGGGCGCAAAGGGACGAAATGACTCGCGGTACTTGACCTTGAGATTGAGCTGCTTTTGAACTGCGGGCGAACGCGGATCTGCAATGATGGAGCGCCCACCCAGCGCGCGCGGACCGAACTCCATGCGCCCCTGGTGCCACCCCACCGCCTTGCCGTCGGCGAGCGCCTGGGCCGTGAGCTCGATGAGCTCGGCGTCCGACACGGTGGTAAACACCGCACCAGCGGCTGTCAGGCGGGCCTGGATGTCGTCTATTTCATAGCTGGGGCCCAGGTAGGAGCCTTTCATTCCATCCATTCCCTTGTGTGGAAGGCGCGCACCTCCAAGCATCAAGTGATAGGCGCCCAAAGCCGCACCGACCGCACCGCCGGCGTCACCGGCTGCGGGCTGAATCCAAATATTTTCAAACAGGTTCTCACGCAACAGCTTGCCATTGGCCACACAGTTCAGGGCGACACCACCAGCAAGGCATAAATTCTTTTCACCCGTGGATTTGGCAATGCCTCTGGCCAGCCTGATCACGATCTCCTCGGTGACCACCTGAATAGAGGCGGCAAGGTCCATTTCCTTTTGCGTGAGCGTCGATTCCGACTTGCGCGCGGGTCCGCCGAACAGCTGATCGAACTTGTCGTTCGTCATGGTCAGGCCCGTGCAATAGTTGAAATAACTCATGTCTAGCGCGAAGGAGCCGTCGTCCTTGATATCGACCAAATTTTCCCTGATCAGGTCGGCATAACGGGGCACGCCGTAGGGTGCCAGACCCATGACCTTGTACTCGCCCGAGTTGACCTTGAAGCCCGTGTAATAAGTGATAGCCGAGTACAGCAGGCCTAGCGAATGCGGGAAATGGATTTCCCTGGCCACCGTTAACTTGTTGCCCTCACCAATCGCTAGCGAGGTAGTGGTCCACTCACCCACGCCGTCCATGGTCAGTACCGCGGCGCGCTCAAAGGGCGATGGAAAGAACGCGCTAGCTGCGTGGCTCAGGTGGTGCTCAGAGAACAACAGCCGCGCTGACCAGTCGACGCTGTCACCCCACAGGGCGTGCAGTTGCTTGGCGATGACCGACTTCTGGAATAACTTGTCCTTCAGCCAGACCGGCAGCGCCGTAGCAAATGACTTGAAGCCCACTGGCGCATAGGCCAGGTAGGTTTCAAACAGCCGCTCGAATTTCAAGAACGGCTTGTCGTAAAAAACAATGTAATCCAGATCTTGGGGCTTAAGTCCGCCTTCCTGAAGGCAATACAGAAGCGCGTTGACCGGAAAATTTTGGTCATGCTTTTTGCGGGTGAAGCGCTCCTCTTGTGCCGCCGCAACAATCTCACCGTCCTTCACCAGACAGGCCGCTGAGTCATGGTAATAGGCAGAAACGCCAATAATATTCATGCGGTCAGAACAAGGTATAAATGAACGGAGCCAGCACCGAGCCCTGCGCCAGAATCAGCAAACCACCCAGCAACAGCATGACCATGATCAATGGCAGCAACCACAGTTTCTTGCGCACTTTTAAAAAGGCCCAGAGTTCTTTAATAATATCCATGGCCAACCTTTAAAACTGATTTTTGAACGAGTCGCCAGCAGACGCACCATCGGTCCTATCGACCCAATAGCTGTTGATTTGACGTTTTTTCAGCCTTAGTTCGTCACGCCCCAGCATCCGCCCAGCGATGGCCATCGGTGTGATCAACAAAAAGAACATAAGTCCGAGCACGAGCGGGCTGACAACCTTGCCCATCAGCAAGCCCAACGCGAACCAAGACCTGTTTAGCGGAGCCAGTACGGTTGGTGCAAGCAAGGCCAGCGCGGAAAAAATAACCGCTGTGAGCAGCCAAGCCACTTGCGCGCCTGACGACCACAATTTGAAGTGGCCCATGACAGCCAGAACCAGTGCAACACCAGCAAACAGCAGGCCAAACTTGCGTTCGCTAGGCAGCTTAGGTGGCTCAGAATGGCTTGTTTCCATAACGGCGCGAGTCTCCCGAAAAAAACTTTGAAAATAGTCTCTTGAGTATAGCCAACCACAGCTACTGACTGGATGACCGTCTATGCAGTGTATGCTGTTTGGCCACAGCGCCGAGCACAAGCAAGACTTGCTGGGCATGGCCACACAGGGCAGTGTAGGGGCGGGTTTGACTGAGGCCGGGTTGATCACGCCAGAAGTCGCCGTACAAACAGAAGCATTCAAGAAATCTCGTGCTACCGCCCACGGCCCAGTTCCCGACTCTAGCTCACGCGCACACCGGATATATGCGCCCGCACGGTTCGAATATTTGTAACGCCGCGCTCAGTCTGATTTGGCAGGGACCTCTTTCCAAGAGGAATCAGGATTAAAAAGCCTGGTTTCACGTGCAGCCGACTCCGACCGAGGACCCAGATCCTTTTCGTAAACGATGTGATTCTGATCGACCATGAAACTCATCACGCCGGATGCTCCGTGCCGGGCTGGGTAGGCCATAACCGCCACACCACCAATGAGCTTGCCGTTGACAACATAGTCGTAGGCGCCGCCCGGCGCGCTGGCCCCCTGGGCGGTGAGTATTTTGTAGTAGTAGCCTTGATAAGGCACATGCTTGTCGGGTTTGGCGCTGACATAGCCGTCAACCGCCGCCTTGGCCAACAAAGGACCCAGCGGACTGGGCATCTCACCCTGCGTGCTGGGCCAGTAGAGGCCATCATGTGTGCCAGACCTGCTGCTCAATCGACGAGTGTATTCTCCCACCCCGGTGGGGTTGGCGTGTTGTTGTGCGTATTCCCGTTCGGCATCTATGATCGCCAGCGACACCTGTATCGCCGAGAGTTCATTTCTCCCGACGCGGCGTGCCAGTATCTCCGCCGCGCCACTTGCCGTGTTGAAATGCCAGCGCGCATCGCTGGACTTGACCAACGGAATGGGAAAGGTCCATGCGGCACTTCCTATCTGCAATTCAACCAGGCTGTCGCCCTGGTACACAAGGCTGTGAGCCTGGTCAAAGGCTGCGACAAATTTCTGCCGACTGATGGAGTCCTCAACCGCATCGCCGGAGTGCACCAGCCTGCCGCTGCCCGGACCCAGAATGAACCTCAGCTGGCGTGGCTGGCTGGATCTGACGGCATCCGCGAGCGCTGAAACGGCCGCATCAGGCGTATCAAACTCCTTCGCAGAGATCGCAGCGAAAGATGGGATGGCAGCAATTGCCAGCAGCAGCGTCGCCAAGCGCATGCAAAAACCACTTCGCATCACACAATTGTCCCGATTGGCTTGCAAGATATGCATTGTCAGATCTCCGTGATGAATGGCATGGCTATGGTTTACGGAACGAGCGACCGTCTTGAGGTGGCATTCGAGCTTGGGATCCACCCGACGTACAGTCACCAAGGCGGCACCGCGGCCCCATGGGTGAACCGCTGGGGCGCACACTGCTTTGCCCCCTGGAGCTGAAATCACGGACGACTCGGCCCTGATCGATATTTTCAAAAGCATGCGGTATGGGTGCAACGGGTTGTCGCACATTCGCTGGCGGCGCGACCGGTCGCTCAGGAGGTACGGTAGCGCGTGGCGCCGGGTTCGCTGAGAAGCTCGGCGCAGCCTGAAAGCCACGGAATTCCTGGCGTACTGGCGGCACTGCCAGCGGCGCTGACAAGTTCCCACGGGGCTGTATCTGTCGGTATTGCTCGCCTTGGCGATGGTTTGGGTTGTGCTCCCATGGACCCACTTTCAAGCCTTCGTGGGGTGCGCGCCTGTCATGGAAATGGGCATAGTTGACATTCACCCGGTGTGAATTCCAATCGAATGAACCAAATAAAAAGTCAGCAGCAAGCACCACGCCTGCGCCCCACATAAAGCCCGGCCCGAAGCCATTGAGGTAGGCATAGTCAGGCCAAGGTGCCCAAGCTACGGGCGGATACTGAGGCCACCACCAAGGACCATAGACCACGCCAGGGTCGTAGTAGGGCGCGTACACAATTTGCGGATTGGTTGGCAGTACGGTGATTTGTCCATCCCCAGTGCTGACCTGGGTCTGGGCGTTTGAGGCCAGATATCCCGCAGCATAGGCCTTTGCTCGCAGCGCCTGAATGGTGTCCATCACCTGTTGCTGCTGGCCAAGAAATGCATCACCCAGACGCCGTGTCCAGTCCAGCTTCGAACTCATGGTTTGCAAGATTCTGGGAAAAGCAACCAGCGACTTGACACTTGGGTCCCAATTGTTCTGGTCAACAGCCTGCACAGCTGCATTACCCGTGACGGACGGGTTGGCCAAGGTCCATCGCTGCGCCTCAACCACCTCTAGCGGATAAGTTGCCGCCATCAGTATTTGAGACAGTAAGCCGTCCGGATAAAGCGCAACAGGCGCCAACATCTGGTCCAACTCCTCTTGGCTGAAGTCGGGTGAATTCTGGGCTTGCGCCCATGTTCCGGGCACCATGCACAGTAGGACCAGAGCAAACGCCCAAGAAAACCGAAGTATTCGTGCAATGTTTCTCATGGTCGAATCCCGTTGCTGTTAGAAAGAAGGGGGCCTGTGCCAGCGCGATTTACTCGCGATCACCAAGACAGGGAGAGAAGTACGCTGCCATACGTTTTTGAGTGACGCTACCCATGACCAACTTGTCCAGAATCCCGCGCCGCACACGCGTGGATTCAACGACGAGACTGATAGGCTTGTACACGGTGTGCGCTCCTGCTTTATCGTCAACTAAGCTGCTTTCAGTATTTACTGGCTGTAACGATTTGCCTTTGCGAAATCGCAAACGACCACTGAATACCCAACGGAATGATCGACTTCTTATTGATTTTCGGAGGTGATCATGGTGCTTAGAAAGCGGAGCTTATCCAAGTCCAACAGAGTTGGGAAGGAAGGCGATCAAGTCGACAGTAATCCCACAGACGGAGTGCAAAAAAATACGCAAGAGAGTGAGAATGGGCAAAATGGTCCTGCTTTTTCAGCAGGCGAAGAAGTAGCTGACTGGTTCAACCTTTTGCAGCGCACCGTGCCCCAATCGGTCAGCACCTGGAGCAAAGCGATATCCATGGGACTGGACGACATGAGTAAAGTCAAAGGCTTGAAGCAAATATTATCCTTTGAGTACAAAGGTGTAAATCGACTGCTTGATACCTTTCTCGCTCAACAATCTGGCTTGATGCAACTGCTGTTCGATTCACAATTGAATTTTTTGGGCAAGGTATTGAAGGAATTCGAGCAACCAGAAGCGACCTCGCAACCGTTAGCGGTTGGCAAAGACATTATCAGTGTCTTGTTCAAGGCGCAGGAAGACTGGATGAAAATAACGCAAAGTGTCATCAAGTCGGCGAACCCTGCCCCATAGGGCCCGTAGGGACCATAAACCGATTTATGCTTTGACCTGAAGTGTTAGCCGCACTAAAGAAAAGAAGCCCACCCAAGAAACGCAAACGAGCCGCCAGATGTAGTGGCATATTTTTAACTGCCCCTATAAATCAACCACTTGCGTCATTTGGTGGCAAACCTGGGGAGCTCATCCCAGAAATAATATAAAAGAGCCGACTTCCCTCTCGAGGGGCATCAAGTTCGGCGCACGCTGTCAGGAGTCATTTGACGGTTTTCAACCACGGCCCGGTCAGGCAACATCTCCGGTCATT
>Ga0316228_1002307_pt1 | contig 17110 bp, 10 predicted proteins | sample TBH18021metaG_FD_206005 | JGI IMG/M metagenome (GOLD analysis project Ga0316228, IMG submission 206005) | Freshwater microbial communities from Trout Bog Lake, Wisconsin, USA - TBH18021 | ecosystem: Environmental > Aquatic > Freshwater > Lake > Hypolimnion/Profundal zone | place: USA: Wisconsin... | reverse complement strand
CAGGTGCTGGTGCACGACGGCCAGGTGGTCAACAAGGGCGAAATGATCGTCGAAGGCCCGGCCGACCCGCACGACATCCTGCGTCTGAAGGGCGTGGAAGAGCTGGCGACCTACATCGTCGACGAAGTGCAGGACGTGTACCGTCTGCAAGGTGTGAAGATCAACGACAAGCACATCGAAGTGATTGTTCGTCAGATGCTGCGCCGCGTGCAGATCGTTGACACCGGCGACACCCGCTTCATCCCGGGTGAGCAGGTGGAGCGTTCGGACCTGCTCGACGAGAACGACAAGGTGATCGCGCTGGGCAAGCGTCCGGCGACCTACGAGAACCTGCTGCTGGGTATTACGAAGGCATCGTTGTCGACCGACAGCTTCATCTCGGCGGCGTCGTTCCAGGAAACCACGCGCGTGCTGACCGAAGCCGCCATCATGGGCAAGGTCGACGACCTGCGTGGTCTGAAGGAAAACGTCATCGTTGGCCGTCTGATCCCGGCCGGTACCGGCTTGGCCTACCACCGCGCCCGCAAGGCGAAGGAAGTGGCCGACCGCGACCGCGCTGCAGCGATTGCCGAAGAAGAAGCCGCTTCGATCTTCGAAACGCCTGCCGTTCAGCAAGAAGGCGACGCGTAAGCGAACGCAAGCAACACCATCAAAGCCCGGCCATGTGCCGGGCTTTTTTTTGTCCGCTTTTCGCCAAGGCGCCGTGTGCAGACGCCAAACAACACTGGTGCTGTCGGTTCCGTATTTTCTTGAGACGTTAACCCGCCTTAACATGCCAACCGCTATGATTTCCCGGTTATAGACCGGCACTTTTTACAATCTACGCGCCCTCCAGCGGAGCAGATTCCAGCAAGTCGCCGGCCCCTCCAGCCTTGCCGACGATTCCTCCATGAAGCTCACACGCAAGCAGATCGCCGTTGGTGCGGTCGCCCTGGTCGTTGCCGGCACGGCGGTGGTGCAGATGGTCTGGCACCCGTTTGGCCGTACACGCGCGCTGCACGCCCGCCAGGTCCAGCTCGATCTGACCTATCCCGACGCCCTGATCGACAGCCAAAGCCTGTCGCAACTGCCGCGCGACGTGCTGCGCGTGCCGCTGCTGCGCGATGTGCTGACCGAAGATTTCGTCGCCTATTACGAAGGCAACGACGACCGCCTCTCGGTGGCCGGTGCGCTGCGCCGCCTGGCGTACGAGCAGAAGCTCGATCTGGCCGAGACCGTGCTCAAGCATGTGTTTGACGAGCCCGCGCGCGTGATGCTGTGGCGGGGCCCGGACGACAAGCTGCGCTACTGGGTGCTCTCGATGCAGCGCAACGGCCTGGCCAAGGCGCTGGAAGCCGTCGCCACCGTGGCGACGAGCGACGCGCAGCTCAGCAAGGTCGCCGATGGGCTGGGCGATTCGGGCGCGCCGGTCTACGCGCTCAGGCTCTCGGCCACGCGTTCGATCCTGATTGCCAGCAAGGGCGACCGGCTGATCGCGCTGTCCGAGCCCGGCATGCTGCTGGATAAGGACGGCAAGCCGATTTCCAAGCAGGCGAACGCGCTGGCGGCCCTGTTTTCCGACGATGCCGGCAAGCGCAACGTGCAAGCCACGGCGTACGCGCTGCCCGCGCAGGAGCCGACGGGCCATCACGTTGTGGTGAGCGCCAACTATCTGTCATTCGGTTATCAGCAGTATTTTCCTGGCATTGAAGCGCTGCGTTTCGACTTCGGATCGGGTAAGGACGGCGCGGGCAACGGCTGGCAGAGCGCCGCGCTCATCGACCCGGCGCGGCTGTCGGCAAAGTGGGACAACGCCGCGCTTTGGCGCGCGTTGCCATCTGATCCTGCCGCGTGCGCGACACTGCCGGTCGACTGGAAGGCCGCCGGCACGCTGCTGAAGTCCGTGGCCGGCGACGCCAAGGAGATTAGCGAAGCCGCCGCGCACGTCGGCGATGCGTTTGCAGGGCCAGCCGCTGCGTGCTGGTACGGCAAGTCGTCGCTGGTGGCGCCGTTGTTCGTGGCGAAGCTGTCGTCGGCGTCGCAGGCCGAGGCGGTCAAGCCGGCGCTCGGCGCGCTGTTCGGCCAGATTGTCGGTTCGTACGAAGCCAAGGCGCAGGCCGACGACAAGTCCGGTCCGTACAAGCGCCTGCCGGTGACGACAAAGCCGGGCCCCGCCAACGCCACGCTGTGGCAGCGCCCGGTCAGCGCGCGCTACGGTACAGCGCAATCGGCCGGTGCACCGTTTGCGGCGCAGCTGTCGGCGGATCGCTACTTCCCGGTCACGCTGGCCATTGCGGGCGACGTGGTCGTGTTCTCGCCAGACGCGCGCCTCGTTGAAGACGCCCTGGCGGTGCTCGCGAAGCGCTTCCCCGCCGTGGCGGATAGCCTGCCGAAGGACAAGGCCGATCGCATCGTCCTGACGATGACGCCCGCGTCGCTCGCGCCGCTCGTCCGCCGCGAAGCCGGTGCCGCGCTGCCCGCCGATCAGGAAGCGGTGTTCCTCAACGCCGCGCAGACGCATCTGTTTCCCAAGCTCAAGGCGTTGTCGGGGTACGCGCCGGTGTCGCTGGCGCTGGATGGCGGTGTGCTGTCGTCGCGCGGCTGGGTGCCGGTGACGTGGCTGTCGAGCGGGCGCGGCCTGCCTGCCGGCGGAGATGGCACGCCGGCGGCGGTTGACGCAGCGGTATCGCCAGGGCCGTCGGCGGATGTGCCGGCCACGGCGGTGGCGCCCGCTTCCCAAGACAGCACCAGCTCGCAATGACGCTGCGCGCCCAGGCCGCTGCGTTGAACCGCCGCCGTTGGTTGACGGCGGTGGGAGCCAGCCTGCTCGCTCCGTCTGTGCATGCGCTGTCAGGCTGGGCCGATACGGCGCCCGCGGATGCCGATGCGCTCACGCCGGACCAATCCAGCATGTTCCGTGCGTGGTTCGTGCGCATCGTCAACGAGCAGCTCCGCCAGGGCCCGACGCCGCGCTGGACGCACCGCGACTGTGCCGGGCTGGTGCGCTTTGCCGCCGGCGAGGCGCTGCGCACGCACGACGCCCGCTGGCTGCGCGCCAACGGCATGCGCGATGCAGAATCCACACGGCAACTGCCGCCCGAGCTGAATCTCACGCCCGCCCAGCGCACGCTCACGCAGCGGTGGGCGCGCTTCGACGGCAGCACCGGCGCGTATGTGTCGGCGCTCGGGCTCATCCAGCAGAACAGCCGATTCATTGCGAAGGACGTCAACCAGGCGCTCCCTGGCGATCTGCTCTTCTTCGATCAAGGCGACGACCAGCATCTGATGATCTGGATGGATCGCTACATCGCCTACCACACCGGCACCGTTACCCGCACCGACAACGGCCTGCGTGCGGTCCCGGTCTCTGAACTGATGCAATGGAAAGACTCGCGCTGGCAGCCGCAGAGCGGCAACCCCAACTTCATCGGCGTGTTTCGTCTGGCCTTTTTGACACGGTAGAAAAACTCATGCGCAACCGTTGGCTGTCGTTCAATCTCGTTGCCGCCGTCTGCGTGACGGTGCTGGCGTTGGTCGCTTCGGTGTCGACAGCGCACGCGGCCGATGCGCAGGAAGCGCCGAACCCAACGCTGTTCGACGTGCCGGGCAGCGGCTACGAGCCGTTCAAGGGGCAGCCGTTCTTCCTGCTCTCGGATGCGAGCTACGGGACTGATCAGGAAGCGATGGTCCGCCTTGAAGCGCCGGGCCGCGAGTACAAGGACGAACTGTCCCGCTACGGCGGCGCGGACATCCTCGTCTACCGCGTGCCCCAGCCGCTGGAATTTCTGAAGGCGCAGAAGAACCTGCACCGCATCGACGTCAAGGCCAACTACACGGGCGAAGGTCTGGCCAACACGCTCGCCTATCTGTGGGACAACTGGACGCGCCAGGCCCGCCGCGCTTGGCAACGCGTGCTGTCGTTCGCCACGCGCAGCAAGGCCGTAGAGACTGCGCCGCAGTTCAGCATGGGCGATCAGATGACCGCGCCCACGCGCTTCTCGAACAACCCGCAGTACGCGCCGCTCAAGGGCTACGAACTGCTGGGCCGCTTTCGCTACCCGATCTGGGACGCCAAGCCCATCGCACCGCCCAAGGACGTGAAGCTCGAGGGCAGCAGCAGCGAATGGATGCCGCAGAACGCCGGCAACGTGATGATCCCGGTTGGCAAGCTGCCCGCCGGTTTGTACATCGTTGAAGCCGTGATTGGCGCGTACCGTGCGCACACGCTGCTGTTTGTGTCGGACACCGTGGCCGTCACCAAGGGCACTTCGCAAGGGATGATGGTGTGGACGGCCGAGCGCAAGAGCGGCAAGCCGGTCAGCGGTGCATCGGTGAACTGGACCGACGGCGTAGGCGTGCTCGCTTCCGGCACCACCGAGGTCGACGGCACGGCCGACCTGCGCCACGTGTCGCCCGAACGCAGCTACGTGATCGGCAGCGACCGCGCGGGCGGCGTGTTCATCTCCGAGAATTTCTATTACGACAGCGAGATCTACAACACCAAGCTGTACGCCTTTACCGATCGCCCGCTGTATCGCCCCGGCGACGAAGTCAGCGTCAAGTTCATCGGCCGCAATTTCAAGAACGCGATCGAATCGACCGTGCCGGCGGCCGGCGACATCAAGCTGCAAGTGCTTGACCCGAACGGCGCGCCGGTGGCCACCTCCACCACGGGGCTGGCGGGCGAGATGGGCGCCGACGCGCGCTTTACGCTGCCATCCAACGCACCGGCCGGTGGCTACTCGCTGCGCTTCGACTACAACGGCGGCACGTACGGCGGCGCCTTCCGCGTGGCCGAATACATCAAGCCGCACTTTGACGTGAGCCTGTCGCTGGACAAGGCCAGCTACGGCACGGGCGAAGCGGTCAAGGGCAAGATCAGCCTGCGCTATCCGGACGGCAAGCCGGTCAAGAACGGCAAGGTGTCGGTCAACCTGCGCGCACAACAGGTGACGATGGTGGAGGGCGAACTGCGTTACGCGGGCCTGTTCCCCGTCAAGCTGGAGCAGCAGGAGCTGACCACCGATGGTGACGGCAACGCCAAGCTGGAGTTGCCCGCCGCCAAGGAGCCCAGCCGCTACGTGGTGACCGTGTTTGCCAACGACGGCGCGGCGTACCGCGTGAAGGTCACGCGCGAATTGCTGATCGCGCGCGGCGCCACGCCGTACAAGCTGTCGACCACGTCGAACTTCACCACGCCGGGCCAGAACGTGTCGTTCACGCTCACGCCGATGCCGGTTGTCGGTGGCGCAAGCGGTGCCAGCGCGCCGCCCGCCAAGTGGGATCTGGTGCGCCTGGAAACGCGCACGCGCACCGAAGGCACGCTCGCGCCGGATGCCAAGGGCAACGCCACGTTCCCGGTCAAGTTCGACCAGCCGGGTTCGTACACGCTGTCGGTGCGCGATGCGGCCGGCAACCTGCTTGCCGCATCAAGCCACTGGGTGGCCGGCGATGGCGTGCAGACTGTGCCGGGCAACATCGAAATGGTGTTCGACCGCGATCGCTACCAGATTGGCGACACGGCCGAAGCGCTGATCACGTTCCCGCTGCCGGTGGACGATGCGCTGCTCACGCTCGAACGTGACAAGGTCGAGCACCACGCGCTGCTCACGCGCGGCGGCGAATGGCTGAGCCTGCAGAAGGTCACGCCGTCGCAGTACCGCGCCCGCATCAAGATCGGTGCGGAGTTCGCGCCGAACATGACGTTCTCGGTGCTATACGTGCGCGATGGCGACATGGTGTTCCAGAACGCCGGCATCGTCGTCACGCAACCGACGCTGGACCTGGGCGTGCATGCGGACAAGGCCGTCTACGCGCCGGGCGAGACCGTCACGCTGGACTTGACCAGCGCGCTGGCGGGCAAGCCCGTGCCGGCCAACCTGACCGTGTCGGTGGTCGACGAAATGATTTACGTGCTGCAGCCCGAAGTGGCGCCCAGCATCGTCGATTTCTTCTACCACCCCCGCCGCAACAGCGTGCGCACCACGTCGAGCCAGAGTTTCATCAGCTACGACCTGGCGCTCGCCTCGTTGCCGGGCAAGCCGGGCGGCACGTATGGCCGCCACAACGAGCGCGGCGTGAAAGTGCTCGAGCGTCCCCGCCGTGATGAGCAGGACACCGCTGCCTGGGTCGCCAACCTGCAGACCGGCGCCGACGGCCGTGCGCGCATGACCTTCAAGATGCCGGATTCGCTGGCGCGCTGGCGCATCACGGTGCGCGCGGTGTCCACCACCGGCGCATCGGACGGCATCGTCGGCCAGCGCACCGCGAGCATCCGCTCCGACAAACGGCTGTACCTGAAATGGACGGGCCCACAACGCTTCCGCGAGACCGACCAGCCGCGCCTGGACATGGTCGCCTTCAACCAAACCGACAAGGACATCACCGCCGACTGGATCGTCTCGGGCGCTGGCCTGAACATCAACCAGCGCGTGACGCTCAAGCGCGGCGCCAACTACCTGCGCGCGCCCGTCACGGCGCTGCAGGCGGGTGTGGTGAATGCCGAGCTGAAGCAGGACGACAAGGTTTCGGACCGCCTGCAGACCACGCTCAAGCTGGATGCGACCGGCTGGCTGGCCGACCGCGAAAACGTCGTCCCGCTCACGCAGTTGCAGGGCACGCGCCTGCCGCTTGGCCTGCCGGCTGATGCGCGCGACGTGCGCCTGCGGGTGGTCGGCAACACCGCCAGCCAGTTTGCTCGCGTGGCCGATGACCTCATCGAATATCCGTACGGTTGCGCCGAGCAGACGGCCAGCCGCCTGATCCCACTGGCACTCGCCCAGCAGAGTCTGGCAGCCACCGGCACGCGCCTGGGCGATGGCGGTCCGGCCGGCACGCAAGGCGTCGACGCGCTGCTGCGCACGCAACGCCAGCGTCTCGCACTGCTGGCAGGCACCAACGGCACCTTCGGCTGGTGGGGCGAGCTGACCACCAGCAGCGCGCTGATCACGTCGTATGCGTATTACGCGGATTGGCTTGCCAGCCGTTCGGTCGGCATCAGCCTGCCGGCAGACAACTGGAAGCAGGTGCTCGAAGCCTACAAGCGCACCAGCCAGAACGAGCCGCTGCTGCACCGCGCGCTGGCGCTGTGGTTTGCCAATGAGATGGGCCTGCCGGTGGCGACGCCGCTCTCAGGCGTGGCTAACGAGCTTGCGCCCAGTGGCGGCAAGGCGGCCAAGGCCACGGCTGATGCCGACCCCGCAGCGGGCGACAGCCTGATCTTCGTGGCGCCGGATTCGCCGCGCGGGCGCCAGGTCGCGACGGTGCTGACGGCACAGCTGATGCGCCAGATCGGTCAGCCGGTGCCGGAAGCGCTGGTCTCTGCCGAGATTGCTGCACGCAGTGCGCTGGCTGCCAACACCTCGCCGCTGGTGCAGAGCCTGTTGCTGATGGGCGGCGGGCGCTCGGCTGCCGACCCGGCGCCGCTGCTGGCGCGCGCCAGCGCGGCCCTGCCGACGATCGACCGTGCTGTCGCGCTGGTCTGGCTGCAGAAGGGTCTGGGTGGCCTGCAAGGCGCCAGCGTTGCCACCATCCAGCCGGCCGTCTCGGCGGGCGGTTGGCAGGCGACGCGCTCTCCGGTTGGTGTGCCGACGTGGCGCTGGACCGGCGCACAAGCCCCCGCCGCGCTGGACCTGACGGCGGCTCCGACCGACGTGACCACACAATCGGCCATCGTGTCGTACCGCAGCCGCGCGGCTGAGGCCTCCAAGCTGCCGATCACGGTGGAGCGCAAGCTGTACCGATTGGAGCCACTCGATTCGGCACCGGCCAAGCCGGACCCCAAAGCGCCCAAGCAGCCGGCGGCCGGCGCCAGCAGCAGCGGCATCGCCTTTACCGCCAAGCCGGTCAAGCCGGGCGACACACTCGACAGCAACGCACTCTACGTCGACGAGGTCGTGCTGACCCCGCGCCAGGGCACGTATCGTTACGGCCTGGTCGAAGTGCCGCTGCCGCCGGGCGCCGAAGTGGAGGCCACCACATGGGGCATCCAGATCGACGGCCTGAAGGGTGAGCCGAACGAAGGCAATGGCGCGCAGGCGTTCGAGCGCAAAGCCGCGTATGAAATGGGCCAGCTCTCGTACAACCAGCCGGTGCCCGCGCTGGAGCGCCCGACCGTGCTGCGCCAGCTGGTGCGCTTCTCGCTGCCGGGCCGCTTTGCACTGCCGCCGGTGCGCTACTTCCGCATGTACCAGCCGGAAGCCAAGGCGTTCCAGGGCGACGGCAAGACCGCCAGCTATCCGTTCAAGGTGGAGTGATCTGGCGATGCCTTCCCGCCTGCTCGCGCGCAGTGTGCTGACCGGCGTCCTCTGGGCCGCCGGCGCCTGCGCGCTTGCCGGGTACGCCATCGCTGCGCCGGTGGGCCAGTCACTTCCATCGTTGCGATATGCAGCGTTGCAAGGCGATGACGCCAAGCTATGGCAATTCAGCGTTGACCCCGCCGGCGGCGTGCCGCAGGCCACCGCGTTGCCGCGCGACACCGAAACACCGCTCGGCAGCGTCTGGAAGCTCTTCGTCTACAGCTATCTCGTCTCGCGGCGCATCAACACGCCCGACTACACGTGTCACGGCAACGACGCCGAAGAGGTCTACTGCTGCACCGCCGGCAACAGCATCGACCGCGAGCGCGCGCTCATCCAATCGTGCGGACGCTATTTCGAACCGGTGCGCCTCGGGCTGGACCGCGCGGACTGGCGCCGTTTCTGGCAGCAGGCCGGATCGCCCGCGTGGCTGCGTGATCTGCGTGCCATGCAGCCGACGCATCGCGTGCCGGTCGCCGATCTGCTCACCGCGCTGCGCAGCGTTCCGGCCGATGGGCGCGAAACTGCCGCGCAAACGCTCGTCTCTGTGCTGACCGTCGGGCGTGGCGAGGGCACGGTGTCGGACTTCGGCGGCCTGCTGCGCGCCAAGACGTGGACGATGCCCGACCCGCAGCACCCCGGCGCGTCGATCGGCGGCGCCGCGGGCTGGCTGGTCGACGGCACGCCCGTCTGGCTCGGCGGTGCCGGGTCGAGCAACCAGGTGCTGGCCGCTGCCGCCCCGCGCCTTACGCCGCTGATCGAGCAGACGCCCGTGCCCGACGACGATGCCTGTGTCGTGGTGGATTTCTTCGCGCGTTACCCGATTCGCGAAGTGCGCGACGCCAGCGGCAAGCCGGTCGCCGCCGGTCGCCTGGAAGGCCGCTACGCCGTGCGCTTCGTCAACGGCAACACGCTGCCCATCGAGAGCAAGGGGGAGCTGACGCTCGCGCACCAGAACAACGTGCCGGTCATTACCGGCCGCCTGGGCATGAACGATTACGTGGCACGGGTGGTTGAGCGCGAAGGCGAACTCGCCGAGCCCCAGGCAGCGCGTGCGTTGGCCGTGGCGGCGCGCAGCTACCTCGTGCAGCACGCCTCGCGCGACAGGGGCTGCTACCGAATCGCCGACAGCTCGCGCACCCAGCGTGTGCTGCCGCGCCCGCCGATGGCCGCCGCACGCAACGCAGCCGAATTTACCGACACGCTGGTATTGGCGGGCCAGTCCGTGCAATACCACGGCACCATCAGCGCGCGCGGCCAGATGAGCTGGACCGCCGCGCGCGCCGCTGCTCAGCGCGGCCAGGGGTTCGACGCCATCCTCGCGCAGTGGTGGCCGCAGGCGACGCTCACGTCATTTCAGAGCCCGGTGGCTGGGGATTGTTCACCCGTGGCAGGGGCACAGCAGTGGCTCCAGGCGCGTGCGCCCGGTTGGTCCGCGCGTCTTCGCGCAGAGGCGGGCTATGAGACGCCGCCGCTGCCCGCCGTGTGCGTCGTGCACGAGGGCCGGCCGTATGCCGATGCGCGCCGCAACCGGCTGTACGTGCACCGCCTTGCGACCGAGGAAGACCGCATCGCGCTGACGCACGAGTATCTGCACCTCGCCTTTGCGCGCCACCCGCGCGGGCAGGACGAACAGTTTGTCGAGGCGATGGCGCGTCGCCTGATTCGAGGGGAGGGTTTGCTGTGAAGAGTGGGATGACGCGCTTGGCGCTGTGCACTGTCGCGCTGCTGCTGGCCGCTTCGGCGCTGGCTGAGCCGGTGGCCGATCTGGAAGGGCCGATCGGCGGCTGGCGCAACAGCAAGCTGACCAACGAGCTGGAACAGTACACCGCGGCGTATCCGAAACCCCCCGTGGACCGTGGCGCGCAAAAGTACCGCACGCTCATCGCCGGGCGCATCCGCGCGGCCGGCAAGCAGCGCCGCCCGCCGGTGCTCGTCGTCAACGGCAACGCCATGCCGCTGTATGGCGATGGCGAAGGCCGTTTTGCGCGCCCCTGGGCGTTCGGCCCCGGCTCGAACAGCGTCGAAATCGTCGGCGCCGACGGGCAGTCACGCCAACGCCTGCAGTTCTACGAGGCCGACACCACCAAGACATCGGCCAAGCTGCGCGCCGTCCTCACGTGGGACGACCCGCGCGCCGAGGTCGACATGCACGTCATTTCGCCGATTGGCGACCACGCGTTCTGGGCGCAGCCGCTGCTGTCCGACGGCGGCGGCCTCGACGTGGACAGCGTCGACGGTGCCGGGCCGGAGATTTTCTCGACCGCCGCGCCACGCCCGGGCGTGTGGCTGTTCTACGTGAACTATTGGGGCAACTTCAACGCCGGCGGCTACAACTTCGACGAAAAGGCACATGACCGGGATCTCATCACCGCACAATTGACGCTGATCTATAACGAGAACACGCCCAACGAGCGGCGCGAGTTCGTCAGTGTGCCGCTGCGCAAGATCGGCGAGCTGGCGCTGATGAAATCGATCCGCTTCTGACGTGACGCACATGATGCCTTCCACTTTCCGTCTCGCCGCTGCCATCGCGCTGGCCGCGTTTGCGGCCGCTGGGAGCGTGCTTGCGCAAACCGACGCCGGCAATATCGAGATGACTGCGCCGCTCAATGGCTGGCGCAATTCGGCGGGCGATGAATCCCGCTACACGCAGGACGTGCATTACCCGGCCGTATCGGTGTCGACGCCCCAAGGGCAGGGTGTGGCGTCGATGATCGCCGGGCGCATCCGCAACCAGCCGAAGGCTGCTGCAGCAATGGACGAAAGCAAGCCGCGCCGCCGCCGTGGCGCCGACGGCTCGTCGGTGGGCACGCTGATCGTCAATGGCGTGGCCATGCCGCAGCGCATCGAGGCCGACGGTACGTTCTCGCGCCCGTATGCATTTGGCGCCGGCAGCAACAGCGTGGAGGTGCGCAGCGCGCGCGGCGACGCCAAGCGTGTGCAGTTCTACGACAGCTACGCCGGCAAGCAGCGTCCGCGTTTGCGCGTGGTCCTGTCGTGGGACACCGATGGCACCGATCTCGACTTGCACGTCATTTCGCCCGATGGCCAGCATGCCTGGTACGGCAACCGCGTGGTCGAAAACGGTGGGGCGCTCGACGTGGACGTCACCACCGGGTATGGTCCCGAGATCTATTCGAATCCGGCGCCCGTGCCTGGCACGTATCTCGTCTACGTGAACTACTACGGCAGCGGCAATGACAGCAGTGCGATCACCACCGCCACCGTCAGCATCATCACCGACGAGAACACGCCGTCCGAGCGCCAGCAGACGTTTGTCGTGCCGATGCGCAAGGCCGGCGATCTGACGCTGTTACGCAGTTTCACGATGAAATAGGATCGCCATGGACTCCCAGACTGTTGCCGCCTACGACACCCTTGCCGAAACCTTCGCGCAGGAGTGGCGCGATCAGCCGGCGCCTGAAGACCTGTATGCGTTGCTGCGCCGTGAGTTCAAGGCAGGCGGCGCCACCGCCGACATCGGCTGCGGCGCGGGCCGCGAGGTGGCGTGGCTCAACGCCAATGGTTATCCGGCCGTTGGCTACGACGCGTCGGCCGCGCTGCTGGAAGCGGCGCGCGAGCAGTATCCTGGCCTGTCGTTCCGGCAGGCGCTTTTGCCTGAATTGGTCGGCATTGCCGAAGGCGCGTTCGACAACGTCCTCTGCGAGACCGTCATCATGCATCTGCCGCCCGAGCAGATTGGCGCGGCGGTGCAGCGGCTGGTGTCGTTGTTGCGCGCGGGCGGCACGCTGTATCTGAGCTGGCGCGTCACGCCCGACGCCGACCAGCGCGATGGGCGCGGCCGGCTCTTCACGTCGTTCGATGCGGCGCCCGTGCGCGAGGCGCTGGCCGGCACTGAGGTGGTTTTCGACGAAGCGGCTGTCAGCCAGTCGTCGGGGCGGACGATCCATCGCATCGTTGCGCGCACGGTCTGATCGCTGCGTTGCCCACAATCCGACTGTCCTGATTGACCACCCCTCGGCGGGGTTTGTCACAATAGCGGTTTCGCCCAGCCCGCGCGTGACACTGCGCGCACCCGCCGTCCCGATGTACGACTCTCCCGCCATAGACCACGCGCTGCAGGCGCTGCCCGAAGACACCGCCGCCGCGACGCATGCGGTGCTGCACGATGTGTTCGGCTACAGCGCCTTCCGCGGCCCGCAGGCGGAAATCGTCGCGCACGTCGCCGACGGCGGCGATTGTCTCGTGCTGATGCCGACCGGCGGTGGCAAATCGCTCTGTTACCAGATACCGGCGCTCGTGCGGCACCGGCGCGGGCAGGGCGCCGGCATTGTGGTTTCGCCGCTGATCGCGTTGATGCAGGACCAGGTGGCCGCGCTGGAAGAAGCCGGCGTGCGCGCCGCGTACCTCAACTCCGCGCTGACGGGCGCCGAGGCCGCCCAGGTCGAGCGAGATTTGGCGGCGGGCCGGCTGGATCTCGTCTACGTGGCGCCCGAGCGGTTGATGACGCCGCGCTTCCTCGAGTTGCTTGAGCGATCGCGCATCGGCCTGTTCGCCATCGACGAAGCGCACTGCGTGTCGCAATGGGGGCACGATTTCCGGCCCGAGTACATCCAGCTTTCCGTGCTGCACGAGCGTTTTCCGCACGTGCCGCGCATCGCGCTCACCGCCACGGCCGATGCGGTCACGCGGGACGAGATCATCGAACGGCTCGCGCTCACGGGTTCCCGCGTCTTCCTCTCCAGCTTCGACCGCCCGAACATCCGCTACACCATCGTCGAGAAGGACAGCGCGCGGCAGCAGCTGCTGCGCTTCATTCGCGCCGAGCACATGGACGGCGACACCTGCGACGCCGGCATCGTCTACTGCCTGTCGCGCAAGAAGGTGGAAGAGACCGCGCAGTGGCTGGCCGAGCAGGGCATCCGCGCGCTGCCGTATCACGCCGGGATGGACTCCGACGTGCGCGCACGCCATCAGGCCATCTTCCGCAAGGAGGAAGGCGTCGTGATGGTGGCGACCATCGCTTTCGGCATGGGGATCGACAAGCCGGACGTCCGCTTCGTTGCCCACCTGGATCTGCCCAAGAGCCTGGAGGGCTACTATCAGGAGACTGGCCGTGCGGGCCGTGACGGCATGCCCGCCAACGCCTGGATGGCTTACGGTCTGGCCGACGTGGTGCAGCAGCGCCGGATGATCGACGAGTCCGATGCGGACGATGTGCATAAGCGCGTCTCAACCGCCAAGCTCGAAGCGCTGCTCGGCCTGTGCGAAGCCGCAACCTGCCGCCGTGTGGCGCTGCTCGCGTACTTCGGGGAAAGCAGCCAGCCCTGCGGCAACTGCGATACGTGCCTCACGCCGCCGCAAACCTGGGATGCCACACGCGAGGCACAGATGGCGCTGTCCTGCGCATACCGCGTCCAGCAAGCCAGCCGCGTGAGTTTTGGCGCGGGCCAGCTCATCGACATCCTGCGCGGCAACGCAACCGAGCGCATCAAGCAGTGGCACCACGAAACGCTGTCCACCTTCGGCATCGGCAGCGATCTGTCCGAAGCCGCTTGGCGCAGCGTATTCCGTCAGTTGGTTGCGCAGGGCTTGTTTGCGGTGGACCACGGCGGCCACGGTGCGCTGATCCTGACCGATGCCGCGCGCCCCGTGCTCAAGGGCGCGCAATCGGTGATCCTGCGCCGTCAGGCCGAGAAGGTGCGCGGCGCGTCGTCATCGTCGACGAAGAAGGAGCGTCGCGCCGATCCGGCCGCCGAGCTTTCCACCGAGGCGCAGGTGCGCTGGCAGGCGTTGCGGGCCTGGCGGACGCAGGCCGCGCGCGAGCACAGCGTGCCGGCGTATGTGATCTTCCACGACGCGACGCTTGCGCGCATTGCCGAGACCGATCCGGATTCGCGCGAGGCGCTCGGCGAGCTGCCGGGTATCGGCATGGCCAAGTTGGACCGCTACGGCCAGGCGCTGCTCGACGTACTGGAGAAGTGCCGCGAGCAAGCCTAGGCGGACAGCGGCAATGGCCCCATCACGGCGGTGCTGCGCAGGTGGTCGCCCAGAAAATCGACAAACGCCCGCACCTTTGGCAGCAGGTGCACACGCTGCGTGAAGACGGCGTGCAGGGGCACCTCCCGCGCTGTGTAGTCCGTCAGCACCGCCTGCAGGCGGCCGGCCGCAATATCGTCGCGCACCAGATACGCCGGCCCCAGCGACACGCCCAGCCCTGAACGCGCCGCCTCTCGCAGGACGAGGCTGTTGTTGGCTAGCATCGAGCCCGTAACGTGCGCGACATGGCGCTGTCCGTCGGCATCGGTAAGCACCCAGTCATAGGGTCCGTCGTAGTTGGCGTAGACCAGACAGTTGTGGTCGCGCAAATCCTCGGGCGACCGCGGAATGCCGTTCTTGCTGAAATACGATGGCGCTCCGTAGATGGCGTGCGCGCAATTCGCCAGCCGCCGCGCTACCAGCGACGAGTCCTCCAACATGCCAATGCGGATCGCCACGTCGATGCGCCCGGCGACAAGGTCGGCGTAGCGGTCGTTCATGTCCAGGTCGATCTGCACGGCCGGGTAGCGCGCCTGGAATGCGCCCAGGAGCGGCGCCAGCAATGTCACCGCAAACGAGGCCGGCGCCGACACCCGCAATGTGCCGCGCGCCTCATCGCGCAAGGCGCTCACGGCCTGCTCGGCTGCATCGACGAGCGCCAGGCCCTCGCGGCTTTTCTCGAAGAACGCCGCGCCCGCTTCGGTGAGTGACAGGCGCCGCGTTGTCCGCTGCAGCAGGCGCGTCTGTAACCGCGCCTCCAGCCGCACCAGCGCCTTGCTGATCACACCGCGCGATATGCCCATGGCATCGGCCGCCGCCGACAGGCTGCCGCGCTCCACCACCTGCACGAAGACCACCACGTCGGAGAGTCGATCCATATTTGCGCACTTATGGAAACAATATGGCGCCAGAGGCTACCTTAATCTGCGCGAATCGGCTGGCTAGGATGGGGTCTCCGATTCTTCGTCCCCTTCATCATGACCACCGAAGCCCCTGCCGTCGCCGTTTCCAACCCGTCGCCCGCCGACGCGCTCCCCCGCGGTGCCACGCCGTTGTTTGCAGCCGCCGTCGGGCTCATCGTCATCAACCTGTTCGGCATCCAGCCGCTTGTCGCCGAGATCGCCGCAAGTATCGGCTGGACCACCGCCGCCACCGGGCTGCTGGTGACTGCCACACTCGTCGGCTACGGCATCGGCCTGTTGCTGCTGATGCCGCTGACCGATTTGCAGGACAACCGCGCGCTGGCCTCGCGCACGCTGTGGGGCGCGGTGGCTTCGCTGGCGCTGACCACCGTAGCGCACAGCGGCCGGGTGCTGATGCTGGCCGCCTTCGCCATCGGCCTTACGTCGACGGTCATTCAGATGCTGATTGCGCTGGCAGGGCGCCTGGCCGCAGACCACCGGCGCGGGCGCGTGCTCGGCGACATCATGATCGGCCTGAACCTGGGCATCCTGCTGTCGCGCCCGGCGGCCAGCCTGATCGCGGCGCAATGGGGCTGGCGTGCGTTCTACGGCGCATCTGCGGTGGCGATTGCCGTGCTGGCCGTCCTTCTGCCGCGTGTGATGCCGACCTTCGTGCCGCCGCGTGCGCTGTCGTACGGTGCGTTGCTCAAGTCGTATGGCCATCTTCTGCGCACCGAACCGGTATTGCGTCGCCGCGCTGCCACCCAAGCTTTGCTGATGGCGGCCTTCACGCTGTTCTGGACCGCTGTTGCACTGCGGCTGGCGGCCGCGCCGTTCCATCTTTCGCAGAACGGCATCGGCATCTTTGCGCTGTGCGGCGCGGCCGGCGTCGTGGCGGCGCCCATCGCCGGACGGCTGGCGGATCGCGGCTTGGTGCGCGTTGGTACGCTGCTCGCGCATGGCAGTGCGGCGGCGGGTCTGCTGTTGGCGCTGGCTTCGGCGCTGCTGCCAGACCTGAGCGTCCCTGTCATGTTGGTGATGCTGGCCGCCGCAGCGTTGTTGCTGGACTTTGGCGCCATCGGCGACCAGGCGCTCGGCCGCTATATGGTCAACGCGTTGCCGCCCGAGGTCCGGGGGCGCGTGAACGGCCTGTACACCGGGGCGTTCTTCTTTGGTGCGGCTGCAGGCGGCGGTTTGGCCGGTGCGGCCTGGTTGCGCGCCGGCTGGATCGGCGTATCGGTTCTCGCGCTCGGGTTTGTGGTGGCCGCTGCGCTCGTTTTCGTATGGCCCACCAGTGCGCAGCGTGCCATCGGCGCCACACCGCGCCGCTGCTGACCAACTGGCTCATCGCCAGACTGGCGGCGCGCTTGACGCTTGCAAGACAGGCCGCTATAGTGCCAGATTCGAGTTTTTGGCTTCTGGTTTCGCGCGTCCATGCCCGGCAAATGCTGTGCAAGGCATCTGAAATCAGACGGGCTCGCGCTCTTTGGTCTTGATCTGTTCCCGCAGGTCCTCCCTTCAGAGCGTTCTGCTCGCCACTTCCATAAAACCCGATTGCGCCGTCCGCCTCACAAATGAGGCGTTCACGTTATGTGAGCCGGCGATTTTTCAAAAACCAAGCTGGATTGAACAATGCCAACCATCAATCAACTGGTTCGCAAGCCCCGCGTCTCGGAAAAGCTGAAGAGCAAGAGCCCGGCACTTGAGAACTGCCCGCAGCGTCGCGGCGTGTGCACCCGCGTGTACACCACGACGCCGAAGAAGCCGAACTCGGCACTGCGTAAGGTCGCCAAGGTGCGCCTGACCAACGGTTTCGAAGTCATTTCGTACATCGGCGGTGAAGGCCACAACCTGCAAGAACACAGCGTCGTGCTGATCCGCGGCGGCCGTGTGAAGGACTTGCCGGGTGTGCGTTACCACATCGTGCGC
>Ga0316228_1002304_pt1 | contig 17117 bp, 19 predicted proteins | sample TBH18021metaG_FD_206005 | JGI IMG/M metagenome (GOLD analysis project Ga0316228, IMG submission 206005) | Freshwater microbial communities from Trout Bog Lake, Wisconsin, USA - TBH18021 | ecosystem: Environmental > Aquatic > Freshwater > Lake > Hypolimnion/Profundal zone | place: USA: Wisconsin... | reverse complement strand
CGATATCCATCACTACCACGGCGGGACGGAGGGTTCGGGTTAGTTGCACGGCCTGTCGGCCAGTTTCCGCCTCGCCCACCACTTTGATGTCGGTTTCGTGTTCCAATAGTGACCGAAAGCCCTCTCGGACGATCTGGTGGTCTTCCGCCAGCAGGACGCTAATGTGGTTCATGGGTTTGATTAACTAAAGTCTGGGCCTGGTGGGGCCGAGCCGTTCGGCTTTTCCGCCCCCCCCCGCGGGTCGGTATCCCGTTCTTGAACGGAAGCCGGGCAAGCACAGTAGTGCCTTTGCCGGGGGCGGAGGTGAGGGTGAACGTGCCGCCGACCATCTCCAATCGCTCCCCCATGCCTAGCAATCCCAACCGTGTGCGCTTTCCCGGATGGTGTAGTTGCTCCTGGTGAAAGCCTTTGCCGTTGTCGCTGATCTTCATGCAGATGCTACCATCGAGCTTCTGAATCTGCACTTCGGCGAGGCTGGCTTCCGCGTGACGGGCGACATTAGTAAGCGCTTCCTGAGCCACGCGATAGAGGGCCGTCCGCTGGTCACCGCTCAACTGCTCAACCTCGGCGAAAGCCGACAAACTCACGCGGATACCCGTCTCGGTCGTGAACTGCTTCATGAAGGTGTGGAGGGCGGCGACCAGCCCCAAGTCGTCCAAGACCGCCGGGCGCAACTCACGGGCAAAGCGATGCACGATTGCCACAGACTGCTCCACCAGCCGCTGGGTATGAGCGATGCTGCGGTCGAGACCCTTGGTGTTGTGCGCGGCCTTCATTTTCAGCGTGGCCAACCGCACATTGATGCCGGTCAACGTCTGCGCGATGACATCATGCAATTCCCGGCTGATCTTCTTGCGTTCCTCTTCCTGCGCGAAGAGCAATTGGCGGGAGAGCAAACGCAACTCCTCCTGCATGTGCCGCGACTGATCCAGTAATCGGCTGTAGTGTAGTTCACTGCTCTTGAGGGACTCCTCCACCGATTTGCGGCGCCGGACCTCCTCCTTTAACTGCCGGTTGGAGGCCGCGAGCTCCTCGTTGCGGCCGCGCAACCTCTGATTTAGCCGATCCACTTCCGCCTTGGTTTCATAAACGAGGCGATGGGTCTCCTCGATGGGGCCAACGGCCTCGGCAAAAAACTCCCCCGCCCGGCGGATCATCGACTCAAGGACGGGCGGAGTGTAGCGTGCCAAAACCAGTTTCATCAACGCCTGCTCGTGTAGTTTGGCCAGGTCGAGCGTCTCCAGGCCGAGCGTCACGGCGCGGTGTCCCAACCGGTGTGCCGGTTGCAAACTGGCCGTACGGCTCGGTTCGAGGTGCCCTCGCAGAGCCGCCAGGTAGTGCCGAGCTAAGCCGGCCAATTCAAGCTTCATGGGGTCTCTTGAAATCACGGGCGAACCGTTTGACAGTTTTTACGGACTTATCTACCAGCCGCTGCGTATTGGCAATGCCTTTCTTGAAGCTCTGGGCGTTGACCGCGCCTTGTTTCTTCAAGGTCAGTAGGCGGACATTGATTCCGAGAAGTGTTTGGGCGATTTCATCCTGGAGATCGCGACTGACCTGAGCCCGGCTTCCCTCCTGGGAGGTCAGAATTCGCTGGGTCAAACGCCGCAGGTGCGCTTGCAGTCGACGCGATTCATGGAGCAGTTCTTGGGAGTGGACCCCGCTCTTTTCCAGGGCTTCCTCGGACGCCTTGCGGCGGACAATGCCCTGTCTCAACGCCCGGTGGGATGCGGCCAAGTCCAGCGTGCGCCGATCCAGAGCCTTATTTATTTTCCCCAGGTTGGCGCTGGCCTGGAGCGCGGCTGGGTGACTCCGCTCGATCGGGGTGACGGCCTCAGCAAAGAACAGTCTCGCCCGTTTCTCCATCTCCGGCGGGGCGCTGGAGGAACCAAGCCTGGCCATGGCTTGCTCGTGAACCCTGGCCAGATCCAAGATCTCCAATCCGAGGCGGATGGCCTGGCCACCCAACCGGGGCGCCGCCTGCAAGCTCGCGAGCCCGCCGCGGTCTAAGTATTTTCGCAGCGCGGTCAGATATCGTCCTGACAGCGTGCTTGATTCACGTTCCATGTTTTGTCCGAACTGATCCGCCGCCAGCGGAGCGGCCAACCGGCCTCTGGGTCCCTCATCCCCCGCCCAAACGCCTGGTTTTAACATCAATCTTTTCTGGCACACTGTCTATAGGGGAAATCCCCCACCCCGTCGCAAGGGGCCCAACACGGGCCGACGAGTTGCCGGGCAAAGTGCGTGGTTCGGCGGCGGGCGCCGTGCAAGGTGCAAAGCCCCGACCAACTCCCGACCACCCGCCACCGGGAGGGTCTGGCCGCCTAATCAGCTTGGTTTGAATGGGTTAAATCGACAGGTTTCAGGTTGGCCTGCGATTTGCTACTGAAGAACGTGCTATGTCCAACGTGACGCTTAAGACCCTGCACCAGTACCTGAAGTTCCTTGAAAACGCATCGGAGTTGAAGCGCAGGCTTCCCCAGTCCTCCAACCAAAGATCCCTCAAAGAAGGTCTGTGCGAACTGAGCAGACTTATCGGCGTGGAGGAGTCCATCCTCAAAGAGCCGCAGGCCATCGCGTCGATGATCGGCGTTCAGAGGTTCGTCATGATCTGGGGTGAACCTTCCGTTAGCGATCACGTCGGTCGCGTTTTCGACCACTCGCGGGTGCTGCTGAGCGGCTTGCTTGTGTCAGTGAACCCCGAAAATGCGCCGGCCGGGCAAAACGGGTCCGGTCCCCAGCCGGGAGGTACGATGGGCGCTCTTCCCCAGGGCTCGGCGTACCCGGACCGTGAGCCGCTGGCGGCACTGGCACAGCCTGGCGCGGACCGCGAAGCCCCGCTCGACGGCTTGAAACCCCTGCTTTCGGGTAATGCGCCATTAACCTGCCGGCTTTTCCGAGCCATCTTCGAGCACCTGCTGGGTTTTATGCTGAAATCCAGCGCGGCCCAAGCCAACGCTTCCCTGGTCAGCGACCTGACCGGGAGCAAGGAGCATAGCCGGTCTTTCCTGTCCACCGCCCTGTTTATTCTCGGCACCGAGGTCGACCACGACCACCTGATGTCCTTCATGATGGAGCAAGGGCTCTTCGGCATGCCCACCTTCGAGCACATGCTGCAAAACCGGGAGTACTGCGAGGCCTTCCACTCGTTCCGGCGTCTCGAACGCGCGTTCATAGGCTCTCCGACCGCCGAGGAGGCCCACCTCAGGCACCGGCTCGACACCTTTCATGCGCAATTCGGGGGACAACCCTACGGCGCGAAGATCTTCGAAGCGGAGGGGCAGGATAAGGCGAAGGTCGATGCTTACCTGGCCGCTGCGGATTTGCTGGAGGCGCTGACGCTTACGCCCTGGTGCATCAGTCTGAACAACGCCGTATCCGCCGCGGCTTCAAATTCCATTCGCTCGGTCTCGCTGATCGCCAGGCACTTCGAGCGCTTTGGTCGAGGCGAACTCTCCAAAGATCAGGCCAACCAGGAAATCGCCGACCATCTCCTCGCCTTTGCCAGACAATTCTCGGCGGACAGCAAGACGCTTTAGCCCCTACTCCTCGCGCTAGACTTCCGGCTATCGCTTAGGTGGCCAAGGCCGGCCCACCGGGACGGCGATGTTACGTGGCGGAGCGCGGATGCCCTCATCCGCGGGTTAGGATGAGTGGACCGCGCGGCCGAAGGCATCCGCGCTGCGACGCTGGCGGTTCATTCCAGTCTCGAAAAACGTTCCGTTTCGCTGCCGGCTTCGACCCGGTTCCGGTTTCGCTCGGTTATCCTTCCCACCATGCATCCTGCACGCGACGATCGGGCATAACAGGCATTTTGTTGGACGGCCAGGAGCACCGGAGTAGATCGCCAGGACGTCGTGTGAAATCAGGTTGGGCCTCATCCCCGGAGAACTCACTGACGGCGTTCGTTGCGGGCAAGGAGGTTAGGTGGCTTCCGGCAACCGAGACCTCGGTCGGAATGGGGCGCCCCGGCAAGGCAGGGCCGCTTCTGGCACGATCCACGCTAGGGTATGCCAGAGACAGGAAGGGGCTCCCGATGAAAAAGGACTCAATCGCTGTCAAATAGGAGTTAACAACACGTTAAGCATCCACCACGAATACCAAAGATATATTTATGTCCAACACCACTCTAAACAGTGATAGCTCTCCCCGAACTGCCAAGGCCGCCACGTCCCCCGCGGGTCAGTGGCATAAGCTGCTAAAGCACCCAACGCTCATTTGGCTCGCGCTACCGCTCACACTGGCGGTGGGCTGCGCCTCCGCCCCGAAAGACTCACCCGCTTATGGAGACCTGCAAGCGGCGCCCGTTTATACTGAGCAGCGAGCTCCGATCGCCGAACCCATGCTGACGCCCGGCCAGGCGGCGGACTGGGCTATCTCCCATAAGATTTACCTCATGTTCATGGCCGATAAGGGGATCAACTACCCTTTGTGGGCGTCGGTTCACAACGGGGCGGTGTCGATGGGCGGAACTTCGATCGATCGGTCGGAACGGAAGAGAATCGTCAACGGGATGTGGGCACTAGCCGGCGTAACCGAAGTGATTAATGAGCAGGGCAAGGACGTGGCACCTACGATTCCTGTGAAAGCCGTCGCGGTGCGCTGATCGAAATTCGATAGCTGACCTCTAGAACGGACCATTATGTCAACAAGCCCTATAAACCACACTTTCGCGCTGGTCGCTGCCGGCGTTGTCTTAGTCTCGATCCTGCCCTTGCGCGCCTCCGAAACGGACGAGCGCATTGAGGCAGCCTTCAGCAAATCCTACGCCTGCAAGATGTACCTTCAGGAGGATGCCATCAAGGTCGAGTCCAAGAACGGATTCGTCACGTTGACCGGACAAGTCAACGAAACCAGCCACAAGTACCTGGCCCAGGAAACCGTGGCCGGCCTGCCGGGCGTCCAAAAGGTGGACAATCGCCTGGTGGTCAAACTGGAGGGAACGGAGGAATCGGATACCTGGATCCGGGCCAAGGTGCGGAGCGTGTTGGCGCTGCATCGCAACGTGAGCGGCAGCAAGACGGAGGTGGACATTCGGGATGGCGTCATCACCTTGCGCGGCGCCGCCACGAGCATGGCACAGAAGGAATTGGCCACCGAATATGCGGAGGACGTCAAAGGGGTACTGCGGGTCACGAACGCGATGACCGTGGACGAGGTGTCCCTCAAGGCAAGTGAGAGCGAGTCCGAGAAGATCGACGACGCCTCCATCACCGCCCAGGTCAAGCTCGCCCTGCTCTCACATCGTTCGACCAGTTTCATCCACACCACGGTCAACACCACCGAGGGCGTCGTCACGGTCAGTGGCGTGGCCCGAAACCTGGCCGAAAAGACGCTCGTGGCCAAACTAGCGACTGACATCATCGGCGTGAAAAACGTGATCAATGACATGACCATCGCGCCGACCTTGTCCCAGAGTGGCGTCATCACGGATCGGTCGGAGAACCCTTGAGTGGTGGTGCCGCCAAAAGCCTCGACGCAAAATGAACATCGCCCTGACCCTCGCACTGGGATGGAGCCTGGTGGCTAGTTCCCTGGCCCAAACTCCTTCGTCCCCTCCCACCGAGTCGGCTGCCACGCCCAACTGGAGCGGCGCCCGGGGCGAGGGCGTGGTGCTGCCGGCATCGGTTCCCGATCCCATTGAACCGTTCAATCGGGTGGTTTACAGCATCAACAAGGGGATCCTGATCGCCGTGGTCAAACCCACGGCCCAAGTTTATCGGTTCATCGTCGTCAAACCGATCCGGGAAGGCATCGGGCATTTTGGCAGGAATATCACTTACCCGGGGCGGCTGATCAACAACCTGCTGCAAGGAAAGTGGAGCGGAGCGCGCGATGAAACCTATGGCTTCTTCTGTAACACGACGGTCGGCGTGGCCGGGTTCTTCGACGTGGCCGGCAAGTGGAAGATCCCGAAATCGGACGCGGACTTTGGCCAGACTTTTGGCCAGTGGGGTTGGCAGCCGGCCTGCTACATTATGCTGCCGGTCTTCGGGCCAAGCAGCGAGCGGGATACCCTGGGATTGGCTGCGGACACCGCCGCCGACCCGTTGACCTACATCGCTCCGTACCCGGTCAACCTGGCTAATCCCCTCACCTACGTGAGTCCCTACACCTATCTTTCCTATGGGATTCTGTATAACAACACTAGCGATACCGTAGATGCGTCCGTGCGTGCCGCCCGCTCCAAGTTGGACGCCTACTCCGAGCTCCAATATGCCTGGACGTTCGTGCGGAAAAACCGGGTCGCTGACTTCCAGGTGACCGGAAAGACGGACCCCGCCTCGCTGGAAACCCTGCAATTTGCCTTCCTCAAATTCCAAGATGCCAAGTTCCCGAATCTCGGCAAGACGCGGTCGGTCCTAATTCCCACGACCGGCAGGAAACTGAAGTTCAATGTTTGGATGCAACCGCAACGAGCCCCCGTGGTTTATATCGTCCCGGGGTTGGGTTCACATCGCCTTACGGACTCAACCTTGGCCCTGGCCGAGTTGGTGTACCAACAGGGCTTTTCAGCCGTATGCGTTAGCAGCACCTTCAACTTCGAGTTCATGGAAAACGCCGCCACCACGGGACTCCCTGGCTTCGCGCCGGTCGACGTGGATGATCTTCGGGTCGCGTTGGGGGAAATTGACCAACAACTGGGGAAAGCCTATCCGGGACAGCTTGGTGCCAAGGTTCTCCTGGGCTACTCCTTGGGCGGGTTCCAATCTCTCTTCCTGGCGGCTACTGGGTCGACCAACCCGGCACCGGGGATCAGCTTTGACCGTTACGTCGCCATCAGTTCACCGGTGCGGCTGCTTTATGGCTTGTCCCAATTGGACGAGTGTTACCAAGCCCCGCTGGAGTGGCCCGCTGCCGAACGAGCCGCGAACCTCGAAAACACCTTCCTGAAAGTGGCGGCGTTGAGCAGACACTTGCCTCCCCCAAATACCGCTCTGCCCTTCAGTGGCATCGAGTCCAGGTTCTTGATTGGCCTGTCGTTCCGCTTCACGTTGCGAGACGCCATCTTCTGCAGCCAGCAGCGAGACAACCGGGGGGTACTGGAGCACCAGATTCGGTCCTGGCACCGAACGGCGGCATATAAGGAGATCCTCGGGTTTTCCTACCAGGATTATCTTCGGAAGTTGGTGATCCCCTACTATTCCGGTCGAGGCACTAATTTGGACACGGCCGAGAACCTGGACCGGGCCGGCAGCCTGCTACCCTTCGGGACCGCCCTCCACGCCAACCAAAACGTCCGGCTGATCGTGAATCGGAACGATTTTCTTCTGGGAGCGGCGGACCTGGCATGGTTTCAGACCACCTTCGGCGAGGACCGGCTGACCGTGTTCGAGCAAGGCGGCCATCTCGGGAATCTCGCCGAACCCGCCGTGCGGAAGGCCATCCTCGGAGCCCTTGATGGGCTGTGCCCCGCCAAGAGCGACTCACCACGCCGCTAAAGCGAGCCCGCAAAAAGTGATACATTGGCCACCTGGCGCGTTACTACGACGAGGTCATTGCGCAGCTCCATGCGGCCCAGGCGATCTTGATATTTGGCCCCGGCGAGGCCAAGGGCAAGTTGAAAAAGCGTCTCGAGAAAACCCCAGGGCCGCACACCATCACGGTGGAGACGAAGGACAAAATGACCGAGCCGCAGATGGTGGCGATGGTGCGTCAGCATTTTCAGCGGGATGGAGTTAAGCCGTGAATCCAATCCCCCCCTCGCGGAGAATCCTGGCGTCGTGAGTGAACCGCGGAAGAGCCTCGGCAGGGCGGAGCATCTGACACCGTTGCCGGGAGCGCAAAATGCACGATTCCCAGCCGATCCTAGTGCAACATGCAATGGTTCCACCGCCGGCAGTGCTCGCCGAATAAAGCGCATACGTAACTTGGCGTGAATCGTTTAGATCGCCAGCCGCCCGGTTGGTCCTTCACCTGCTACTGAAGTAAGAGTTTATGAACATAACAATAACGCCTCACCGAGTGGCGAGTATGAACCAACACCACCACATCAGTAGATATCGAACTAATGCGAAAACCAGCCCTGCCAGGGGCGCCGTTTCACCCCTGGCGCGATCCATCGCGGGATTGACGTTCGCCGTTTTCCTGGTCCACCACGCCGCCATCGGCGCCCAATTGCCGGTGAACCTGGGAACCGCCGGAGATTATGCCATTCTGGCAAAATCAGGAATCAGCACCGTTCCGCCTTCGGCGGTGACAGGCGATATTGGGGTGAGCCCTATCGGCTCGACCGCCATCACGGGGTTTTCATTAATTCGGGATAGTACCGGCAACTTCTCGACCTCGTCACAACTGACGGGAAAAGCATACGCCGCCGACTATGCGTCTCCCACGCCCGCCAATCTAACCACGGCGGTAAGTGACATGCAAACCGCGTACACCGACGCGGCGGGCCGTACGTTGCCGGATTTTACCGAACTGGGGAGCGGAAATATTGGCGGAATGACCCTCGCACCGGGCCTCTACAAATGGGGTACCAGTGTCACCATACCTACGGACGTGACGCTATCGGGCGGCCCAAATGCGGTTTGGATCTTCCAGATCGCCGGCAATGTTACCATCGCCGGCGCTACCAAGGTCGTCCTGATCGGTGGCGCACAGGCGCAGAACATCTTTTGGCAGGTCGCCGGGGGCGTGGGTGTAGACCTCGGGACTACCTCACAATTCCAAGGAGTTATCCTCTCGCAGGCGGGGATCAACTTGCGAACAGGTGCGTCGCTCCACGGCCGACTGCTGGCCCAGACGGCGGTCACCCTGGACGCCAATGCCGTCACGAGACCGTCCTACCAGCCAATGCCGCCCAGCTTCGGCCCGCTCACGCGTGCGCACAATGGCACAGTGACCTTGGTCATCACGAACACGCCGGGCTTTGAGCTCACCTTGCAGCACTCTGCAAACCTGACGAATTGGGCGACTCTCTTCACCTTGACGCCCGACACCAGCCCCTTTCTGACGAATGACACTACCGCTTACCCCGATGCCGTGCGGTTCTATCGGGCATTCTATCCTTGATTACCGAAGCGTCCCCTTATGGCGCAGGGATTCTTGGTGTCCTCCTTGCCGCCAGAATCGAAGGCACAAAGGCGCATCCGTCTTACCGGCCATGGCCCCATGAGCGAACCTCCGAACGACCAGCTAGAGGCAGAATTGGCGAGCAAACCCCGACGCGTGGGTGTCGCCGCCGACCACGGTGGATTTGAATTGAAGGAGCAACTCGTCCTCAAATTGCGCGCGGCGGGTTTTGAGGTCGTGGAATTCGGTGACCGCCGATTGAACCCGGATGACGACTATCCGGATTTCATCGTGCCGTTGGCTCGCGCGGTGGCCAGGCTGGAAGTAGCGCGCGGCGTGGCCATCTGCGGAAGTGGTGTCGGAGCGTCCGTTGCCGCCAGTAAGGTGGCCGGGGTCCGGGCCAGCCTCATCCACGAGACCTTCTCGGCCCACCAAGGCGTCGAGGACGACGACCTGAATGTAATCTGCCTCGGAGGACTCGTCGTCGGTCAGGCGCTGGCGTGGGAACTGGTACAGACCTTCCTCGCCGCCCGGTTCAGCGGCGCCGAGCGTCATCGCCGCCGTCTGGCGAAAGTGGCCGCACTGGAGTTCCGAAGCACATGAGCCTGCCAACGCCGGTCACCCTCCCGGCCTACGGCCTGCTGTCCACTGAGGTCGAGGGTTTCGAGTCCCTGGAGGATCGGGCCGAGGGTATGCGGCGCTTGATATCGCACTCCGACGGGGTGTCGGCTGCCTTGCAAGAAAGGCGACGCCTGTGGCCCCGATAACCCATTATGGCCCCTAGCATCCTGACGATCAACGGGGGCTCGTCGAGCATCAAGTTCGCCTTGTTCGAAACCGGTTCGCCACTCCGAAGCCTTCTGGCGGGCAGCATCGAGCGGATTGGACTGCCCGAGACTGTCATGCGGGTCAGTGGCATGGTCGACGGGGATACTTTCTCGCGGAAGTTGGCGACGCCGGACCACAGGGTCGCCGTGGGCGCGCTGATGGATTGGATCCAGCGGCGCCTCGGCCGGGTGGGGGTGTCGGCGGTGGGACACCGCGTCGTACATGGGGGCCCTAAGTACTTTGAACCCCAACTCATCACCAAAGAGATGGTCACGGAACTGCAGGCGATCACCCCTTTCGATCCGGAGCATTTGCCGGAAGAACTTCTGTTAGCCGAGGCGTTTCACCAGCGGTTCCCGGAATTGCCGCAAGTGGCCTGTTTTGACACGGCGTTTCACCATGACCTGCCGCGGGTGGCGCAGTTGTTGCCCATCCTGCGCCGATACGCAGCGCAAGGCGTTCGGCGATACGGCTTTCACGGCTTATCCTATTCCTTTCTGATGAGCGAACTGGCAGGCCAGGCCGGGACCGAAGCGACCGAGGGCCGGGGTTTTCTTGGCGTCGAACTGGACGTGGCGCGGAATACGAGCCACGCGGCGATCAGCTCCCGGGACGCCAGCCGCGTGGCCGTGCGTGTGGTTCGCACGAACGAAGAGTTGATAATCGCGAGCACGGTCTGTCGCCTGCTGGCACTCGGCGGGATGGGAGAAAGCAATTTGCACGCCGCGCCCGTATAGCCCGTGCAAGTTGCAATGCCTCCACCCGGATCCGGGAGCGCGCACAGCCACGACACTTCGATATAAGTAGTTCGGAATCAATAGAGTAGGAAATGGGTTTCCGGGTTGGCCCGTGATTAGCTAGGGAAGAACCTACGAAACCAAGAACCTCTACGTGCGAAAGCTAATCGCCAGCCGTTGATCGGGTTCATTTGAAAGAGACAAGCTTATGTTACGATGTGTTAAGCAGCTTTACGGACACAAACTCGGCGCCTCGGATGGCGAAATTGGCCACGTGAAGGACCTCTATTTCGACGATCATAACTGGGTGGTACGTTACCTGATCGCGGAGACCGGCTCGTGGTTGTCGGGCCGCAAAGTACTCATCTCGCCTCATGCTTTTGGCAGCCTCCGTCAGGCGGGGCAACTGCTGGTGGTCAACCTGACGAAAAAGCAGATCGAGGACAGCCCTCCGATTGAAACCCACAAGCCGGTGTCGCGAAAATACGAAGAGGCTTACTATCGATATTACGGCTGGCCCTACTACTGGCAGGGCGACGGTTTGTGGGGCATGAGCGGCACCCCCCTCTTGGAACTGCCGCCGGAACCGCTCCCCGTCGAACTGGACGGCCCCAGCGACCCTCCGCCCGAAACCAGGGACCTTCATCTACGCAGCGCCCTGGCCGTCAACGGCTACCACATCCAGGCCTCCGATGGCGAGATGGGGCACATCTGTGATTTTATGATCGATGACCAGAGTTGGGCGATTGCCCAACTGGTGGTCAAGACCGGCCACCGGTTTTCCGGCAAAGAAGTGGAAATACCGACCAGCCTGGTGGACCGGATCAATTACGAGGAATCCGCCGTGTATGTCAACCTGACGAGCAAAGCCGTCCAAGAAAGTCGAGCCCACGGCCCCGCTCCGATGGGGGCCGCTCATTGACCGCCAACGATTCATTCTCCCTTTATGAAACACAATAGACATTCCCAGAACCGACACCACACCGTGGCCGGTGCGCCAACGGCGACCGTGGCCTCCGACTTAGCCCAGGGCGCCATCGCCTTTACCCCGTCACCGGACGAAGTGGCCCGAAGGGCCTACTTCACTTATGTCAACGACGGCTCACGGCCGGGACGCGACGTCCAGCATTGGCTGGATGCCGAGTCCCAGTTGATCGCGGAGCGCAACCTCACTCGAACCCACGGCTTTCACAACCAGACCTAACGTAACCTGATCGACATCTCCCCCGTGCGTCCGCTACTAAAGCCGGGCGCGACCCTCAATTCCACACTTAACACTCCACTTATATTATGGCAAAAGTACTCGGCATCGATTTAGGCACCACCAACTCCTGCATGGCGATTATTGAGGGCGGCGAGCCCTCCGTGCTCGAAAACTCCGAAGGCAAACGTACCACGCCCTCCGTGGTGGCTTTCACCAAAACCGGCGAACGCCTGGTCGGTGAGGCCGCCAAGCGGCAGGCCGTCACCAACTCCCGCAATACGATCTACTCGATCAAGCGCTTCATGGGCCGAAAGTTCGATGAAGTGCAGGAGGAAATCAAGCGCGTCCCCTATAAGGTCGTCCGGGCCGCCAACGGCGACGCCGCTGTCGAGGTGCAAGTCAATGGGAAACCCAAGCAATTCACGCCGCCGGAGATCTCCGCCATGATTCTGGCGAAGCTCAAAGCGGATGCGGAGACGCGGTTGGGTGAGAAGATTACCCAAGCGGTCATCACGACCCCTGCCTATTTCAATGATTCGCAGCGCCAAGCCACGAAGGATGCCGGCCGTATCGCGGGGCTCGAAGTGCTCCGCATCATCAACGAACCCACCGCCGCCTCGCTGGCTTACGGTTTAGACCAGAAGAAAGACGAGACGATCGCGGTGTACGACCTCGGCGGCGGGACCTTCGACATTTCAGTGTTGGAACTGGGCGAAGGTGTTTTCCACGTCAAAGCCACCAACGGTGACACCCATCTCGGCGGCGACGACTGGGACAACCGACTTATGGACTGGATGTTGGAAGAGTTCAAACGGGAACAGGGGATGGACTTGCGCAAGCAGCCCGATGCCTTACAGCGAATCAAAGAAGAGGCGGAAAAGGCCAAGATCGCTCTCTCCAGCGAACTCCAGTACGACATCAACCTGCCGTTCATCACCGCCGATGCCAGCGGCCCCAAGCATTTGAGCCTGAAGCTCTCGCGCGCCAAGATGGAACAGCTCTGCGAAGCGTTGTTCGAGCGCACCATTGCGCCGGTAAACGCCTGTTTGAAGGATGCCGAGATCGCGGCGGCGAAAATCGATGAATTAGTCCTGGTGGGTGGGATGACCCGAATGCCGCGTGTGGTCGAGACGGCGAAGACGTTGGTGACTAAACCTCCGCACCAGGGCGTTAATCCGGATGAAGTCGTGGCCGTAGGCGCCGCCATCCAGGCTGGCGTGCTCAAGGGCGAGGTCAAAGACGTGGTACTGCTCGATGTCACACCGTTGTCCCTCGGCATCGAAACCCTCGGCGGGGTGTTCACCAAGCTCATGGAGCGTAATACCACCATCCCCTGCCGCAAGTCGGAAACCTTTTCGACTGCCGCGGACAACCAATCTGGCGTCGAAATCCACGTCTTGCAGGGCGAACGCCAGTTTTCCCGCGACAATAAAACCATTGGCCAATTCAAGCTGGATGACATTCCCCCTGCTCCCCGTGGCGTGCCGCAGATCGAGGTCGGCTTCGATATCGATGCCAATGGCATCCTGCACGTCAGCGCCAAAGACCTTGGCACCGGGAAGGAACAGAAGATCACCATCACCGCCAGCAGCGGCCTCTCCAAGGACGAAATCGAGAAGATGCGCAAGGACGGTGAGCTCCATGCCGACGAGGATCGAAAGCGCAAGGAAGAACTCGAGACCCGCAACGAGGCCGAGAACTTGGTCTATCGCACCGAACGGTTGCTGAAGGAAAACCAGGAAAAGACCTCAGGCGCCGACCGGACCAAGCTCAATTCCGCCCTCAACGAGGTAAAGGAATCGCTGAAGGGCAACGACAGCGCAGCCATCAAAACCACCGGCGAGAAGCTCAGCGAGGCCTGGCAGGCGGTTTCCGCCGAACTCTACAAGGCCGGCGCCACCAAGGCGCACGCGGGCCAGGGCCCAACTCCTGGACCATCCCAGACCAAGCCCGAGCCGGCCAACGCTCCGGACGCCGGCAAGCCAGCCGAAGGCCCCATCATTGATGCCGAGGTGGTGGAGGACCAGAAAGCGGCGTAGCCGGATTCTGCCTCCGCGCCTACTAATCCGGCCTGGCGGCCAGACGTCGCCCGCCAACTAACACCAAAACAAAAAGAACGAAAACAACAATATGCTTAACCAAGCAAAAACCCTCAAGGGCTACAAGCTGGACAGCCTTGATGGCGAAATCGGACGGGTCAACGAATTCTACTTCGATGACCAGCATTGGACCGTTCGCTATCTCGTAGCCGACACCGGGAACTGGCTCACGGGCCGACAAGTGCTGCTTTCCCCGTACGCGCTGCTCGCGGTGGATCCGGAAAAGCACCACATCGCCATCGATTTGACCAAGAAGCAGATCGAGGACAGTCCGTCGCTGAACACCGACAAGCCAGTTTCCCGACAATTCGAGGAAGCCTACTTCGGGTATTATGGGTGGCCGACCTACTGGAACGGGCCCTACATGTGGGGTCGCTATCCTTATCTGGTGCGCGATCGGGACCGATGGAACGACGCCACCGAAATCAAGCATCCGTGGGACCCGCATCTGCGCAGCACTCATGACGTGGATGGCCATTACATCCAAGCCTCGGACGGCGAGGTCGACCACGTCGAAGATTTCGTCATCGACGACGAGACGTGGGCGATCCGATACCTCATCGTCAACACCCGGAACTGGTGGCCGGGCAAGAAGGTACTGGTGTCACCGCAGTGGATCGAGCGCGTCAGTTGGAGTGAATCGAAGGTATTCGTTAACTTGACCCGCGAGCAGATCAAAAAGTCACCAGAATTCACCGACACCTCGTTGATCACTCGAGGCTACGAAACCGGGCTGTATCGGCATTATAATCGTCAGGGATACTGGCTCGATGAGCCGGCCGAGGAAGTAGCCGGACGCTGAAGCCAGGGGCCAGCTCGCGTCATGCCCGGTCAAAACCATAGATCATAGCTCCAGATGCGCTCGTAAACATACCATGCAGGAGCGCGGCTGACCTCATCGGCGTGGTCCGGGATGCACGAAGCCATGCCGGCGGCCCTTCACATGGCGGTGGAACAAATCCAGGCAATCCAGGAGGCGGCGCGCATCCACGGCGACCTTTCGCGTCTGCGCTGGCCGATGATCGTCCTTAATTCGCCCAAGGGGTCGACGGGGCCGAAGATGGTCGATGGTGTGCCGGTGGAAGGCACCTTCCGTGCGCATCAGGTGCCGCTCTCCGATCCCGCGACCCATCCCGCACACCTGCAACTCTTGGAAGACTGGTTGCGGAGCTACCGGCCCGAGGAACTCTTCGATGACCAGGGCCGCCTCAAGTCGGAGTTGGCCGAGCTCGCGCCCAAGCGGCATTGGTTTTGGGCCTCGCTGCCGATGCGCTCACGGGGAGGGGTATCTTCGTGTTCGACCTCATTGTGCGGGCGCTGGAGCAATCTCCGAACGACGAGGTTGAGGAATCCGTCGTGGTGAGCCAGTTCGCCCTCACCTTCCCGCTCGAACGACCACTACGCATCTTGCGCACGGTGGTAGCTTGGGCGCGCTACGCCACGCTCTTTAAATACAGCAGTGTTCGCCGGGTCTTTCATGGACTGCAACTGCCCGCCACGATACCCCCCACGACCACCCCTTGAAAGATCGAGCGGCTCGGAAAGCGGGATCTGCTCCTGCTGGTTTTTTGAATTTCATCGGCAACCTGCTTCTTCACATCGGAACGCACCCTCGGAGTGGCGCAATCGCTCGGCACCTCATGACCGGATCAGTGGGGGGGGGGTATCCCCAATAGCGGCGGAGAGGTTACCGATGGTATTGTTCAGCAGTGTCGAGAGTGGGCCGGGCCCCATAGACAGTACCGTCTTTCGGTTTAGTACCGGGGCTGTCGACCCAACCACCTATCACAACAACCGGCTCATGAAATAAAACACGATCCGTCGCGTGATGGGTCCCCGCAGCGGAACCAACCGCATCCTCAATGTTTGCAGGAATGGGTTTGACTGCACATTTGCCATTTCAAAACTCACGTAGATTCCTCTCGCTTTCAAGGCACCCGAAACCCGCTCCACGAGCGTGGTCCGCTGCCCCGCCTCCCTGTGCCCTCACATCCATCAACACCTAATACCCTCATGGTACTAAAACTGATGCGCAACCTGCCTCGGTTTCATGTCGTTGTCATGTCGGGTAGATCCCCCATTTTACCCCGCGCGGACAACCTGGCGAAACGTCCTTCCCATGCCCAAATAACAGCGCGACGGCTGAGCAATCCGATTTGCTGCCTCAGTGGCAGATGCAGTTACACCTTTCTCCGATGTCGGTGCAAAGTGCATGGCGCGGCATCGCTGGTCGTGCAAGGTGCAACCGAACCACCGTTCTCAGCACGCGTCAACCCTACTCCACAGTTCCCCAACTCGTCTGGATTGAATTACTTATGGAGCCGAGGTTCGGGTTGGCCCGCCACTAGCTAGAGGAGCAGGAGCAAGCTAAAGAAAGAACAACATATTATGGGAACAATCTTAGTGGTCCTGCTCGTTTTGATGTTAATCGGCGCCTTCCCGGCTTGGCCGCATAGCCGGAGTTGGGGCTACCGTCCGGTCGGTGGACTGGGGGTGGTCTTGACCATTCTGGTCGTCCTACTGCTGCTGGGCAGAATCTAGCAGGAAAATCAAATTCACTTTTTCGCCGTCAGATTGGCGGCGAACAAAAACAAAACAAACAACGAAAGCAAACGGCTATGAACAAACTCGAAGTTAAAGGCGACTGGAACATCACCAAGGGGAAACTGAAACAAAAATGGGCCAAGCTCACGGATGATGATCTGGTCTTCGTCGAAGGCAAACACGATGAACTGTTGGGGCGCATTCAGAAGCGCACTGGCGAAACCCGCGAAGAAGTCGAGAAAGCCCTCAAGGCTGCCTCGTCTGGTTGCTGCTGCTCAAAGTAGGCTGGCATCCGCGCGGGCGAACTGAGGAAGGGAGTCCGTCCTCAGCGCCCCGCGGGATATTGGATAACGAGGGGCGGTGGGATCATGAGTGTAAGGTGGACCAGGAGCACACCCAACCGGAGGCGGCAGGCGTTCAAACGATTCCGGGCTCGAGGCGCTTTGCTGTACGCCACTCTCCGTCCGCGAGCGGGCCGTCGGTTACGCAAAGAGCTCCGGGCCGAAAACGCCAGTGTTCTGGCGGAGGCGCTACCGTTGGGGATTCGTGACGCCGGGTTTGAGCAGTTGGTTGGCCGCATTGAAACGGGCCCGATCCACCACGGCAACCAAGTCCGACTGTTCTTTTGCGGCGAGGAAGCGTTTGCCGCGGTCCGCTTGGCCATCGAGGGCGCCACTGAGGAGGTTTTAC
>Ga0316228_1002303_pt1 | contig 17128 bp, 16 predicted proteins | sample TBH18021metaG_FD_206005 | JGI IMG/M metagenome (GOLD analysis project Ga0316228, IMG submission 206005) | Freshwater microbial communities from Trout Bog Lake, Wisconsin, USA - TBH18021 | ecosystem: Environmental > Aquatic > Freshwater > Lake > Hypolimnion/Profundal zone | place: USA: Wisconsin... | reverse complement strand
GCCCTCGGCCAGCTTGAGCCAGCGCTCGATGCCGCCGTCGCCCTCGTGGTCGCCGTCATGGTCGACGATGCGCTGGCGCCAGATCCGCCGCAGCGACGCGTCGGTCATGCGTGCCAGCACGGCCGCGTCCTTCACCGGGATCATCGCCTGGTAGTAGTAGCGGTTCAGCGCCCAGGCCCGGACCTGGTCCTTCGACAGCTTGCCGTCGTGCAGCAGCCGGTGGAACGGGTGCAGGTTGTGGTAGCGGCGCGCGCCGATGTCGCGCAGGGCCGCCTCCAGCTCCTCGGGACTCAGGAGACGCTGGCTGTCGGCGGTGTCGGGGGTCGGAAAGATGGCGTTCATGGCGTGTCCGGCGTCCGTCCTCAGGTCGCGTTTCCTGTATTCCGATCCCGCCCTCGTCCGCGGGGCGACTGTCCGGGCTCAGCCACGATATAGTGCTGGTCCCCCCGGCACCCAACCGTCGCCGGCGGCGGTCCATCGCGCATATGGCCGCGGCGCGGCGCTCCGGCAGACCCCGACGCGGCGTTCTAGAGCGACAGGCTCAGCCCGTCGTGCGCCACGGTCCAGCCGGCCGCCTCGACATCCGCCCGTTCCCGCGATCCTTCGACGAGGACCGGGTTGGTGTTGTTGATATGGACGAAGATGCGGCGCCCGAGCTCGACCGCGGCCAGGGCGTCGATCGACCCGTTCTCGCCGCGCATCGGAACGTGGCCCATGCGCCAGCCGGTCTTGGTGCCGACGCCGGCCCGGATCATGTCGTCGTCGTGCAGGACGGTCCCGTCGAACAGCAGCGCGTCCACGCCGGCGATCCGCGCGCGCAGGCCATCGGTCACCCGGGCACAGCCGGGGATGTAGGCAAGGCGGCGCCCGCCGGCCTCGATGAGGGCACCGACCGTGGTCTCGGTCTCGGCGCCGATCTCCATGGTCTCGTCCTCGAGCCAGAGCGGCACCTTACCGGGCACCGGGAAGAGGGTGACCGACAGGCCGGGGAGGGGCTCGAAACGCTGGTCCATGCCGATCGGCTGCCGGCCGACGACGCCCTCGGCCATCACGTCGAAGACGCGGTTGGCATTGACCGAGTCGAGGATGCCGCGCGTCCCGTAGAGCGTGAAGGGCTGACCCTCGCGCAAGGTCAGGAGACCCGCCACGTGATCGACGTCGCCGTTGGTCAGGAGGACGGCGCGGATGGGCGAGTGGCGCAGGCCCTTGCGCGGGTGCATCTGCGGATTGTCGGAGAGTTGTTGCCGGATGTCCGGCGAGGCGTTGATCAGCAGCCAATCCGACCCGTCCGCGGAGACCGCGATGCTCGACTGGGTCCGGGGCCGCACCCGGTCCGGCTCGGACCGTGCCAGCGTGCAGATGGGGCAGCGGCAATTCCACTGGGGAAGGCCGCCGCCGGCCGCGGAACCGAGGATCACGACGCGCATGGTGCGGCTCCCGAGATCCCCGGCCCGTAAAACTCAGTTGAAGGTGTCGATCTCGGCCGACTCGTAGCTCGTCACTTCCATGCCGACGCAGATCTCAGACACGATCGGGGCAGCCCACTTCATGGTGTTTCTCCTCAGGCGATATCTTCACCGAGCGTCACGCGGTTCCTAAGAGGACCCTAAGACACTGATGGCGCTCTCATTTCCGGCGCGAGAGAGGTATCGACGATTCACGCGTGGGCTTCAAGCACTAAGTTGCCGGATCCTCCCAAATTTTTCGTGAGAGACTACCTAAACGCCCGGAAACCATCGCGAAACGGACCGCGCTGCGACTAAAGTACAGTGGCTCACTGGCGGAAGTCGGGACCGCGCAGTTCAAGCATGAATCCTTTGCCCCGCACGGTGACGAGGCCCGGACCGCCGTAGCGTACGAAATCGGCCATCTTTGAGCGCAGATAGCCGATATAGACGTCGACCACGTTGAGGGAGAGCCCGCCCTGGCTCGCCCAGAGCCGGTCGAAGATGTCGGCGCGGGAGACCGGTTTGCCGATATTCTCCATCAGCATGGCGAGGAGGTCGGCCTCGCGGGGTGTGAGGCGGGCGCTGGCCTCGCCGCAGCTCGCCTGCCGGGTCTCGAGGTCGAGCATCAGCTTGCCGGCGGTGATGCGCGAGCGCGGCGCCTCCGCCTGCTCGCGCCGCATCAGATGGGTCCGCAGGCGGGCGACCAGCTCGTCGAACTCGAAGGGCTTGATGATGTAGTCGTCGGCGCCGAGCGCAAGGCCTTCGGCCCGGTCGCGGATCTCGTCCCGGGCGGAGAGGAACAGGATCGCTCCGGGGAAGCCGCCCTCCCGCAGCGACCGGCAGACGTCGTGGCCCGAACCGTCCGGGAGATTGATGTCGAGGAGCACGGCGCCAGGGGCCGGATCGTGGGCGGCCTTCAGCGCCTCGTCCACGCAGGCCGCCGTCCCGACCTCGAATCCCTCGGCTTCGAGGCCCCGGGCCAGGAGGCCGCGGATGTCGATATCGTCCTCGACGATCAGGATCCGCGTCATGCGGCCGACTCCTTCACCGGGGCGCCGACGGCAGCGCCGTCGATCGGACCCGTTTCCCATGCCGGATCGCAGGCCGGGATGTCCAGGGTGACCCGGGCCCCGCGCCCGTCCGGCCCAGGGCCGAGCCGGATCGTGCCGCCGTGCTGCTCGACGATCCACCGCGCCAGGGCGAGCCCGATGCCGAACCCGGTCTCGTCCGGTCCGGCGCCGGAGCCGCGCTTGAAGCGCTCGAACAGCGCGTCCTCGGACGCGCCGAAGCCGGGACCGTCATCCGTGACGGTGATCCGTCCGAGCGGCCCCGGGCCTGCCGCAAGGGCGACATCGACCCGGGTGAGGCCGGTGGCATGGCGGAGCGCGTTGTCGATGAGACTCTCGACTGTCTGGCGCAGCCACTCGCGGTCGGCAAGGCTCTCGACGTCCGCGGTGCCGGGATCGAGGGCGAGGCCGACACGGCGGCGCGCCGCCTCGGAGCTCATGTTGTCCACTGCCTCCGCGAGGACCTGGGCGAGCCCCAGACGGCGCTTGTCGAACGCGATCTCGCCGGATTCCGAGCGGGCGACGCGGAGAAGGTCCTCGACGCGCAGCTTGAGGCGCTGCGCCCGCTTCTTGATCGTCGCGAAGACAGGCTCCGGATCGGCGCCCCGGGACGCGCCGCGCAGGGCGAGGTCGCACTCGCCCAGGATCACCGTCAGGGGCGTGCGCAGCTCGTGGCTGACATCGGCGAAGAAGCGGCGGCGGGACTGATCGACGGCCTCCAGCCGGGCGTTGGCGGCGCGCAGGTCGGCAGTGCGCGCCGCGACGGTGTCCTCCAGCGCCGCCCGGTCGGCCGCGACGCGCGATTCCCTCCGTGCCAGCCGAGCGGCCATGCGGTTGACGTTGGTCATCAGCAGGCCGAGCTCGTCCCGCGTGGCAACCGAGAGGCGCGTATCGAGGGCGCCGTGGCCGATGGCGCTCGCGGCCCGGCGGACCTCCTCGATGCGGGCCAGGGTCGGCCGTGTGACGCCCCGGTAGAGGATCGCCAGCAGCACGAGGGCCGCCGCCACCGCGGCGGCGGCGGCGAGGCGCAGGCGTGCCGACAGCGCCCGGGCCTGCTCGGAGCCGAGGGCCATGCTGCGCCGCTCAGCCTCGATAAGGAACGACAGGGGCTGGCCGGTCATGGCGCCGAAGCCGTTGAGCGCGCCCTTGATCGCGTCCTGGCGCCGCTCCGGTTCCGTCTGGCGGCTGATCAGCGCCACCTGCCGGTCGAGCACGGCGCGGGCCGCGCGCAACTGCGCCATGGGGCGCGTGCGGGCAGCGTACTGCATTCGGTCGGCTGGGTCGTCGCTCGGCGGGAAGCTCTTGGCGAGCGCCTCGTCCACGGTGGTCAGGGCGCGGTCGGCATTGTCGCGGGCGATCGCCATCGCCTCCGGCTGGCCATCGGGATTGCCGACCGTCTCCACGGCCGCGAGACCGAACTGCGTGAGCCGGCCGGACAGCTCGGCCAGGAGCTCAAGCCGTCGCTGGGCCTCGAGAGTCCGGTCGACGGTCCGCTCCGCTGCCCCGATCGCCGCCAGCGCGGCCGCCGCGGCCAGCACCACCACGATGGCGGTGCCGCCGAGCAGCAGCGCGAAGCGGACCTTCAGCGAGCGCATCGTCCCTGTCCCGCCCTCAATCCCGCTCCCCGGGCGAACCCGAGCATGGCACCGCCGGGGCGCCGAACCAAGCTCGCGTCACAGGTCCTTCGGCAGGCTTCCCTTGGCGGCGCAGCGCCACCGCTCCACGTGCCACTCGGGATGCGCGGCCTGCCAGGTCGCGAGCGCGCTCTGCGAGTTGCGCAGGCACACGAAGGGGCTCGATTTCTCGAAGGACATCTCGATCCGGTCCTCGCGGCAAGTCGAGGGCTGGGCGACGAGACAGATCGACAGCAGCAGAAGCATGGGCGCCTCCCCGGGCTGCCGGCCTCGAACGGGCCGGCTTGCCGGGGAGCATAGGACGGCCCCGCGCCCCTTGCCCAGGCGGCGTCAGGCCGCGACCCAGATCTCGCCCTTGGCGATCGTCGCGAGATCGCCGGAATAGCGGCGCAGCGGCTTGCCGAGGAGGTCGGCGTGCTCGGCGCTCAGGCTCCGCAGGGCCGTGGCCAGCAGCCTCAGGAACACGAGGTCGTGGGTCCCGGTCTCCACGAAGGTGGGCGACATCCGGCCGTGCGTGCCGACCAGGAGCGTCCCGCGGCGCATGCCGAAGCCGGGATGGTCGCCGACCGCGAGCGCCGCCAGGGTGCCGGCGATCATGCGCGAGCCCGCGAAGGCGCCCGCGCGCCCGGCCACGATCGTCCCGCGCCGCATCCGGTCGCCGAGATGCGCGCCGGCCGCGCCGCGGATGATCAGCGTCGCACCGTCGAGGCCGGCCTTCGCGGCATAGACCGCACCGCCGGCATGGTCTCCGGCATCGCCCTCGACGGTGATCGTGCCGCCGGTGGCGCCGGTGGCCGCGTAGGGCCCGGCATTGCCGGCGACGATCAGGCTGCCGCCCGCCATGCCGGCGCCGAGGCGCTGGCCGACATCGCCGGCGACCCTGATCGTGCCCTCGGACAGCGACGCGCCGACCCGGTCGAGGCGCTCGTCGCCGCCCTCGATGGTCAGGGTGTCGGACCTGTCGAGCGCGACCGCGAAGCAGTCGCCGAGACGCACGCCGGTCCGGGTCGTGCCGATCTCGAGGCGCTCGGCCTCGCCCTGGGACAGACGACTCAGGGCGAGCGGGTTGATGTTCAGGAGGTCCAGCCGCTCGGGCGGGGCCGCGCGCAGGGTGAGGGTGCTCACGGCTCAGCCCTCCGGCTTGGCGTCGTCGCGCGCGATCAGGTCGCGCAGATGGTAGTGGTGGCGCCCGAGATTGCCGCCGTAATTGCCGGCCGTCACGGCGATCAGCCCGTGCTTGCCGCCGATCTCCGTGGCGGCGTGCAGGCCGGCGCGCATCGAGTCGGACACGCCCTGCGAGGTGAGGGCGTCGATCACGATCTCCAGCACCACGCCGCACTCGGCCGGGAGCGCCGAGCCGGCGCGGCCCTTGAGGGTCGGGCAGTAGGCGTCGTTGGTCGATGCCATCATGCCCTTCGTCCGGCCGCCGACCTTGGAGCCGGAGCGGACGATGCCGCCCGGGAACGGCAGGATCGCGCCCGGCACCGCCTTGGCGGCCTCCACTGCGATCTCGGCGACCTTCAGCGTCTCGGCGTGGTTGCGCCCGAGGAACAGCAGGTTGCCGCCGCCGACCGCGCCGTCGACGGCCCGGACCGAATCCTCGCAGAGGAACTCGCCGTCCATCACCGGGATGCGCCAGTAGCGGCGGGCCTTGCCGGCGGCGTCGGGCAGGCGCTTGGCCACCGCGAAGCCGTCGCCGAAATAGCGGATCGCGCCGCCGAGCTTGATCTTGGTCGGCCCGTCGACGCCCGCATAGCAGGCGGTGCCCGGGCAGGTGAGAATGCACTGGCCGACGCGCTTGATCAGCTGGTCCTTGAGGCCGTTCGGCTCGAAGCCGAACAGCAGGATGCGCACGCCCGGCCGCCCGTCCGGAGTCTCCTCCGGCGACAGCTCGGCGTCGATGCCGGCCTCGGCGCCGCAGCCGATCACCGAGGTGGCGAAGCCCGTCATCGTGGTCGCGGCGATCATCGCCCACTTGGCGGTGTCGTTCGTGACGATGATGGCCGTTCCGGCCACGTCGAACGCCTCCGCGAAGGTGTCGACGACCGGGATGCCGTTGAGGGTGAGGTCAGACATCGTTCTTCCCGCGGCTCGCCCCGCTGATCACACCCGGCATGGCACCGCCTCGAAATTCTCCGTCCCCTCGCCGAAGGCCGCGTCGGGCACGGCGAAGCTGTCGAGACCTTCGCCGAACCGCTCCGTGAGGTAGGTGTCAGCCCGCTTCGCCATGGCCTTGTCGGACTCGACGGTCAGCGACAGCGTGCGTCCGGAGCGCCAGTCCACGACCTCGCCGTCCTCGACAATCGGAACGCCGTCCTTCAGGACGAGCTTGGCGGCTGTGAACATCGCGGTGCGGTCGGTGTCGTCGCGGTAGACCGCGACATCCGCCCGGGCGCCGGCCCGCAGGTGGCCGCGGTCGGCGAGGCCGAGGAGCTTCGCCGGCCCGGACCGGGTCAGCTGCGCGATCTCCGAGAGCGTGTACTCGCGCTCCAGCCCCGGGAGGCTCGAGCGTTCGCCGACCACGCTCGGCAAAGTCGCGATCTCGCGGTCGCGCTCCGACTTGTCCATCAGCAGGTGGATGATGCGGGGGTACTGGGTGAACGGACCGCCGTTCGGGTGGTCGGTGGTCAGGATCGTCCGCTCCGGGTCGGTGGAGAGCAGCATGATCTCCAGGCCGATCGCCCATTGCAGCGAGCTGGTCGGGCCCCGGGGCCGGTACAGGAACGGCACCACGCCGCCGCCCTCGGCGTCGCCCGCGTTCACGACCCATTTCTTCGGCTTGGCGCCCTTGCGGCCAGCGAACTGGCGGAGGATGTCGAGGGACACCGTCACGGTCTGGCCGAACACGACCTGCCCGATATCGAGGGTGGCGTTCGGGTTGTCGGCGATCGCCTGCGCGATCCGCTCGGCGGCCGAGCGGAAGCCGCCGGTGCCGGGATTGGCCGGGTCGACCGCGCCGTAGGCGTAGAACTGGGCGTGGGCGAAGTGGATGCGCCGTCCCTCCGCCGCGTCCAGCGTCGCCATGAAGCTGTCGTCGGCGCCGGGCAGGCCCAGGTTGTTGCAGTGGACGTGCAGCGGGTGCGGGACGCCGATCTCCTCGACCGCGTCGAGGAGCGAGCCCATGATCTGCCGGGTCGAGAGCCCGTAGCAGGGGATCTCGTCGTCGAGCGACAGGCGCAGGGCCCCGTCCTTGAAGGCCGAGGCACCGCCCGCGTTGATGCACTTCACCCCGAGCCCTCGGGACTGGGCGACCGACAGGGCGACGAGGTCGCGCACGGCGTTGCCGCCCTGGCGCTCGCGCAGGAGCTGCAGGAGCTGGTCGTCGTTGCCCATCACGGTCAGCGCGCCGCGGTCGAGCAGCGGGATGTCGGCGAGTTCGAGCTGCGTGCCGAGCGCGTGGGTCGGCGGCATCGCCGGCTCGACGGCCGTGGTGTAGCCCATCCGCGCGTAGGTCGAGCCGATCCAGGCCGCCGCCCCGCCCGCATGGGCAAAGGGGTGGCCGTCGGGCGCCGCCTCGCTGACGTAGAGGTCGGGCAGGAGCAGCCGCGAGGTGATCACGTTGCCGCCGGCGATGTGCGAGTGCACCTCGACGCCGCCGGCCATCACCACGCAGCCCGCGGCGTCGATCACCGCGTCGGGCTCGCGGCCCGGCGGATCGATGACGCGGCCGTCTTCGATCCAGACGTCGCCCACGGAATCGCGGGACGCGGTCGGATCGACGACGCGCCCGCCCCGGATCACGCTCAGCATGCGGGTTCACTCCTCGACGCGGCTTGGCCCGTGACCAGGCGTTCTTTGAGGGCGCCCAGCACCGATGCGGCCGACGGCAGATCCGACGGCGCCGAGGCCGGCCAGAAGGTCAGCGCGGCGCGCTGCTCGTTCCACAGCACGCCGCCGTGATCGCGTCCGGGCTGGCCGACCGCGATCACCACCTCGGCGGCCTGCGCCTCGCCGTCGGCGACCAGCGCGACGGACGGGACGCGCGAAAGCCAGTCCGGGCGCGACACCGGGACGGCGCCGAGCCACAGGACGGCGTCGACCTCGCCGGCGGCGACCTGCCGGGCGGCGTCGAAACGCCAGGGATCGTGCTCGGGCACGCGGCGGCCGAATCCGCTGCGCGGCGCCTGCCCGGTGAGCCAGGCCGAGACCGGCACCACCGCCCGGTCCTGGCCGGTGCCGCCGACCGCGAGGGTGAAGCAGCGCGTCGTCTCGCTCAGCTCCATGGCGAGGCCCTGGAGCATCTCGACGCCGACCTCGCCGAGCTCGGCGGCGTCGTAGAGGAGGACGCCGTACTGCGCGGCGGCGAGCCGGGCGGCGATCTGGCCCGGAAGGTCGTCACCGGCGAGGTGGCCGCGGGCGTGGGCGCGCAGCACGCCGACCGCCTCGGTCAGCCCGCCCTCGGCCGGCCAGGACAGCGATGCGGTGGCGTTCGCGCCGACGGCGAGCAGGGCGCGCTCCGACCCGGCGGCGCGACCGCGGCTCGGCTTGGCGTCGATCAGGCGCTTCAGGATCGGCGCCTGCCAGGGGGCGGCGCCCACCACCAGGACCACGTCCGCGCGCCCGACGGCCTCGGCCGGCGTCGAGGTCAGCGCCCCGACCCGGCTCAGCGATCCGAGTTCCGCGTAGGTACCGGCCGAGCCGGCGGTGTCGACAGAGGCGCCGATGCGCCCCGCGAGATCGTAGGCCGCGCGGATCGCGGCCACGTCGGCGCTGAGGCCGGCGATCACCGGCGCGCGCGCCTTGGCGAGCAGGGATGCGGCCGCCTCGATGGCGGTGCCCGCGTCCGTCGCGCCACCCTTCACCCAGGCTGCCATGCTCCCTCTCGCAACGTTCTTGCTTGGTTTCGGAGCGGGCGACGGCCGTAAGACCGGACGAAGCGGGTGCCCCTCGAGCCCGAGGGTTCCCCACCGAATCGGAATGGCCCATCCGCCCGGCATGTCCGGGCAGGCGGCAAACTCGGCGCGCCGTCGCGGTCCTAGGTTTGCCTTCATCCGCGCACCGCGGCAAGGGGGTCCGGCGGCGATGAACGTCGGGAAGTGGATTGCGCGGACCGGTTTGCCGCTTTGCGACTGCTCGTGCTGGATCCCGCATCGCATTCCGCTCGCGCTGCGTGCGGACCGGATCAGGATGAGCTCTCCCGTCGCGGCCGTCCGACTGGGCAGACGCGGCGACGAGGGTGCACGAACTGGCTCAGGGTCCGGGAATTGCCGTGGCAGCGGCGCGATCCGCGCGTGTCCACGTTGCCGGACCCAAAGCCACGTGTGAAAAGCGCGCCGCGCATGCGCCGGGCCTGCGGGATTCGAGGAAAGTGTGTTGGGCGAGGTCCCCGAGCAAGACGAGATGACGGCGGACGGCGCCGTGCGGGTCGAGGCGCCGGCGCGGCTGCATTTCGGGTTCCTGGACCTGCATGGCGGGCTCGGACGCCGCTTCGGCAGCATCGGCCTTGCCATCGACGCGCCGTCCCTGGCGCTGACCGCCCGCCGGGTGGCCCGGCCGGCCGTAACCGGTCCCGAGGCCGAACGTGTGCGCGGCTATATCGAGGCGGCAGCCGCCCATCTCGGGCGCGGCGCGGACGTGGCCATCAATGTCGAGCGGGTGATCCCGGCCCATGCAGGGTTTGGCTCGGGCACGCAGCTCGCCCTCGCGGTCGCGGCCGCGATGGCGCGCCTGAACGGCGAGCCCTTCGCGGCGGATGCCTTCGCGGCGACCCTTGACCGGGGCAACCGGTCCGGCGTCGGCCTGTGCGCCTTCACGGAAGGCGGCCTGATCGTCGACGGCGGTCGCGGCGCGGATGGCGGGCCGCCGCCGGTGATCGCGCGCCTGCCCTATCCCGAGGCCTGGCGGATCGTCCTGATCCTCGATCCGAGCATGGCCGGCGTGCACGGGACGCGCGAGGTCGAGGCCTTCCGCGACCTGCCGCGCTTCCCCGAGGCGCAGGCGGCCGAGATCTGCCGGATCGCGCTGATGCAGGTCCTGCCCGCCGTCGCCCTGGCGGAGCCGCAGGGCTTCGGCGCCGGCATCACCCGGATCCAGACGCTGATCGGCGATCATTTTGCGCCCCACCAGGGCGGCCGCTACGCCAGCGCCGCGGTGGCGGAAGCGCTCGCCAGCGTCGCCGCGCAGGGCATAGCGGGTTACGGCCAATCCTCCTGGGGTCCGACCGGCTTCGCGCTGGTCCCCTCCGAGTCCGAGGCCCGCGCCCTGGTGGCCGGCCTCGACCGGGGCGGCCCTCTCCGCTTCGTCATCGCGCGGGGCCGCAACGGTGGCGCTTCGGTAACCGGTCCGGCGTGAGCCGGCCGCCCCGGGCTTGACCCGGGGCACCGCTCCGGGTTTGGACGGAGGGTAAGGCGCCTCTGTCGCGCGCCGCACGAGGATTCCATGGCCCGCTCGATCCTCCACATGCTGACGCCGCTCCGGCACATGAGCCCGTTCGACGTGAACATGGCCGTGGATGCCGGCTTCGAGACGGTGGTGACCTACACGGAGGTCAGCCTCGCCGACGTGGTCTCGCTGACCCAGGATTCGATCTTCTCGCGGTCGCCGGCCGACGGTACGCGGACCGGCATCTTCATCGGCGGCAAGAACGCCGAGGACGCCCTCGACATGGTCGACCGGGCCAAGAAGGCCTTCGTGCCGCCCTTCGTGAACCACGTCTTCGCCGACCCGGCGGGCTCGTTCACCACCGGCGCCGCCATGGTGGCGCAGGTCTCCCGCGCCCTGCGGCAGAAGTTCAACACCGACCTCACGGGCAAGCGCATCGTGATCTTCGGCGGCGCGGGCGTCGTCGCCTACGTGGCCGCGGTGATCGGCGCCCTTCAGGGCGCCACCACCGTGCTGGTCGGCCATGACGGCGAGGAGCGCGTCTCGAAAATCGCCTTCACGATGAAGTGGCGCTTCGGCATCGAGGTCGGCGCCGTCGACGGCACGACGCCCGACGATCGCCGCGCCGCCATCCGCGACGCCGACGTGATCCTCTCGGCTGGGCCGGCGGGCATCCCGATCCTCACCGCGGAGGATCTGGAATCGGCGCCGAAACTCCTCGTCGCCTCGGACGTCAACGCCGTGCCGCCCGCCGGCATCGCGGGGATCGACGTCAACGCGGTGGACGTCGCGCTGCCCACCGGCAAGGGCGTCGGCATCGGCGCGCTGGCCGTCGGCAACGTGAAGTACCAGACGCAGCGGCGCATGTTCGACCGGATGCTCGCCTCCGACACGCCGCTCTGCCTCGACTTCCGCGACGCCTACGCGCTCGCGGTGGAGATCGCCGGCTAGGCCGCTCCCGGACCGGATTCCGATGGCGGATGCGGTCCTGATCGCCGCGCAGGCCGGGCGCGCCCTGGCCGAGGCGGCGCGGCGCGCCGGGCTCCGCCCTTACGTCGCCGACCTGTTCGGCGATTCCGACACCCGCCTCCTGGCCGAGGCCTACCGGCCATTGCCGGGCCGGTTCGGCACCGCCCCCGCCGCCGACGCCTCCCTGGCGGCCATCGACGACCTCGCCGCGCGGGCCGGGCGCCCGGTCGGCCTGATCCTGGGCAGCGGCTTCGAGGACGCGCCGGACCTGATCGCGCGCCTCGCCGCGCGTCACCGGCTGATCGGCGCCTCGGCCGGGGCCGTTGCCGCCCTCAAGGATCCCCTGGCCTTCGCCACCCTGTGCGCGCGCCTCGGTGTGCCGCACCCAACCGTGGCGACCGAGCCGCCGGCGGACCCGGCGGCCTGGCTGATCAAGCGGGTCGGGGGCTCCGGCGGCAGCCACATCCGGCCGGCCACCCGGTCGCTCGCGCCGGCAGGCCACTACCTCCAGGCGCGCGTGCCCGGGCGGCCGCACGCCCTGAATTTCCTCGCCGATGGGCGCACCATCCGCATCCTCGCAGTCACCGAGCAATGGTGCGCGCCGTCAGCGATCCGCCCGTACCGCTACGCCGGAGCCCTGTCCCGCGGCATCGGCGAGTCCCCGGCGCTTCCCGCCCACGTCGTGGCGGCCGTCGCCTGGGGGACCGAGCGGATCGTCGCCGCGACGGGCCTGCGCGGCCTCGCGAGCGCCGATCTGCTGGTCGACGGGACCGACTGGTGGCTCACCGAGATCAACCCGCGGCCCGGCGCGACGCTCGACATCCTCGACCGGCGCGGGACGCCGCTGCTCGCGGCCCACATCGCCGCCTGTCTCGGCACGATGCCGGATGCCGGTGCGCATCCGGCGGGTGCGGCGGCCGCACAGATCTGTTACGCCGACCGTGAGCTTGCGCCTGTGCCGGACCTCGATTGGCCGGACTGCGTGCGCGACCGACCGTGCCCAGGCTCGGTGGTCCGCCGCGACGCGCCGCTCTGCACGGTGCTGGCCGAAGGCGCGGACCGGGCGGAGGTGCTCGCCCTGTTGGAAACGCGGACGGCACACCTGCGGGCCGTCTGCGCGGCGAAGAAAACACACCCCGAGGAAGCCCCGTCATGAGTGCCAGCCAATCCTATCCCAGCATCAACGCGCTCTCAGGCCCGCTGGTCGAGCGGCTCGTGGCCGACGCCGCGACGCTGCGGCTCTCCGTGTCGCAGGCCGCCGGCGGCGCCCGCATGGTCGATGCCGGCGCGCAGGCGCGGGGCTCGATCGAGGCCGGGCGGCGCATCGCCGAGATCTGCCTCGGCGGGCTCGGCACCGTCACCATCGCGCCGAGCGGGCCGATCGCGTCCTGGCCGTACTCGGTGACCGTGCATTCCGCCGACCCGGTGCTCGCCTGCCTGGGCAGCCAGTACGCGGGCTGGAGCCTCGCGGACGAGACCGGTGATTCCGGATTCTTCGCCCTCGGCTCGGGCCCGGGCCGCGCGGTGGCGGCCGTCGAGGACCTGTACCAGGAGCTCGGCTTCCGCGATTCCGCCACCAAGACCGCCCTCGTGCTCGAAGCGGCGGGCGGACCGCCCGAGAGCGTCGTCGCCAAGGTCGCCGAAGCCTCCGGCGTGAAGCCCGAGGACCTGACGTTCATCTTCGCGCCGACCCAGAGCCTCGCCGGCTCCACCCAGGTGGTGGCCCGCGTCCTCGAGGTCGCCCTTCACAAGGCCCACACGGTCGGCTTCGACCTGCACGCCATCGTGGACGGAATCGGCTCGGCGCCGCTGTCGCCGCCGCACCCGGACTTCATCAAGGCGATGGGCCGGACCAACGACGCGATCATCTACGGCGGGCGGGTCCAGCTCTTCGTGGATGCCGACGACGCCGACGCCAAGCAGCTCGCCGAGCAGCTGCCCTCGACGACCTCGAGCGACCACGGCGCGCCCTTCGCCGAGATCTTCGCGCGGGTGAACGGCGACTTCTACAAGATCGACGGCGCCCTGTTCTCGCCGGCCGAGGCGATCGTCACCTCGGTGCGCTCCGGCGCAACCTATCGCGGCGGTCGCCTGGAGCCGACGCTGGTGGACGCGTCCTTCGCCTGAAAGGCGAGCCGGGCTCCCTCTCCCGCGCGGGACGGAGAGCCCGGACCCGCTCAGTGACCTCTCCCTGGGCCGTCCCGGAGGCGGGCGGCGCCGTGACGATCAGGACCCCCATGCGCATCGGGCTCGCGGCCGATAACGGCACCTGGCACAAGAACCGCCTGCTCGCGGCCCTGCGCGCGAGCGGCGTCGAGCCGGTGCTGTTCTCCCTCGCCGATGTGGCCGTCGTGACGGGCGGCGGCGAGCCCCTGCGCGTGCCGGGCTTCCCGGACGCGCTGCCGGACGGCGTGCTGATGCGGACCATCGCGGGCGGCACCTTCGAGGCGACGACGATGCGGCTCGGCGTGCTGCATGCCCTGGTCGCCGCGGGGGTCACGGTCTGGAACGCGCCGACTGCGATCGAGCGCTCGGTCGACAAGGCGGCGACCTCGCTTCTGATCGACCGGGCCGGGCTGCCCACGCCGGCGACGTGGGTGTTCTCGAAGCGCGAGGCGGCCGCGACCCTGGTCGCCGCCGAGGCCCGGCCGGGCGCGCCGCTGGTGCTGAAGCCGCTGTTCGGCTCCCAGGGCGAGGGGCTCGCCCTGATCGAGCGCCCGGAGGACCTGCCCGACGAGGAGGCGGTGGCGCGGGTCTACTACCTCCAGCGCTACGTGCCGCGCCGGGACGGCCTGTGGCGCGACTACCGGGTGTTCGTCTGCGACGGCCGGGCGATCGCCGGCATGATCCGCGAGGGTGACGGCTGGATCACCAACGTCCACAGGGGCGGCCGGCCACTCCCCTGGGCGATGCCGCGCGCCGCAGCCGAACTGGCCGAGGCGGCCGCCGCCGCGGTCGGCGTCGATTATTCCGGCGTCGACCTCGTCGAGGACGGGGAGGGCGGGTTCTCGGTCCTCGAGGTCAATTCCATGCCGGCCTGGTCGGGACTCCAGACTGTGTGCGAGACCGACATCGCCGCGGCGGTGGTGCGCGGCTTCCTCGCCGCGACCCGCAGCGCCAGCCGCCCCCGGCTCGTCGTCGCATGACCGGGCCCTGCGCGAGCGGCCTCGACGCGGCTCTGATCGGCACGCTCTACCGGGCCGCCTGCCTCGCGGAGCTCGACGCCCTCAAGCCCGGCAATGTCCACGCCTACGCGGCCGGCCACCGTATGGTGCTGGCGGATTTCATGACGAGCGCCGACGTTTCGGCGCCGGCCCTCGCCCGGGCGGGCGACGGGGTCGGCGCACGGGTGCACGACGGTGTCGCCGCCACGTTGGCGGCGGTAGGCCAGAACACAAATCTCGGCATCCTGCTCCTCTGCGCACCCCTGGCTGTCGCCGCGGAGCGAAACCAGACCGTCGCGACGGTGCTCGAATACCTGGACGGCGCGGATACGGCGGCCGTCTTCGCGGCGATCCGCCTCGCCAATCCGGGCGGCCTCGGCCAGGCCGAGCGGCACGACGTCGCGAACGCCGCGCCCGGCTCCCTGCGCGACGCCATGGCGGAGGCCGCCGGTCGGGACCGGATCGCCCGCGCCTACGTGACGGATTTCGCGGACGTGCCGGCGATCGGGCTCGCCGCCCTGGAGGAGGCCCGCGCCGCGGGACTTGACGCCACCTGGTGCACGACCGCGATCCATCTGGCTTTTCTCCGATCCGTTCCCGACAGCCACATCGCCCGCAAGCACGGCGCGGCCCTGGCAGAGCGTATTCGGGACGAAGCCGCGTGCAGTCTCACCGGGATCGACCTCGCCGCACGCCCGATCGACAGGCTCCTCGCTTTCGACGCGTCCCTGAAAGCGCGGAACATCAATCCCGGCACGAGCGCGGATTTCACCGTCGCAACGCTGTTCTGGGACGCACTTTCGGCCGCCGGCGCGCGACTGGCATGAACGGCGCGCACGTTCCGGTGTTCCCGGACCAAGGGATAGAAATTCCTTCGTGTCAGGGCGTTGCGCGGGTTGTGAGCCGCAGGGCCCCGCTGTAGGGTCCGCCGCGCTGTCCGGCCCAACCGGCTCGGCCCATCCGGCTCGGCCGGCATGGTCGGGCGCCGATAACAAGGATGGCTTCCCGGCCGCGGCACCGCCCGGCGCGCGGCTCTATTTCGGAATCCAGGGAGAGACACCGAATGGCGAAGATCACCAAGGTTCAGGTCGGCGAAGCGCTCGTCGGCGACGGCAACGAGGTCGCCCACATCGACCTCATCATCGGACCGCGCGGTTCGCCCGCCGAGACGGCTTTCTGCAACGGCCTCGTGAACAACAAGCACGGCTTCACCAGCCTGCTCGCGGTCATCGCGCCGAACCTGCCGTGCAAGCCGAACACCCTGATGTTCAACAAGGTCACCATCAACGACGCCCGTCAGGCCGTCCAGATGTTCGGCCCGGCCCAGCACGGCGTTGCCAAGGCCGTGCAGGACGCGGTGGCCGAGGGCATCATCCCGGCGGACGAAGCCGACGACCTGTACATCCTGGTCGGCGTGTTCATCCACTGGGAGGCGGCCGACGACGCCAAGATCCAGAAGTACAACTACGAGGCGACCAAGCTGTCGATCCAGCGCGCCGTCAACGGCGAGCCGAAGGCTTCGACGGTCACCGAGCAGCGCAACTCCGCGCAGCACCCCTTCGCCGCCAACGCTTAGATCGGGGACGGTCCTGGGCAGAGCGAGCCTCCGCCCGCACCGCGGGGCCTGCTCCAGCGACTGGCTTCGATCTTTCTTGGCCGATAATTAGGCCTCTGAACGGGACGGCGCGAGCCGTCCCGTTTTTTGTGTGTCGCCCGCGCTTCGGCCCGTCCGTTGCGACCGGCTCCATAGCACTGCCCGACCGCCGTGCCCGCGAACGCGGCGTAGCGAGCCGGCGGTACGCCTCCGACGTTGCGCGGCCCCCGGTCGCCCCACCGCACTCGCCACGACGGTGTGTGCCTCGCGAGGGCCGAGACGGCCGGTGAGCCCGATACGCGCAGGTGCGCGATCTCCAGTAAGGCCTCGATCGCCTCTCGACGCTGCGACAGGATCGGGCGCCGCCGATTTGGCGTCGCGCCCGCGTCGCGCTGTCGGGCAGCGCCATCGCCAAAGGAAAAGGGGCCGCCTTTCGGCGACCCCCTTCCTTCGTCTCGACGGGATGCGTGGACTTAGAAGTCCATGCCGCCCATGCCGCCACCCGGCATCGCCGGAGCAGGGCTGTCCTTCTTCGGCGCGTCGGCGACCATCGCCTCGGTGGTCACCAGCAGGCCGGCCACGGAAGCGGCGTCCTGCAGGGCGGTGCGAACCACCTTGGCCGGGTCGACGATGCCGGCCTGGATCATGTCGACGTACTCTTCGGTCTGGGCGTTGAAGCCGAAGGTCGAGCCGCCGTTGTCGGTGATCTTGCCGACCACGATCGAGCCCTCGACGCCCGCATTCGAGGCGATCTGACGGATCGGGGCCTCAAGCGCCTTCAGGACGATCTTGATGCCGGCCTGGACGTCCGGGATCTCGGACTTCAGCTCGGCGACCGCCTTCTTGGCGAGCAGGAGGGCGACGCCGCCGCCGGGAACGATGCCTTCCTCGACCGCCGCGCGGGTGGCGTTGAGGGCGTCGTCGACGCGGT
>Ga0316228_1002301_pt1 | contig 17143 bp, 14 predicted proteins | sample TBH18021metaG_FD_206005 | JGI IMG/M metagenome (GOLD analysis project Ga0316228, IMG submission 206005) | Freshwater microbial communities from Trout Bog Lake, Wisconsin, USA - TBH18021 | ecosystem: Environmental > Aquatic > Freshwater > Lake > Hypolimnion/Profundal zone | place: USA: Wisconsin... | reverse complement strand
GGCGGAGTAGTCGTGGTCGGCAGAGCCGAGCCCTCCTACAACGCCGACGGATTCGGCGGAGTAGTCGTGGTCGGCAGAGCCGAGCCCTCCTACAACGCCGACGGATTCGGCGGAGTAGTCGTGGTCGGCAGAGCCGAGCCCTCCTACAACGCCGACGGATTCGGCGGAGTAGTCGTGGTCGGCAGAGCCGAGCCCTCCTACAACGCCGACGGATTCGGCGGAGTAGTCGTGGTCGCGTGAGTCGCAAGAAACGCATCCGTACTATTCAGTGCCGCCTCAATCGCCGCATCCATGTTATAGTATTTGTAGTGTGCCAAACGTCCCACAAAGTAGACTCCTTGTGCCTCATCGTTTGTCGCCCATTCCTGATACTGTTGGTAGAGCGCCTGATTCGCCTTCGTCGGAACAGGGTAATAGGGATCACCCTGCGCCGTGGTATACTCCTTCACAATGGTGGTGCGTCCTGGAGCGACCTGATTCAGAAAATGCTTGTATTCCACCACACGCGTATAGGGCACGGATAGAAGTGGATGATTCACGACTGAGTTGGTTTGATACTGATCCATTGGAAGATGCTCCATTTCAAATCGAATGCTGCGATATTCCAAGGGAGGATAGTTGCGCGATCGATAGTATAGATCGATGGGTCCTGTATAAAACAGAAACGTGGCCTCCTTGCGCATGTCTTCCGTGTAGGGTGTATTCAGTTGGACGGTAATGTTCGGATGATCCAACAGCGCTTCAAAAAAGGCCGTGTAGCCATTCGTAGGAAGGGCCTGATAGGGGTCCGAAAAATAGAAAGGGTTGTCATCCGTTCGCACGGGGATTCGTTCGAGCACACTCGGATCGAGCTCGGATGGATCTTTATCCCATTGTTTCATCGTATACGATTGGAACAAATAGCGATAGAGCACGGGGCCGACGCGGCTCAGGGCGACCATCTCACTGTTTTGGGGCGCAGAGGTGGCATAGGGGGAGGTCTGTGTGGCCAACCATTCTTTCATGAGGGGCTCTGTGGTCACCGTGGGATCACACAGACGGCGAACGGTTTCTTGGTTCACGGGGACAGGAACATAAATGCCCTGAACGTCTGCGATCACTTGATGCTTCCACGGTGTCCACTCCGAAAAACGCTGAACATAGGCCCAGACACGCTCGGATGACGTGTGAAACAGATGGGCGCCATATTGATTCACACGGATTCCATGTTCGTTCACATAATCATAACAGTTTCCACCAATGTGGTCTCGCTGATCGATCACACGAACAAGATAGCCCTGTTCGGCCAATTGACGGGCCACGGTGGCTCCTGAGAGGCCTGCGCCGACGACAAGGACATTCATATGTGGCTTTCTTCTTCTACGAGGGAGGGATTTAGACTCGGTATCGGATCACGGGCAAGCGATTCATATTCGCGTTGGACGGCGACAGGATCATTCAAATAGTGCCCATTCATTCCTCGAGAGCGACTATGCTCATTTCGTGCGTATCGTCGGTGATGTTTCTCTAGCAGATAGGGGAGACCGAGATAATTCATATGCTTGAGAAGATACGTGCGCGTGCTATAGACGATGGTGCCGACAGGATCGCATGTATGCGACCCCCACCCAAATCGAATGTCTACCTCGGGAATCTTAAAGAGGACGCGCTTCGAGAAATGTTCATCCAGAAACCCGTGGCGAAGATCGGCAAGGGTCGCATATGTCATATCCTGAAGGGTGGCCACCTGACTATCTCCTACGATCTGAAAGCCCTGGGTGGTAAGAATGGTTGTCCCTTTGCGGTCTTCTTCTTCCAGCTCCTTCTCTGTGATCATGAGCCATTCATCCATGTCGGCCATGATGATCCATCCGTCCTTCGCCTGCTTCCAGATATTGTTTCGCACATCTCTCATAATGGCCTCCTGTTGTTGATGTCCTGAAGAGAAAAAGGTGACATCGGCTCGATGGGCCACGGCGATCGAAACGGACCGATCGGTGCTCCCATTGTCTACGATCACAATGGAACACGTGGGAAACTGGGTTCGATAATGAGCGATCGTGTGGGCAATCAGCGCCTCTTCATTGAAACAGAGGAGAAAAATCGTGATCTTCATACTGCGTCTTTCTACAGATCCTGAGTGGGGCTTTATGTGTCATCGTCTATAAAAATAAAGGGCAATGAGATGCGATAGGAAGCTCTTATGTCTTCGAGCGCCATTGCTCTTTACACACCATACAGTTATAGAGAAACTTGAGATTCACAGGATCATACTTCAGGTATAATACATCACGTTCCTTTGCCCCCGTGTTGCTTTCGCACGCATCATTGGGGCATTTAATGCTTGTTACGTGGGGTAAGGTCGGATCAAATGCCGTGAATTCATTGAGAAGGATACGATACCCTTCCGAGGTCTTCTCCTTGAGATCAATCTCCAGAATAAGTCCTCCCTTCTTGTCCTCCTCCTGATACCCGCAATTCTTACACAATCGCATCAATTTATCTTCCTCTTGATGGAGATACAAGAAATAGGAGCAGACCTTACAGAAGTCAGACGGTTTCATGATTGGTTCTACTATCTACTAGATTGAATCCCGCTTCAATTTTATACGCCGTCGGGAGATAAACCAACCGCGCCCCCCGCGATCCTAGAGTCCGACACGACGCAGCGGCTCAGGGCCCCGTAAAAATTGATAGACCCAAAAAGGGATGGCGAGTGGTGTAACCACAATGTTTTCAAACGATCGCTTTCTCGAGAGCGGGCTCGGCCTGTTTCTCGACTCCCACCGAGTCACGGAGAAAGGGGATCCCTGTTCCTTCACAGGAATGGGCACGATGAGAGGCAAGTTCATGGTGAAGGATGATGACTATCCCTACTTTCTTGACCTCCTCCACGAATACCTGTTTACGCAGCAGCGTCGTCCTTTGAATCTGGTCGAGCAGCGTCGCTGTGATCTTCAGACGCCGATTCTGATTGATCTCGACTTCAAATACCCGATTGAGCGGGCCATTCAACGCCAATTTGAAATCTCCCATGTTCATGCGTTTCTCCACGAATACGTCAGCAATCTGACCCACTTTTATGATCTATCGGACCACCGTCCCCTCCGCTTCTTCATTACGATGCGCCCTGCGCCTTATGAAGACAAAAAGATGAGCGCTCTTCAACGTGCCATCAAGGACGGCGTTCACATCCAGTGCCCGGATCTGGTGCTGACCTCCGAGCATCAACAGGTTCTCCGTCATCGAAGTCTGGAACTCAAGCAGCTTGCGTCTGCCTTCCAGAACACGGGCTACATCAATGCTGAAAAGGACATCTTTGACGAGGCGATCGTAAAGAAGAATGGATGGTTCTTCTATGGAGAGTCCAAACCCGACATCCCCGCGTATTCCGTGGTGTCCGTCTATGTCTATGATCCGCGCACACAGACGTTTGAGGAAGAAGACGCCTCCCAGTATTCTACGCGCGCCTTAGTGGAACTGCTGTCCATTCGATACCAGGTTCGTATTACTCCCCTTACGATGGAGGAGAAAACGCAAGACGAATGGAAAGAGCGTCTGGACTACTGCTGTGGTCGCAAAGTCGTGACGGCGGTAGAAGAGTCCGAACCTGAACCGGTGGGGTCGTCCGCACCTCCCTCTCGTGGAACGGAACAGTATGTCCAGGATCGGGTGGATTTGGCGCGTCAGTTGGCGCGAGAGTGCCTGTCTGCCGATCGCGTGAGCTCCTATCAGGGCTGGATGGAAGTCGGATGGTGTCTTCACAACATTGATGAGTCCGACGAGATGTTTCAGGTATGGATGGATGTCAGTGCGAAGTCTCCCAAGGCAGGAGAGAACAACACAGCGGCACTTCTTCGCGATTGGAAACGTGGATGGTCGCGGTCCAGTTCGGAACGGTGCTTTACGATTCGCTCCCTTCACATGTGGGCGAAAGCGGACAGTCCCAAGCGCTACCGTCAGATCATGAATACGAGCTTCGTGAACTTTGTGGAAAGTGAGGTGGATGCGACCCACACGCACATCGCCCGTCTCATGAAACGAATGTATGAACACTCCTACTGCGCCTCGGTGGATTCACGCAAAGTGGAATGGTATGAATTTACGGGATGCTACTGGAAAAAGCTCCCCCAGGGCATTGAGCTCCGTAACAAAATGACGTCGGATGTGGCGGATGTCATCATCGAGGCGCGGCGCACCATTCGTGATCGCCTCATTCAGGCCAACATGGATCATGCGTTTGTAGAGAGTCGAATGAAAAAAATGATCAAGATTGAGCAATCCCTCTATCAATCGGGATTCAAGGATGCCGTCATGAAAGATTGCGTGGGCATCTTCTATGAAGAGGACTTTGCCCTCAAACTCAATGCGAATCCGTATCTCATCGGATTCACGAACGGCGTCCTGGATTTACATGCGGTGCGCAAGAAGGCAGCGAGTGCCGCGTCGGATGGAGGAAACGAGTTCTATGTTCAGTTCCGAAAGGCAGAGCCGTCAGACTTTGTGACCTTCTTGGCGGGTCGCTATGCGACAAAGAACTGTGAGCCGATGGAGTATATTGAATACGATCCTCATGATCCAGAACAGGCGCGAACGCATCGGGAGATTGACGACTTTATGGAGAAAGTATTTCCGAGACCCGAACTGCGACAGTATATGTGGCGAAAACTGGCCTCTTGTCTGGAGGGTTCCAACAAAGAGCAGACCTATGAAACATGGATCGGTGTGGGAGGCAATGGAAAGTCCAAGTTGGTCGATCTCATGTCGATGGTGCTCGGTGACTATGCGTCCTCCCTTCAATCCACGGCCATGACCCGCAAGCGCCCTGATTCGGGCGCGGCCAATCCCGATATCATGGCGATCCGCAACAAGCGCTTCATTTACATGGCAGAACCCGACGATCGTGAGCCACTCAATACATCGCGCATGAAACAATTTACGGGTGAGGATGACGTCGAGGCGCGTGGTCTCTTTGAAGACCAGACGAAATTCAAGATCACGGGCAAGATCTTTATGTTGTGTAACGCATTTCCTGCGATTCACACGATGGACCGTGGAACCTGGCGACGTGTCCGCGCCATTCCGTTTGAGTCCAAGTTCGTGGATCCTGAGACGGAGGAGGTCAAGCCCGCCGAGAACATCTATGCGCGCGACAATGAATTGGATGCGAAACTCCAGCGGTGGCGAACGCTGTTCATGTCTCGTCTTGTCCACATCTACCGCACACAATATCTTCCCCACGGACTGGGAAAGGTTCCCTCGATTGTGACGCAGGAGTCCAACAAATACCAGGAGTCCTTTGATTCCCTTGCGAAGTTCATTCATGCTCGTATCCGTGAGGTCAAGATGGGGGGTCACACGGCGATCATGGCGGATTTATGGCTGTCCTACCGATCATGGTTCGGAGAAAATGCGGGGTCGGGTCGGAAACTGACACAGACGGAACTGTATAAACGGTTGTCGGATAAATATGGCGAGCCATCCGACAAACGAACCTTCAAGCAAATGATTGTCTTTCAAAGCGACGCAGAAGTGGATGCGTATGAAAAGGAGATCATGGATGCCAAGGCGGGGCCCAAAGAGGGCATGGAATCGCGGATGGAAATCAAGGGTCTCTAACACACGTAATAGAGCACCATAAAGGCAAAAAGGGAGACAAAGAACGCGCCCACCACCGCCTCAAGGAGGCCCTTCACGATAAACGGAGAGCGAATCACATACCAATACATGGCCATGACAAGCATGAACAGATAAGAGAGAAGCAGAATGGCGACCGTATGATCCTCTATGACGCGAAGGACTGTTTTTGTTTCTTTGATGGGGTTGGTATCCGAAAAGTCGCGGTTGCTTGCGTGAACGAGGCGTTCCTTTTCTAGAATGTCGTCGTAGATCTTTTTCTTTTTGGATTCCAGATCGTCGAGTTGCTCTTGAACATAGGAGGCGATTTGCTTGCCTCCTGATTGACGAACCATGTTGTCTCCTAGCGTAAGAGCGTCTGTGATTTGTGATCGGAGAGTCGTAATGTCTTCACGGACTACATCATCGACGGTTGCCATTCCTACTACGGTCTCCTCTTTTCGTATCTTCTTTTTCTCTTCTTATGAGGCCTGCGTTCCCTGGGTCTGCTGCGCCTGGGTCTGCTGCGCCTGGGTCTGCTGCGCCTGTTGAGCCTGTGGCATCGTCGGGCACAGGGACAGCTGAAGAGCGCCCACATTCTTCGGACGATTCTCACGATTCCAATAGCGTTGATCGCGGACATGATTGGTGTATTGAGAGCGGTTGATGACAATGAACACAAAGATGATAACGATTGGCACGGCGTAGATCGATGCGGTGTAGCCATTCATGATTCCCATTCGCCACAAGACCGTAAGAAGCAAGAGGGAGGACAGCGCAATAAACAGAGAGGACATCACAAAGAGTGTGTCTTTTTTATTCTGAACCGTCCATTCATTCATTTCATACCGTCGTTTGGTCGTCTCTGCATCGTGAATGCGATCGTCCATGTCTAGAACATCAACAGAAATTCTACTCTTCCGCGGCCTTATAGACATAGACGAGTAGACCAAGAGCAACAACATTGAGAAAGGTATAGAGATGAAGAAGGCGATCCGAATAGCGCTTCTTCTCTTCCGAATAGCGCACCATTTGTTTGTAGAGTGCGGCGGGTGCCTGATTCGAACGAATCACCTTTTGTTGTGCCTCTAGTTTTCCCTGTTGTGCCTGGAGATCATGGGAGAAGGTCGCCATGGCGGGATCCACGGGCTGAGAGGCGTCTTGCCGTGCCTTCATGATGCCCTGAACCGTTTGAATAAAATCCATCAGCTGTTGATGGAGATGTTGAGCATGTGTCACATAAAAGGTGGATCGCGGAGGAAGGGATTTCAACGCATCGGGAGCGGTCTCTTGACGAAGACTTTCTACGATCTTTTCAATGGCATAGGTGTATCTCGCATAATAAAAACAATACTCGGAGACCATGTCTTCTACCGAGATCGGCGCGTTGGCAGAAGGGGCACCTGATGTTCCATTCGTAGGCTTGATCGGCTTCGAAAAGGATGCAATGGTGGCGGAGAGGGCATCAGGGCGGAGTAGCCCATACACGGTGCGATCTGTCGTGCCATAGGGGACACTCGGAAGAATCGTATGACCCGACTCATGATAATAGGTTTGCGTCAAATCAGAATCCGTAAGATTAGTAACAGATGGACAGGACATTCTACTAGTCTTTATAAAATCCCTCCTAATGTAAGGGCGATCACGACAACGGCTACGATGAGCAAGAAGATTCCTAGGTAGGTAGGGAGTGGATCATATTGCGCAAACGACTGAACCCAGAACGATCCCACAGCCTCCTCGGTGACAAGAGTGGGATGAATCATTTGAAAGACATAGATGCTGATTCCAATACATAACACAGACAGGATGAGTAAATAGGGAATTCGTTCGCGGCGAAGAGGGCGATCCAAGAGAAAGAGCTGATGGGAGGTCACACGACGGTCCTGAGACCGGAGCAACCGATCTCGTGCGAGGGCCGTGTCCACTTCTTCTTTTTTTGCCTGTTGAACCTTTTCTAGCTGAAGGACTTTCTGTTGAAGCTCTCCATGATTCTGGAGAGAGGTGGTCACATCATGCTGAGAGGACTCAAGGGCAACGGCCAACATAATATCCTTGTAGAGCTCTTTGTATTTCTCACGCTGATCCGTAAAGGATCCTGTCTCTTGTGCGAGAGCATCAAAACGACTTTGAAAGGCGGCGCGTTTGTCTGCCCACTCGGTCATACTCCTACCCTCTCTCTAGGATTACCTGGGACTCTCCATGGAGTGGGGACTCTCTGTGGAATGGGGAATCTCTTATGTCATAAAAAATAGAGGATCTTTATGGGGGCACTTCGCACAAGGCTCGCAGTCCCCATACCCCCTTCCATAAGAGAGAAGATGACATCCTCTCTCTTATGAATAGGGCACCCTATGCGTTTTTAAGGGGTACACACTCTGTGCGATACCTTACACGCATAGCAGAACATTGTGTGCCCTAAGGCGCACATACTCTGTATACAATCGACTCTCCCGAAGAAGAACTCGGGCGAGTGATTTTCACAATATCACCAGGAACCGCTCCAATACAACGAGCGATCGGGTCCACATGAAACTTGATTTCAGGAAACTTTGATTTGGACGTAATCAACAGGGACGCCATGAGCTCTTTGTGCTGGTCTTCGGGGACAATCTCATGTTTAGGGACCAATATGTGATTCAGCGGATTGATCACAAGCATATAGATGCTAAAGAAGGACACCCGCAATTTGCGACGCTGTTTCTCTCCTGATGCGGAAGGCTCTTCCTTTAGTTTCATATACTGCTTTAGCGCAATGCTATGGTTTGCATCTGTCACCGAGGCAATCATCATCACAATCACTTCGGTATTTTCACTGTCTTCATCGGAAATGTCGTCAAAATAGGTAGGTTTAGGACGGTTGGTCGTGGAGTAACGCACCTCACAAATCTGCGTCGGATTGTCTCGTTTCGATGTGCGAAAGTGTAATCCTGGAAGACTCGTAGAGGCAGCGGTGGCTTCGGCCGGAGAGAAGCGACGGTAGGCGTCCACATCATAGCCACGCGCATCCAATAGATCCAGTAGCGTCAGCCGACTGCGATAGAGATTGTCAATGAACACGAAATTATCCGCCATGTCTGTCTGTATGGTATCTGAATGGTGGGCCGTCAATTTTATTTCTTATTCTAATTTCGTAACGGTGATCGCTCCCACCATGGGCTGCGTGGAAGGCATAGACGGCATCGAAGGGCCCATAGACGGCATGGAAGACCCTTCAAAGGATTCCGCCGTTCGTCTACGACGCCCACCCGATGGCGCATTCATCACAAGACCATCTTGTGCCATCGCACGTTCACTGGTGTCTACTGCCATCACGGGCATGATGGCGCTCGGCAGTTGTATCCCGCCCATTTGTTGCGCTTGTACTTGCGTCTGAATGGGCACTTGTGTCTGGATGGGCACTTGTGTCTGGATGGGCACTTGCGTATCGATCGGCACTTGTGTCTGGATCGGCTGGCCCATTTGTGGAGCCATCGGCTGGCCCATCGAAACCATTTGTGGAACCATCTGGGAGGCCATCTGCGGACCCATCTGCGGACCCATCTGCGGACCCATCTGCGGACCCATCGAAACCATTTGTGGAACCATCGGGGGACCCATGGGCTGTGGAGCCATGGAAACCATCTGTGGGCCTATCGGCGGTGGAGCCATGGAAATCATCTGCGGACCCATGGGTTGTGGAGCCATCTCCAGTTGAATCGGAATCTCCTCCTCTTGAATGGCCATGTCCTCTTCTTCTGAGAGCTGTTGAACCGAAGCACCCATAGACCGTAATTGCTCCAACGTCATGGTCACCTTTGGAGCCTCCTCTCGGTAGACGGGGACAACGGTTTCGGGCAAGAGCAACCGCGGTAATTCCTTGACCGCCTCCGTCGCATTCTCCGATAATTCCAAGGGGCGCAATTGTTGAACCCCGCTCGTCGTGATGTATCGCATACTGAGATTCAAATATCCCTCTTGCTCTTGTGTCAATAGCTTTGTGGAATATGGCATCTGAACCTGAACAATCTTGGATTTTGGACGTCCTAGTGGAGGCAGAAGCTCTAAATTATGAATCGTATCTCCCATATACTTCACAGGACCATCGCACATTGGACACAGAGACAGTTTTAGTTTCTTGTTGTCAATCGGAAAGGTGCCGCACGCCACACACAGCGCCACGGTTGCGCCATCGGAACGCTCCATAAACGACTCTTTCACAAAAGACATTCCCGCATGGGCAATGATCGCATCACGATCCATCTCACCGATCTTCAATCCACCCTGTGCGCCACGACCACCTGTTGGCTGATGCGTCAACATCTCTCTTCGTCCCTGACCGCGCGCCTGCCACTTGTCCTCTACCATATGCTTCAATCGCATGCCATAGACGGGCCCAATAAAGATCGCCATGGGGATCTGTTCTCCTGTTGCGCCATTATACATCACTTCATTTCCATACTTTTCGAATCCCATGTGTTCCAACACGCCTCCAATGGCCTCTTGGGGTGAACCATCATTCATAAATGACGTTCCATCGCCAATGGCGCCCGCGAGGGCCGCTGTTTTCCCCAGAAGCTGTTCCAAGTTTTGTGCGATGGTCATACGAGAGGGAATCGCATGAGGATTCATGATCATATCAGGAACAATACCTGATTCTGTGCGAGGCATGTCGTGACCTCGTAGGCGGGCACCAATCGTGCCTTTCTGGCCATGGCGATTTGAGTTTCCTGTCCAATAGGAGGTTGTCTCTCCTTTGCGACGCACCAGAAAAATGTGCTCAGGGACCGTCAAACAATACACCTTATCTCCTTTCTGATTGGTAGAATCATGGGTGACATTGGTAATAAGAAGCAATTGTCCATGTTCATCAATAAGATGATACTGTAACGAATCTACATAGAAGTCTTTACACGCATAATGCTTGTATAAGAGAGATGCCTTGATTTTTTGTGGAGCTCCCTCTTTTTCCTGAACATAGACATCATGATATCCAGTAACATAATGAGACGCGGTCGCTGTTTCAATCAAATACATGTCACCTGTGTGGTCAAATGTGATGAGATCGGTCGGATGAACCCACTCCATGCTCTGACCATGTCGCTGGGCTACTTTATCCTCCATGGTCACGGACGCAATCGACTTCCATCCTGTGGTGGTCAATACATCATGATCATCTGTCATACAGAATTTGTCGCCTAATTCAGGGATGCGATCCTGAACGACACGAATCTTCACCAGACGCAGGCCCTTGTTGTTCACCATGACGGCAACACGCTCCACTCGACCCTTTGTCCATACTTGAGGCGTGACCGAGGCATCTCGTATGCCACCCTGAGTCGTGAGATAGGCACCCACAAGAACTGTCGTTTCATCCACATAGGCGCCCTCTTTGATGATGCCATTTTCCTCTAGCTTGGAGTAATCCAGACCAGGGCGGAGGTCTCGCCACTCCGCAATCTTCGCAGGATGGCCAAATCGCACCTGGGTTTTCGCCTTCTCATCATCCTCTTCGAAGGCTTCATAGGAGCGAAAGGCCATCGAGCGAAACATGCCGCGCTGAATGGCGTCATCATTGATCACAATACCGTCTTCTTGATTGTATCCTGACCAACACGCAATGGCCAAAATACAGTTCATTCCATAGGCCATCTTTCCCTCTCCCACATACTGCTGGTAGAGCGTGCGTGTGAGTGGCATCTCTCCATAGCATAAGACGTGAGCGGTGTTGTCGAATCGATTGCGCCAATTCGTCGCATAAATGGATAGACCCTGTTTCGACTGCGAACACGATAACTGATTGCGCGGAGACTGATTGTGAGGCGCAAACGGAATCAGTGATGTCATCATGCTCATGATCGTAGACGGGTGAACCTCCATGTGCGTCGTTTCCATTGTAATGTGCTCGGAATGATTCACGATAAACGACTCATTCTGCTCATAAGGGTCCATGTATTCAATCACACCCGTGTGCGGCGATAGCATGGCAGGATAGTCTTCTAGCTTCGCCCCACGACCGTGGAGAGGATCCAAAAAGTCCGTGGATTCCAGGCTGGCGGCCTCACGAATCTTGAGTCGCCCCATGACCAGATCACGCCATGTTCGCAACTCTTTGATTTTTTCATCAGGAACCTGCGGGATGGCACCTTTGGATTCCAGCCATACAAGGGGACGAAGAGGGCGTCCCGCATCCAGATAGAGATAGATCATTCGATCGCGAATAGAGAATGAAATGCTTGTTGAATACGGGAGACAACCCGTTCGCTTCAAATGCTTCAGGACAGAGACGAGCAAGAAGGGAGTCGCCGTGTAGCCAAACGTGCCGCCATTGACATACACGGGAACAAAGACCACACGATGTTCTAGCGTGATTTCTTCGGGACGATGAACGCGCCCTGTCGTCTGGAGCCATTGTAGAAACTCTTTGGTCTGCGAGGCCGTGGAAATGGCCGTCATGATACTGAGATTTTTCGCAATACCGATGGAGGCACCCGTTGGTGTCTCGGACGTACAAAAATAGCCATATTGGGAGGTATGAAGTTTACGCGGTCCTGTCAGTTTCATGCTGGTATCAAAATCCAAAATCACACGACGACAATGGGACATGAAATCCATATAGGACAACCGCGAGAGTGCCTGGAGCACGCCCGACTTTTCCTCCCCGAGGCCCGTGCCCCACTTTCCTTTAAATCCTTTCATGATCATATTGTCCAGGACGCCTGACAGGAAAATCTTGGTATCATTTCCTGCTTGAAAGATGTTTTTGAACTGCTCATCTTTATAGAGCACCCCCTTGTTGTAGTTATACTCCTTTCCAATCGCAAGGACAACGGCTTTGATCCACACTTTATAGGAATGACTAAACAGCTCTTGAAGCAAGAACCCGCTTGTCAGACATCGCTGATTGCGTGTATCGTCGCGGTCGGTTTTCTGGTCATATCCCTGGCTGACACGGAGAATCTTTCGCACACAGTCTCCTAAGAAGAGCGCTTGTGTGCTGGGGTCATTAGGCATATGAAGAAAGAGTTGATTTCGGATGATATCCAAGACATGCTCTACGCCGAAACCTTTTGTGAGCGTTTTGATATACTGGATGGCCGCATACGTTGTAAGAAAAGGGAAGGCGTCAATGATGGAGGGGCGCAACAGGTCGATCAGGAGCGTCGCATCAGAGCTCTCAAAATCGGGAAAGATCATCCGAATGATTTCCTCGTCCGATTGAAATCCAATCGCGCGAAACAAGACAAAGAGCGGGATGGGCTTTCTCACAAAAGGAAGGGAGACCTGAATCGTCGCATGAGCGGTCATACCCTTTTTCCCCACATGGCGCATCATGTAGAAGGAAATGCGCTTTACTTGGCGAGTCGTGGCAGACAGACACTCGATCGATGCGTAGATGGCGATTTTTGGATCCTGTTGGGGAGTGATGTAGAGCGTATTGAAGGCCTGCTCTTGGCGCGTCACAAGGATCTTTTCTGAGCCGTCCACAATGAAGTATCCGCCATTGTCATAGGGACATTCTCCTACTTCTTGGAGGAACTCTTTCGGTTTTTTATGGAGAATACAATAACGGCTGTGAAGCATAATAGGGATGCGACAGAGGGGCCATTTGGTAAATGTGTCGGCAGGAGGGGACAGATCGTGGGGAACCAAGTGACCGCCTTCCTTGACCACATAGGTAATCTTGACAATGATCGTAGCATACACGGTGGCGGCATAGGTCAAGTTTCGCAGACGGGCCTCATTTGGATAGAGAACACGCACCTCCTCGGCGTTCTGAAGGCTCACCGTCGGAGTCCCCATTTCAATGGCGGAGCCGTCTTCGCCGCCAACGAAGATTTCCACGCGGTATTTATACGTGTTGGTTTTTTCATCCAGAAGGTCCTTCAGGATCAAAATGGGGTTCTGCGATCGAATGATGCCGACAAGGTCCTGTTGAAGGAATTGATCATACGAGTCAATATGATGACGGGTATAGGGATAGGGGACAGTGCGGAAATATCGGTCCAACAGGTGACGTGAGCGGTCACGCGATTGATCCCCTGTCAGCGCCATCTATCTGTAGGATGATAAAAACCCTCTTATATGGTCACAGTGGGGGTGGCCGTAGAAGGGGCTGCTCTTATTTGTAGGATTAAAGCGCCTGTCCATTCCATGCGCGCTGCGCCTGTTGAAGCGTAGAAGGAACGGGCTGGGAGGGGATGGGGCGGGCGAGCGCTTGGCTTACGACGGGGCCAGGAGTCAATAGATCTCCTAGGCGGCTTCCTCCACGAACGGCGCGCTTCTCACGGCGTGTGCTGCGTCGAGCGCCTCCTTTCATAGGGGCAGCATTAGAGCCTGTGGTCGAATAGGGCTGCGGCCATCCATACTTTCCTGTCATGTTCCCACTCGATTCAGGCATGGTAAATCCTGAACTGATGTAGTCGACAAAGCTTCCAAACGTAGACGGAGCACCTCCTGACAAGGGAAGATGACCTCCCTGAGGAATACTAGAGGGCGCCAGATCGATTCCTGCGCGCATCGTATAGGAAAGAGGAGCACCTTGAAGTGCCGCACCACCACGATGTCGGATCGTTCGCTTTCCATGCGCCACAGAGTGACTCTTCTGTTTTGCGCGAGCATCCTCAATGAAGGCCTGGGCCGATCGCTCTTCCAAGGGTTTGCCGAACTTCTTCTTCCACTCGGCCTGAAGACCCTTGCTGATCTGTTTGGTCGTTTCACGAGCAGCGATCTTTTTCGCCACATACTCCTCCATATACTCAAACGTACGCCGTATCTCAGGAATCGTATGAACACCCTGTGACTTTTTTGCTTTCCGCGTTGTCATTCTACTATACCGATTCAACAAAACTGCGTGACATGTTCGCCGTGTTGTTGCGACGATTGTTCACCATATTGTTCATATTGTTTGACATATTGTTCAGCATGTTATTTGTGGTATTCGCAATGGCATTCGCTGCGTTCGATAGCGATTCGGTCACATTGTTCAACGCCTCGTTGACATGGGGGATCTCGGGCATCGCTGGAACGGGAACCTGGCCCTTCGTAAAAAGAGTCATCATTCCATACAGCACATACAGAATCAGAATGGTAATCATCACAGCCGGAGAATACAGTAGAAGAAGGGGCTCTTGCCATGTGCTACTACGATATTCGGAAGCGAAAAGACGATAATGATCATAGACACCATACGTCAGAAACACGAGAGAAAGGATGGCGGCCATCATAGGGGTGGCCTTCGGCGCCAGATAAAAGGTAAGAAGCACCGTGAGGATAAAAAATAGGAGGCCTGGCACAAAGAACTCCATTCTACTGGTGCCTTCTTAAATCTTCTCCAGGAGGTCCACATGTGTCAACATGTGTTTGCGGCAGCAATATCGACGAAGTCCTAGCGCATTCAAAATCTCGTATTCTACGGTATGGGGCACCGTCGTGCCGTCCATATATTCGATTTCACTCTGGTTTTGGTTCTTACGATGGGCTTTCACTTGCTGCTGATAATACACCCACTTGTCCGCAAGGACATTTCCGCAGTTCATACAACGAATGGGGATAATCATGATGGTTCCTATCTGATTCGGGGAAAAGCAGTGCTCTCAATTTTTATGGGTGCGTTCGTTCGCATCCATAAAAGTTCTACGAGAGATCCAGAAATGACATCGTGTCTATACAGCGGTGGTTTGAATTATCAACAGGGCAATCCGGTTCGTCAAGAGATCGTGTCCGTTCGTCGCGAAGTGGATTCCCTCCGGAAACTCGTGGAAGACCTCACGGAAGAGAATCTAGTGTATCGCAAGCATCTCATGAAGTTGACGGCGGAGGGTGAGAAGGGAAGCGAGGAGCTTGTGAAGGATCTGACGTCTCTTGCGAATTCGTCCGATGCAAAGACCCGCCGAGAAGCAGGTGGTGGCACGGTTCAAGGAGGCGGATTTCGGCGCTAAGCTAGACCGCTTCACGGCGCATCTTTCCTAGCATGGATTCGCTGATCTGGATGTCGTATTTCGAATCTAACATGGCCCGAAGAGACTTATAAGACATTGATGAATACGTCCGCAATGTATTCATGATCGTTTGTCTCTCTTCCGCAGACCATTTTCCTTTCACTGTCGGTAGCGTGGGTTCCCCTGGAGTAAGCGTAGCGGCCACAAGCGTAGCTGCCATAGGCGCAGCGGAAGACTTCTCATATACGATCCGCACGGGGCCCTCCGAGGTCTGACGAATCGGACCAATCTCCACTTCCTTCGCATGAACCGCATCATGACATGCCTCGCACAACACCATGAGATTGCGCGCATCATTCATTGGCATCCCATCAGGCAAGATTCCATGGCGTGCCGTATGACGCTCTTGAACATGGTGAACCTCTAGCTCCGATTGAACAGGTGTCTGACATCGCTCACATTGCTTTCGCACGATCTGTTGATTCCATGAACTCGCTCGAGCCTCTTGTGCGGAAACAGTCCCCATCAACCGATGACGATTACGAACCGCTTGTTCCATGAATTCAAAAGGGAGATCCATTGCTCGTGCGACCTCTAAGCCATAGAGCGAGGATCCCTTTCCTGGGCGCAACGAGCGATCATAAAGAAGACGACCCGACACGGCATCATACTCCACATGAAGGTGCCAGACTTCCATCTTGTGCTCTTTCATAGGAAGAAGGTCAGGAATGCCATGGAGATGGGTGGCAAACATACATTTCGCATGTCGTGCGGCGAGCCACTGAATACCGCTAGCAACAAGGGCTTGCGCAGAAATGGATTCCGTTCCTGAACAGAGTTCATCTCCGAGCACCAGCGTATAGGGATCAGCATGTCGCAAAATATCACGTAGTTCCGACATTTCCACGGCAAACGAGGAAAGACCCGCAAATAGATTGTCCTGATTCAAGATGCGTGTATAGATGGCCCGAAAGGGTCGGAGTCGCATGCGTGTGGCAGGAACAAAACAGCCCGCTTGTGCTAACAGAATACAGAGGCCAGTTGCCTTCATCAGCGTGGATTTTCCGCTCGCATTCATTCCATAAATGAGCCACCCATTCGTGGAGGAATATCCGAGAGACACATCATGCGTGACATAGGCTGCGCGGGATGCGGTGGCCTCTACCAGCGGGTGACGTAGATGCTGGAGTTCCACGGCGGATCCTGTGTCTTCCGTCTCTTCCACGGTAGGACAACTGAATCCCCTTTCTTGTGAGACACGACCGATACATTGTGTCCCGTCCACATGACAGACCCATTGCTCCATCGCGGTCCAGTGCTCTCGCCCTGCTTCCGAGATCGCATGACATGCCTCCACCGCGTGAATACGATACAAACGGGAAAGGGTATCACGGTGTTTTTGAAGCGTGGTGTTCCATTGTTGAATCAAGGGTCCGTCGATCCACCCTCCCGATTTCAACAGGGAAAACGTGATACCCTCAGGCAGGCGATCTTTATTCTTATTGAGTTGTTGAAGCGTAATGGTGGACCCCTTGAATCCAAACGGCTCCTTCTCTCGTTCTTCGACACGAAGGGCATCTTCGGGCAGATGTGCGGCCTTTGCAATCTCTTGTCGCATGGCATGAATC